>Ga0209986_10001129_pt1 | contig 25890 bp, 21 predicted proteins | sample BlataG_FD_183168 | JGI IMG/M metagenome (GOLD analysis project Ga0209986, IMG submission 183168) | Deep subsurface microbial communities from Black Sea to uncover new lineages of life (NeLLi) - Black_00105 metaG (SPAdes) (version 2) | ecosystem: Environmental > Aquatic > Marine > Oceanic >... | reverse complement strand
TTCTTCATGCCCGGCGAGGCGACGACGATGCGTTCGCCAATCTGATAGAAGCTTACCAGGTCCCGGTCTACAATCTGTGCTGTCGTATGTTGGGCGATCCGGTTCAAGCCGAGGACGCGGCCCAGGAGACTTTTTTGAAGGCTTATCGAGGACTGAAACGATATGATTCGAACCGTCCTTTCGCCACCTGGTTGTTGTCCATCGCCTCCCACCATTGTATTGATCGACTGCGAAGGAGGCGTATTCCAGCGATATCGCTCAGCGAGCTGTTGCCGAACCAGCAGAAGCCGGATGACTCGCCTGGACCTGAAGCTGCGCTGGCGATCAGTGAACATCAACAGGTGGTGCGAGGAATGCTAGAGCACCTTGGGAATCATGATCGGGCGGTGGTTGTGCTGCGTTACTGGTACGAATTGTCGTATGAAGAGATCGCCCAAACACTCTCAACCTCAGTCTCTGCCGTCAAGAGTCGTCTCCATCGGGCTAGGCGCCAACTCGCTCGATATTGGATGGAGCAGGAGTCGGTTGCTTTGGCCACTAGAGGGAAATGTGATGAAGCATCAGCCGTTTGACATGTGGCTGTTTGAAGAAGAAGCCCTTTCGCCAGATCAAGGTAGGGCATTGGCGGAACACCTGGAGTCCTGCGAACACTGTCGCACCCTGGCTGCCGCCTGGAGCGCGGTTGAGGGTCAGATCCTTTCGACTTCGCAAATAGAACCCGCGCCCGGCTTCACCCAACGATGGCGGGTGCGCCTGGCTGATGACAACCGTCGGTCAGGGCAGCGTCAACTGGGTGCCGTACTGCTATCCATGACGGTCGGGTTGGTCACACTGACCTTGCTCTTCGGAGCACAACTGCTGCCATTGCTTAAGCCTGCCATTCCGATAATCACCCAGTGGTTCAGCAAGATCGTCGGTGTGATCGGCCACCTCAATCTGGTAAGGGAGATTTTGGGCGTCTTATTCAAGATCATGGTGGAAGATATTCCCATGGTATACCGAGTGGCTCTACCGATAAGTCTTGCCGGGTTGTCAGCTTTATGGATAGTATCTTTACACCGATTAAGTTTTCAGAATTTGAGAAGGGAGTTGTAACATGAAACGTACATTGGTTCTTGCATCATTGGTCCTGATCCTGGCCTTTGCCCTACCGGTCAGCGCATTCGCCGGTGGTTTGCAGGAAGGTAGGGTGGTGTTTGGGGGGACCTACACTCTGTACAGTGGTGAGACCTTGGATGGGGACCTGGCGGTCCTTGGCGGCGCGGCTATTCTCGAGCAGGATTCCACTGTCGATGGCAACGTGATCGTGCTCGGTGGAAACCTCGACGCCGATGGTGAGATCACCGGCGACCTGGTTGTGATAGGTGGGAATGCCAATCTTGGTCCGAACACAGTGGTGCGCGGCGACGCGGTGACCTTTGGCGGGAACGTCAATACGGGCAATGCGCGTATCGAAGGTGACCTGGTTTCAGGGGAAGGTCTTGACTTCCCCCTGAAATTCAAATGGGGCAGGGACATCGTCTTCCCCTGGCGGACCTTTACTGGGTTCCGGTTCTCCACCGAAGCTCGCGTGCTTGGGTACCTATTTCAATGCTTTATGCTGGCCGCTCTGGCAGTCCTGGTGGTGATCTTTTGGCCTAACCCCACCAGCCGGGTGGCTTCGGCTGTGGTGGATCAGCCGATAGTTGCTGGTGGTCTGGGTCTGCTGACTATTATCGTGGCGCCCATACTGTTGATGCTATTGATGATCACCATCTGCCTTGCACCAGTGAGCATCCTCGGGGTGATTCTACTGGTGGTTGCGGTGGTATTCGGTTGGATCGCCTTAGGATTGGAGGTTGGTCAGCGTCTGGCGAAGGCGCTCAACCAGGAGTATCAACCGGTCGTGGCGGCGGGTTTGGGCACGCTGGTGTTAAGTCTGGTGGTGAACGGCATCGTGTTCATCCCGTGCGTCGGTTGGTTGGCCCCCTTCCTGGTGGCCACTTTGGGTCTTGGGGGTGTGCTCCTGACACGATTCGGTACACAAGCCTATATACCGATGACCCAGGTTGCACCTTCTCCTGACGAGGCTTCACTGGTTGAGGTTCCACCTCCAGACGCGCCAGAGGAGGAAACCACTTCGTAATCTTTTTTCCTGCTGCCGGCTGCTTTTTTTAGCAGACACAGCTCTGCGATGTGAGGGGTTGCTAGATCTAGCATCCCTGCTGGTTGTATAGATAAAGTGCTCATCGGGGACGACGATTGCGTCGTCCCCGAAGTTGTCAGTTGTAGATCATGGACGAGTCAATCAGGCGTACAACCTTAAATTATTTTGAGTAATTGAGGTTCTTCCTAGCGCGCCTTCCACAGGCGGGCTATAATGTTCAACACTCCTTGAGGGAAGTGCAATACATTTGGCGGGTCGCCAATGTCATTTGTTCACCTGCATGTTCATTCCGAATACTCCCTGCTGGACGGTCTCTGTCGCATCGCGACATTGATCGAGCGGGTAGTGGAGCTTGGGATGCCGGCCATTGCCCTCACCGACCATGGCGCGATGCATGGGGCGGTGGATTTCTATCGGACTGCTAAAAATGTGGGGGTTAAACCGATCGTAGGGATGGAGGCGTACCTGGCGGCGCGCAGCATGAACGATCGGGATCCCAAACTAGACAGCCGATCCTTTCACCTGCTTCTCTTGGCCGAGAATGATACTGGCTATAGCAACCTGCTCAAGATCGCGAGTGCAGCTCAACTGGAGGGTTTCTACTACCGTCCCCGTATCGATCACGAGTTCCTGGCGGCTCATAGCGAAGGATTAATTGCCACAACCGGTTGCCTCTCAGGCGAGGTGCCGCGTGCGTTGCTGCAGGGGAGGCCTAAGCGCGCTCAGCAACTGCTCGATTGGTATTTCGAGGTCTTCGGACGGGACCATTTCCTATTTGAACTTCAACATCACGATATCCCTGAGCTTCCTGAGGTGAACAAATCCATCATCGAATTGGCCGAGCGCTATCAGGGGAGGTTGATCGCCACCAATGATGTCCACTATGTTAATCCGCAGGACGCCAAACTTCAGGACATCCTACTGTGCATCCAAACTGGGGCTGTGCGCTCCGATCCCGATCGAATGCGGATGACCGACCCCTCCTACTATCTGCGAACGCCCCAGGAAATGCAAACGCTGTTTAGCGAGGTGCCTGAAGCGCTTGAAAACACGCTTTGGATCGCCGAGAGGTGTGAGGTGGATCTCAGTTTCAAGGGCTACCACCTGCCAGATTTCAAGGCGCCTGAGGGCCACACCACTGAGAGCTATTTACGCAGCTTATGTGAGGATGGACTGGTCACGCGCTATGGACCGCGTGCTGGAGAGCCTACCTACCGTGAGCGCCTTGACTACGAACTGGCCATCATAAACCAGATGGGCTTTAACACCTATTTCCTGATTGTATGGGATCTGTGTCGTTTCGCCCTCGAGCAGGGCATCTGGTATAACGCTCGTGGCTCGGCTGCCGGTTCAATCGTGGCTTATTGCCTTGGAATTACCTTGGTCGATCCAATCGAGCACGGTTTGATCTTCGAGCGGTTCCTCAACCCGGGCCGGGTTTCCATGCCGGATATTGACCTGGATTTCCAGGATGATCTTCGCTATAAGCTGCTTGAATACACTTCCGATAAGTACGGCCGGGATAAAGTCGCCCAGATTATCACCTTCGGAACCCTCGGTGCTCGCGCTGCCATCCGAGATGTTGGTCGGGTTTTAGACATTCCGCTCCCCGACGTCGACCGGGTGGCCAAGATGATACCAGCTATTCCGGGCAAGCCGGTGAGCATCCCTGACGCGCTTGAAAGCGTCCAAGCACTGCGCGAGGTTTACGATGGGTTCCCCTACTTTCGTGAATTGATCGACACAGCCGCGTTGCTCGAGGGGGTGGCGCGTAATGCCGGAACGCACGCAGCCGGGGTGATCATAACCGATAAACCGATTGTTGAGCATGTCCCTCTTCATCGTCCTACCAGCGGAACTCAAGAGGATAACCCGATTGGCGCGGTGACGCAGTATGATCTGAATGTCCTCGAGTCACTGGGCTTGCTCAAAATTGACTTCCTTGGATTGTCGACCTTAACCGTCATGGCTCGAGCCTGTCAATTGATCAGCGAGCGCCACGGAGTAGAACTCGACATTCACTCGATCCCGTTGGACGATCCGGAGACCTACCAGTTGTTGGGAAATGGCGACGTGCTTGGTGTCTTCCAGGTGGAAGGCGCCGGCATGCGCCGCTGCTTAATGGAAATGAAGCCTCGTGAGTTGGCCAATGTGGTGGCTATGGTCGCCCTCTATCGGCCTGGTCCGCTGGAGAAAATTCCGGAATATATACGAAGAATGCACGGTGAGGAGGAAGTGACCTACCTTCATCCAGCGTTGGCCCCCATTCTAGAGGAGACCTACGGGATCACGGTCTACCAGGAGCAGATCATGTACACGGCCATGAATCTGGCCGGCTATTCTGCTTCGGAGGCGGATAATCTGCGAAAGGCTGTGGCCAAGAAGAAGGCCGACGCCCTCCAACAGCAGCGGGAAAAGTTCGTCTACGGCGCTATACAGGGTGGCATTCCTGAAAGTACCGCCAGCACGATATTCGACCAATGGGAGACCTTCGCTCGCTATGGCTTCCCCAAAGGTCATGCTGCTGATTATGCGGTGATCTGTGTGCAAACCGCCTACCTCAAGGTGCATTATCCGCTTGAGTATATGACCGCACTGCTTTCAGTTTTCAAGCACGATAGTGACAAAGTGGCTATTTACATCGCCGATTGCCGCCGGCTGGGGTTCGATGTGCTGTCACCCGACATTGATGCCAGCGACCTCGATTTTAAGATCGAGGATCGCCTTGACCGACCAGCAGCGATCCGCTTTGGCCTGGGTGCGGTGAAGAACGTCGGCGAGAGCGCGGTCAAGACGGTGCTCAAAGCACGACGGGAGGGCGATCCTTTCGGGAGCCTAGAGGATTTCGCCCGACGGGTGGATTTACGGCATGTAGGCAAACGGGCGCTTGAGAGTCTGGTGAAGGTGGGAGCCCTTGATTGTCTGGGTTCGCGGATCGCCATCCTCGATTCGCTCGAGCGGATACTCGCCCTTTCAGCAGCTCACTTCCGGGCGATTGATGTCGGTCAGATGTCGCTTTTCGGCGCCTCCACTGGCATCTCAGATGACCTCGCGGTATCTCCAGCAATCTCTGAGGTGCCTCGGCGTCGCCAGCTTGGCTGGGAGAAGGAGCTGTTGGGGGTGTATGTCTCTGATCACCCGCTCACTCCACACGTGGAAGATTTGGCGCGAGTAGTCACCCATTTCAGCGCGGAGCTTAGGGACGCTGCCCAAGGGCAACAGGTATGTGTGGTGGGTGAAATCTGCCACATCCGTCCTTATCAAACCAGGAATGGAAAAGCCATGGGCTTCATCACTCTTGAGGATCTGCAGGGTATGATCGAGCTGGTGGTTTTCAGCCGGGTTTGGAACGATGTATCCAAGTGGTTGCAGCCAGAAATGATCGTACTTGTGAAAGGCAAGGTCGATACTGAACGAGGTGATCCAAAGGTGCTGGTGGATATGATCACGGCTGACTTGAAAATGGTTCAACCGACCCGAGAAGCCTCGCCAGCACACGCGGCCACGAACCCGTCAACCATACTGCTCAAAGAGCCCGCTCCGACCCGACCCAAGCATGAGGCGCCCGATCTATCACCCCGGCTGGAGGATGAACCTTGGGGTAAGACTCCCGCCGTGGAGCAGGTGGTTCAAAGCTCTGAGGAACCTGATCCTTTGATCGAGCCCTTATCCGGTCCGAAACCTGGAAGGCCGCAGTCGTCCCCAATGGCCGTTTTCGATGAGTCTCTGGGTTCACTGGCGAGCGAGGATGCGCCCGTTCCGGGAGAGGTATCCACCCTACCACCGCTGTCGTCGGGGCTGACTGCGAACGAACCTGCGCTATCCTTTGAGCGCGAATACGCCGGGCGAAGCGATCCGCAAATGGTGACAATCATACTCAAATCGACCGGTGATAGGCGGCGAGACGCGCTGCGCATGCGTCGCGTGCATGGCTTGCTGACATCATATCCGGGCCGCGATCGCTTCGCCTTCCATGTGTTCGAGACCTCGCGTCGATACCACCTGGAGTTTCCCAGCTCGACGACAGGATACTGCCCTGAGTTGCATGCTCAGCTCCTGACCTTGTTGGGAGAGGGCTCAGTTCAGGTTGATACTTTGAGGATTCAATGAAATTGCGGACGATCGGCGTTCTGACCTCGGGCGGAGATGCCCCTGGAATCAATCCCTGTATTAGAGCGGCAGCGCGTCTCGCCATTGCACGTGGGGTGGAGGTCATCGGCATCCAGGAGGGTTTCGACGGCTTGATCCGAGGAGAAATGTCCCCTTTGAGGGCGCGTGATGTGAGTGGCATCATTCATCGAGGGGGAACATTTCTGCGTACAGCACGTTGCCCTGAATTCCTTAATCGCAAAGGTCAGCGTCAGGCATTGCGCGAATTGAATGAGGCAGGCATTGATGGGTTGGTAGTGATTGGCGGGGATGGCTCGATGCGGGGCGCACACGCCTTGGCGGGGTTAGGCTTCCCGGTTGTCGGCGTACCGTCATCGATCGACAACGATGTATGGGGCACCGACATGTCGATTGGTGTCGACACGGCCCTGAACACGATTATGCAGGCGGTCGACAAGTTGCGAGACACAGCTTCCTCCCATCAGCGCGCTTTTCTGGTCGAGACCATGGGCCGAGGGTGTGGCTACTTGGCGTTAATCGTCGGCGTGATTTGTGGGGCAGAAGTAATCCTGATACCGGAAGTCGAGACCCGCCTGGAGCAGGTCTCTGAGGCGGTCGAGGATGCTTATGCTCGCGGTAAGACACATGCTATTATTGTCGCCGCAGAGGGAGCAGCGTTAAACGTTGACCAGGTGGCTGCTCACCTCAACGCTCACGAGGTGGGCTTCGAGACGCGGGTGACCATCTTGGGCCATGTCCCCCGTGGAGGAAGTCCATCTGCCTTCGATCGAATGCTGGCGACTCGAATGGGGGTTGAAGCAGTGGAGGCTTTAATGGGGGGGATGACCGATGTGATGGTAGGCCTTGAAGGGCGGGAGATTGAAATCGCGCCGTTGGAAGAGGTCGTCAGGAATTCAAGGAGTCCCAATCTGGCATTTTATAAGATGGCGGAAATCCTGGCGCGCTGAGGTCTCAATATTCGATGCCAACTCTTCCTACAAACCCGGTATGAACATCCTTCGATGATTGGTAAAGACACTGGAATTTCTGTTCTGGGGAGTTCAAGCGCGGGTAGTTGAGAGGTTGGATTCACCACGATAAAGAAATCCTCCTTTGACGCTTGTCGAGGCGCGTCAAGCCTGCATCCCGAGCCATCTTGAGCGCCTCGCCATATTCATCAGAGGTCAAACTTCGATTGAGCGGTGGGTGATTGTGGGCGTTGAAAGCCGGGCGATATTGGTCCATGAGGTTCAGGTATGTCTGTGGAGAAATTTCCTCGGCCAGGAAACGAACCACCTCGGCTGTTCCAGCCAGTCCTTCAGGTAGGACCAGGTGACGAACTAGCAGTCCTCGCTGAGCGACGCCGCGTGAGTCAAGCGTCAAGTCTCCCACCTGGCGGTGCATCTCACGCACCGCCTCCTGATTAACCTGTGGATAATTCCCTATTTTCGAAAGAGTCCTAGCGACGAGACGATCGCTATACTTCATGTCTGGCATATAAATGTCAATCACACCATCTAGTATGGCCAGAGCTTCAGGGGAATCGTAGCCTCCGGTGTTGTACACCAAAGGTAAACGCAGACCATGATCGACGGCGATCACCAACGCTTCGAGTATCTCAGCTACTACATGGGAGGGAGAAACGAGGTTGATATTATGGCAGCCAGACTCTTGAAGATTGAGCATGATCGGGGCGATTTCTTCTGATTCCAGCTCGCGCCCCGCTGCGGCCTGGCTGATATCGTGATTTTGGCAATACTGGCAGCGTAGATTACACCATGCGAAGAAGATGGTGCCCGAACCACGCCACCCGCGCAGCGGTTCCTCCTCCCCATGATGGGGTCCATAAGAGGCCACCCATGCCTTCAGTCCAGTGCGACATGCTCCGTGTCGATCAGCACGATCGACGCGGCAGTAACGTGCGCACAGGTCGCAAGCCTGCTCCCGTTTGCGGGCAAGCTCAGCCCGGCGGGTTAGCTCTCCATCGCGGTGTAGGCGTAGATACCCAGGCTCAAAAGTATTCACATACTAAACTCAATCGCATGCTTGCCGCCAAATTAATCACTGGTCATGATAAACAGTGGTTTCATTTCGAAGCGCTTGTATTGAGGGCGCAATCGTTCGGTGTTGTAATATTTCTCGACATTAACTGTTTTGCTGGAACTGGTGACCACTTCAATAGGTACATTGTCATATCGCCCATTTTTTAGAACAACGAGCCGGCCGTGAATTCCGGCGAGAATTAAATCCAAAGCCAGATTCCCGTAAGCTATAGGTACAATCGAATCGATAGCATCAGGATCACCACCCCGCACTAAGTAGCCTAATTTTTGATTGATGATGCTTATTGGTTTGCCGTTGTTATATTGAGCAGAAAGTTCACCTAATTTTACTGAGACTAGATCGCCGATACCGCCTAGTTTTGCATGTCCATAGGCATCTTTCGTTGTATCTTTGAAAACCATTTCCCCCCCTTCAAACATTGCGCCTTCTGATACTAGGACAACCGCATATTTGCTTGGGTTCTTAAAACGGTCATTGGCCAACAATTCAGCAAGTCTTTCGATGCTGAATTTATACTCAGGAATGACACATCGATTGGCTGCACCAGCTATAGTTGGAAGCATTGCTGTAAAACCGGCGTAACGTCCAAAGACTTCAATGACCATAAATCGCTCATGAGAACCGGCTGAAGTTCGTAGAAGATTGGTCATCATGATTGTACGGGTAACACATGTACTGAATCCGATACAGTAATCTGTTCCTGGCACATCGTTATCCATCGTCTTGGGCATACCAACAACTTTAATTCCTTCCTGGTAAAGCTGCGCAGCGTAACTAAGCGTATCATCACCACCTATTGGAATAAGATAGTCGACTCCCAAGTAATCTAGATTTCTAATCACCTCCGGAGTTAGATCGTTAATTTCGGCGTTGTACGTGTCTTGCAAGTGGGCTGGAACAGTCATTGGGGACACATGGCTGGGGAGTGTACGAGAGGTGTGTAGGAAGGTGCCTCCCGTTCGACCTGCTTTATTCACGATTTCTTCGGTCAGAATTTGGTAGTTATTGCTGTTGTCAGCTTTCTTATCACGTATGATATCTATTGCACCAGCCCATCCTCGACGAATGCCAATGACTTGATAACCTTCTCTGATCGCCCTGATGGTTATCGCTCTGATGGCTGGATTTAATCCAGGAACATCCCCGCCTCCGGTTAGGATTGCGATAATGCCTTTCTTCCTTTTGATGTTTGCCATCTCCGACCTCCGCTGTTGAAAGCTGATCCATAACTATTATCTCACGATTACATTACTGACTCCACTGAAAAAAGGTCAACCGCGAGAAGAGGGCCGGTGTGTGTGGGGGTGCAGGCGCAGCCCGCACCCCCACATATACCCCTCCCCACTCCTCGAGGGTCGTTTTTTTAGTGCACTCATTATTGGGTAATAGGCTAATTGGTAAATTCCGCCCAATCTTAACCGAAACGTACTGACGTCATCAAGGATAACAGCCATCTTTACCGGCTCAAGTCGCACCTGTTTGTGCTGGAGCGCCTGTGGCCCAAAGCTTGCACCTATTTCATCAGACCGTTGGGGGCTGATAGCCCTACCGTTTAGACCGGAGGGATGTAGTCCAATGTTATGCTGTGAAAAAGAAGCTACGGATCTGGTTGAATGGATCGACTCCCTACAGGAGCCATATCGCCAGAACACCATCGCCTGGTTGAGAATTTATATTCGAAGACCGATGGATGATCTATACTCGGACATCAACACGTTCCTGAGCGATTTGGACCCTGTCGTGCGGGAATACTTTCTCATTCACACCCGCATGCTGCTCAAGACCGCGGTGCATTACTTTGGTGTGGAGGACTGGGGTCAGTACGCGCCTATGCGGGGGAACTCAAAGGCATCCTATGGAATGCCCTCCCACAGTGGATAGCTAACCTCGACGGGCTGTTCGACCTAGTAGTTCTATCACCACCATCCCATCAGGTTGAAAATTGTGGTAAGTATCGCGATTTATCTCACTCTGGAAAACCCTTCCCTGCTCTCGGTTGGAATGGGCACGAGTGGCGAACTCGCAGCCCCCCTTGAAATTTATATCGTTCCCTTCCTCAGTTCTGGGCTTTTTTCAATGCAGTCATCTTTTGCTCTGTGCAGAAGTTGTGATGCAGGATCCTCAATTCACTCATCCACATGATGAAGGCTGGTCTAAAGCCAACTTGGCTCTGTATAGGTCCCAAAGACCTCCTTCATCCCATTAATGATCTCGCCTAGAGTAGCGTAGCTACGAACAGCGTCGAGGATCGCCGGCATGGTGTTTTCAGTGCTCCTGCAGGCGATACGTAGCCGGTCTAGCGCTTGGCCGACCGCGCCGTTGTCACGGCTGCGGCGGAGTTCCTTCAATCGGTCAACTTGGCGTTGGTAGCCCTGAGTATCCATCTCCAATATAGGAATCATGATTGGCGACTCATCGTTGTAAGTGTTGACGCCAACAATGAAACGGTCCCCATCGTCAATCTCGCGTTGATAGCGGTAAGCTGCCTCGTGGATCTCACGTTGAAAGAACCCGGCTTCGATGGAGGGTAGCACCCCGCCCAGCTCCTCGATGCGGCTGAAGTATTCCCTTGCCTGGGATTCCATTTGATTGGTCAGGGTCTCAACGTAGTAGGAACCTCCGAGTGGATCGATGGTGTTGGCTACACCTGACTCCTCGGCCAAGATCTGCTGGGTGCGCAGCGCGATCGTCGCCGCGTGCTCTGAGGGGAGGGCAAGTGCCTCGTCCATCGAGTTTGTGTGCAGTGACTGTGTGCCGCCCAGGATGGCGGCAAGCGCCTGAATGGCGACTCGCACGATGTTGATCTCGGGCTGTTGAGAGGTCAGACTGGCCCCGGCGGTCTGTGTGTGGAATCGCATCAGCCAGGAGCGTGGGTTCTGGGCTCCGAAGGTGTGCCGCATTTCTTGAGCCCATATTCGCCGGGCGGCGCGATATTTGGCAATTTCCTCGAAGAAGTCATTGTGAGCGTTGAAGAAGAAAGACAGGCGTGGGGCAAAGGTATCGATCTCAAGGCCTCGCTCAAGCGCCCAGCGGACATACTCCATACCGTCGTATCGATCTCAAGGCCTCGCTCAAGCGCCCAGCGGACATACTCCATACCGTCGACCAGGGTGAAGGCCAGTTCCTGGGCTGCGGTTGACCCGGCCTCGCGGATGTGGTAACCAGAGATCGAAATCGTGTTCCATAGCGGCAAGTGCTGGCTACCGTATTCGATAGTATCGGTCACTAGCCGCATGGAGGGCTTGGGCGGGAAGATATACTCCTTTTGAGCTATGTACTCCTTGAGGATGTCGTTTTGGATTGTTCCCCGTAGTTGATCCTGGCGAACGCCTTGTTTCTCAGCCGCGGCGATGTACATTGCCCATGTCACCGCCGCTGGCGAGTTGATCGTCATGCTGGTGGAGACTTTATCGAGTGGGATTTCCTTGAACAGGATTTCCATATCTCTGAGCGAGGAGACGGCCACGCCGCATTTTCCAAATTCGCCCAGCGCTTCAGGCGCGTCGGTGTCGTATCCCATAAGGGTTGGTAGATCGAAGGCGGTTGATAGTCCGGTTTGACCTTGGTCGAGTAGGTAGCGGAAGCGTTGGTTGGTCTCCTCGGCAGTGCCGAAGCCGGCGAACATGCGCATTGTCCAGGGTCTGCCACGATATAGGGTGGGGTGGACGCCGCGTGTGTATGGGTATTCGCCTGGCATGCCTATATCCCGTAGGTAGTCCATGTCGGCGATGTCGAGGGGGGTGTAGAGACGGTTGACCGGCTCGGAAGAGGTGGTGAGGAACTGCTGGCGGCGTTCAGGTACGCGGGTGAGGGTCTGGTTCAGTGTTTTCTTCGTCCACTCGTCCAGGGCTTGGTGCAGTGCATCCAGCTTCTCTTGGTCAAACATCTGGTCCTCCGGATAATCATCGATGTTTGACGGCGATTATAGCATGGGCAGATTACCATACATATCTTGGTTAAATAGGGTTGACAGGTTAGGATGATAAAATTTATTATAAGATCGACCGGTCTGTCTCTTTGAATAGTTCAAGAAAAATAATAAAATTACGAGAAAGAATCATCCACGAGTCCTTGAAATTATTTTCTTTGAAAGGATTCTTAAGCACATCTATCAACGATATTTTAAAAGCAGCCAATACATCAAAAGGTGGTTTCTACAATCATTTCGCCAGCAAAGAGGACTTGTTCTTCGAGGTCCTGTTTGAGGCGCAAAGAATTTGGCGGGAGAAGACTCTCTCCAGTCTGGATGAGATCGAAAGCCCAGTTGGAAAAATACAGACGTTTCTAATGCAATCGCCCTGGAAAATAGTTCTACATATTTTGGAGAAGAGCCGAAATCTATAATGTCGTCCTGAGCGAAGCGAAGGATCTCGTACATCCTGCGGGCGTTCAGGGGCCAATTATGCAAAAGGCATGAAAGTTCCATTGATATATCTGTGACCCATAAGTGGGGTCTTATTCAGGAGGAGGCAACTGATGCATCACACATATGCAGTTCTTGGGGCTGGTCGTCAGGGCACCGCTGCCGCTTACGACATGGCTCGTTGGGGCGATGCCAACCGCGTAATCCTGGCCGATCAGGAGCTGGAGGTGGCTCGCCAGGCCTCAGAGCGGGTCAACGCGTTATTGGGAACCACGATCGCTGAACCGGCCCAGGTGGACGTCACAAACCGGGAAGCCGTCACGCAATTGTTGACAGGTGTGGACGCCTTCCTAAGCGCTGTCCCATACATCTACAACCTGGAATTAACCCGGGTAGCCATCCGCGCTCGAGTCCATATGTGCGACCTGGGCGGTAACACGGGGATTGTCCGTCAGCAACATGGCTTCGACGCTGATGCTCAAGCCACTGGCATTAGCATCATCCCGGACTGCGGCCAGGTGCCGGGGATGGGGACCTGCCTGATGGTCCACGCGATGGAATTGCTGGACGAGGCGATTGACGTCTATATGTGGGATGGAGGGATACCCCAGAACCCACGACCGCCATTCAACTACCTGCTCACTTTCCACATTGGTGGGCTGACCAACGAGTACGCTGAACCGGCCGTGTTTATCCGTGAAGGGAAGATAGTGGAGGTGGAGCCGATGACCGAATTGGAGGTGGTGGAATTCCCCGAACCCATCGGCAGCCTCGAGGCATTTGTAGCTGGTGGAGGCACCAGTACGATGCCCTGGACCTTTGAGGGTCGTCTGCGGACGCTGCAGAACTTGACCCTCCGGCATCCTGGACACTTTGCCCAACTGCGCACCTTCTACGATCTGGGATTGTGGGACCTGACGCCCATTCGGGTGGGTGAGGTGGAAGTGGTTCCCCGTGATGTCTTCCACGCGCTGTTTGAGCCCAAGGTTACTTACCCCGAAGATAAAGACGTCGTTATCGTGCGGGTTAAGGCACTAGGTAAGAAAAACGGTCAGGATGCCGAGGCGGTAGTGGAGTTGATCGACTGTTTCGATGAGGAGACAGGCTTCACAGCGATGGAAAGGGCCACTGGTTGGAGCGCCGCTATCGTTGCAGAAATGATGGTCCGAGGCCAAACCCCTCGGGGAGCAGGTGGTTTAGAGATTTTCATGCCAGCCCACGCTTTCGTGGAGGAACTGCGCCGGCGCGGGTTGAACGTGATCGAGCATGTAGCGGATCGGTAGGTTTGGCAGATTCTCATTGGGATAAACTGAACATGTTGTGAAATTTGTAATTCGTGTTGGGATGTGCAAATAGTGCAGGAAGGAGCAGCAAAATGATTCATCTTGCAGTCTTGACTGATGATGAGTTGGAAGCAATCCACCAAGCCACGCTGCGTATTTTGAGTGAGGTCGGCATCGTGCTGACCCAGCCGGAGGCGCTCAACATATTAACCGGAGTGGGGGCAACAATGCGGGATGGCTTTGTCCTCTTGCCGCCCGACTTGGTCGAGCAAGAGATAGCCAGATGCCCGGGCAAGGTGTCTGTCCACGGCCGGGGAGGGCAGACATTAGTGCTGGGGGATGGCACCCTTTGTTGGCACAATTTAGGTGGTGCGCGCGACGTCTACGATGCCCGCACAGGCAATTGCCGCCCGGCCACGGTTCAAGACGTGCAGGATAGCGCTCGCCTCCTCGACGCGTTGGACAGCGTCACCAGCATCACTCCCTTTTTCACCCCCAGGGATATGCCTGGATCGCTGATGTCGTTAGCGATGTACCGATACACCCTGCCTCACACAACCAAGCCGGTCCATGGTCCGGGTGTGCAGACCGCCGCCGAGGTGCGCTACATCGCCCGAATGGCCACCGTCATCGGTTCGCCTACCGAGTTCCTCACGCTGGGAATCTCCCCTATTAGTCCACTTACCTTCCCGGATGATGTGGTGGAAGCGATGATGGAGACTGCTCGGATGGGAATACCATTGGGACCGCTGCCGTGTCCTACTGCGGGGACAACAGCGCCGATGTCACTTTCGGGATCGTTGGCGCAGCAAAATGCGGAGATTCTGGCATCGATAGTGCTGGCGCAGTTGGTGCGACCGGGGTTGCCTATAGTATATTGCGGTCGGCTGGCTATGATGGAACCGCGTACCGGTATCTCGGTGTGGGGTGGAGTGGAGTTGGGATTGGCTTCCGCGGCGACAGTGCAGATCGGTCACCGTTATGGTTTGCCGGTCAACGTCTACGGCCTCTCCACCAATGCCCATGTGACCGATGTTCAGAGCGGATACGAACGGGCTCTCAACGCTGTCGTCCCAGCGCTGGCGGGGGCGGACGAGCTCTCTGGAATTGGTGAGTTGGGGGCGGGTGTGATGAGTTCTTATGCCCAGATGGTGTGTGACGACGATATCGCTGCCAGCGTCGGTCGGCTGAGACGGGGGTTTGTGGTGAATGACGACGCGTTGGCTGTGGAAGTGGTTTCGTCGGTGATGGGCGGTCCGGGCAATTTCCTTAGTCAGCAGCACACTCGACGCTACCTGCGGGCGGGGGAGATGTTGTTCACCTCCCTGGCGGAACGGCGCACCTGGGAGGAATGGGACCGAACAGGTCGAGAGGGCATGATCGAACGGGCACAAGCGGAGGCGGAGCGTCTACTGGCTGAACACGAGGTTCCACCATTGTCTGAGAAGCAGGAGCGGGAACTGGAAGCCATTATGAGCGAAGCTGAGAGTGAGTTGACGCAGGAGGTCTAACCGATGAGCCTGCAAGCTGTACCGATTATCAATGTTAAGGGAAAACCTCGCGAACGGGGTCGTCAGCAGGGGGAGGGAGCGCAGCCCCAGATTGCTGGAATGCTGACCGCATACCGAGAAATCCTTCCCAAGACGAGCAAAATGATGTGGGAGGAGGCGCGGCGCGAAGCACATAAGTACCTGCTCTATGCCGAAGCTGCCTTTCCGGATTTAATTGAGGAGCTGCGTGGCATCGCTGAGGGGGCTGATGTCCTCTTCGAGGATGTTTGGTTGCTTAACTGCTACGAAGAGGTAACTGAGTCTCACCAGATGTCGGCTTGCACTTGTCTGGCTGTTCGGGATGACCTCACCGCCAATGGCCAAGTCTTTCTAGCTCACAATGAGGACTGGATCAGTGTGGATCGAGATCACGTCTACTTGATAAATGCAAAACCTTCCAATGGCCCAGCGTTCGTCGGTATGAGTTATGGACCATTGTTGGCCAACGTCGGTTTCAACCAAGAGGGGATTGGCGTAGCTATCAACTCGGTCTACGCTAAGGACGCGCGGGTCGGTGTGCCACGCATCCTATTCTCGCGGGCCATCCTCACTGCTCGCACCATAGGCGAAGCAATCAAAGCCTGTGTACCCCAGCGACGATCGGGTGGCTATCACTATATGCTGGCTGACGACCACGGCGAACTGTACGGTGTTGAGAGTTCAGCCACCGAACACGTCATCCTGTACGGTCAGGATGGTTGGTTGGTCCATACCAACCACTACCTATCACCGAAAATGCAGGCTCTGGAGCAACCTGGAATATACGCTGGATCACACATAAGGCTTAATCGTGCCCGGCGATTGCTACAGGCACAGATTGGAGAAGTAACCTTGGCGGGCCTCCAAGCATTGCTGCGGGATCACGTCAACTATCCAAACTCTATTTGTGGACATGAGGATCCAGCTGACCTACCTCACCAGCGAGAGCAGACCGTAATCTCCCTGGTAATGGACCTTACCGAGCGAGTGGTGTGGGCTGCGACAGGACCGCCGTGCGAAGGAGAGTTTATCAAATACCGGTTGTAGGGGGTGCAGCGCCGCTCATTTCTAAGAACCCCTCAGGACATTGCCCGGCAAAGCACCGGTGTGCTGCGCCTCCTCAACGACCAGAACCCCGTTGACAAATACGAGGTCTATGCCCTCTGGGTAGCGGTGGGGATAATTCTTAAGAGGAAAAGTATGTGGATAGAGGTTAGTCGCCCGGTCGTGGATTCGTTCCAGATCGAAGACGACAATATCTGCCCATGTTCCAACCCGCAGCATTCCGCGATCAATAAATCCGAATCTTTGAGCTGGGAAGGAGGTCATCTTGCGGATGGCCTCTTCCAGTGTCAGCACCGGATCATCTCGCACGTACCGCTCCAACACTCCTGGGAACTCGCCATAACAGCAAGGGTAATAAGGTGGTGGGTCATTCAGGAACCCATAAGGGGCAAGCACCTGACCATCGGAACAGATCATCACAGCTGGGTGCTTGAGCAGGATGCGGATGTCTTTCTCGTCAATATAGTCAAAGATGGTTTCCACCGCGTCCCCGTTTTCTACGATCAAATCGAAGTAGACGTCGAAGGGATCTTGGCCATGATCGTGGGCAAGGTCAGCTATGGTCCGACCAACGACATCTGAGCTCTTGTCGGCGCGCAAGATAGTGATACGGTCCCAACGGCCATGTTTTAAGAGTCCACTAGGGCCGAATGCGGGCCAGCGGTCGGCGACAATCTCATCCCGAATCTGACGACGGGCTTCAGGATCGCGCAGAAGGGCGATGATCTCAACCATAGGTCGGTCCTGAAGATGCTGGGGCAGGGAGGAAGGAAGCGACACTCCGAAGTCGGTGTGCACGTCATTGTCCACTGTCACGTCCTGTCCCCGTGCTCGTGCCTCTTCCACCAGCTTCAGGTTAGCAGTGGCATCGCATGGCGCGCCATACTTGGGCGCATTGTGAGAGATCTGCACTGGAAGGCTAGCCTGGCGACCGATATGAATCGCTTCGGCGACTGCTTCCAGAATTGTCTCCCGCTCCCCTCTAATATGCGATGCATATAAGCCATTGTGGCGAGCCGCGATCCGACACAAGGCGATAATCTCGTCGGTTTCGGCAAAACATCCCGTTGGATAAACCAGACCAGTAGATAACCCAAACGCCCCAGCCTCCATCGCTTCGGATAGCAATTCCTGCATCCTGGTGAGTTCAATCGGGGTGGGGGCACGGCTGTCATAGCCCATTACGGCGATGCGCAGTGCTGCATGTCCCACCAAAGAACCAATGTTGATGGCCAGGCCGCCTTTCTGAAGGACCTGTAGATACTGATTGAAAGTCCGCCATTTCCAGGTGACCTCCGGTTGATCAGAGATGGAGCCCCAATAGTGCCGGATGTCAGCCAGGTGATCTTCCTCCACCGGGGCTGGAGACATTCCACAGTTTCCAATAATCTCAGTGGTCACACCCTGGCGAACGACGCTCTCCGCACGTCGGTTTACGAGGATGGAGAGGTCGGAGTGGGTGTGAATGTCGACGAAACCAGGGGCGACGAAGCGACCATTTACGTCGATGGTCTTGCGACCTTGAAGTGTACCCAACGGGGCTATTGAGAGGATCTTACCTTGGTGGATGGCGAGGTCGCCCCAGAACCAGGGATTCCCACATCCATCCAAGATTCTGCCGTTGGTAAGCACCAGGTCAAAAGCAGGGGTCATATTATTATTCTCCTGACGAGTCGCTGAGCTGGTTTGCTACTCACCTTCAATACTGGCGATAATCCGTTGGAGTTCCTCGGATAATTGGGGATCGAGGGGATCAGGCTGATGGGTGGTCAGGATGTGCTTTGCCTTTTCACGCGCCCAGTCTCGCGCGCCGTCCCGCCTTTCTTCCCATATCTCGTATGGACGACGATCCATGAACTTTGGCACCCATATATCACCCATGTGCTTCTTGGTGTGTTTCTGGGTAAGGAAATTGCTGCTGGGGCCTGGCCCAACTGCGCGGATCGCGTCGAGCGCCAATGTCTCATCGTCCACAACGATGCCTTGCATCATCTTGTGGATGATGTCGAATATTTCGCAATCCATCAGCATTTGTTCATAGGACCAGATACGGCTACCGTGCACCAGCCCCACGCCCAGCAGCATATCCGACATGACGACCGAAGCCATGAACGTTGATAGACTGTTCTCGATTCCAGCCTGCCAGTCCGGTTCCTTCGCGCCGGTGGCGAACGAACCCATTGAAAGGGGAATGTCATAGAAGTCCGATAACACATTGGTTGCCGCTCCGAACAGGAAGTCCTCCGGCCCGCCACCTGTGTACCCACCCGTGCGTAAGTCAGACGCCGTCTGGGCTGCTGCGTAGAACACTGGCGCGCCGGGGTAGGCCAGTTGGATCAAGGCTGTCGCGGATCAAGGCTGTCGCGCTAATTACCTCGGCGTTGCCCATAGTCAGGGTGCCAGCCATTGTGGCTGGTCCGGTGGTGAGGCACGCAGCCATCGTCATAAAGCCTACTGGTAAGCCGGCTTCGGCGCTGACCAGCGCAGCATCTACGCTGCCGCCGTCCTGTCCCAGGGGCGGAGCGGTGCATTGCGTAACCGAAAGTACTGGTCGCTCGCGCAGCGCCTCCCGCCCACCAGCAATCGCGGCGGCCATTTCAACCGCCGCGCACGCCTCTCGCTCAGAGTAGACACTCTCCGTTTGCACGTGCTTGGTGGTGTTATCCCAGATGGCGCGCAACTCATGCAGGCCGCGCGTTTCAGGTGGGCAATCTTGCGCTGAGACGGCCACCCAATGAAATGCGATTTCTTCGACATAGTCAGCTACGCGGGTGATGTCGATCACATCCTGTAAAACTGACCGTCGACGCTCACCAGTATGGATATCAATCAACTGCACGCCGCATCCGTCGGTGCCCACATAGACATGGTTGCCGTCCAATAGCAGGTCTTGCGCTGGGTCGCGCGCGGCCAGCGTATAAACCGGCGGCGCTTGTTTGATCGCGTCTTCAATCACATGACCGGGGACCTTGACGATCATCGTATCCCGATCGACTGTTGCTCCGTGGGCTTCCCAGATGTCGAGGGCTCTCTTGGAGGGAAACCTAACCCCTACAGTCTCGATGATGTCCAGGGTAGCGGTGTGAATACGCTGCACGTCCTCTGGGCTGAGGATGTTCAAATTCAGGCGCGGGTTGGTGATGGATTTGATCTTGCCTGCCATATTGATTCCTTCCTGCTTTCCAACCTTACTAACCAACTAACTGTTTTGCAATAGCTGTTGCACCGATGGCGTCCTCGCTGTAGCCGTCCGCACCGATCTCCTCAACCCAACTACGAGTGACAGGTGCCCCTCCTATCATTACTTTCATCTGTGGTCGTAAGCCTGCTTTCTCTAGTGCTTCAATCACACTCCGTTGCTTTGCCATAGTTGTCGTCAGCAACGCGCTCAATCCTACGATGTCAGCATTGACCTGGTTGGCTTTTTCGACGAACGTCTCGACCGGCACGTCCACACCCAAGTCGTATACTTGGAACCCGCTGGTCGAAAGCATGGTCGCCACCAGGGTCTTGCCGATATCGTGGATATCCCCTTCGACAGTGCCGATAACTACCTTGCCCAGCATCTGCCGCTCGGTCCCCCGCCTGGCCATCTCCGGCTCGAGTATGGACACAGCGGCTTTCATCGACTCGCCGGCCAGCACCAAATCGGGCAGGAACATTTCACCGCGGGCAAATCCATCACCCACGTGATTCATGCCGACAACGAATCCTTTATTGATCGCATCGAGTGGAATAATGTTTTGCTTGATGACCTGCTGCGCTAGACGTGCTGCCTCTTCTGCCTCACCGTCGATGATGCTCTGGGCCATCGCCTGAAACAGTTCCTCGTGCATGCTTTCCTCCTATTGTGTATTAGTTGTATCGAGCTTTTTCCTGTCGTATGATTTGTGGGGCAAATACTTTCGCGCCAGATAATAACGCAAACCGGAGTAAAAGTCAAAAATAAGTTCGATAAGCAAGGCGTTATGCTTGATGTGTCTTGATAATTGTGCTATTTTATAGGTTATACATCGATATTCAAATTTGGCAGGTGGATGAGTGCATGACCTTAAAGAAAGCCCCATTTATTGGAGGTACAGTGGATGAATTGGATCGAGTTATCCTGCAAACCTTACAAGAGGATGGAAGAACTCCATTTACTCAAATTGCCAGACGGACTGGTGTATCCGAGACGACCATTCGTAGTCGCTATGGGCAATTGGTCGAGGCAGGAATCGTCCGCACCGTGGGGATCGTAGACCCCTACACCCTTGGTTTCCAGGCCCCAGCGATCATCGGTGTGTCTATCGAACCCGGTATGATAGATCAGGTCGCTAGAGCGCTCGCCGAACTCCCAGAGGTTAGTTACCTGGTTATGACGCTGGGCTCATTTGATTTGATTGTTGAGGTGTTTTGCCGTGATTTGTCCCACATCAATGAGCTGCTCACCCGCCGGATTCACTTGATGCCAGGTGTCCGTTCCACAGAGACGCTGATGATCGCCCAGAGCTATAAGTTAAGCTATCGTTGGTCACCAGCCCTGGAATACATTGAAGAATAGTAACTACTCAACCTCCCGCAGGTTCAGATGTTGTTTTGACATAGAATCGCGTCTCGACTGGATATTCAAACCAATAAATGCTCTCAGTCACAACCTGCGGGAGGGTAGGCTGAGTAGTCACGAAGAATAAGTGTTTTCTGCATCTGATCAAAAGGTTAGCCAGTTGTGAAAGTATCCCTCAAACTCTTCGGCACTTACAGAAAATATCTACCGACCAGTACCCAGGGTTCAATTTGCAGTCTGGATGTGCTTGTTGGTACCCGGATTGAAGAGTTGCAGGCTTTAGTACCTATTCCAACCGATGAAAACCTGGTTATCTTGATCAACGGTCGGACTCCATTGGCTGGGCAGGTATTGGAAGAGGGCGACACGATCGCCATTTTTCCCGCTATGGCTGGTGGTTGTAGTTTCCGAAGAGATTAATGGAATACGCTTTAAGAAATCCCTCTTAGATCTAAGGAGGAAACTCGATGTATGGCTGGAACGGTAAATTGCTGCGGGTTGATCTTACTCACCAGACCATCTCGGTTGAGGACATTGATCCTCAAACTGCTAAGGACTTTATCGGCGGGCGAGGGCTGGCGATAAAATATCTCTACGATGAAATGGATCCTCGGGTTGATCCTCTGTCGCCAGAGAGCAGGATGATCTTCGCCACAGGTCCCCTTACCGCGACGCCCGTGCCCACAGGAAATCGCTACATGGTGGTTGCCAAATCTCCCCTCACCGGCGCACTGACCTGTTCCAACGCCGGGGGAATATTTCCCACCGAGATGAAACGCACCGGCTTTGACCTGATCATCTTTGAGGGCAAGGCCAAGGAACCAGTCTACCTATGGATCAACGACAACAAGGTAGAGATTCGCCTAGCAGGTCATATTTGGGGCAAGAACACCCACGAAACTGAAGACATCATTCTGGCGGCAACCGAACCCAAAGCCAAAGTGGCGTGCATCGGGCCGGCGGGGGAGCAGCTGGCGCGTATCGCGACCATCATGAATGACAAACATCGAGCGGCAGCTCGCTCCGGCGTTGGAGCGGTGATGGGATCCAAGAACTTGAAGGCGGTGGCTGTTCGAGGCACAAATTATGTTGCTTTGGCCGAGCCAAAGCAGGCAAAGGAGTTATGCCGAAAGGTGCAGACCGAGGTCAACCGGGACGTGAAGAAGGGCTCATCATTGCGAGAGTATGGCACTGCCTATGTACCGGTGGTAACCAACGAGATCGGCATCCTTCCCACCCGCAACTTCCAGACCGGGGTGTTTGATGGTGTAGAAGGCATCACTGGCTACGTCCTTAAGGAAAAATATCTGATCCGCGCCAAGCCCTGCTTCGGCTGCCCTATTGCCTGTGGACGGATGACGCGAGTAGAAGACCCCGTGTACGGCGGTGAAGGTGAAGGTCCGGAATATGAAACCATAGCTGCTTTAGGCAGCGCCTGTGGGATAGGTAATTTAGCGGCGATCACCAAGGCCAACTACCTGTGCAATGAACTGGGATTAGATACCATTTCTATGGGGATGACGATCTCATGCGCCATGGAGTTGTATGAAAAGGGTCACCTGCCTGAAGAAGATATCGGCATGCGGCTGGGTTTTGGCGATGCTGACGCGATGATCGAAATGGTCAAGCTGGCTGGCGAGCGAGAGGGATTTGGCGATCTGTTGGCTGAGGGTAGTTATCGTCTGGCTGAAAAATATGGCCATCCTGAATACTCGATCACAGCCAAGAAGCTGGAGTTTCCCGGTTACGACCCCCGTGGTTCCAAGGGCATGGGGTTGCTATACGCCACGTCAAATATCGGAGCTTCGCATATGGCCGGCGACCTGGCTTACATGGAAGTCTTTGGTGTGCCTAAGAAACTCGACCCATTGTCCATCGAAAAAAAGCCATGGTACATAAAGCACTTCGAGGATGTCTTTGCCATTATTGATGCAACTGGCCTGTGCGTTTTCCTCTCCATCCGCTACCTCTTTGATCCGACCTTCGAGGTCATGCCAACTCGCCTGATGGAGTTGTTCAACTATATCACCGGCGCGGGCTATACCATGGATAGTCTGCTGGAGGCAGGCGATCGTATCTACAACCTGGAGCGTATGTTTTTAGTTAGAGCTGGTTTCTCACGCGCTGATGACACCCTCCCGTCGAGGATGCTTGAGGAGCCGATGCCCGAAGGCCCAGCTAGGGGGCAAGTAGTGGAATTGGAGGAGATGCTCGACGAGTTTTATGCTTTGCGGGGGTGGGATGAAAACGGGGTTCCCACACAGGAAAAGCTGGAATCACTGGGATTGAGTTGGTGAGTTTCAGCTGATTGCTCCCGGCTGGTGGTTGTGAGGAGAAAATGGTGAAGAAAATTAGCATGGATGATGCCATCGCTGCCTATGTCCAAGATGGCTATATGGTGGCAATCGAGGGCTTTACCGCCTGCATTTGCTTCGCTGCCGCCCACGAGATTATTCGCCAGGGTAGGCGTGACCTGACTCTGTGTCGAATGACGCCAGATCTTGCCTATGACCAGATGATCGCCGCTGGCTGTGCTCGAAAGCTAATTTTCTCCTACCTGGGTAACCCCGGCGTCGGTTCCCTGCACTGTATCCGCCGGGCAGTAGAGAAGGGCATACCCGCGCCGTTGGAATTAGAGGAGTACTCCCACTTCGGGATGGTGGGGAGGTACCTGGCGGGGGCGTACCGTCTGCCATTCTTCCCATTGCGTTCCTATGTGGGGAGCGATCTACCGAGGGTCAACCCGTGTATCCGCTCTGTCGAAAGTCCCTACGGAGAAGGCTCCATCGCTGTCGTCCCACCGATCAACCCCGATGTGGCCATCATCCACGCCCAACGGGCTGATCAGAACGGGAACACCCAATTATGGGGGCTGCTGGGGGTGCAGAAGGAAGTCGCCTTTGCGGCTAAGCATGTTATTGTCGTCGTCGAAGAGGTTGTTGACGAATCGGTCATCCGCTCCGACCCCAATCGCACGATTATCCCCGGCCTGGTAGTTCCGACCCCAATCGCACGATTATCCCCGGCCTGGTAGTAGATGCGGTAGTTCACGAGCCCTATGGAGCTCACCCTTCTTATGTGCAAGGTTACTACGACCGGGACAACGAGTTCTACCTGCGGTGGGACAAGATCAGCCGGGACGAAGCAAGCATCCAGACCTGGTTGGAGGAGTGGGTCTACAATGTGCAGAGCCGAACGGAGTATGTGGATAAGCTGGGTCCAGTAACATGGGAGCGACTGGCGCCGGGGGAGGCGTTAGCCGGGCCAGTGAACTATGGTAAGTACACCTGAGAAAATCACTAACGACTAGCAGTTAGCAGTTTAATATTTCAGATTTAGGAATGGGTAATGACAAGTGAACTATGGTAAGTACACCTGAGAAACTCACTAACGACTAGCAGTTAGCAGTTTAATATTTCAGATTTAGGAATGGGTAATGACAAATTACACGCTCTCTGAAATGATGATCGTGACCGCCGCGCGGGCGCTAGCCGGTGTTCGCGTAGTCTTCGTCGGTGTAGGGTTGCCTAATATCGCTTGCAATCTGGCGCGACGGACAGTGGCTCCGGACCTGGAGTTAATCTACGAGAGCGGAGTCTATGGGGCACGACCAGCTCGGCTGCCACTCTCCATTGGTGATCCGACGTTGATCAGTGGCGCTACCTCCATCTGCTCAATGGCCGATCTGTTTGGGTTGTACTTGCAGGCGGGACGGGTGGAGGTGGCCTTCCTGGGTGGAGCACAGATTGATCGTTTTGGCAACCTGAACACTACTGTCATCGGCGATATTTTAGACGAGCATTCGGCTGATGATTTGACAAGTTCTCCATGTGGCTCACAACAAAATATAGTTGAAGTCTACACCCGGCCTAGAGTTCGGCTGCCGGGCAGCGGGGGAGCGTGCGAGATTGCCATCAACGCCCAACAGGTGTTCATCATTATGCGGCTCAAACGACGGGCTTTTGTAGAGCGGTTGCACTTCCTCACCAGCCCCGGTCATTTGAGCGGCGCGGGTGAACGGGCCGCGTTGGGGATGCCGGAAGGTGGACCGCAGTTGGTGGTCACCGACAAGTGCGTCTTTGGTTTTGACGATGTATCGCGGGAGATGACCCTGAGCAGCTTGCATCCGGGTGTGGAACTGGAAGAAGTGCAGGCGGAAGTGGACTGGGATTTGAAAGTAGCTCCAGACTTGCACCGGACAGAGCCGCCAACCGCCAATGATCTGCACTTGCTACGGGAGAAGCTGGATCCGTTGAGGGTCTACACAGGGTAAGCCATTTAGGAGATTGGCATGAATATCAATGACGTAGTCATTCTTTCGGCTGTGCGCACCCCCATCGGTGCTTATGGAAAGTCGCTGAAAGATATCTCAGCAGTGGAAATGGGTACAATCGCGGCGCAGGCAGCGGTTGGACGGGCCGGGCTATCACTAGAGGATGTGGATGAGACCATCTTTGGCTGTGCACGACAGGCTGGCAACGGACCAAACCCCGCCCGCCAGGTTGCCTGGCACACCGGTATTCCCGAGGATCGACCTGCCTACACCATCAACAAAGCCTGCGCCAGTGGAATGAAGGCAGTGACCTTGGGCACTCAGTCCATCATGACCGGCGAGAATGAGGTGGTTCTAGTTGGCGGCACTGAGCAGATGTCGCAGATCCCCTACCTGCTGATGAAGGCCCGCTGGGGCTACCGCTTAGGGGATGACACACTTGTCGACGCGATGTACCGCGATGGGTACTTCTGCCCGTTGGCGGAGATGGTGATGGGAGAGACGGCGGAAC
>Ga0209986_10001128_pt1 | contig 25894 bp, 25 predicted proteins | sample BlataG_FD_183168 | JGI IMG/M metagenome (GOLD analysis project Ga0209986, IMG submission 183168) | Deep subsurface microbial communities from Black Sea to uncover new lineages of life (NeLLi) - Black_00105 metaG (SPAdes) (version 2) | ecosystem: Environmental > Aquatic > Marine > Oceanic >... | reverse complement strand
CTTTGTCATTAATAAATCTTTTGGTATTGAGTGCCATTTAACCTCCTTGGTTCATTCTACCCTGATTATTTTGGTTGTCAACAGCGTACATTCGAGCATAAACCATCCTTTGTAGTTGCTCGATTCATCCAGCCCTTACTAAGGGCTGGATTCATCGAGCATTGAACTATTATCTCTTCCGATAAACCCCGCTCATCTACGATGGGCGTGGGTAAATCGGATGACTACACTCGATAGTTGAATCGCCTGATTTATTAGGTATTGTTTGATAAACCCTGCTCATCTGCGATGGGCATTGGTGAATCAAACAACTATTTTTTATTCAAGCCCAGAAGGGCTTTCCCACAATTTTAATTATGTATTGTGGGAGCGGGCTTCCTCGGCCTTGCCTTGCGAAGCGGGGCGGGCTGCCCGCGAAAATCGTGCGTAAATCACCCCCACCTTTATCCTCCCCCTCAAGGAAGGGGAGGAAGGTGGTGGAGGATATTGACTTTTGGTCGATTTTTATTACAATAACTGAATGAGGAAAATTGTTCTCTGTAATCAGAAAGGAGGGGTAGGTAAGACCGCTACTTCAGTAAATTTGGCAGCTGGGTTATCCCTTGCTGAAAAAAGGGTTTTGCTTATAGATATTGACCCACAGGCAAACGCTACAAGCGGTTTAGGCATTGATTACAAAACATTAGAGTTTTCCATATATGATTGCCTTTATCAAAGCGATATGATCAATAGTACAATTATTAAGACTAAATGGCCACGTCTATCAGTTTTGCCATCCACTCCAGATTTAGCTGGAGCAGAGATTGAACTTGTTGAAAAAGAAAACCGTGAAGAGAAATTGAAAAGATTGTTGAATTTGATTGATGCTGAATATGAATTCGGAATTATTGATTGTCCTCCATCATTGGGTATTTTAACAATAAACGCACTGGCTGCGTGTGACAGCGTAATTATTCCTATTCAATGTGAATATTATGCCCTGGAAGGTTTAGAAAAACTTCTCAAAACTTTAAGGGCAGTAAAGAATGATTTAAATAAAAACCTTGTTATTGAGGGGATTTTGCTGACTATGTTTGATGCAAGGTTAAATTTAGCCAAGGATGTTGTTGAGGATATTCAGAAGCATTTCCCTGATGTTGTTTTTAGGACTGTAATACCGCGGTCTGTACGGATTGCTGAGTCGCCTTCTTATGGTAAATCTGTAATTCACTATAGGATTTCATCTACCGGAGCTCAGGCATATATAAATTTAACCAGGGAGTTGTTGAATCATGCCTAAGAATCAATCTATTAATGTAGTTGTCCGATTTACCCACGCCCCACATAGAGGAGCGGGGTTTATCGGACAGGCACTTCGAATGCTCAATAAACCTGTCCTGGACATAGTTGAAGAATTGAGCGACTACAATAATATGCTCAATGAATCCCGCTCTTTTACAAAAGGGCTGGATAAAGTGAGCGACTACAATGTTAATATTCTTATTGAATATTGTAAAAGGGATTTGATTTATGCGTAAAAGAGCATTGGGCAAAGGACTCGAGGCATTAATTCCTGTTAAAGATAAAGGAGTTTTCCAGGAAGGGTATCGCATGATACCCATAAAAGATATTAATCCAAATCCCTATCAACCGAGAGCAAAAATAGAAGAGTCAGAGGTTAAGGATTTAATATTATCAATAAAAAAGAAGGGTGTAATCGAACCGTTGATTGTTAAGCGGGTAGATAAAAAGTTTGTCCTTGCTGCTGGAGAGAGACGATTAAGAGCAGCACAATTTGCCGGGTTAAAAGAAGTGCCGGTAGTTATCAGGGATTTAACAAACCAGGAATTATTAGAAATCGGTCTTATCGAAAACCTCCATCGTAAGGATTTGAACCCAATCGAAGAGGCATATGCATATGATGAGCTGAACAAAAAATTTGGTTTAACCCACGACCAGATTGCTTCACTAGTTGGTAAGGACCGTTCAACCATAACAAATACCTTAAGGCTTTTAACCTTACCAAAAAAATTAGTAGGTTATTTGCGTAGTGGTAAGTTGAACCAGGGACATGCGCGGGCGCTTTTATCAATCGGGGATGAGATAAGGATGTTACATATTGCTGAATGTATTGTGAAAGAGGAACGTTCAGTCCGTGCTACTGAGGCTCTTGTCAAGAGATTGCAGAGAAAACCGAGAATTGTGCCAGGTCCAGAAAAGAGCGCTAACCTGTTAATTCTCGAAGATGAATTATCAAAATTGTTACATACAAAAGTGATGATTGATTGGAAAAGAAATAAAGGTTCAATAACGATCCATTGTTTCAGCCTTGAGGATTTTACACGGATTTATGAGATACTTAAAAAAGGGAAAAAGGATTGAGATGGCAGAAGATGGCAGCAAATGATAATAATGGAGAAGTTCAAATGTCAAATATCAAATGTCAATTGAAACCCCAATATCTAATGTCAAATTTTGAATTTTGTCATTTGGCCCTTGGCATTCATCCACGCCCTTCATGGATGGGCGGGATTCATTTGGCATTTGGATTTTGGAATTTGTCATTAAATCTGCAGTTCTTTATGCCCTCTATTTGAGGAGGTAATATGTATAAAGGTTCTTATGTAGCTGTAGTTACACCATTTAAAGATGATAATTTGGATGAACAAGGATTAAGAAGGAATATCAGATTTTTAATTGATAAAGGTTCAAAAGGTATTGTTGCCTGTGCCACTACAGGTGAAAGTCCAAGTTTGAGCGATGATGATTTTGAGAGGGTTGTTAGAATAGCAGTTGAGGAGACTAAGGATAAGGTACCGGTTATTGCTGGTGCTGGTACAAATTCTACTTTCAAGACTATTAAACTTATTCATAAGGCAGAAGAGTTTGGTGCGCAGGGTGTTTTGGTTGTTACTCCATATTATAATAAACCAACACAAGAAGGACTTTATCAACATTATCGAAAAGTTAGCGAAGAAAGTGGTATTCCAATTATTGTTTACAATGTACCGAGTAGAACAGGTGGTAATATTTTGCCCAAGACTGTTGCAAAACTGGCAAGGGATTGTAAGAATATCGTTGCCATTAAAGAGGCAAGTGGAAATTTAGACCAGGTAACAGAGATTCAGAGATTATGCGGCGATGAATTTGACATACTGTCTGGTGATGACTCACTAACATTTCCAATGCTGGCAATCGGTGCAAAAGGAGTAATATCAGTTATTGCAAATATCTTGCCGGATAAGGTTTCCGCAATGTGTAGATCATTTTTTGAAGGTAATATAGAAGAGGCAAGGAAAATCCACCTGGAACTATTCCCGGTTATTAAGGCGCTGTTTATAGAAACAAATCCTATGCCGATAAAGAAAGCAATGGAACTTATGGGGATGCCGGCTGGCAAACCACGGTTGCCTCTTGTGGAGATGGGTCAAGAAAATACCGCAATTTTAAAAAATATATTGATGGAATTCGGAATAAAAGTATGATTAAAATTATAGTCTGTGGTGCAGTTGGAAGAATGGGAAAAGAGATTATAAATGCGGCACAAGATGCTAATGATATTAGAGTAATTGCTGGTATCGAAGCAAAAGAAAATCAATTTGTCGGCAAAATAGTCTTTGATATAAAAATCCTTGATGATATTTTAGCAGCAATAAATGATGCTGATTGTGTAGTAGAATTCACAAATCATAATGCAACAATGGATAATCTGAGAAAAGTAAAAGAATACAAAAAACCATATGTCACCGGAACAACCGGTTTTTCTGAAAAAGAATTAGAAGAGATTAAAACTTTAGCAAAGAGTTTCCCAATCTTTCTGGCACCCAATATGTCAGTAGGCATTAATCATCTTTACAATTTAGTAAAATCTACAGCGAAAACATTATCAGATTATGATATAGAGATTATTGAAACTCACCACAGGGCTAAAAAGGATGCACCTTCGGGTACAGCAAAGGCTATTGCAAAGATTATCAAGGGTGCTAAACCAGATACTAAATTTATTTATGGAAGGGAAGGTATGATTGGTAAAAGAAAAAGGGGGGAGGTTTGTATAAATACAGTACGCGGTGGCGATGTTGTTGGTGAACACAGGGTTTTATTTTTGGGCAATGGTGAATTCATTGAACTGCGCCATTATGCAACATCAAGGAGGTGCTTTGCTGGGGGAACACTTGAGGCAGTCAGATTTATTATTGATAAACCACCAGGATTGTATACTATGCAAGATCTATTAAACTAGTACCGTTTCAAATAGTTCGTGTTTTATTTTTGTTCGAACATTGATAATTTGAAACGGCACTAGCAATTTGATTAGCAAACCGCTGGGTTGACTAATACATTAGAATTAGTATAATATAAGCCTATGAAGATTTCTGTCGTTGTTCCGGCTTATAATGAGGCAGTGAATATTCCCTTTTTAGTAGAGGAATTTGATAAATTTATAAAAAAGCACAAGAATTATGAAGTAATAATTGTTGATGATGGGTCTGAAGACGGAACATTTGATATTGCAAAAGAACATAAAAGGGCATATATTAAGGTTGTCAGGCATAAAAGAAATTTAGGTAAAACACAGGCAATAATTTCTGGTGCTGAGGTTGCTAAGGGTAAAATAATTGTTGTATTTGATGCCGATCTTCAATACGATCCTCAGGATATTCCAAAATTAACCGAACTGATAAAGAATGGTGCTGATATTGCAACAGGTTGGAAACAGGGTAATTATGATAAGAAATTTGTTTCTAAGGTATATAATTACTGGGCACGCAAACTTTTTGATCTTAGTATCCATGATATGAATTCAATCAAGGCATTCAAAAAAGGGGTGCTTGATGCAATTTCGTTACGAAAAGATTGGCATCGTTATATCATACCATTGGCAAAGGATGCAGGTTTTAAAATTGCTGAGGTAAAGGTGAATTTAAGACCAAGAAAATATGGTTCTCCCAAATATCAATACAAATCAAGAATTTTAGTTGGGCTTTTTGATCTTTTGGCCGTTAAATTTCAATTGACATTTATGAAAAAACCGCTCCTCTATTTTGGTACAATTGGACTATTCTCAATCGCCCTTGGTATTTTCATTGGCTTAATTTCAATAATCCTCCGATTTTTTGGGCATGGTTTCAGGCCCTTGCTTTATTTGGTTATTCTTTTAATTATTTCTGGTATTCTATTCTTTTCGCTTGCTCTTATTGGCGAGTCGATGCGGGCAGTTCTTGACCGACTTGAAAAAAGAGAACATTAAAAAATTCTCGACGATTCTCAGAGTCGTTGTTGGTGTTGGTCTTATTGCTTTTCTCCTCTGGCGTTTTGATATTAACAAAATACTGAATAATATTGGTAGTATAAGCACTGGATATTTAATTTATGCCTTTATTGTGTATTTTCTTTTTGTTATTGTTTCAGCCTGGCGATGGCAGGTTCTTCTTGATTTTAAACACTTTAAGATTCCTTTTGGCAAAACTTTAATAATTTACTTCATTGCTTTATTTTCCAATAATCTTCTTCCTACAACAGTCGGTGGTGATGTTATGAGGGTTATGTATTCAATGAAGGGTCGAAGAGCAGATGCCCTGGCTACTGTTTTGGTGGATAGAATTTTAGGTTTTGTCGGGCTTTTTATATTTGCTCTATTTGCAGTTGTATATCTGCTCATCGTGAAAAAACAGACAGAATTTCTGCCTTTTATGATTATTGGTTTGATTATTATAATTGTGATAACATATATATTTTTTTCAGAAAGGGTGTACTCAAGACTTTCACCGATTGTGCAAAAGATCAAAGTATTCAGATTAGGCAAGAGATTAAATAATTTGCATGAAGCCACAACTGATTTTGGTGGAGCATGGGGACCGATTATTCTCTGCGTTGTACTTTCGATTATTATTCAGGCATTTTTAGCTATTGGGCCGTTTTTCGTGCTGCGGGGTATGGGCAATTATGAGGTGGGATTATTAGCGTTTTTCGTTTACCTCCCCATAATTAATGTTGTATCAATGATTCCTATTTCGCTCAATGCTTTAGGTGTCAGGGAATATTTCTATGTTTTATTGTTTTCACGTGTAGGTCTTGCCGGTGAAACGTCGTTGGCTGTTTCACTCGTTTCTTTTTTCCTGATTTTTCTCTTATCAATTATCGGCGGTATATTTTTTATATTTTATAAGAAGAAATAAAAAATAAGGCGGAAAGAAGGCTCACAAATGGCTCGAGAAGGCAATAATGGCAATTCTCTTATTACTTTAATAGCCCTCTTATGCCCTCTATGAGCCCCTTTATGCCTTTTTATATGAAGGAGGTAAAATAATGAAGGTGTGTATGATTGGAACAGGTTATGTTGGACTCGTTTCAGGAACCTGTTTGGCAGAAATTGGTCACGAGGTTATATGTGTTGATAATGATAAAAAGAAGATTGATATATTAAAAAAAGGTGGTATTCCTATTTATGAACCGGGACTTGAGGAATTAATAGCTAAGAATGTTAAGGCAGGACGATTGGATTTTACAACATCGATTAAAGAGGGCGTTGAGAAGTCATTATTCCTATTTATCGCTGTGGGAACACCGCCCAAGGATGATGGCGAGCCAGACCTTTCGAGTGTTGAAAAGGTTGCTGAAGAAATCGGTTCGGCAATGAATGAGTATAAGATTATTATTGAAAAGAGCACGGTTCCGGTTCAGACCGGCAAATGGGTAAGGACAGTGATTGAAAGATTTAGTAAAAGGGTTAAGGACTTTGATGTAGCATCAAACCCGGAATTTCTGAGAGAGGGGTCGGCAATTGATGATTTTTCACACCCGGATAGAGTTGTTCTTGGTGTAGAAAGTGAAAAGGCAAAGGAAAAACTTTTAGAGCTCTACAAACCTATTGATGCGCCTAAAATAGTGACTGATATCGCCAGTGCAGAATTAATAAAACATGCTTCCAATTCATACCTTTCAGCCAGGATTTCTTTTATTAATGCAATTTCAATAATCTGTGAAAAATCTGGTGCGGATATATTACAGGTTGCAGAAGGAATGGGTTTGGACAAAAGAATTGGCAGGGGTTTTTTAAATGCTGGAGTAGGTTTTGGCGGTTTTTGTTTTCCAAAAGATATAAAGGCTTTCGTTAGCATCGCGGCAAAATTGGGATATGATTTTCGTTTTTTAAAAGAAGTAGACAATATCAATCATGAACAGATGCTTAGGACAGTTAAAAAATTAGAAGGAATGTTGTGGAATCTAAGGGATAAAAAGATTGGTATTCTTGGCCTTGCATTTAAACCTAATACAGATGATATGAGGTTTGCTCCTTCAATAACTATTATAAAAGAATTACAGAAACATGGTGCTACGGTTAAGGCATATGATCCTGTGGCAATGGATCGGGCAAAAGAAATTATGCCTGATATAGAATATTGTACTGATGCCTATAAGGTTGCAGAAAATGTAGATGCGATAATTCTTGTGACCGAATGGAAGGAGTTTAAAAACCTCGATTTTAAAAAGCTTAAAGAGCTAATGCGCCAACCTGTTTTTCTTGATGGCAGGAATGTATATGATTCTGATAAGATTAAGAAGTTAGGTTTTATCTATGCCGGGATAGGACGATGAGAGTATTGATAACCGGCGGTGCAGGTTTTATAGGTTCTCATCTTGTAGACCATTATCTGCGCCGTGGTGATGAGGTTATTGTCATTGATAATTTAATAACGGGCAAGCAAGAAAATATTGCTTGTCATATTGGTAAGAAGCAACTGAAATTTATAAAACAGGATGTGTGCGATGTAGCCGAGGTTAAGGGGAATATTGATTTAATCTTGCATTTTGCTTGTCCTGCCAGTCCTTTTGATTATCAGAAGTATCCAATAGAGACATTGCGGGTTATGTCTTTTGGCACCTACAATATGCTTGAAATTGCAAGAACAAAGAATGCAAAATTTCTACTCGCTTCAACAAGTGAGGTGTATGGTGATCCAGAGGTGCATCCGCAAAAAGAGAATTATTTCGGCAATGTAAACTTGTTAAGTCCACGGGCAGTGTATGATGAAGGTAAAAGATTTGCTGAAACGCTTACAGTTTCATATTTTAGAAAATTTAATCTAAAAATTGGAATTGTACGCGTATTTAATACCTATGGTGAGAGGATGCATTCGGGGGATGGACGAGTGATACCTACGTTTGTTTCGGAAGCATTAAAAAATGAGCCGTTACCAATTTTTGGTGACGGTTCACAGACAAGAAGTTTTTGCTACATCACTGATATGGTAAATGCAATTACCAAAATTGTTCAGGTTGATTATCCAATGCCGGTAAATTTGGGCAATCCTACAGAGTATACAATAATGCAATTAGCAGAGATTGTGAAGCGTTTATGTAAAAGTAAAAGTGAATACAAGTTCCTGTCCTTACCCGATAGTGATCCCAAAAAGCGAAAACCCGATATCTCAAAGGCAAAAGAGGTGTTAGCATGGGAACCTACGATTGGCCTGGAACAAGGTTTAAAAAAGGTTATTGAATGGTTTAGGAGGAAAAATGATTGAATGGTTTAAATTGCATGGCGGTAGGATTGTTGTTGTCATCATTTTGGGATCAATAATTTATTTTACTCTTCAAAAAGTTATTCCTCGTTTTATAGGACGGACAGTAAGGATGAGAATGAAGCGTAAGCCAGAGATAGAGATACAAAAGAGGAGTCGAACAATTTCTAATGTTATAACCAGTACAATCGGCATTATGATTGGGATAGTAGTTCTATTTACAATCCTCGCTGAGGTGGGAATTAATATAGGACCAGCATTGGCAAGCCTGGGGATTTTAGGTTTGGCTATCAGCTTTGGTGCGCAGAGTTTGATAAAGGATTTGATTAACGGTATTTTTATTTTAATGGAGAATCAATATGGCGTAGGTGATGTTATTCGTGTTGGTGATATTGCCGGTCTTGTTGAAGAGGTTAATCTTAGAAGGACTATTTTACGAGATCTTGACGGTGCTGTTCATTATATACCAAATAATGAGATAAATATTGTAACTAATCTTACCAAGGAATATTCAAGAGTAAACATGAATGTCTCGGTTGCCTATAAAGAAGATTTAGATAAGGTGATAAAAATTATCAATCGTGTCTGTTCTAATTTGGCGGATGATAAGGATTGGAAGGATAAAATAATTAAATCACCACAAGTTCTAAGAGTGAATGCTCTGGGTGAATCTGGTATCGAGATTAAAATTGTCGGTGATACATTACCTCTTGCCCAGTGGGATATTATGGGCGAATTACGCAAAAGGATTAAGAAGGAGTTTGATAAGGAAAATATAGAGATTCCCTTTCCTCATATGAAGGTCTATTTTGCCAATAGGCCGGATTCTGAAACGAGAGCTCTGAAAAACTAATTTTTGAACTCTTTTGATTACGGAGATTATATAAAGATTACCGCGATTGGTGCTTGACAGGAATAATTTTACAAATATAATGTATTTATATATGGGGAGGTTGATTATGAAATGGTTTTGTTGTTTTTTAATAGTTGTACTATTATTCATTATTGCATGTGCACAGAAGGAAGAGAAGTTAGCAGGTGAACAGGGTGGGACAATGGTAATTGGTTCAACTGATCTACCGACTACAATATCACCGCTTGCACCTTCAATGTTTGGTTCTAATGAAATTCTTGATTTATTATTTATGCATCTTCATTGTATTGATCCTGAGACAGGAAAAATGAAACCTGAATTGGCGTCATCATGGGAATTTTCTGAAGATCTAACTTCAATTACCTATTATTTACGTAGGGATGTAGAGTGGTGGGATGGTAAGTCAGTAACTGCTGAAGATGTGTACTATACCTACGAGAAAATGATCGATCCCAAGACAAACTATCCTAATATAGCAAAGCTAAGGTTTATTAAAAAAGCCGAACTTATTGGTACTTATGCAATTAAATTCACATTTGATAGAGTATATGCTGATCTTTTGACTGATTCTGATATTATGGCAGTGCCCAAGCATATTGTTGAGAAATCAGGTGATAACTTTGGACAAAATCCCATTGGAAATGGTCCCTATAAAATAAAGGAATGGATATACGGTTCCGAGCTTATTTTAGTTGCTAATGATAAATATTATCGTGGTAAGCCACCACTTGATGAAATTCATATTAGGTACTATTATGATATGAATAATATGATAGATGATTTTGCCAACGGAGACCTTGATTTGGTTTTAAATATTACGCCAACCAAGGCAAAGGATTTAGAGAAAAATGAAAATATTGCCATTGATTCGCGACCTGGTAATACCTATACATATATCGGATGGAATTTAAATCATCCTTTTTTAAATGACAAAGACGTACGAAAAGCACTGAGCATGGCGATCAACACAAATAAGATATTGGATGAAGTATTTGCCGGAATAGGAGTCATTTCACTTGGCCCATTACCGCTATCGTCATGGGGTTTTAATGAAAATATCGAGCCAATTGAATATGATTTATCTAAAGCAAAGGAGATATTGGAAAATAAGGGATTTCGGGATCGAAATCGTAATAAGATTATTGATAAGGATGGTAAAGAGTTTGTGCTTAATATTATAACCAATATTGAAAATTCTGACCGGGTTGCAACTCTTGATTATATCACAAAGGATTTAACGGCGCTTGGTATAAGAATTAGGACGCGCACTTTAAACACCGCTTCATTTATTGACGTAATTGTTAAGCGAGAATTTGACGGATTTATAATGGGATGGAGCACGGGAGCGAAGATCGACCCAACTATCTATTGGAATTCAGATCCCGCCAAAGGTCTATTTAATTTTGTATCTTATGCGAACAGTGTAGTTGATTCATTAATAGATGTTGGCGTTGCGATGCTTAATCGTAAAAAGGCAAAAAAGATATGGAATGAATTTCAGAGAATTGTTTACCAAGATCAGCCTTATACATTTCTTATTGTTTCAAATAATGTATCTGCATCCTATAAACGAATCAGAGGTGTTGATAACGGAATTACATTGGCTAATGCGTATACCTATTGGATTCCTGAAGCCGAACAAAGGGTTGCTGTTGCTGCACTGACATCATTAGGTGAAGATACTACCTCAACACCGACAGGTCCTGAGATAGAACCTGTAGGGGAGGCTGAAAAACCGCCCGAGGTTGTTAAGCCGGAAGAGCTTTTAGAAGCAGCGGTAAAGAAAGACACGGCATCCGTAGCAGGTATCGATACTACAGGAATAACTGCTGTACCTCTGGCGCCACCTAAACCTTCGGTTATTACGAGGGCAACACCTGTAAAGCAAGTGACACCGAAATATCCTGAATCTGCTCTCCCCATTAGCGCAACTGGACGAGTGGTTATTCGTGTTTTGGTGGGCACAGATGGGAAGGTAAAGACTACAACAGTGTTATCGAGTTTTGGAAATCCTGCCTGTGAAGTTGCGGCAGTGGCTGCGGCAAAACAATGGGAGTTTAAACCAGCAACTAAAGATGGTGAGCCGTTTGAACAAAGAATCACAATACCTTTTGATTTTAGACCGCCAAGATAATGTTATTAAAAAAAGATTTTTTCACTTAATATTTGGGGCCTCTACTCATTAAATCTTCGCCCTCCGGTGGGGGCCCCCCATTTTTAGGGAACAGGAAACAGGGAACAGGAAACAGGGGAACAGGGATAAGGAAACAGGGAACAGGAAACAGGAAATAGGGAACAGGGGAAGGGGAGACTTGGAGACTTGGGGACAAGACGACCAGGTGATCTCAATCAATTGTAGTCGCCCGATTCATCCAGCCCTTTTGTAAAAGAGCGGGATTCATCGGGCACTGAGCATTGAGGGCACGCATTTGCATGCAAAGCTGAAGTCACACCTGCGCTGAAGACACGTCCGCCTATGGCGCACTGAAGACACGCTTCGCTGAAGAATTCAATGACTTAATGACTAATGACTTTTAGTGAAACGTTCTAAACGAAAGAAACGAAATTAACGCTTTAAACGATCCGAAAAATGCTGTTACCGTGGTGTCATAATAGCGTATGGTAGAATTATCTCCTCTATTGAAATACCGCCATGCTGGAAAGTGAATTTGAATTCTTTTTCATACTCTGTGGGTTTAGTAGGATAGATAAAATAGTAATCTTCTTTAGCAATTGCAAATCGAACTGAGGGGTCAGCACATGGTAGATATATTTCACCAGGGTTATTTAAAAGATATGCCGTTTTCTTGTCTACTCTCAGCGCAGGCCCATATTTGTACCTAAGATTCGGAGAGATGGATCGTCCACCGTAAATTATAGTAGGCCTGCGTGCACGTATAAAGCCGTGATCAGTTGTAAGTATGATACGTCTGCGTTTTTTTGCTAATTTTTTGAATATCTCAAAGATTGGAGAAAGTGGAAACCAGTATCCGAGTAAATTTAGTAGCACCCTTTCATCATCGAGAATTCCTTTCATATCGCCACGCCCTGGTATTGAATGCAATAAGAGATCAAAGAAATTAATAATTACAATTGTGATATCCGCTTTATCATTCACAACGCGCATAATATTGCGTTCAATCTCCTGCATTGAAGATAATTTGTAGTATGAAAATTTTATTCTAAGATTATGTCTTTTTAACTGTTCGTCAAATAGAACCTTTTCGAATCGATTTTGCCCCTTTTGTTCAAACGACCAGTATTGGGGGAATTTCTGGATAATCTCAAGAGGTAGAAGACCAGCAAATAAGGCATTTCTTGAATAAGGTGTTGCTGTTGGGAGAATTGAATAATAGTATTGTGTATTAATTTCAAAGTAGTCTTTCATATACAGTGATAATTTTAAATATTGATCAAGTCGCATTGAGTCAAAAATAATAAAATGAACAGGCCCATCCTTTAAAATTGGGAAAACGGCATGTGAAAATAGCTTGTTCGAAAGAACAGGTCCTTTGCCCTTAAGAAAGTCGCCATATGTATTCTCAATGAATTTAACAAATCCAGAATTTGCTTCATGTTTCCTTTGTTCCTGTATTTCTTTTAAGTCCTTGCTCCCAAATTCCGACATTCTCAAATCCCATGACACAATATTTTTATAATGTTCTATCCATTCTTCATAGTTGGTTGGTTCAACAAGTGATCTGAATTGAGTGGCGTATTCTTCGGCCATTGTTTCTTCAATTAGTATTCTTCGCTTTAATGTCCGATTTAAAACAGAAAGTAATTGATTAAAGCTAAATGGTTTTGTAATATAATCATCAACCCAACCACCATATGCCTTTTTCATTATGTCTTCTTCCTCACTCTTTGTAACCATAACCACTAATTGTTGCGAATTTTCATTTTTTATTTTTCTGAGTACTTCAAGGCCATCAACACCGGGCATAATTTCGTCGAGAAAGATCAGGTCGAAAACTTCTTTGCTTGCTAATTTTATACCATCTTCTCCAGAAGTTGAAGTTTTAACTTCATATCCGTCTTGCTGGAGGAGATAAACAAAAGGTTTTAATAAATCTATTTCATCATCAATCCATAAAATTTTCATTTAGCCTCCTTGGGAATCAAAATTTGAAATGTAGTTCCTCGGGAACCGGTTTTTTTTAGCATTAACTTACCTTTGTGATAATCTTCAATAATCCTTTTTGTTAGCACGAGACCCAGACCCCATCCGTATTTTTTTGTCGTATAGCCAGGTCTAAATATCTCTTTTCCTTTTTTAATACCCTTACCGCTGTCCGATATTTCAATCACTGCATCTTCTGCAGTATAGGTTTTGATCGTAATTTTGCCTTTTTCTGCGCCGATGGCATCTAAACCATTTTTAAGAATATTCTCCACTGCCCAACCCAATAAGATATCATCAAATTTTATTACAGGCAGTGGTTTGAACTTCTCATAGAATACTATGTTTTTGTGTGCTCGTTTTTTCATATAGTCTACAGATTTTTTGATTGTTTCAATCGGCTCTTTTTTAACCAATCGCGGTGGTAAACCGATTCTTGAAAATTTTTCCAATACTTCATTCATCCTTTTCGTATCTTCACGTATACCCTCATATATATCATCCGATATTTTTCCCTTAAATGCTTCAAGCCAACCACTTAGCGATGACAGGGGTGTTGCAAGTTGATGTGCTGTTTCACGAGCAAGAGAATTCCAAATTTTTTCTTCTTCGCTTTTTCGATATATCAGATAACCCCAGAATCCTATAAAGAGGAAGGCGATTAAAAATATTGTTTCAACGAATGGTAAAATTTGAAGTGATTTTGTAAAGGGTGAAAGTCCATAGTGAACATATCCGACGAGTGTAGAATCTGACCCATGTCGAATGACAATGGGGATTGGTTCCTGACTGTTATCGAGTTTTTCAACTGTTTTTCTTAAATTATCGGTTAAAACATTTTTTGACGAAGTCGGATTACCCTCGGCATCGGTCATGACAACTGGAAAATCTATGCGTTGAATTACTTCTTGAAATATTAATTCAAGGAGTGCTTCTTGCTCCATGCTCGGTCCTGACGCATATTTTGCAAATATTCTTGAAGTTGTTTCCGTTTCTTTTTTTATTCTTTGTATAAGATAGTTTGAATAGACATATGTGATAATACCAATTATGCTAATGCCGATTAAAAAGTATATTGCCAGTGTTCGTGAACTGAATTTACGTTTTAGATTCATTATATTTAATTGCTCTTTTGAAAGAATTCAATATGCCGTTTGAAAATATTGTGTTTGTCTATGTAGTTGGTTATTTGTTTCATGATTTGACTATTCGTTTATCGAATATTTTTACGAATTCATACAAGGCATCACATTGTCCGTGGTAAGCGTCAGAAAAGTATAAAATTTTATATACCTCAGGATCAGAAGACAATATATCTGTACCAACAACGATCTTATCACCTTCCCACGTTATGTCATTTTCTCCATTTATAAAAAGAAGAGGTTTCTTTTTATTAAATTTTTTTAAGGTCTTTTTTAAATCGCGCGCATAGAAATGGAACAGATTCTGCGGATTACTTGATTTGATATTGAAAAATTGCTCTAATGAATTGATGCTGTGTTTAATCATTATGTTGTAATAAGGAAAACTGTTTTTTTCATAAAAACAGATTCGTTTTTCGGTTGAAGCAAGGTATGGCAGCGAGATATTCGCTGGTCTATTTAACTCAATAAGAAAGTGAAAAGATTTATTGTTCAATTTTTCTTTCAGCCTCCGGTACTCTTTGGAAAAAAGTTGTGATGGTTCTTCGTAAAATATTGTTTCAAAAATCTTGGGTTTCATATAACGGTAGATATTTTCCAAATTTTTCGGCATAAGTATTACGATATTTCCTAATTTCTTTAACCCTTCAATAAATGGTAATGTTTTTAGAAAATCGCTGACATCAGAAGGTGCTGATATTAAAAAGTTTCTCTTCTTTTTAATACCCAGGGGTTTAAATGTTCTCGAAAATCTATTTTTGCTAAATTTTAGATATAGCGAGGCAAAAATGTTCATTGTGCCCGTTTTCTCCTACGTTTAACATATAGCGGTTTTGAATTTATTGTTATTACACGTTTTGATATTATGCATTTATTAATATCTTTCCGGCTCGGTAAATGGAACATGATATCAAGCATGAAATTTTCGATAATAGACCGCAGTGCTCTTGCGCCGGTATTATATTTTAAAGCCTTAGTAGCAATCGCATCTAATGCATCTTTTGTGAACTCTAATTTTACGCCCTCCATTTTAAAATATTTTGAATACTGTTTAATTAATGCATTCTTTGGTTCGGACATAATTTCGATTAATGCATTTTTAGATAATGTATCGAGAGGTGCAACAACCGGTACGCGGCCGATAAATTCCGGAATTAACCCGTATTTTATTAAATCTTTCGGTTCGATATGTGCAAGTAGTCCATTATGTTTGTTCCCTTTGCTTCGTGTATTGCTCACGAATCCGATTTGTTTACGATTTAACCTTCTTGATATTATTTCCTCTATCCCGGAAAAAGTTCCGCCCAGGATAAAGAGAATATTTTTTGTATTAATCCGTATAAATTCTTGTTCAGGATGCTTACGGCCGCCCTGGGGTGGAACATTTGCTTCGGTCCCTTCGATAATCTTCAGTAATGCCTGCTGAACACCTTCTCCAGAAACATCGCGGGTGATAGAAGGTGAATCTGATTTGCGTGCGATCTTATCGATTTCGTCGAGATAGATAATACCTCTTTCTGCATTTGGAATATTAAAATTTGCTGCTTGGATAAGCCTTAATAGAATATTTTCCACATCTTCACCAACATATCCAGCCTCGGTAAGTGGTGCGGCATCGGATATAGAGAATGGAACATGAAGTAATCGTGCAAGTGTTTCAGCCATAAGTGTCTTACCGGTTCCAGTTGGACCGATTAAAAGTATGTTACTTTTTTGCATTTCAATATCACTGCTTTTTATCATTGTTCTCTTGTAGTGATTGTATACAGCAACCGAAATGACCATCTTTGCTCTTTCTTGGTCAATCACATACTGGTCAAGAAAGGATTTGATCTCTGATGGTTTTGGCAAAACAAAATTGTCGATTTGCAGGGTTTTTTCTTCGTCCGCCAGTATTTTGTTACATAATCGAACACATTCGTCACATATGTATACCTTATCGCCTTTGAATAAGCGTTTAACTGATGAATTAGGTCTTTGGCAAAAGTGACAAACTATCTGGGGCACTATCCTTTCCTTTTTTTCATAATTTCGTCAATAATCTTATAATTTTTTGCTTCTTCAGAAGACATAAAGTAGTTTCTCTCTGTGTCTTTGGCGATTTTTTCTATGCTTTGCCCGGTATGTTTGGCAAATAATTTGTTGAGTACATCTCTTGTTGTTAAGACCTCTTTTGCATGTATAGCAATGTCACTGGCCTGTCCTGAAAAAGCTCCTTCTGGTTGATGAATCATTATACGGGCATGGGGGAGGGCAAATCTTTTTCCTTTTGTTCCGGCAGCAAGTAAAAGCGCCGCCATACTTGCTGCCATACCAATACAGATTGTTGAAACATTAGGTTCAACGAATTGTATTGTATCGTAAATTGCAAGCCCGGATGATACTACACCACCAGGAGAGTTAATGTAAAGATTTATATCCTTTATTGGATCTTCACCTGCCAAGAATAACATTTGTGCCATCACAAGGTTAGCAACAGTATCATCAATGGGTGTACTCACAAATATTATCCTTTCTTTTAACAACCGTGAATAGATGTCGTATGCCCGTTCACCCCGACTGGTTTGTTCAATGACGAACGGAACTGGTATCATTGATTACCTCCTTTGGAGAAATTATGCGACTTTTTTTATTAATTTGCGCATTTTGGAAAAGAGAGTCTATTGTTTTTTCTCTATTCAGGATATTGCCTATGTAATCCATTATATTCTTGCGATTTTCACCATTTAACTTTATCCCCATTGTAGAGATTACTTTCATTACCTCATCTTCCGTGACCTTGATATTTTCTTTCTCGGCAATTTTATCGAGTATGAGATTTAAACGAACTCTTTTTTCGGCAATACCCCAGAAGCTTTCTTTATTGGTTTCTGAATCGGACAAATTGGATTTTTCCAATATTTTCTGATATTCATTTTGAACCAGTGTTTTTGGGACTTTTAATTTTATTCTTTCCAATATTGTATTGGATAGCGATTCCTTTAATTCTCCCTCTATTCTTTTTTCCTCAATTTCCTTTGCAGCAGCCATTAATTTTTTCTTTAACTGTTCAGCATTTTTACAATTTTGTTTTTTTGCAAAATCATCGTCAAACTGCGGAAGAATTTTTTCCTCAATTTTCTTTACTGATATTTTATGAATTTGGTTTCCAGTTTTCACTTCTTTTTTTTCTGATTTTCGTACTCCTACTAATGCCCTGTTAATTTCGTCAGGCAAATTACGATCGCCTATTTTAACGACAATGTTATCCTGTTTACTCTTAGTGATATTATTTTCTATAATTTCTATATCCACTGTTATGAAATCATCTACTACAGAAGGTCGTGAGATTTCTTTAATTGTTGCATGCTGCTCACGTAGTTGCTCTATTGCCTGTTCAAGAAGGAAATCATCGGGTAGTGATTCTTCTTTAAAAATTTCCAGCCCCATATAATTTTCAACATTAAAATCAGGGATGATTTCAAATCGCAGTCGTAATTTAATATTTTCTCCTTCTTCAATATTGAGGAGCTCGGCTTGAGAAGCAGGACGCCATTTTTTTTCGCTCAATATCTTTAAAAATGAGTCCTTTACGAGATTATTCATTGCCTGTGCTTTCAGGGTATCAGAATATCTATTTTTTATTATATTGTTTGGTACTTTTCCTTTCCGAAATCCCTTTAGCGTGAGGTCTTTCCGCATTTTGTTAACTTCTTCATCAATTAAATGCTCCAGCTTAATAAATGGTATCGAAATGTTAATTTCCTTTTCGATTTCGTCATCCGTAGTAATTTCGTATTCCAAATATCACCTCCAATAGATGCGAGGAGGGGGATTTGAACCCCCATTCCTAAACGGAACTGGATCCTAAATCCAGCGCGTCTGCCAATTCCGCCATCCTCGCAAAGGCTATTTTATAATAGTATATTCCGAAAACAATATTTGTCAAGCTTACCTGGGAGTTTCGCAATCTACTTGACAATTTCAATTATTGTATTATAATTAAATAGTAAGGAGGAAATAATGGATAAAAAAATTTTAATGGCAATCTTATTGTTAACTGTTGTTAGTTTTGGACAAATGCCGCGATTTAGACTAATCGGTGCTTGTGATATTGAAACTGTTTCATTGCATAACGACTGTTATGATGTGGTTGTTTTAGATACGCTTGCTTTCCTTGCCTGCGCAGATTTACCGGTTATTAATATTGCGCGCCCTGATTCACCGTTTGTCGTGACAAAAATTGATACATTAAGTGGACGGCTTCAAGCTTTATGTGTCTTTCCGCCGTATCTCTTCAGTATTGGTTGGAATTCGCGTGGTAATTTTTTGAAAGCTTTTGATATAAGCAATCTACCTGTTTCAACCCTGCTCGATTCGATTGTAATCCCCACTTATGTTACTCGCGACATGGCATATCAATCAGGTTATCTTTATTTTTCAGCGGAAAGTCTCAGGCTTGCGGATGCGGTAACCCCTGAGAGTCTTCATTATCTTGGGGTAATCGATTCCGTTAGATTTGCAGGAAGATTGAGTATAGGTAATAATTATCTTTATGAACTTGTTAGTGTTTGCAGTCTCCTTGTATATGATCTAACCAATCCATCAAACCTACAAAAAACCGGTTCATGTCCCCTGCCTGGATATTGGGTAAGTGAACCTTTTTACAGAGATTCTTTAATATATTATCCGCAGGAAGATATTTCATCAGGAAATATTTCACTACATATCGTAAATGTAGCTGATCCATTTAATCCATTTCATCTGGCTACGAGTCCCGGCACAGGAATGGATGTGCAAGAAGCATATGATCTTACTGTTTCAGGTAAATTTGCCTATGCAACTATGTTTTGTTATCCTGTAGAGCCTGTGGCGAAAAATCATCGCCTGCAAGAACCGGCACCGCAGATTGCGGTCTTTGATGTTTCTGATCCAGCAAACCCTTTTCCAGTATGGATTTATGAATATGATTACCGTTACTACTACAGTGGTATTGATTCACATGGCGACACAATCTATTTTTGCAATGGTGATTCTTTTTATATTTATGTTGACTCACTCTGGACAGGTATTGAAGAAGAACCCTTTATTCCAACTCCTGAAATCGTAAAATTCCAGGTTTATCCTAATCCGTTCCGAAACAGAATAGATATTAGATGGCAGATGATTGATGGGAGATTAAAGACAAAAGATATTTCTTTGAAAATCTATGATGTTTCAGGACGGATAGTCAAAACTTTTAATCTGGCTTCTTGTTTCTTGCTTCCTGCTTCTGCCGTTTCATGGGATGCCAGGGATGATAAAGGTAATATGCTTGAAACCGGTGTATACTTTATCTTACTCATACGTGATGGTTTGAATCCAGTTAGACAAAAAGTGGTGTTATTAAAATAAGGGAGTAAACAATGAAACATCTTAGTATAGTGTTGTTACCGTGTATATTGTTTGGAACAATTTTCTTTGATGATAATTTTGAGGATAGTCTTCTTGTTGGCTGGGCAACAAAAGGAAAAGTTCAATGTGTGGTTGACCCAGAACCAAATAAATACTGGCTCGATGAACCGATCAATCCCGATTTCGTGAGAATCCAGCATCATGGTATTGTCAGTATGGTAATTTTTGATGATTCAGATGAGAAAATTGCAAACGCTATTCATTCTTTCCCTGTTATTCCTGTTTCAACTGAATATATGGTCGAGTTCTACTTTCATTTTTATGAAAAACATAAAAACACGTTCAAGAATTTTAACCTGTATAAGCCTCAGGTCTGGGTAGAAGGCCGTGGTCTTCAGGCAGATATTGTTCTGAAATTGCATGTTGTTAAAGGCGATTCGATTCCACTTACCGTGATTGATGATAATGGTCCACATTCTAATGTTTTTTTCCTAAAACCGGATACAATATACACATTCGATTATGGAAATGTATATCATATTCCGCAGTGGGAAGACAGTACTGATTTTCCGATTGAAAGGTGGTATCGTTTTCAGATTGATAAAGTCAATGGCGACAGTGTGGTTTTATATATTAATGGTAAATGGATTGGTACGTACGAGTCAATCAGTGGAAATAATAAGCCTGATCAGTTTCTTCTTGGTACAGAAAATGCAGCAATTGAAAATGGCGTTGGCATTTATGATGATTTTATTATAACCACTCCACCACAGGGTAAGCATCCTCGACTGCTATTTAATGCATCAGAATTACCTGGGTTACGGGCAAGAAAAAATGATAGTATTTCAACAATCCAGCGAACCTATCAGACTTATTGGGATAAAATAACTGAAGAATCCAACCATTGGGATACAAGTCGTACAATTTATGGCCGTGACTTCCCCTATAACGAACCTCCCTATGATTCTATTTTAGATCTACAGGGGTGGTGGCTGTCCCTGGATGCTAAAAGGACATTGCAGCGCTTTGAAACCATTGGTTTACGCTGGATTATTGGCGAACTTGACCCGAATAACCCCGAGAGACCTGATACCTCTTTTTTTAATTATTTGCGCGGCACAATGAATTCTTTTGCTAACTGGAATTTCTGGATGAAGCCATGTGAATATCGCGGCTTGATTCTAAAACACAACACGGTTTATGAATTCTGCATTGCGTTTGGTTATGACATTTTATTTGATTCCCTTACCAATTACGAGAAGATGTCTTTCCAGAACGCCTTACTTAGTCAGGGGATTGTAAACGGATATCTTTTATGGCGTACACGCGGGTTTGATGACCCGTCTGTACCATTTTACCCGGGTCACCCCCAATGGGTATCAGGGATGATTGGATTTGTGGCGTTAGTTCTGGATGACGATAGTTTACGCAACTATTATGCTGATTTTTCTGAGGCGATTATTGAAAGCTTATATACAGGCGCCCAGGAAACCGATATGATTCCGGTCTTTGGCCCTGATGGTGAATATGCCCATGGTTCATTGAGTTATGGAGCATGTAATCTTACCTTCCTTACACTGTTCTGGGAAGCAAATCGTAGAGTTAGGGGGCACGATATTTTTCAGCATATAACTTATCGAAATAGATTTGAAAACTACCCGATATTCAGACTTTATACGCTCTGTCCTGGGGGCAGTCATGAGTTCAGGAGTGGTAATGATGTTTGGGTCCTATCGCCCTGGCATCAGACTTTCTGCTTTGTAACTAACCAACAGAATAACCAAGGTCAGTGGTTTTACAAAAGAATTTACAGTTATCCTCTTTCAGAATGGCATAATGATGATCAATATCATGGCTTAAATTTCTTATTCTTTGATGACAATTTGGTTCCTCAGAGACCCTTTTTTACGATCGGTAAGAACTTTGGCAATTTTTGGATCGGCATGCGAACAGGTCTTGGATTGGAAACGCCAAGCGGAGTTACGGACGACAATGAAATAGCGATGATCTTTGATGCTTATGGTAAAGTTCCAATACACGGGCACCAAAGTCGAAATAATTTTGTAGTGGGAACAAACAGTGCGTGGATAATCAATGAACATTATGGAATGCGCAAGCGGGTGCAAAGTCTTTATCACAATACTATCGTTGTTGATTCAATATGGAATAATGGTGATGGAAATTATGGTCAACGCAGTAACAGTAGAGGTGATTTAAAAGGCTTCTACAATGATAATAATTACTGTTATTGTGCTAACGGTGTGGCTGAAGGTTGTTATGTAAGGATGAAAAAGTTCATTAGAAAGGTCATTTTTACCAAGGAAGGGTATGTAGTGATGAAAGATGAAGTAGAAAGTTCAAACCCTTATGCTCCCCGAGCATATCTATGGCTCGTTCATGTTAACCCTGACCAGATATACGGTGATTCACTCATTGAAAAGACAAATAAATTTCATATAAAATTCTTTTCTCCTGCTGACAGAGAGATTAATTCATGGCCTTCTAATACTCCACCTAATTACCCATCTTATGGGGTTTATGTTACTAACGCAATTCCAGCAGTAACTACCGAATTTCTGTCTGTGATTATTACGAAAAGAAGCGGTTATCCATGGCCACCATCAATTAGAAAGATTGATGGTACAACCATGCTTGGAGCGGGAATTAATGAGCAATCTGTTATCCTTTATGGTAAAGGTCAAACAGGTAATATTAGTAATGTGACTTATCGAATTTATCATTCTTTTATTCTGGGGTTGAAAAACATTTTGTCGGATTTGGAACATGAACATCGGTATTATGTATACGTTAATAATCAATATACCACATCATTTAGGAGCACAGATTGTGGAACTGGATATTTCAACATTACTTCATCATTTAGTGAAAATAGCATTACTGTTACTGATGTACCGCCTGAGTAATAAAGGTTAATCATCAATGAAATGTATTGATTTTGTCGGTTTTTAACAGTGTTTTCAGCGACAAATGATTTTCGTCAAACGCTTCGCTTCGCGTGAGTCCGCGCCTTTGACGCGAAATCGCATTTCGCAACCAGTTGGGGATATTAAACTTTTGTAGGGCTACTTTCTTTAATATATTTTGATTTTGAATCTCTTCGGATTTGAATAAACTGGTTTTATGTAGTCAGGTAATGTTATTGAGGCAGGAAGGTCATATTCTCCCGATGAGAGTTCAGTCAATTTTATTTTTACACTTATATCTTTTTTCTTTAATTTCCTAATTCTGTTTCCTGCGCCCTTAACAATCAAGGTGTCAAGAAATATTTTTTTTGAAGAAACGCGTTGACTTAGTGTGAAGATAAGTTTGAGAGGTATATTTGTGATTAACTTTTCAGTTGTCGCGTCGACTTCAACCTGTACCCTTACCATATTCTTAGAAATTTGGAAAAGAGGTGATATTTCCGTTATTTTTAACTCTTTTGTAAATGTTGAAGTCTTATTTTTCAGATTAAGGGTTTCTGTAGCTACTTCATTTAAATTTTGTAGAAATTCCTTTGGTCCAGTAACATTAATCGTATCGAATACAATAATATCACTTATTGAATAGCCATCTTTTAGTGAATCTTTAATAGGTACACTGATTTTCATTTTTCTGCTCATTTTTTTGTCAATTTTTATTGTTATTGATGGAATGTTGTAAACAACCCTTACGTCACTAAAACCGATAGGTATGATAATTTTCTTTACTGGGATTTCATTTATTCCCAATTCAATTTTACCCAAATTACAGTGTGCTTTTGGCAACGTAGCCCAGATGTTGAGTAATGAACGACCCCGTCCAGTAAGTATAATATTGATATTTGGAACAGAATCGACGATGATTAAGGATTCAGGCAGGTTCGTATAAAGGATCTTAATATCTTTTGTATATTGATAATTGTTATCTATTGCCACAAAAAACCATAAACCAAAGGCGAAAATTATGGCGAACATTTTCCTTATAGGATCTTTTATTATAAAACTAAGTAGCGGTTTAAAATTCATTTGTTAATTATACTTATGATTAGGGAATAATCAAGGATAAAGGTGGTCTAATAATTGTGCCGAAAATCGTGTACTAAGGATGCAAGGGTATAAACGCCCTGTTCAGCCATAAGCACTGGTAGTCCAGTTTTGCTAATCACATTCATTATGCTTTTGGGTGGGATGCCTTCAGAAAGAAGTACACCAACAAGATTAGTTGTTTTACTGTGATAAAGGGCAAGTGCTGCTAAAAGTATATCACTTCGATCACTAGAGGTTATAATCAATATCTTGCTTTGTGAATTAGTTACAGTCTCCATTAGAATGTCCGGTTCCATCGTAGCAACCACGATCCTTTCAATCTGTTTATTCCATGTCGATATTGTATTAGATTCATCTTCATTTAAAACTTCTACTTTCAATTCTTCTCTCACTACGGACAATGTTGGCGCAGATAAAATTGATTTATAAGGATTTCAATTTTCCTGCAGTGTTAAAACCATTGTATGGCAGATCTTATGGTGTAGAGATTAAGAATAGTTTAGAAGAGGCTAAAATCGTGAAAGAAGACGGTATTTATTTACAAGAATATGTTAGAGGAAATTTAATAAGGATATACAAAATTGGTAGCTTTTTTAAAGCATTTTTGGATATAGAAGGGCATCAAGAAACTACAGTTCCTGATAGAATAATAGAGTTAGTCTCGAATTGCTTTGAAAGAATTGGCATGGAAGTGGGTGGAATCGATTGTATAAAATCAGGTAATAAGTATTATTTCATCGATATAAATGACATGCCAGCGGGAATAAAGCATATTGAAAATTGGAAAGAAATATTATTTGAATATCTAAATTTCTCTTGTTGGAGACATGAGAAGATCGAAATTAATAAATAGCTATTAGCAAGAGGAATCAGCAGTCCACCCCGTTAGAAATCATAATACTCCCTTACTATTTTATTAATGCTTAATAGCTATTATAACCCCGCCAAGAAACAATATGTCAGGAACAAAATTTCTAACGGGGTCCATCAAAATATTCTTTTTATCCTACTATTGATCATCATCTTTTGTTTCAGTGTACGGTACGAATAGGTCTTTTTCTGCACCACAGTTCGGGCAGACCCATTCTTCTGGTAATTCATCAAATGATGTCCCGGTTGGTATGTCATTATCAGGATCACCAAGTTGTGGGTCGTAGATATACTCACAGATGGTGCACAGCCAAATATCCAACCTGCCCATTATGTACCTCCTTTTTTGAACTATCAGATTCTATAAAAAAAATAGATGTTGTATAAATGTTGTCAAGAGGAATTCATTGACTAACACAGCCTTATAAATACATTGACAAAGTATTATTAAAAGGTATAATTATATAATAATATGAATATATGAGCATATGGTAATATATGGAGGAATTATGAATGAGTTAAAAAATACAAGGTTAATATTAAAGACTCTTGGAGATGATACTAGATTGCGCATAGTGAATCTTCTACATAAACAAGAGATGAATGTGGCGGAATTGTATCAAGTTATTAATTCTACACAGTCAAATATTTCAAAACATTTGGCGAAATTAAGATTGACAGGTATCGTAAATGATAGAAGAGACGGGCAGTTTATTTATTATCATCTGGCTAACTCAGACAATCAGTTTCATCAGGATCTAATCAATTGCATTATAAGAGGATTATCCAAATCAGAAATCTTTGAGCAAGACTTGGAAAGGCTAGAAGAATTTAATAAACAAAAATAGAGACTATACTTAATACCAAGATGAATGTAAGGAAGATGAAAAAACAGCATTGAGACGAATGTATGGTTGAACGTGAAGGAAATATTCCTCAGAAGGAAGAAAATAATGGATAAGAGGATAATCATAGATAAA
>Ga0209986_10001127_pt1 | contig 25904 bp, 19 predicted proteins | sample BlataG_FD_183168 | JGI IMG/M metagenome (GOLD analysis project Ga0209986, IMG submission 183168) | Deep subsurface microbial communities from Black Sea to uncover new lineages of life (NeLLi) - Black_00105 metaG (SPAdes) (version 2) | ecosystem: Environmental > Aquatic > Marine > Oceanic >... | reverse complement strand
TTCGGTGTCTGGGTGGATGACTTTGACTTTTTGCCGAGCGAGCAGGAGTGTTGGAAGGAGTAAGAGGGCTAGGACTATTTTTCTCATTTGTTACATCATAGGATGTTTGAGAAATTTTTAGAATGTGTTTTCAAAAGGGTTAGCGGGTTTTGGTTTCTTTGAGGGGCGCGGTGTTTTGGGATTGGGCTATTTTGGAGAGGGCTTGCTCGTGAGTTTCTGATGTGATTGCTTTAAATTTCATAGTATTTTTCGGATCACGTGTATAGAAAAAAACTCCTCTTTTCGTACAAGATGCCATACAAATCTCGGGATGAAGCACTTCGTCAGGGGTTCCAGTACTTAAGATAATTCCAACGTTTTTGAGAGTAAATGGGTAGTTGGATAAATATTTTTTTAATTCTTTATCGTTATTAATAATTTTGAGAAATTCATTGGTAGCCTCTAACAATATTGTACGAGCTTCACTTTTGGTAAGAGCAGATGGGGTAACAAAACTAACCTCCATGTACGTAATTTTGTCAGGTTGGTTTATCCCATATCCAATTGGGCTGAATTTGTATTTTTTTTCGACTAGTTCTCCCATTTCTATAATTGCTTTAGAAAAAAGAGCATTGGATTCAGAAATATTTCCAGTCTCAGGTTTGTTTTGAAGTGAGGTTAAAAATAGAGAGCACAAAATGCCAATACTTACAAATATGATTTTTTTCGTCATTCTAAACATCCACTTTCTAGGTACGTGATCATATGTCTCTGGATATGTGGTTTAAGAGTAGGGCTATCAACAGAATGGTCGAGGCCGTGGTTAGCGTCCGGGTGGGAAGGGAGTCTTGTTAGATTCTGTTTTCTTTGTTTTGTGTTTTTAATGTCTAAGTTGGGAACCCAATCGTCTTTAGAGGCATATTTTCGGATTCCGGCACAGAGGTTCGGATTGATGTCGGTTGATTGTGACAGAGATAGTACAAAGATGCGTTTGCGGTATTCTTCTGGGGCTCTCATTAATCCATTTCTCCCAACGGAATTTCCGTTACTATGGGTGATTAGTAGCATTGTAGCAGTTGAGCTGGAATTTTGAAAGTAATCATTTATATAATTGGTAAGCATATCTACTGGTTCGGTTCTATGATAGTTTAGGAGTAATTGAGCATGTTGGAGGTCTAGTTTCCCAAATGTAGCGCAGTGGAGGCCGTGCACATTGTTTCCGCCAGCGAGATCAGATAGGTAGGTTGCTGATTGACGGGCATCTTTGAATTCATTGAATACTCCATTTACATAGAGGATGTGTCTGTCAGTTTGTTCGGGGCGCTTGAGATCGAAGATGCTTGAGCGCTCTTTATAGGGGAAAGGTGGGCGATAGAAGGAAGGCATTCCTTCTAGGCCTCGGTTAAATTGGTGTATTCTCTCAATATTTCTTTCGAAGGGGATGAATTTCATTTGTTCGGATTTTGGAGGTTCGCCAAAGGTGATGCTCGGGAATGTGGGCGTGGAGTTGAGGCCGAAGGCGTCGAAGTAGGAGAGGGGGTTGTTGAAGGTGTAGGCATAGAGGTTGGCTGAGTCGGTGTGGGTTGCGGGGTCGGGGGTGAGGAAGCGGCCGGTTTCGGGGTTGTAGTAGCGATGGCCAAAGTAGATGAGGTTGGTTTCGGGGTCGTGGCGTTTGGAGCTGTAGCGCCAGGGGGTGAGGTTGGAGGTGGGATTTTCTTCGGAGTAGGCGTTGTAATGGTAATCTTGGGTTTCAGTTGGGTTGATGAGGCGGACGGTGTTGCCTTGTAGGTCTTGGATGGCGTGGTATTTTTTGTCGTTTAGGATGACGAGGATGGTGTCTCGCTCGGAGTGGCCGAGGATGCGTTCTTCGAGGGGTGTGTTGTGGGGTGTGTAGGCTCCGATTTCTTTTTGGCCGTCATAGAGGTATTTGTGGTGGGTGGTTTGGTTTTTTTTGGTCATGCGGCGGTGGAGGCTGTCGTAGGTGTAGGTGGTGTGGGAGGTGGGGGTTTGGACGGAGGTGAGGCGGTCGAGGGCATCATAGGTGTAGGTGGTGTTGGATGCGGTGAGGGGGTTGCCGTTGGCGTCGTAGGTATAGGTGGTGTCGCCATGGGAGGTGAGGCTGTGGTTGTTGTTGGTGTGGTAGGGGGTGTCGTTTTTGGAGCGGCGGTTGTAGTAGTTGTCGTAGGTGTAGGTGTTGTTCCTTTCTTTGATGAGTTGGCACAGGCCGTCATAGGTGAGGTGATGGTTGAGGTGTTCTTTTTCCATCTCGATGATGTTGCCGCGGGGGTCGTAGGTGAGGGTTTGTGTGAAGTGGTTGGTGGTGAGGCTTGTGGGTCTGTTTTGGCGGTCGTAGGTGTAGTTGATGTTGCCGCGCATTTGGAGGTTGCCTGCGGGGTCATAGGTGTAGGAGGTGGTGAGGCCATGGGAGTTTACTTGGTGCAAGTGGAGGGGTGTGTAGGTGTATTCGATGGTGGTGTTTGTAGGTAATGTTAGCTGGGTTCTTCTGCCTTGGTTGTCGTAGGTGTTGTGGATGGTGAGGCCATTGGCAAGGGTCTCTTGGAGGATGTGGCCGTCAGGGTCTAGGTTGCGTGTGGTGGTGGTATTATGGATGTGGTCGTGGGAGGTGAGGAGGTGGCCATTGGGTGTGTAGGTGTAGGTGTAGTGGATGGTCCCATCGGAGGAGAGTAATTGGGTGTTGTTGCCGAAGAGGTCGTAGGTGTAGGTGAGGAGTGTATGGTCAGGTTTTTTGGTGGAGCTGAGTTTGCCTGAGGGTGTGTAGGTGTAGGAAGTTGTTTTGTCTTCTTCTTCTAGGATGGTGAGTACTCTGTTTAGGCTATCGTAGGTTTTGGTGATGGTGAGAGTTCGGTCGAAGGTTGTTTCGTGGTAGACGTGGCATTTTTGGGTTTGGCAGTTGCCGTTTGCATCGAGGATGTATTCTTCTTTGGAGAGGGTTACGCCGTAGGGGTTTTGGATCTCTTTTTGGATGAGCCGCAAAAGGGTGTCATAGGTTTCGATGGTTCGGAAGTTGAGGGGGTCGGTGGTGATTTTGCGGAGAGTTTTTTGGCTTAGATCGTTGAGGTGCTCTTCGTCGTAGCCGATGATGGTGGCGTGCCCTTCAGCATTTTCTGTTGCTATGAGGCGGTTGAAGTTGTCGAAGGTATATTGGGTTGTAGCGTTGTAGTTGGTTTCTGCGGTCTGGTTGCCTTGGAGGTCGTAGGTATAAGCTGTCTCTTCTAAGGTTCTTCCGTATTGGTCTTGGTAGGATTCTTTTGTGACTTGGTTTAGGTTGTCATAGGTGTAATGGGTGACGAGGGTGTTGGAGCCGTTTAGCTGGGTTTCGGATGCTAGGCGGTTTAGGAGATCATAAGAGTACTTTTTTTTTTGCGCGCTCTTTGGGTGGCGATTTTTCTGCCAGCGGGGTCGTATGTGTGGGTGGTGAGGATGTTTTCTTTGTCTGTATGGGTAGTGAGGTTTTGGCCTTGGTAGGTGTAGTGTTCTTCAGTGTGGTTGGAGTAGTGGAGGGCGATTTCTCTTCCGAGGGCATCATAGGTGTAGTTGGTGATGAGGCCGTCTTGGTTGGTGTGGGTTTTTAGTTTGCCACTTGGGTAGTAGGTGTAGGTCTCGGTTGTGCCATCGGGGTAGTGGATGGCAAGGGGGCTGTTTAGGCTGTTGTAGGTGGTGGTGGTTTTGTGGCCTCGTGGATCTGTGTGGGAGGTCTTGTTGCCTAGCAGGTCGTATGTGTAGGATTCTTGGGTGTTATCGGGGTGGGTGATTTGGGTGACTCTGCTAAAGGCGTCGTAATCAAAGCGGGTGGTATTGCCAAAGGGATCTGTGGTGGTGGTTTTATTGTTTTTGTGGTCGTAGGTATAGGAGGTGGTTCTGGTGTTTCCTTCTGGGGTGGTCTCTATTTCTTGGGTGAGGCGGTTGGCGGTATCGTAGAGCCTGCGGGTTTGTTTGCCTGTGGGTTTTTTTTCTAAGGTGATGTTGTTGTGGGTGTCGTATTCATAGGCGGTGATTTGACCATTAGCATCTTTTTCTTCAATAGTTCTACCTCGACTATCGTAAGTGGTGGCGAGGGTGTATTGGATTACTCCGTTGCCGCCGTAGATATCTTTTTGGACGATTTGGGCGAACTTGTTGTAGTGGAGGTGGACTTTGCTTATGAGGATGCCATCGGTCCATTCTTCGATGATTTCTGGAAGGTCGAGGGCGGGGTTTTCTTTTTTGCGGTAGATCTTTTGCGTTTTTCGAGAGAATTCATCGTCTGTTGTGATTTTGACGCATAAGTTTTTTTCATTGTAGGTTGTGAGCTCTGAGATGCTGAAGGTTTGGTAGTCGGTGATGGTTTTGGTTTGGATTAGGGGTGTTTGTTTGTGGTAGGTGAAGGAGGTGACAAGGCCTGTGGGTTCGGTTTTTTTTGTGAGGCGGTTTAGGTCGTCGTACTCTTGGTAGATGGTGTAGGTGTCTTCTGAGTTTTTGTCTGTGATGTTGCCGCAGATTTCTTCTCGGAGGACGTTGCCATTTTGGTCATACTTGTATTTTTTGATGAGAAGGGGGGCGCCGTCTTCATCGGCAATGATCTTTTCTAAGAGCTGGCCATGTTCGTCCCAAATGGTCTGGATACTGTGATGGAGCTCTTCTTTTTCGTGGAAGTGGATTTCGTCGGGTAGATAACGCGAGGAGTAGTAGATGGTGGTTTTGTTGCCTTCGCTATCGAATATGTCTGTGCTGCCGGGTTTGTTTCTCTCTTTGTTGTAGGTGAAGTGGTGCGTGGGGATGAGCTCTCCATCTTCGCCAAGGGATTGGTACAGGGTTTCGACGTGGTTTTTGGTTTCGTTATATTCGGCTAAGACTTTTCGGTTGTCGGGCAAATTTCTTGCCATAACTAGATGATCAGTGTTGCTGTTTCGTTTTGTGTATTCAATGTATTCGGGAGGTAATTCTGGGCCTTTTACATCTTGGAGGAAGTAACGGGGGGTTTTAGATGATTTTCCTTTTGCATGAAAGGTGTAGGAAAGGGTTCTTCCATCGCTTGTCTCGATGGTAAAATCACGACCTTTGTATATTAGAGAGCACCACGCGTAAATTTCGATGGGGCTATTGCTGGTGTTTTTGATGTAGATGAGGCGGTGCTCTTCATCGTATTGATAGAAAGTTTTATGCCCGTTAGGGTGTATCTCTTCGTGCAGGAGAAAGACGGGCATTTTTTCCTTTGTATTGTCATTGTGCGAGTAGACGTATCTGCGCTCGGTGCCATCAGCGCACTTAACTAGGTACTGGTTTTCTCTGATTTGGTAGAGTGCGTAATTTTTGAGATTACTTCGCCCAGATATGGGGCCGCGAGCTGTATTGGTGACTCCTTTCCCGTTTTTGGCAAAGTCGACAGTGTATTTGATCCAGCCGGTGTCTAAAGTGTGTTTGTCTTGTTTTTTGAATACGAGGCGGGTCCCGTTGGGTTCACGTACAATGGCTCGTTTGAATTTTTTGCAGTTCTTTTTCGTTTTGTAGCTGACAGTTTTCATTTCGAGGTGGGGAAAAAATTCCCAGCCCCCGAGCTTGCCTTTCCCATTGCCGCTTACGTAGGAGCGTACGATGCGTAAGGGGCGCAGTCCATTTATTACGAGGTCTTCGGAGTAGGCGACAAAGTCGCCCGTAAGCAGGCTCACGCTGTCACACAGTGAGCTAGAAGGATCGCCTTCGGAGGTTGCTTCCACGCCGGGGTCTTGGATGGTGGCACTTAGGGTTTGGAAGAGAAGTAGGATGGCTGCAAGTTTTTTCTTAAACATGGACGCAAGTTAAAATTTTGTTAAACATTTGTCAACAGTAAATTTATAATGCGCATTATGATTGTTGCTCACAAGTCACTGTGAAGTAGATTTAGTGTTAGGCAGTTTTTCTTAAACAGGCTTAAAACTGCGACGTGTATTGGTAACTTCAAGGAGGGGGGGGGATGGCAGTTGGGTTTTACTTCCAGAGTGTAATGCCATAGATTATCCATGAGGCTAGATAAGTCGATATGGCAAGTAAAGGCAGTAGAGCCCTGCGAAGAACTTTATCGTAGTTTTTGTAGGAAAATTCTAGCCAAACTCCAACTATTGCGGCTAGGAGTGAAGCAAGAATAAATAGACTGCTTAGCATGACAAGGACTGCGGTAAAATTCGGAAATGCTTCTGCTGCAACATACCAACTCCAGAAAGATAAGAAAGCAGCGAAAGGCAACGCAGAAAAACAAACAATCGTTGCGCCAATTGCCCAGAGTAAAGCTTTAATCTTAGGATTGGTCAGTTTTAGAATTTTCATGATTAAAAGTTTTACTCCTTTATTGATCAAAAGAGGCTGTGTTTTCGAAACGGGTTCAGGGACCTGAAAACTTTAGGGACCGCTGCATTTTTGGATTTGACTATTTAGCAAGCGTTTTCCTGTTTGCCTCCAGGGGAATCTCTACTCCATCTTTGAAGCTTTTCATTACATATGCGCCGCCCTCGGGCTTATAAAGAGAGAAATTGCCATCTCTTTGCCCTTGGTAGAATTCGACAAGTGCTTTCAGCCGGCCTTTGGCATATGCAGCTTCCTGTTTTCCATGGAGCCTACCGCTTTCGTCGTAGTATACTATTCGAGCGTCAGGGCTCCTTTCTTTATAAACAGGATCTTTATAGAAAAAGGACATATGGATTCCTTTCTTTTGGCCCATATCGAGATATCCTTTGTACGCCTCACCGCTGTTTGGGTACCACCCGTGAAAGTGCCCATCAGGGATACCTTTTACAAAGGTAACTCTAGTGCGCAACTGCCCATTTTCCCAATAGTCTTTGTATTCTCCATCAAATTTCTCGGCTTCTAATTTTTCAACCATTTGAAAATAGCTCTCATCAAAATACTGATCGGCGACACCGGGAAGAAGTTCTCGAAGTGCTTGGGAAAAAGATACTACGGGCCTTTCCCCGCAAGCTTCGAGCATTTCGATCTCTTTCTCAGGGGAAAATGCTGCCGATTTAATTTCAGCCCCCAATAAGGTAGTGGCACAGAGTAAAGCGTAGATAAAATGTCTCATTGTCTCTCTCTCAAATTGAGTCCTGGGTTTTCTTTCTGAACTTTTAAAAGAGCTTCTTCGTAGGATTCTTCTTCTGTTCTGTATTTGAGTTTATTGCTAAAGTCATTATAGTCGTAAATGATTTTGTTTTTCACCTGGAAGACGGAGGTAAGATCTCCTTCTTGGTCAAGTTCTCTTCTTTTGTCTTTGAATGAAATAGAAATTTTTGCTCTGTCAGGAGTAAATGGATGCTCACGAAGGTATGGTCTAACTTCTTTATTCTCGTTTATTTCTTTTAAAAAATTCCCTATTACAACAATTTCGAGTTTTCTGGCCTCTTCTTTGTTTGCAACTTTGTAAGAGATGAAATTAAGCTGAATATTTTGAATGTCATGAGCAAAGCCGCCTCCAGCCCCAACGCAAACAAGGCCATAATTTTTTTCCATTTTAAGGCAAAATTGATTTACTACTTTATTGGAAAAATGAACGTAGTTGATTTCTCTAGGAGGGAGAGTCTTTTCAGAGGAACAGCCAAAGAAAAAAAATGAGAAAGAAAGTAAGAGGATATTACCTTGTTTCTTTATAAAACCCATAATCTCTTCGAAGTCCCTTAATTTCTTTGTTTAATTCATTCTGCAAAGTAGCACCATGGTAACTGTGCTCAGAGAGGGCGGAAGGGTTGCGAAAAAAGCTGGAAGAGCGGGGCAAAATCTTAATATTGAATTCTTTTCCGTTCATAGCGTCTTTTCCAAAGCGTTCTGGGTAATTTTTGCACAGCGTTCCAATCCACCCTGTAACTGGATCCCGTTCAGAATACACGTTTAAAGAAGATAAAACAAGTCTATCGTCGATTGGATACGCGGGAGCAAGCCCGAACCAAATCATTTGTTTTTTCAATTCGCGTTTTTGCTCATCGGTCATTCCTTCGATGGCGTAGGTGCTGATGGCCCCTCCTTCGCTATGGGGGAGATGGAACCAGAGGGCTTCGGGGTTTACCTTATAGAGGCTCTCGGAGAGAGCGACCATCACCTGCCTGGTGAGGCTGATCATAGGGGTTTCTGTTCCGAGGAGCTCAGATGCCGTCCGAGAGACGTCCTTCCTTAAACCATGGGTAGGGTTGTAGATAAAGAGAAAGAGAGGATTTTCGGGAATTTTTTCTAGGATAGTGCGGCTCATTTCGTGTGCTTCAAAACGAGTGGTGCATATCCCGTTTCCAGATGTAATGAGGCTAATGGACATCCCGTCGCGAGGAAATAGATCCTGGAAATGGTCGAGAAGGTTGAATTTTCCTGATTGGAATTCTTCTGGTGTGAATTGGATTTTGTGGAAGAGGTTGGAGGAAATGAAGGCATCTGCTTGTATGTGATCGGTATGAATTTTACAGGGAATGAGAAGGCCTTCAATCGAGGGAACTTTGATTGAAGGAGTTGAGACTTGAACGCTTAGCATTTCTCTGCCGTCAGATTGGAAGCCAAATAGATCAAGTCGATTGGGTGGGGAATTTTGGAGGAATAGGTAAAGGTTGGGGCTGTCAATAGAGCCTGCTGGATCGGGAGTGATGAACCTGCCTAGAGAAGGTGAATAGAAGCGCGCTCCAAAGAAGATGAGGCTCTCTTCTTGTCTTTTGGATTGGAATCCCCATGGAGATATTGAGGAAACGGAGGATGTATTTTTCCCAAAGGCATCTAGTTTGTGTTGTTCTATCAAAGCTCCATCTGTTGAAACGAGCGCCACTATGTTCCCATAAAAATCGTGTAGCGGTAGATAGGGGATGGAATTGATTTCAAGAGCAATTGCAGCGCCAATGTCGCCTTTTATGCCTAGCCCTAGAACTTTGAGTGATTGAATCTGGAGGTTGGGGGCTATTGTGCCAATTTCTATATCTTTGTCGTAGAGGTAGAACTGGGGAGCTTCTACTTCCCAGGAGTCTTCTTTAGCTGTATAGACTTGCTTGCTGTAGAGGCGATCAAAGGGGTCGTATTTGAAGTGAATTCTTTTGTTGTTGGGTGAGTGAATGCAGATAAGCCGCCCTAAGGGGTCAAATTGGTATTGAGTAACTTGATCTGTCTTATGCTCTCTTGTGAGATTTCCATCTTCGTCGTAGAACAGTTTTGTGTTTGGGGTTGAAGTAATTTGGTTTAGAGTATTTGTGGTGTCATTTTTCGGATTTCCAAGGGAGTCAAACTCATATTTTTGAGGTCCTTCTCTATGAAGTTGATCGAGATTGTCATAACTATATGGTGTGTTGCCAAAGAGAGTGCTGCCAATTTCTAACACAAGGCCAGAGAGATCGTAGCGTATAGTCGAACGATCCCAAGGGTTTTCTTGATGTTCAGGGCGTTCTTTAATGTTGTGGGAAGTGGTTTGAACACCGAGATTATGGAGGAATGCTTCAGATTCTACGCGGCCATTAGGGTCGAAGTGGGAATAGGTATGAGTGTAAAGAAGTGAGTTGTTTTTAGATTTACGAAGAACTGCTCGCATGTGTAGTGAGTCATACTCGTACTCAATTGATGAAGAATCGGGTAGTTGTATTTTGGTGCATCTTCCCGATTTATCGTAGGTCCATTTTTGTACGAATCCACTGGGAGCCTCTTCGCCTATCATTTCACCAAGAGGATTGTAAAATTGAGTCCAAGTGAGGTTTTGATTGTGGTCATGTGCTTTAATGATTTGGGCATGGGAGTCGTAAGAATAGGAGTAGTGGAGGGAATGATCTTCATTTTTCAGCTCAATAAGTCTATCAAGTCCGTCGTATTGATAGAAAAGGCTTTCTCCTGAAGGGAGGGTTTTTTGGATTATTCGCCCTTTGGGGCCATAGGCATAGTAGGTAATCTTATCGCCTTCTTCTATCTCTTCTATGAGTAGGCCGCGGGAATTGTAAAGCCACTGGGTCTTGTAAGTTTGGATCGGTTCTATCTTATCGAAAACGGTGACGATTCTTTGAGCTATATTTCCTGCTCGGTCATAGAGATATGCTTCGTGAGAAATTGTCTGCTTTAAGGGGTTTTGTTTTTCTAGGGAAACGAGGCGCCCTGAAGCATCAAAGGTTTCCCTGCTTCTGTTCCCATTGGGATTGATAGTGGTTTTCTGCAGGACTTTTTGGCCAAGTGAATTAATATAATTTTCGTTGTATTTCCAAGTGGTGATTGCTTCTTCAGGATCTGTGTGTTTGATTAAACGGCCCTGTGCATCATAGGCGAAAGAGTCTTTTGCTTTTTCTTTTGAGGTTACACGGATGGCTTGGATGCGTTGCCCTTCATCATTGTATTGAAAGCTCATGTGGTTTTCTCTAACGCCATCATGGCTTTCTTCCCACTGCTCTACGATTTCTCCTTCGTCGTTGTGTTTTTGTATTTGTACTTTTCCATTCGATTCTGTTTGTTCTAGGTTCCCAAGAGAATCATATGAATAGGAGATTATTCTGCCTGCAGTTTCTTCCGAGATTTTTCTGCTTGCACTGTCATATATGTAGCGAGTTGTGGCGCCTCTTGAATCTGTATATTCAAGTAAATGGAAAGTGTCATAGGCCCATGTTTCTTCTGAGAGAATACTCTTTTCTTTACTGAAGATGATTTTAGAGGTTTTCCGTTGAAAAACATCGTAGGTATAGAGCTCTTCTGTACCATCTAGGTGGATGGTCTTTTCAAGTGTGCCGTCTAGGTTATAGGTGTGTTTAAGAGTAGATCCATCAGCATAGGTGATCTTTAAGGGGTGCCGCCTGCTATTGTATTCTGTTTGGGTTTTTTCACTTCTGGGGTTTGTGTAGGAGGTGAGGTTCCCCTGTAGGTCATACTCCATCTGAATGGTAGGAGCGTAGATGGTTGCTGCTTCATCAAGGGCTTCGGGAAGCTCGGTTTGGAGGCAGTGGCCGAAGCTATCATAGCTTTGCTTGGTGCGGTTCTCTTTTTGATCGATTTGAGTGAGGAGTCTGCCCTTTATGTCATATTGGCATGAGCTCGTTATTGCTTCTGAAGTTGATTCTGTGGGTCTTCCCAAAAAATCATATGATAGGATTTTGTGTTGTTTTCCCACTTCTTTAGAGGATCGTAAGTTCCCATATTTGTCATATGTATAGGTATTGAGTCTGCCCAGAGGGGTGGTTTTGCAGATTGCTTTGCCGAGTTCGTTGTATTCTGTATGGATTGTAAATCGCTTATGATCATTTGCATCGAAGAAGGTTTCGGCGATGACTTGTTTTGCGCTGGAGTAGATGTACTCGGATCTGGCTATTTGTATTTCTGCTAAGGTTCTTTGGTCTTGGTATGAAAATTTAACACAAGTATAGAGGCCTGTTTCCGGATCGGGATAATTTGTTTTGAGTGTACGTGTTGTAACATCGGTCAGATCTTCTTTTGAAAAGGAGGAGCCGTCATCAGAAACCTCTTGGATCAGAATATTATTTTCGTCATAGATGAAAAATTCTCGAAGGAGAATTTTTCCGTTGTTACTGAGTATTTTTGATGTGGGTAAATTAGTGTCTGCATGGTACGTAAAGTGTGTTGTAATGTCTTCCGAAGTTGTGCTTTTCAAGAGGTAGGAGCTGGGGTAATACTCGTATGTTTTGATCAAGCTCTCATCAGAGGAAAGGCCTGTGAAGTTGCCTCGTAATTCTTCATGTATGACGCTCCCATTTTCATCATATTCGAAGTGTTTGCTCAGAACTTCTTTTCCATTAGGGCCACATTGCGTTTTTGAAATAAGATGCTTATTCTCCCAGTAGAATTTTACAGAACTATGGAGCTCTCCATTCGGTAAGTAGTATTCTACCGACTGGAGAAGATCATCTTCATGGTAATATTTAGTGATATTTTGCTCGCAGTCTTGGACTTTCGTACAGCCTGGAGTATAAGAAAAGGTTGCAAAAGTAGTAGGTTTTCCAGTTTCAGGATTAGCGATCTCTAGCTGGCGGACTTTATCTATTTGAAAGTCGATTTTGTCTATGTGTTTGACGTATTTTTTTTCCTTTCTTTTTGTCTCTGGCTCGTAATAAGAAATAGCTAATTTCTCTGCGTTAGCAAAATTCACACTTCTGACCCTAGCTCCTGTTTTTTTACGCCCATCTCTATATTGAAAATATTCAGTAGGTAAACAGCTGTGATGGGTCTTTTCTAAATATTTTTGCCACTTATGTACCATCATTTGGTACTGCAGCTGGGTCCCGTCGGAAGTAACAGCAGAAAGAAGTTTTTCATCTCGATAGCTCTCAGGATTAAACTGAAGAGACCCATAAGTGAGTTCGCCCTTTGGGTTTTTTAACTCTATAGAGAGAAGGTTTCGCTCTTTGTCATCGGAATAGGTATATAATACTTGATGTTTGTTGGGCAGGATTTCTTTATCGAGTAACCAGAAATAAAAATATGTATGTTGCTCAGGATTTCTAAGGGAAAAATAAGATATGCTCCCATCCGGACGATACAAAGTTGCAGTATAAGTTTCGCTATTGACTCTAAGTTGGTTTTTAGAAGGATCATTTCTAGGAGAAAAATCGCCTGAAATTCTGGGTTTTGCTTGCGAGACGTATCGCATTTTCTTCCCTTTGATTTTAATACGTCTGTATTCGATAAGGTTCCCATTTTTTTCGGTAATGTAGAGTTTGCTGGGTACAAGCGGGCCCGCGATGTTGGGATCGTATCTGTGTAATATGTGCGTGTGAGGGAGGAGATCCCACCCTCCTCCAAAGGCCCAACCCTTTCTATAAGCTTGAATGGTTAGGTCGGAGTCTGGTTGGATGGAGTTTCCGCTCGTATAGGTTCGAAAAATTGGATAAGGTGTTGGCCCTTTGACGACAGTATCTTGCATGCAGAGGTTGAGCTGTCCGTTGATGACATTCACATTGTGAAAACTTGTTGGGTCTTCATCTTCTAAAAGTGAGTAGGGAGATGCGAATAGAAGGTGTGATAAGAAGAAAGGCAAGAAAAAGAGAAGTAATTTCTTAAACATGCGCGCAAGTTAAAATTTTGTTAAACATTTGTCAACAGCAAATTTATGTGGTGTGTTATGATTTTGCTCAAAAGTATTTGTGAGGTAGATATGACTGTTGGTAATTTTATTCCTGTTAAGCGCGAACTTGTCCCTTTTGAGCCGGAGAAATGGCACAGAGAGCTTTACGCTGCAAATTCTCTAACTGGTGGGTATGAGGTTGGTTTTGCAATTAGGGATGCGCGGGATTTAGCGGATGGCTGCCAAGAAAAATATGAGCAGCACTTTGAACGGAGGGTCCAACTTTTTTTCCTTCAGCTGATTTCTATTTGGAAAACTCCTTACCATTTTGAATGGGAAGAGGCTAATGACCAGTACGGTAAGGGGAAGGATCACCGTTTGTTGGATGAGGCTGGGAGAAGGGTGCTCATGAAAACGGAAGGTGCTCATTCGAGCACGCTTCCTTGTTTGGTGGCTTACCCTAGAGGTGATTGGGACAGGTATCAGAGAGGGGAGATTCAAAAACCGCAGGGGTTTGTCTATTTAAAGCATGGCCATTCTTATTCACAGCACAATGCGACAATTGAGCTGCCGCGATTTTTTAATCGGGCAGATATTTTGATTGATGGGACGCATACGGACTCTAGGCTGCGTAATGAGGCGATTAAGGTGATCAATGCCGCTGCTGAAGGCCGGTATGGTGTTCGCGTTGGGATGCAGCGTTTCATGGGGCTTCTAGAGGGCGCAATTGATAAGGGAATGGAGGTTGGAGATGCCGACGACCGTTATGTGGCTTTGGAGCGTTATAGTGAATGCCTTTCTGAGCTCCAAGAGGAAATGGAGGCGGACGCTGGTTTTTTTGATCGGCTTTTGGGGGTAACCATTGGAGATCATGAAAAAGAAGCGGTTTTGCGGGATGTAGTGTTTGCAAGCAGGTTTAAGCTGATCCAGGATATTGAGATGATTGAAAGCCAAATTGCTCGAACTATTTTGGATGCGCAGAATCGGATGCTTGGAGTTAGGAGGGAGGGGCTAAAGAGTCTTGACTATCGATTGCGTTATGTGCTTTTAGAGGACGCTGATCCTCAATTTTTAAGAGTGTTAGAGAGGCTATTTTGTACTTCTATCGATCAATTAAGAGCAGGGATAGAACAAGGTGAAGATCGATTACGAGCTTTTGAGGGGAGGGCTAGGATCTGTTCTTTTAGAGAAGCTCATTCGGTTGCGGTGGTAAATTTGAAAAGAGACTTGCGTGTGCTGTTTAGGGATATGGGTAGCAAAGAGTTAGACTATCGCTCGGGGCTTTTTAGAGGATTAAAAGAAAGGGTTTGTCAGTGGCTTCATAGGGAATTTGTTGCGGAGTTTAAGGGTAAGTATCCTGATGAGAATATGAGCAACTCTATGGTGACTCGTTTGCAGCAGAGGACGAGAGCTGCGTATGAAACCAAGGTTTATTTGACTCCGTTGAATCAGCGAAGAAAAGATCTAGATGTGGAAAAAGCTATGAAAGTCGCCGACACATTTGGGGTGGACCCGGGGCTTTTCCTTCCGTCTGTGGTTTCTTCAGTTTATGCTTGAGGCTTAAATTTCTCGACTAGGAAGTCTCGATGAAAGTGCGGTGCGAAATGGAAGGTCATGAGATCATTGATGACTCTTTGTATCAGCTTATTTGCATGAGTTGCTAGCCTACTGTGTTGTTCCTGTTGGACCTCTATCGGGCAATCTGCAACCATGTCTGCTAAGATCTCAATTTCGTGAAATATTCGGTTCTCTATGTTGAGGTGTCTTAGCCAGGATGTAATGATGATGGCTTCTTTAATGCCTACAGGTGACAAGGTGGGATTGGCGCGCAACTGTCTCATTGAGGAAGGGGGGCCTGCTGCGGTTCCTGTCTGGAGGAGTTCTTCCCTAGCTCTATACGTCCCTCCATTATCGCCAAAGGTTGCATACGGGTAGACACCCCCGTCTTTGTTGGCCGTGAATGCTGTTGTATAATCGAATTTTCCTTCTTCGATGAGATCAAGTGTCATGAGGCTGGTTATAAGAGCTGCATTGAGTCCGGAGGCTTCGACTCCAAACATGAGGGCGTTGAGGTAGTCTAAGAACTGAATGACATCTTGCTCCGTTGCCCACGCGGGTAGTTCTCTTCCTCTACTCAACAAGCAAAGTTGGAGTTTGGCTATGTCAGAGTCTGTTACTTTGCAGGTTTGTTTGATTCTGTTTATTGCTTTGATGATTTGGCTGTAGGAAAGGTCTGTTTTATTTATTTTTTGCCAAGTGCCTCTTACTCGTGTGTAGCTTTGAGTTACGTCATAGCCTTGTACAATAAAGTTGGTTGGAACGTGGATGCGGTGATCTCTTACTGGAAAAGTGATGCCATTACCAAAAATTTCAGCTCCTACAAACTTGGTTGTTTGCTGTCTTTCGAAGAAAAAATATCCAGGGAGTTCTTGGCTGGGCATCATCCCTTTCCAGCCAGCAAGTGAGATGATCCAGTCCTTGGGTTCTCCGATTTTCACAACTAATTCTTGCGTTGAAGGAGGAGAGATCATGGGGCCTCCTATGTCTTTTTCATATTCACAGCAAAGGTCAACTACCTCAGCATACCAGGTTTGGACGGCGTCGTGTGCCGCTTGGATTAGAACTTCCCCTTTAATATTCCCACTGGGAGCTACAATGCTTGTCCATGAGGGATCGACAGTTCCTGCTCGTGAAAAAATGGGGGTTTGCGCGGGTAGATCTTCTACTGCAAATTCAACATCTGAAGTTGGGGCCGCCGCCGCCGCCGCTGCTGCTGCTGCTGCTGAATATACTGATCCTGCGGGCGGTACTGCTGCCATGTTTGCTCCTTTTTGAGAGGGGGATGATAATCTTTTTTGTGTTGCATGTCGAGGAATTTGGAATTTGCTCTTGATTGGATTTAGGAGGAGGGGGTATCATTTCTATTCACGCGAAAGTGGCGAAATTGGTAGACGCGCTACCTTGAGGGGGTAGTGAGGGAAACCTCTTAGGGGTTCGAGTCCCCTCTTTCGCATTAAAGACTGTCTCAGTTCACCAGATTTGAGATCAGCCCTATAGGCCTTGTCAGAAATGACAGGGCTTTTTTTATTTTAGAGCCGCAATGACTTCTTTTGCATCGATGACTTTCACGCTGGTATGCGTCTTCAGTCCTTTTGGTTTTTCTGGAATGAACAGGATGTATATGGGCTGAGCTCCTTGCTTTCGCTCCATTGGGGGAATCCCTTTTCTTTTTAGGTTTTCAATAGTTTTATTTACAAATGCAAGGGTGGGGGTTTTAGCTGTCCATTTTGCTTCACCAATGAGTATGTTCATGCGCGTTTCCGACTCTGAAATAATATCCCATTCGTGGCTTTGTCTGTCCCAAAAACGGCCGGCTTTTCCAAAGACTTCACCTCCCCATTTTTCAGATAGTGCTGGGATGGCTTGGCGGCAGAGTTCTTCCCATGTTACGGAGAGGAGGCGAGGAAGAGCTTCTTTTAGCCATTTTTTACGGGTTGTTGAAGTGCTCTGGGAAAAAATACTTCTTCGAGGAGCTACGGTTGTGAACCAAAATCCAAGAAAGGGGTCTTTGATCTTGTAGAGAGTTTTTTTAGAATTGTGAGCGCTAGCGCCATAGGGTATTTCTTTTTGAATCAAATCTAAATCGAGGAGTTTCTGGATGGGGCGGGTAAGAGATGTGGCAGGCTGGTTGATGCGGGCGGCTATTTCGGATAGGCGGTTGGCGCCAAGTCCTATAGCATCTAGGATGGGTCGCAAGCTTATAGCTGAAGGAGATTCTTCAAGAAGCAGTCGATTTGATTCTTCATTTAATGGGCCCATGGGATCAAGCACGACTCGATCAACGGTCTCAAGAAAGGGGCCTTTGTTTTTGAATGCAAGCTCCCAGTATCGTGGCACTCCGCCCCAAACTGCATAGGCTTGCACAATTTCTCGTGGATTTTTTAGCTGCAGAGCTTCTTCTATATAGCCAATCGCGATAGGGCCTAGTTTAAGGATTTCATCGGCTCTTCCATATAGGGGAGCTGATGGGTGCAAGATGGCCCCTTGCATCATCCGCTGCGATGAGCCACAAAAAGCGATATGTAGATGCGCTTTTTTTGCATCATGATCAATGAATTTTTGTAAAATACTGGGCAGTTCTGGGGATACGGCAATCAGATAGGGGAGTTCGTCGATAATGATGGGGCCTTGCCACTTTGCTTGTTTTGCATCGCGAGCAAGACGAGTGAAAAATGAAGTCCAGTCTGGATAATCAACATCAGCAAATCCTGGGAGGGCATCTTCCAGAGCAAGGGCAAAATATTTTCTTTGGATGGATGCTGCTGATTCCACAGCAGCGTAGTATACGCCGCTCCTTTGATCTATCCATTTTAGCAATAGGCGTGTTTTGCCCATCCGGCGTCTTCCCCAGATCACTGCAACGCTAGCGCTTGGGGAGGAGTCTGTGTTTTTTAGGCGCTGTAATTCTTTCTTTCGATTGACAAACTTCATGAGTGGCACACATTGGCTTTTTTTCTTATATTATGCTTTGAAACATTATGTTTTCAAGCATAATAATTGATTAGGCTTGTCTAAGTTGTTGCATAAGAGGGGTTAGTGTGTAATTTTTTGTGTGAAGAAGATTTCGATTTTTTGATTTAGAAGGGGGGATGGAGGTAAATCGCGTAGGGGCTGGAGGGTGCGGGCCGACAGGAGGGGAATGAGCGTATCCCACTCAGCTTGGGTGAAGGGGTTTTCTTTGTGGGCGGGGTTTAGGTGGCCGTCGTGCATGAGGAGTTTAAGGAGGAAGGAGGCGGAGAGGGTTTCTGGGTTTGTAAAGGAGGGGAGGTGCTTGAGGTAGGTGAGGGCGAGGACGTAGAGGGCGGGCGCGGGCTTGCCGGGTAGTTGGGAGGAGAGGAGGGCTTTGAGTAGGGTGGTTGCCGACTGGAGGTGGGAGAGGTTCTCTCGGAGGTTGTTGTGGGTGGCAAGTGGTGTGCCATCGCAGAAGGTGTAGAGGTCAGATTTTCCGATAAGGAAGTGGTACTCGGCCTTAGTGAAGGGTGAGGTGAGGGTGAGGAGGTGGCTTTTTTTTCGGGTAATATTTTTGATAATGAGGCTGATGAGGCCGCGGGTGGGTGTAAAGAGGGTAATGATTTTTTGGCGGTCTTTGTAGTCTATACTACGTAAAACTAGTCCTTCGTGCTTCTCTTCCAATGGCATTAAATGGCTTCCTATGCTACTTTTGTTCTCCTGCACCGATAGCTCAATTGGATAGAGTACCCGGCTTCGAACCGGGTGGTTACAGGTTCGAGTCCTGTTCGGTGCAATTTTGTTTCAATACTAACCTAGAACTTTTGATCTTCTAGGTACTTCTAGGTTATTTTCTAGGTTTTGTGAATGCTCCCTATTTTTTACCACACCAGAGATTCTTTTTCAGAGAAAATATTTTCTTTGCTTGGCAAGGGGCGCCGCCATGCGGGGCTTTTGTATGCGCATTTTATGCGCAAAGGATCGAAGGAGGGGTTTGAGGTGGAGCCGCACGCTATGGCGCTTGTCAGAGAGATCAAAGCTCTAGTGGATTTTTCTTTGCCTGAGGTCGAGCTGGGGCTAGAGGAAGGGGGAACGGTCAAGTTTTTGACGAAGGTGGGAGATGGGCTCGAGGTCGAATCTGTTTTTATCCCGATGCGGGCAAAATCAACGTTGTGCATTTCCTCTCAAGTGGGCTGTAAGATGGGCTGCGCCTTTTGTGAAACGGGGCGTATGGGTCTTTTAAAAAGTTTGTCGGCAGAGCAGATTGTTGCGCAGGTTTTTCTTGCGGTGCACCACTTTGAGCTAAAGATTGATAATATTGTTTTTATGGGGATGGGTGAGCCTCTTGATAATTTTGAGGCGGTGATGCAGGCGATTGATGTAATGACCGATTCTTCAGGTTTGGCCTTTGGCCCTTCGCGCATCTCTGTTTCGACAAGTGGTCTAGTTGATCAGATCGATGCGATGGCAGAGCGGGCGGACCCGGCGGTGAACTTGGCTGTCTCTGTCAATGCTCCGACGGATGCTATCCGAAGAAAAATTATGCCTGTGAATCGGAAGTGGGACATGGCCGCATTGAAAGGGGCTATGGAGCGGTTTTGCGCACACTCTAGAAGGCAGATTTTTATTGAGTATGTTCTTATGGAGGGGGTCAATGACTCGCTAGAATGCGCGGATCTTCTTGCTGAGTATTTGCTAGGGCTGAAGGTGAAGGTAAATTTGATCCCATATAATCCTCAAAGTAAGGACCGTTTTGCTCCTCCAAAAGGAGAGGTGATGCAGGCTTTTATGAAGAGGATGCAGCATCATGGGTATCTTACATTGATGCGTGGGACAAAAGGGCAGAAGATTATGGCGGCCTGCGGACAACTTGGGAACTTGCAATTACGAAGAAAAAAGAGTAGAATTCTGACAGAATAGTGAAATACGAGGGAACAATGGTAGATAAAGAAAAATTTGCAGAAGAAGATGCGCTAGGATACAACATTTATATCATAGGGAAAAATTTTCAGTTAACAGATCCGATGCGTCAGCATGTAACGGATAAGTTGGAGAAAATTGAGCGTTTTCATAACCACATTATGGATGTGCATGTCACTTTAGAGATCCAGAAGGTGGAGCATGTCTGCGTCGTCACGTGTCATTTCAATCATTTCAAGGTCAAAGTCGAAGCGCGCAGTACTGATATGTACGCCTCTATCGACAAGGCGATCCAAAAGCTGCAGAGACTCTTTAGCAAGTGGAAAGGGAAAATCCAAGACTACCACAAGCGTCCTGTCAGCATGGTGGATATGTCTGTAAACGTTCACAGACGTCCTCCTATGGATCCGACTGATGAGGCTAATGAAGATATTGAGGTGGAAAACCTCAAAAATTGGGCGCCTCACAAGGTCATTGCAACTGAATCACAGATTCTCAAAGCGTTGTCTGTCGAAGAGGCGATCATGAAAATGGAGCTTTCTAGCGATCCGTTCATGTTATTTCGTGATGAAGATGACAAGAAGTTAAAGCTGATCTATCGGCGCGAAGACGAGCATTATGGTGTTATCCAAGCAGAAGGATAAACTTTTTGACTCTTTTCGAAAGGCTTGGGTGGCTGCTACCCCTGAAGAGCTGGTCCGTCAGAAACTACTGCATGCTATGACAACTCAGCTCGGTTTCCCTAAAAATTTTCTCACCGTGGAAAAGAGGCTCTCAGAGCTGCCCCATTTAAAAGGTGCTTTAAGACTGCCTAATCGCCGCGCTGACATCCTATGTTTTGCAAAGGGGATCCACCCCGAGCATGAGCTGTTTCCCCTCCTTTTAGTAGAGTGTAAAGAGGGGCTTGTGGGCGAAAGCGCTGCTAAACAGGCTCTTGGCTACAATCATTATGTACAAGCCCCTTATGTTGCGATCGCTGGAGAGGGGAGTGTCGAGCTCGTCCATCCTCAAAGACTTTCTTTTTTGCCAAGCTACTCTGAATTACTGGAGCGTGTATGCAGACAGTAAACCTATCGATATCAGATGTCTTGTGTGTGTATGGCTTAGCAGATCCAGCCTTTTCTGTGGAGCTTGTGGAGTGGTTAGAAGAAAATCCAGAGCGATATGTCGTCTTCATAGAAGACGATGAGCGGCTTTTAGATAGAGAGCTGCCCCACCCGCGCATGCGTCTTGTCTTTGCTTATGACGAAGAAGCCTTAAAGAAAATCGCATGGGAACTGGTTTTTCTTGAATTTGATTATTGCAAGCGAACAACCAAGGCAGAAGAAAAGAGAGAAGCGGCTTTTGCAAAATGGAAGTTCTTCCAAGAGGGCGTTCAGCTCGTTGCTTCTGATTATAAAGAGCGAGGCTTGGATCTTCTTTCCAACTTTTTACAAAACAGCCAGCTCTTTGGAGCAGCTCGCGATGGAAAATCCCTTTTTGGTGCTTTTACCGGTGTGCCAGCAGTGATTTGTGGAGCGGGACCTTCCTTGGAAAAAGAGATCCCTTATCTTCGCTCACTAAAAGATAGAGCTCTTCTTTTTGCTGGGGGGACAACGCTAAGTAGTTTGTCGCAGTTTTCTGTGCGCCCCCATTTTGGAGGCCTCATAGACCCGCATCCTCCTGTAGAAAGGCTTTTTGCTCAGCAGTCTCATGAAGTACCTCTGTTTTTTCAAGCGCGCACGCATCCAGATCTTCTCAAACAGATGCAAGGGCCTCTGCTCAAAATCCCGGGAAGCGGGAATGATTTTTTCGAAACAGAGTCTTTCGATGCGGGATGGAATGTCACAACCTTTTTAGTAGCGCTCGCGACCCATCTAGGTTGCAGTCCCATTATTTTAGTTGGTGTGGATCTCGCACAAAGAGACGACAAGTGTTATGCGGGGAATTTAAATAGATCTGAAGGGGGAGAGCTCATAGATGCGGGTGATGGTCTCTATACGAGACGCGACTGGCTTTTTGCAGCAAACTGGCTTTCTGATTTTGCGAAAAAACACCCTGAGGTAGAATGGATCAACGCATCTGATGGATTGAATATAGAGGGGATAGAGAGAAAGCAGCTCAGAGACCTTTCTTTTGAGCGGCAAGCCGACCTTACTTCGATGATCCATAGTCAGGTTCAGGGCCTTAGCAAGGGTGTTTTTCCTCAGTTTAACTCAAGAGAGCTGAAGCAAAGTTTTCTAAACGTTAGCAGGCTATGTGATGGGATGCTCTCTCTTTTAGAGAAAATCTTTCCAGAGCCGCCAGAAAAAAATGGCGAGTATATTTTGCTCGAGCTCGAGCTAGAAAAAGAAATAGCAATGGTAAAATTCTTGCAACCCGTTTGGGAGCGTTGGAAATACGTCTTTAGCAGACAGATTCCAGATGGTATCCCTAAGGCATACGGCATCGGGTTGAATCAGTGGCTTTTTATAAAAGGAATATGCGATGACGCGGGAAAATTATGAAATCATAGGCGAGGAGTTTGAGATCATCGATGACGAGCTAGAGATAAAAATCCGCTCGAAGCTCGAATTTCTCGATAAAGATTGCTTCCCAGATGGCAGTTTGCGGTATGAAACCTATCGCAAGGGCGAAAAACTCCATGGCCCATCGACCTACTATGGGAAAAATGGTGAGATTTTGTCTCGCTCTTGGTTTTATGAAGGGAAAAAAGTGGGCAAGACCTGGCGCTATTATCCTAACGGAAAGCTTTACGGCCTAGAGCGCTTTGTCGATGGAGTGCCCCATCTCGTTCATGAATATTACTACATCGATGGCTCGGTTAAGACCATCATCCCATTTGGAAAAGGGAAATATCACGGCAAAACACAACTCTTTTGGCCCGATGGCTCTCGTAAGCGGGAGTGTCTTTTTGAAATGGGCCAGAAAATAGAAGATCGGTTTTATAATGAAAAAGGAATATTGGCAGACACGCTATCCTGATATCAGTTTTTATCTCTCATTTTTTCCTCATGAGAAAGTGAGCCTTCCCTCTAGTCCCAAAGATCTAGAGAATTGGCTAGATAGCATTGTCTTAGCAGACGTTGATGTTCTCTATATCGTGGGACTCATTGGCTATGCTTTGCCACGAAGTATTACGAATTGGCTCGCTGGAAAAAAAGAGAGAGCTCTTATCTTTATCGAAGATGACTTAGGCGGCTTTGCCTCATTTTCCGATAGCGCATTGCTTGAAAATCCACAGATCCATTTCCACTATGCTAAAGAAGATCCGATCGATAGCTTAGCTGAGATGTTTCCCATTGATAGACTCGCAGTATTCGAGGGCAAATCCTTTGACGGGGCCCAGCTAGTGCGAAAATCGGCTGCTCTTTCAGCCCTTTTCTCCGATGTTCTCTACTCCCATAAAATTGTTGAAAACGTCGTCACCAATTTTCAGCGCCTGAAAGGCAGCTTTGATGCAAGAGGTAAATTCGAAGGTGTTCCTGCTGTGATCTGCGGCGCGGGACCCTCGCTTGAAAAAGCTATCCCCACCCTTCATTCCTTAAGTGAAAAAGCCCTCGTCTTCGGAGGGGGCTCTGCCATTACAGCTTTGACCAAGGCAGGGGTAAAGCCCCATTTTGCTATCGCCCTCGATCCCAATGACGAAGAGTTTGATCGCTTAAAACAAGCCGAGTATTTCGAAGGGCCCTTTCTCCTTGCTCCAAGACTCCATTGCGACGTTCTTTACACAACCAACGGCCCCTTTGGCTATCTAAAAAGTGACACTGGTGGCCTCATCGAAAACTACTTGGAAGATGAGCTGAAAATTACCGGAGACGCAGTCGGTCCCGATCTTGGCGAGGAAGCCTTTTCTGTAACGACCCTAGCACTTTCTTACGCCTATGCAATGGGCTGTAATCCCATCATCTTTGCAGGTGTTGATTTAGCCTACACAGGTGGTGTTCGCTATGCAGGTGGTGTGGAAGCCGAAGAGACTCCCAAGCAAGATCCCAGAGCCCTAGAACAACGCACTCTCCGCAAAGACATCGACGGAAACGAAGTAGAAACGCTCCTTAAGTGGGTGATGGAATCAGACTGTATCGCAAGTTTTGCCAAAAAACATCCAGAAGCTACATTTCTCAACTGCACCGAAGGCGGGCTTGGGTTTGCAGGAATCAAAAACCTGCCTCTATCCAAAGCTCTTTCAAAAACGACTCCGACCGATTTAACCGCTCGAGTCCACCAGTGGATCCAAGAAAGACCATTTTCTTATGACAGCGATAAACTACCTGAAATTCTATACGAGCTAAATCAATCCCTTAGTCGGTGCAGCACATACTGTGCAGAGATCCTCAAGCGCTTAGAAGAGGGAAAAACGAGCGGCAAGCTAGCCCTACTCACCAGCGACTTTGCCGATGAACTTGCTTACGCCACCCTCGTGCAGGGCATTGATATTGCCCTTTCACACATCCTCTTTCGATACTATCCCCACCTTGATCCAAACGAAGGCTTGAAGCAACGGGAAATCGCCAAATACCGCGAGCTCAAACGGCAAATCGACCTTTTCATCCCCCTTTTTAAACAAGAGGAGATGCATGTATAGACTTATCTGCGCTTTCCTCTTTCTTGTGGGGTGTTCTGGGCTGGAGGATTCCGAGAATAATAGAATACGAGAGATGAATGCAGTTGGCGAGCACATCTATCGCTCCCATGACGAACACCTTTTTCCCATTGAAACCCCTAAACACCGTGTGCGAGACAACTATCCTTGGGAAGCGGCATACGTTGGAGAGTTTCCTCGTATCACCAGAGACTTTTTTCGCTGCCAAGGGAGCATGCAAAATCCGCCTAAAGAAACATCGCAAGAGAGGCATGCTTTAGACTGTGGGGGAATCGATCAACACAGCCTTCCCTTAAAAGAGGGTAAAGAGCACATCCACATAGCCTTGATCGACATCCTCAATTACATCCAAGAAAAAACCAAAAAACAGGTCATCGTCACATGTGGACACCGATGCCCAGCTCACAATATCTACTCCGACAAATCAAAGTTCAATACCACCTCCAAGCACATGATCGGAGCCGAAGTAGATTTTTACGTCAAAGGGATGGAGTGGAACCCAGAAGCGGTGATCAAGCTCATCAAAAATTATTACAGCGAACACTCTTACTTCAAGAACGATAAGCGATTTAAGTTCCAGCGCTTTGAAAAAGAGACCAACGTTTCCACACTGCCCTGGTACAACAAAGAAGTCTTCGTCAAACTATTCAAGAAAGACGAAGGGCGGGACTTTGATAACGACCACCGCTACCCCTTCATCGCCATCCAGCTCAAATGGGACCGCGAGGCAGATGAACCGGTCCAGTATAACTGGACCAAAGCCTTCAATGGCTATCTTCGCTATTAAAAAATTATTTTAACTGATTGTTAGGGGTTTACGGCGACAAAACCATACGAATTAGAAATCGGATTTCTAATTTGTATGGAAATTCAGGTCGGGAAGTTGTGCAAAATAGAAATCGTTGTGGTTGAACTTAAGGCCAACTTTAAGCTATCCTTTTCCTCTAATGCCGGTGTGGCGAAATGGTAGACGCGGTAGATTCAAAATCTGCTTCTAGCAATGGAGTGTTGGTTCGAGTCCAATCACCGGCAAATTTTTCTGCTACCTTTAATGCCAAATATCCTTAATAAATGGCAACGTATGTTGCAAAAATCACAAGCTATTGAAAGTGAATAAGATGCAAAAAGCACTTTTCTCATTCAGAGCCCTGCTCTATACTGCTTAGTTTATGGAATGGATCGAATCCTTTGACCTTATTTTACTAGACATGGATGGTTTGCTCGTCGATACCGAGCGACTCCATTTCGCTGCCTATCAATCTCTTTCAAAGCGCTATGGTTATGAGCTTTCTTGGGATATGAGCCGGTATCTGCAAATTGCCCATTCTAGCGCTGAAGGGCTCAAGGAAATGATTTATCCTCACATCTCACATGCTCAAAAAGAATGGAGCCAGCTCTACGAAGAGAAAAAACTGATCTATCTGGATCTACTGGAGAAGGGAGATATCGCCCTCATGCCAGGTGTGGAGGGCTTCTTAAATGAGCTCTTTCAATCTGGTAAAAAAAGCTGCGTTGTCACCAACTCTCCCAAGGGCCAAGTAGATGCTATTTGCAATGCTCTTCCTATCCTTAAGAAGATTCCAAACTGGGTGACGCGTGAAGACTATCCCTTAGCAAAACCTGCGCCAGATGGATATCTTAAAGCCTTGGAGCTGTATGCCGCTCCTGGTGATCGGGCCGTTGGATTTGAGGATAGCCGGAAAGGAATCGAATCACTTAAAGCAGCAGACGTAAAGCCAATCCTCATCTGTGACCAAGAGTACTCTCAAATGAATAATTCGTTGGAAGTTGCTTGCTTTCAGGGATTTAATGGGATTTCTTTATAACTTTTAAATAATATCTTTACTAATAATTCAATTTTATTATATAATTATAACTATAAATCGTAATAAAGAGGGTAAAATGTTTAATTTAGATCCATTTGATGTTAGAGAATGTGGG
>Ga0209986_10001126_pt1 | contig 25913 bp, 24 predicted proteins | sample BlataG_FD_183168 | JGI IMG/M metagenome (GOLD analysis project Ga0209986, IMG submission 183168) | Deep subsurface microbial communities from Black Sea to uncover new lineages of life (NeLLi) - Black_00105 metaG (SPAdes) (version 2) | ecosystem: Environmental > Aquatic > Marine > Oceanic >... | reverse complement strand
GGTCATAGCTCGCCCAACGGCGAGCCGGTCGCTGGTGACACTGGCCGTGACCAGCTCCGCTGGTCCACATGCGGGATTCATAGAAATCAGCCAGCCACCTTGACCCGCACTGCGGCAACAGCCTGCTCAAGCTCTTCATCAGAGAGCTGGCTGTAATCTGGCTTGTTCGCTTCAACCCACTGCATCAGCCGGACAATGGCCTCGAGATGAGCAAAGCTTCTGGCCCGCTGCTTGCCGAAGTCCGTTTCCCAGCACTGTTTCCATGCACTGACGAGGCCCTCGATACCCCCGAAGGCCTGCACCATCTGCTCGCAGATCGTCTTGACCTGCTGATCGGAGCAGTCCCGCTTGAGCCTGTGAATGCTCTCTGCCATGGCCTTGCAACGAAGCTTGGTCCGGTTCTCCCGCTGGCGAATTCGTTCGGACTCGTTGTGACAGCGGCGGCATTGCGAGATCCGGAAGTCCTCGTTCCTCCGCCGTTTCCGGAATTCTGAAAGAGGGTAACACCGAAAACAGTGTGAGCAGATTTTGGTCGTCAGCGGTTGTTTCATATGTCACCAGAAACGAAAAGCAGTGAGACTATTGCTCGTCAATGGACGGCTTGGAAATAAGGTTCTTTATATGATATGAGCAAAAAGTGTGCCAACGGCTCAAATCCAAGAAAAAGATTTCTTTCGGGATCGGCTAGATGCTTCGGCGTACATCAGTAATTAGTGGCCAAGTGCAGACATGCACGCCCGGAAGTTCTCTTCGGATATCTACTGACAGAAAGGTGTATGAAGTGAATTACGCGAAAGCTTTCGAGGAGTTGGTGCAGAGAAATGAGTACGAAGAAGGTGCCGACACGAAATCCTTAGTAGGTGAACTGATGACAATTCAGGACGTGTCTCGCCTCATGAAGTGCTCTACAAGGCATATTCGCAGGATGGTTCGCCAAGGAAGTTTTCCCAGGCCACTAAAGATCGGGCGGCTTTCGCGTTGGGCTAGCGGCTGCGTTAGCACCTGGCTTGAGTCGAAAACGCCGCAGCTATAGGGCCATAAATAACGAAAACCGCCGGGGGTAATCGACGGTTTTCTGGACTCACAACTGTTAGGAGTAGAAGCTGATGAATCCAGACGAATTATACACCAAGAGAGGCGAATTGTCACCTCTTGAGCGGCTAGGTTACCGGCCCAGCGATGCCGCAAAAGCACTAGGAATAAGCCTCTCTCATCTTGATCGGCTTACGAAGCACGGTCGGATTCCTGTTGCACGACTTGGAAGCCTGAGAATCTACCCAGTCGAGGCTTTGCGTGACTGGCTGGCCAGGCAGGCCGGCCCATGCGAGGAGGCTTGCGATGACGCCAATTGACCTTGTTCTGGAACATTTTCCGGGGGCTCGGCGAAGTGGTGCTGGCTGGTCTGCTCGTTGTCCTGCCCATGACGACGAAAGGCCTAGCCTGACTATCGGCATCGGCGAGGACGGGCGAGTTTTACTGAGATGTCATTCTGGTTGTCCGACACGTCAAGTGCTTGATTCAGTAGGACTTGCCTTCGCTGATCTTAGACCCGCTAGAGACCGGCAGCTTGTGCCTGAACCCGTCCTTAAAGAGTCACCCCCGTTTGCGAGTGCTGAATTGGCGATTCAAGCGTATCGTCGTGGAACGCCGCAGTTGGTGTGGGCTTACAAAAATGAGTTGGGAGACGAAGTCGGCCGAATTGCTCGCTGGAGTCGGCCGGGCGGTGGGAAAATGGTTCGTCCAGTTAGCCTTATAGATGGTGCATGGCGGCAAAAGGCGATGCCGTCACCAAGGCCTCTTTACCGGCTTGCTGAGGTGCAATCACAGTGGCAGCAGAGCGTTTTTGTAGTAGAGGGAGAAAAGGCTGCTGAGGTACTGCATAAACGCGGGCTAGTCGCCACAACAAGTGCTGGAGGTTCCTCGGCTGCGAGTAAATCTGATTGGACCCCTCTTGCAGGCCAGCGGATCGTGATCCTGCCGGACAACGACCAAGCCGGGCGGAATTACGCCGAAGAAGTTAGCCGAATCCTTAGCCGGCTAAATGCGGTGGTGACTCTCGTGGAGCTGCCGGGGTTGCCCGCCGGGGGTGATGTTGCGGACTTGTTCGAGCCTAGTGCTTGGTCTGCGGCACGCAAAGTTCTTGACAGAGCGATCGATACACAGCGAAAGGGACGAAACTCATGACTATGCAAAAGGAAAGTATTGTGACATGTCAGCGATTCAGGCAGTTTCCTGTCAATTTGCTCCCCGCCGTTATGAGGGATCTTGTGGTGAATGGTTCCGCGTCGGTGGGGTGCGATCCAGCTACCATCGCCCTGCCTGCCATTACAGCGGTGGGTGTTGCGGTCGGAAACGGATGCAGCCTTCAGGTTAAACCCGGCTGGATTGCTCCACCAATAGTGTGGACCGTTGTTGCTATGCCGTCAGGCCAGCAGAAGTCGCCTGCCCTTGATCTTGTGGTGGAGCCTTTCCGAAGGCGCCAGAAGCAACTGCACGAAAAATACCAGCAAGAGACGAGTAAGGATCAGCAGAAAAATAGCCATGCCACTACCTGCTGGACTGATGACGTCACTACGGAGGGGCTGGCCGTTGCACTCGAAAAGAACCCGAGAGGAATTCTCTACGCCAGTGATGAGCTTTCAGGATGGCTGGGTGCCTTCGGGGCTTATAAGAGCAATGGAAAGGTATCGGACGAAGCGTTCTTTTGCTCGCGTTACGGAGCTCGTCCCTCTCATGCGATACGAAAAACTGGCGATCAAAAGGCTGTATTTGCCGATGGATTTTTGGGGATCACTGGCGTGACAACTGTTGCCACCTTGGCCTCCCTAGTCGGTAAATCGACCCGCGATTCCGGGTTGTTGGCACGTCTTTTAATTTGTTGTCCTCCCGCAAAGGATCGGCGTTGGTCCGAAGAATCAGTTTCGAAGGAGGTTCGCAAGGCATACGAAGTACGAATAGACGAACTCTTGGCGGCCGGAGGTCAGCGAATCATTCAAATGTCCCAACAAGCGAAGGGGCTTTGGGCGGAGTACTTCAATGCTCACAACAAAGAGCAAGAACAAATCGCGGACCAAGACCTGAGGTCCGCGTACAGCAAGCTTGAGGAGATGCCCTGCAGGTTAGCTCCGATCTTCCATTCGCTCGAGGGGCACGGTGACGAGGTTTCGGAACAAACCATGAGCAACGCCATAGACCTAACGGAATGGCTTAAAAATGAGACGCGACGTGTATACATGATCCTGAATGAGTCGCGAGAGGATCACCAGCGAAGGGATAAACAGGACCGAGTGCTTGTTTACCTTCAGCGGCAGGAGAGGGCAGTAACGGCCAGGGACGTCCAAACTGGCTGCAGGTTTATTAAAAATTCAGAGGAGGCGACGGAAGCCCTGGAGGATCTTGTCGGAGCTCAGCTGGTTGAGGCTGAGAATCATCCGGCTGGAAGAGCCGGGGGCACGCCGACACGACGCTATAGGTTGGCTAGAAAATCTGAGTCCGGCCTGTCTGCACAACCTCCTGAAACACGGGGAAAACAGGGTTGTGCAGACGCAGACGCTTGCAATGAGGAGTTGCCATGGGAAACATTGCGGCCGATCTGATTGCTCACGTCATCAGCGAAGGCATTCAAGTTAGGAGGAATGGAGGTCAGGTCGAGTTCAAAGGAAAGATCACGCCAGATCTACATATGAAGCTCAGAGAAATGCGAGATGAGATATGGGAAGAGCTCTGGTGCGTAGAAGGACGTGAAAGGCAGGCTCGGGCCATTGAGTGGTTAGCCAAAGACCGGCAGGCCTTCGTTGACCGTTGTATTTGCGAAGGGAAATATCGCGGAGCCAGCAAACCAATTCCTTGACTTTGCTCACGGTGGGCAGAGAGTGTTGATGGGTGAGCAGATTTCCGACGGGAGGGAAGGCGGATGGCGAGTATTGGAAACGACAAGAACGGTCAGAAGAGGATCCTCTTTGTCGGCGGCGACCGGAAGAGGCACACCATCCGGCTTGGCAAGGTAGCCAAGCGAATTGCGGAAACGGCCAAGTTTCACATCGAAAACCTTGTCGCCGCCAAGGCTGCTGGGCATTCACCCGATCTCGAGACGGCCAAGTGGCTGGGCGGCCTGAGTGACGAGATTCACCGGCGAATCGTGAAAACCGGCCTAGTCGAGCCACGAGAGGCCTCAAGGGCTGTCGTCACGCTCGGAGACCATCTTGATGGCTATGTGGAAAGCAGGGCCGACATCAAGGAGAGGACACGCCTCAATTGGGGGCAGAGCATCCGTATTCTCAAGGAGTTCTTCGGAGCAGACCGTGAGTTGGGCTCAATCACGGAGGGCGACGCCGATGACTTCAAGCAGTGGATGCTGAGGAAATACGCCCCAGCGACAGTCTCGAGAGACATTGTCAGGGCTCGCCAGTTCTTCAAGGCAGCAGCTCGGAAGCGGCTGATCTCAGCCAATCCTTTCGAAGGCGTCAAAGGCGGTAAGCAGAGCAATCCGGCGAGGAAGTGCTTTGTCCCTGCTGAAGCCATCGAGCAGGTGATTGAAGCCTGCCCGAACTCTCAGTGGCGGCTGATCTTTGCTTTCAGCCGGTATGGCGGACTCCGAATCCCAAGTGAACTCCAAGAGCTAGAGTGGTCCGACGTGAATTGGGAGAAGAGCCGGATCACCATCAAGGTGCCAAAGAAGGCTCACATAGAAGGTCACGAGACGCGGGTCATTCCGATCTTCGAGGAGCTGCGTCCGCACCTTGAGAAGGCTTTTGGGGAGGCAGAGGAGGGTGCTGTGCTCGTGGTGCCCAAAGCCCGTGAGACCGGCAACCTTCGCACTCATGCCAAGCGGATTCTTCGCAAGGCCGGAGTCGCCGAGTGGCCAAAGCTCTTTCAGAATCTCCGAGCCAGCCGAGAGACTGAATTGATGCAGACGCATCCCGCTCATGTCGTCTTGGCTTGGATCGGCCACACCGCGGCCGTTGCCCAGAGCCACTACCTGCAAGTCACCGATGCCGACTTCGACAAGGCGACTGGAAAGGCGGCACAGAATCCGGCACAGTCAGCGTCGGTCAGGGGGCATCAGGGAGAGTCAGAGGTGATGCCGACCGCGAAAAACACCGTAAAACACGATAGTGTACAAGTATTTAGTACCCTCGACAGGGATCGAACCTGTAACCTCTAGCTCCGGAGGCTAGCGCTCTATCCAATTGAGCTACGAGGGCTTTTCGCACCGACATGCTGCGGCGTAACCGGATGAAAACACCGCACTATACCTTGCTAGGCCAAGTCTAGCACTCGCAACCCGCCCAAACCAGCAGGGGCAGTTCCGCCGGGCAGGGGAGCGAAACCGCCGCTGCCGATAAAGAACCCTGCCGCTACCGGCTAGGCACTCCGCCGCAGCGGCACTCGCGGCCGCCGCCGGGGCCGGCTTACGCCTCCCCCGTCATGCCCCGCCTCAAACCGCAGGCTCCGGTCACCCGGCGACCGCTGAATCGACTCCTCTGAACGGCTCTGCATCAGCTGCCGCAATTCCCGAAACCGGGGCACGTACGAGCCGAATTGCAGCACCGCCACCAGCCGGCCAGCCAGCATTGGCAGTGTGCCCAGCGGCGCCCTCGCCAGAGCATGCCGGAGGATTTCAAACAGGTGCAGCACCAGGCTCCGCAGGATCGGTTCCGCTGCCAACGACCGCCAGAACAGTCGCTCGCCATACAGGCCGGCTGCGAATGGCCGCTGCGGCTGCTGCCGCTCGGCTGCCGCCACCACCCGGGAAGCCGGTTCCAGAATCACCCGGCCACCAGCCGCCCGAAGCGATATCGCCATGTCGGCGTCGGCATACTCATCACCGCACGACAGGCAGAAACCATTGTTCAGCCGGGCGAGCATCTGGCTGCTCCAGAAGCCGGCCTCAAGTGTCGGGCCTGACGGCTCTGCATTCTCCGCCGCGTGAAAACCCTGGACCCGTGAGGCGTCGCCTCGGGGCCGCAGGCAGACCCGCCGGCCGCTGCGTCGGGTCTCGATGCCAGTTGCCACGATCCGGTGAAGGTCGTCGGCCGCCACCTCCACCGGCACCACCGCCCCCACCTGCTCGCTGGCAAAATGCTCGACCGCCGCATCGGTCCAGAACGGCGTGGCCCGCCAGCCAGCGGCCAGCACATGGAAGATTCGGCCTCGGCTCGCCGCCAGACCAAGGTTGATGCAGGACACCCGGTTGGCCCCGATGGGCGCCTTGATGAACCGCACCTCATCGTGAATGTTCCAGGGATCGCCGTACTCGAACCCGAGGACGACGATGATTTCGCATCCTTCCGGCCGGTTCTCGAGCACGCTGACCAGCGTCTCTTCGAGAGCCGCGGCATCAGCGGGAGCGGGAATGACGATCGAAAGCCTCGGTGGGCTGCTGATTGCAGTCGGCATGATGGGCCGTGCCCCGTGACGCTAGCTGTTTGTGGAAGGGGCCATCCAGGGCCGATTCCACCTCTGCGAGCTCAGGAAAACCAAACCGGTTTCCCCGAGCCGCAGCCACCGCCCGAAGCAGTGGTGAAGTGTTCGTTCGATCCGCCAGGTGCCACCACCTCAGGCCGCCGCTCGCTGTGGCTGAAGTTCGTTAAAGAGATTCACGGTGTGCAGCATCTCGCCATCGGCGTTGTAAAACTGCACCACGCCGCAGTCGATCAGCCACATCGCAAACATCTCGGTTGCCCGATAGCAGCGGGCGACACAGCGGCCGCGGTCGATCCGGATATTCTCCTGAAGATCAGCCGCATCGTCATGGTCGGCACCCAGTTCGACGAAAAGCCGGGTCACCATTTCCCGCACATCCGCGGCATTCATGTGCAAACGCATCACAAGCAACCTCCTGTTGCAGTCTGGTCGGACGACTTCATGTCGCACGCGGGCAGGACGGTAAACACCAGCCCCGATCCGACGGAAGGCTGGTTTTCGAACACCCGCTGCTCCATCCGCCGATCGTTTCATCGTCAGTGGTGAAGGTGTCAAATCAGCTGTTGTCCGGCGGGTTGTTCAATCCACCCGACCCGCCAACTCCCCCCAGCCTGACAGGCTGTCGCCCGATCAGCTACAGCCGCTCAGTCCAGGTTGCCAGTCCATACCGGGAGTCCACCAGGGCCGCCGCCTGCTGCTGCGGCCAGTCCTGCTGGTCCTGCCAGGCTCCAAAGGCGGCCCGCACAGCTGCGTCAATTCGCGCTCGACCCAGCGTCAGGTTGGCCAGAAAGGCACCGTGGCTCCGCCGCTGCCGGTAGGCGGGTTCGCGGGGCGGATGCCGCAGCACCCGGCCAATTAGCTCAAGCGGAAAATCATCCAGCAGGGTGCCGTGGTAGAGCACGCCGCGACGACGAATTCGCAACGCATTGCCCGAGACCTTGCGGACGCCCTCCGGCAGGCTGACCGTCAGGTCGGAGGTGCCCTGCCGGCTGACCGGCCGGCCGGCCGCCGTGAGGGCCGCAGCCAGCGGGTCGAGCATGGCCGTGTGAATCGCATCGATCGGCGGTGGCTCGGCATGGGGAGTGACCACCGTCCACATGATGCAGCCGGGCCCCAGCACCACCGTCGCCCCACCACTGGGCCGACGCAGCACCGGCACCTGCAGCCGCTGGCAGGCCTCCAGGTCGACCTCCTCAGCCAGCCGGCTCGATGACCCGACCACCACCGTGGGCTGATCGGCCTGCCAGGTCCGCACCACCGGGGAGGACAGTCGGCCCTCATTGGCCGCATCAAGCAGGGCCTCGTCAATGGCCAGCTGGGCAGCCACGCTCCGCCCGCCACCCACAACTGCATCGTCCAGCCAGCAGGCCGCCAGCTGTTTGGACGTGGGCTGTGGGAAAGCCTCAGAAATCGGTTCACTCACCTGTCTCACCTCAAGGCACAACAGTCTATCATGCAGGGGAGGTGGTTCGGCCGAACGTCGGCCGTCGGTTCGTATCGTAGACCTCAGGCTGCCTCGGCTCATTCACTCCACGCACTCCACCAAAGGCCCATGGCAGAGACCTCGCAGCGACCACTTAATCCCGATGACAGCCTGCCGCCGGTCGAGCCGCCAAGCGCGGCGTTCCTGGTGCAGCTTTTTTTGGTGCCGGGGCTGATCGTGGCGATCATCGTCTGCGTCTGGCTGGCCTTCCATTGGCTGGCCCATCTGGGCAACGATCCCCAGGCCTATGTCCGCACTCTCCGCCGGGCCAATGAGGGCCGCTGGCAGGCAGCGCTCAACCTGGCGAATGATCTCCGCGGTCCCGGCGGCGGGCGACTGAAGTCGGATACTGATCTGGCGAGCGAACTGGGCAGCATTCTCGATGATGAAGTGGCCAGCGGCCGCACCGGCGAGCAGTCGCAGACCCTGCGGCTCTATCTCTGCCGGGCGCTCGGTGAGTTCACCGTGCCCGAGGCGGTCGCCCCGCTGGTCAGACGGGTCATGGCCGACGGCGACAGCGAGACGACCCAGGCGGCGATTGAGGCGATTGCCGTGCTGGCGACCAACCTGGATGAGGCGGGCCGGTCACTGGCTGATCGCAAGAGTGTGGTCCGGGCGGTGGTGGAGGCCGCTGCCTCGGCTGACACCAAGGTGCGGAATGCCTGCGGCTTTACGCTGGGCGTGCTGGGGGGAGACGAGAGTGTCGATGCCCTGCTGCGGCTGGCAGCTGACGACAATGCCGATGTGCGAGCCAACGCGGCCCTGGGGCTGGCCAGACTCGGCCGCAGCGAAGCCTATGACCCGCTGGCTGAGCTGTTGGGGACGCCCGACGTTGAGCTGACCGCTGACCCGTCGGATGAGGAACAGTCGCAGCGGTACAAGCGGGTGTTGCTGGTGGTCAACGCCCTGCGGGGCGTAGCCTCGTTGATTGACTCCACCGGCGAGCAGCCGCCGGGTGCGGTGACCAAGCAAATCGAAAAGCTGCAGGCTGACAAGGTGGCCGAGGTTCGCAGCAGCGCGGCGGCGATGCTCAAGAAGATCAGCCGCCTCCAATAGGCACCAGCGGGCGGATGGCCGCCAAGGAAGGCTGGGCAGGAAGTCCGGGCTTTCCGCGAAGCCAGCCGCCGCTCGTGAGTGCCCGTGCCCGCTCGCTGGTCAACCGTGATGTTTCGCAGGAAGCCGGGGGCGGAAGCGACCGGAACGGTAGCACGTTTGACGCCGCACGGCCCACACCCAAACTGACTGCCACCCCGGCGGCAGGATGCTGCCAATGAGCACCAGCGGCTGGGTGCCGACCTTGGTTTTTTCAGCGTTCTGTGACGCTCGCAAACTGTGGAGAAAGTCTGCCGCCACGAAGCGGCGACCGGCAACCTCGAAAACCCTCGGCGTTTTCGGGTGTTGCCATGGTGGACTCTCGTTCGCCCGCATTCGCGGGCAGGGGTCATGAACGGCCTTTTCCACAGACAGCTAGCAATCCAGAAACTCATCCAGCGCATCCCGCAGCAGGTCGGCGTCTGCTTCGATACCGGTGAGTCGCTGGAAGTCGATGGCGATGACTGCCGTCGCCACCTCAAGGCCGTCGACTCGACAGGCCCGGGCGGCGACCGCTGCCTCGAGTACCGGCGACGCCTTCGGCGCAAGCGATGCATCGACCACCACCAGGTCTTCCCGGAGTCCGGCCAGACTGCAACTGACCGGAAACGGCCGCTGATCATCGGCCACCACCACCAGCCCGGCTCGCTCTGGGATAAGCAGGTCCGGCTCATTGGGCAGGAGCGTTGCCCGCCCGCCCTCGATGCCGGCAATCGCCGCCACCAGGCTTTCGCCGCAGTCATCCCAGGGGTCGGCGACAATGATCTCGGGCACACCCGCCAGGGACAGTTCAAGGCTCGTCGCCCGGGCCAGCAGGCCACTGCCGACGATGACGACGGGCGTGGCTGTCGGGTCGGCATGAAGCCGGATCGCTTCCAGCACGCCGCGGCCGATCGTGAGATGGCCGAAGAGGCCGTCGGGTGTCCGTTCTACCAGGCTGCAACCGCCGGCAAACTGGGCTGCCGGGCTGATGGCGGGTAATAGTTCAGCCGCAGGCTGCCGCAGTGAGCCGGCCAGCAGGCAGCCACGAAAGTTCATCGCCTCAAGCCCGATCAAGGCTTCGCCGAGTCGTTCCGGCTCAACCTCGAGCGTCACGAATCGCCAATCGAGCGAATCACCGACGACCACCCGCTCAAATAGATATTGTGCCGGTGTTCCCGCTGCAGGGTGCCCCAGCAACGCGATTACTTCCTGCAATGCCGGGTTGGTCATTGATCCTTCCGCCAATCCGTTGGCCCCGATTCCAATCATACATCCTGCTCGATGACCGCCACAAACCGCGGGTCATCCCGGATCGGATCAAAATCCCGTTCGGCGGTGGTCAGGGACCGGAAACGGTCATCTGAAGCAATGGCACGGGTGAGAAAGGTGACGGCTTCCGTGACGTTGCCCGCCAGTGAGTGATAGCAAGACAGGTTGTAGGAGAGGATCGGCTCTTCAGGGCAGGCAATCACGCCCTGCGTGAGGGCCGCGACCGCCTCAGTGAGACGATCGAGCCGCTTCAGGCACCAGCCCAGCCCCAGCCAACCGGCAACCGACCGCTGCCGCTCGACCACCGCCGCCCGAAAGTGGGGCAGGGCCTGTTCGTACCGTCCCAGTGTTCGAAGGGCCTCAGCCCGGAGGACCAGCGATTCACCGCACATCCTGCTTTCAGCCGGCAGCTCGTCGAGCAGTTCAATCGCCCGATCGAGCAGTCGCGCGGCCACCCCGGGATTCGGTTGGTCGGGCCGGCTACCGAGTTCAGCCAACTCGATATACCCCGATGCCTGCCGCAGCAGCATCGTTCGGCGTGCCTTCAGTCTCACTTTTTCGCTGGTTGCGGCCATGGCGGTTTCAACACGAATGGTTCCGTTTTCGGTCTCCATGAAAATAGTAGTGCCGGAAAAATCTTATGGAGCGGACAATCCACCCCAGCTTTTTTACGGCGAAAATGCCATTTTTGTTCACCGGCGGCTGGCCGGTGGCGGGCATTTGGTGCGGATTTCTGCCCGGAATGCCACTAATATTAAGACGAGGGTGAGTGCTGCCCGACGCCCAAGGCTTCCGCTCCGAGGAAAAAGCCATCTCAGCCCCTAATGATGATTGCAGGTGACAGAATGTCCACATTGGCACCAGCTGAAAACAACTGGGTTTTTCGGGGACGGCGGTCGCATCCCCCTGCGGCGACAGAATCTTTGCCCAGTCTGCTGAACCGTCGACCCACCCGCACCTGTACGCCAATGGAGCGCGGCCGATGAAACTGACCCTGCGAACCCTGCTGGCCTGGCGGGACCGTGTGCTGCCTGAGCAGGATCACCGTGAGCTGGACCAGAAGGTGGCGGCAACTGAACTGGCCCAAAAGCTTGAGAAACGGATTCGCGGGGTGCTGGCCCAGACCAACCTGCACACCGCTCGGGTGGAGGGTCGGGGGTTGGCAGCCAGCATGAACAGCGTGGCTGAGTTCCTCGACAACGCCATGGAGCCAGAATTGCTGGCGACCTTTGAGGCCAATTGCGTCGAGTCGGATGCCCAACTCTGCGAAGTTGCCGAGTGCCACCAACTGCTGGCAGGCATGGCGGGGCAGTTGGAACTGAAAAACGATCTGAGCGAAGCGGAACGAAAGCAGCTTGGAGAAGCAATTCAACGACGGTCACAGCAGCTGGCGGAAGAAACAGAACATGCGACGGACGTTGCCAACGCCCGAGCCATCCGGGCTGAACTCGACGCCCTGGACCACAGCGATGCAGAACCGCCTGCCGAGGCCCAGCCGGCATCCTCCCCGCGACGGCGCCCCTCCGGTGGGGCACTTGCCGCAGCGGCTGCGGTTGCCCTGTTGCTCCTCCTGGCGGTGATTCTGGGCGTGCAACTGTTTCGTGGTGGCGACGCTGACCGGGAACAGCAGGTTGCGGAGCGGCAGCCCGCAGCGGCCGTTGTGGCGGCAGCTGACGCCGCCCCGGCTCTTGCAGCTAACGAACCTGAACCGGCTGCTGACGCCACTGCTCCACTGGCTGGTGAGGATGTTCCGGAAGCCGATGCCGCTCCCTCAATGCCGGCTGCTACCGAGCCCCCGCCAGCGGGCCAGTCAGAACCTCGGCAGCCGCCGCAGCCCGAGCCGGCCGCGAACAGCCTCGCTCCGGGCAACCAGCCGGCAACCCCAGCTGCCTCCGGGACGCCACCAGCCTCCGGCTCAATGGCCGACCGGCCCCAGGTGCCGCAGGGGACCGCCATGGCCATCGCCGCCACCGCGTTACCACAGCCGGCTATTACCGCGGCCGTTCCCGCCAGCCCCGCGGCGTCAACCATGCCGACCACGATCGCTCCGGCACCTCCGGCGGCCGAGGAAGATGCGGCAGTCCTCGGCTTTTTGGAGAACGATGCGATCGTGGGCAGTGGCTTTGTGCTGCACCGGAGCCCAACGCTGGAACCTGACGACCTGGATGGCTGGCGGACCCTGGCGGCCGATTCGCGGCTGGCGGCGCAGGAAGAGGTGCTGGTGCCGCCTGGGCTCAGCCCCAGCTTCAACATCAGGGGAGTGCAGGTGCGGATGCGGCCTGGTACCCATGCCATCCTGAAACTTGACAGTGTTGGGAATCCACGGGTTGAACTGCTGTCCGGCAGCTTGATCATTCGCTCTGGGGACGAAGCGGCCCAGCTGGGACTGGCGGCGGGTGGACTCAATGGAATCATTCTTTCTGGCCTGCCGGGCGGGGTCGCTGTTGAGTTGGCCAAGCTGCCGGCTACCGAACTGGCGGCTCGGCAGACCGACCAGACCCTCGTGGCCCGGCTGTTGCCGCTGTCGCAGCCGATCGGTTGGCGGCAGACGCAGCCCGGCGGCCTGCCGCCACGGGTGCTGCTCCGGGGAATAGATGCCGAGACCGTGCTTAAACCCAGTGAACTCATTCAGTGGATCGAGGACGAGCCGCGGGAGGTGACGTGTCAGCCAATTGACGCACTGCCGGCCTGGGCCGTTCCCCTGCGGCGAATCGCCCCGCTTGAAAAGGCAGCCAGCGAGGCCCTCGTCATGGCGGTCACCAGCGGCGATCCGTTGTTGCAGGCGTTGATTGAACTGTCGGTCGATCGGCGGATCGAAAATCGCATGGTGGCGGTCGAAACACTTGCCCTGCTGGGCCGCTATGACGAATTGGTCGAACTGCTCCGCGAGCCACCGCCGACCGGACCAGCCGCAGGGCGTTGGGAACAGCTTGAAGCCGAGACGATTCCGCTGGCCTTCAGCGACCCGACATTGGCGCTGGTGCTGGAGAAAGCTTTCCGAGATCACCTGGCAGCCGATCAGGCCACCGCAGCAATCGGCCTGGCCCGCCGTAACCTGCTGGCCTCGTCATCGGCCGACCTGACCCGGCAGCTGATCGATCTGCTTGAGAATGATGACCTGATGCTCCGTCGGTATGCCTTTGCCTGGCTCTCTGAGCGGTTCGAACTGGAGCCGTCGGACCTGATCCAGTACCGGGCCGACTGGTCTGCCGAACAGCGTCGTGATGGTGCCGACTGGTGGCGGAAGCGGCTGGAGAAGGGGCTGCTGGTGCCCCGGCCGCCGGCCGCCGCGACGACCGTCGGCAGTCCGTGAAGAGGCCGGGATTGGCCTGCAGAACCGATAAAACGCCGGTCGTTTGTTCCCTTCCCGGGCCTGCTCTATGCTCGCGGGTGTCCGTGGGCATGATTTGCGGGAGTGCTGATGGAGCTCGCGGATGGCTGGCAGCCTCGGATGCCCCTCGCAAGAATGGTTTTGTTTCGGTTGAGGTCGCTGATTGACCTCGTGCCACAGATTGTGTGTTTTAGACTTGATTCAGAAAGGATCGGTCTTGTGCAGATAAACGTATCGGCCCGTCACGGCCACATCAGCCCAGTCTCGCAGGAAAAAATTGTCGCGAAGGTGTCGCGGCTGCAGCGGTACTTCAACCAAATTACTTCACTCAACGTCACGGTCGATTTTGCGAACACGACATTGCCGACTGTGGAGATCATTGCCTCAGCCGAGCACTTTCACGAACTCGTCAGCCACGAAAGTTCCGCCAATCTCTGGCGCAGTGTGGATGGTGCTGTGCAGAAACTTGAGCAGCAACTGCGGAAGCGCAAAGAAAAGGTACGGGATCACAAACATGCCGAGAGCACCCGGCGGGTCTGAGCCGCCGGGATCACCAGTAGCAAAACCATGAAATTTTCAGACTTTGTCGCGGTTGACGCAATTCGACCCAATGTGGCCGCCACATCCAAAGAAGGTGTCATCCGCGAAATGACCCAGTCGCTTGTCGACGCCGGCAGGATTGCCGCCCACGAAATGGAGAGCATCGTCAAGGCGATCATGAAGCGTGAGGATCTCGGTAGCACAGGAATTGGCCGGGGCGTTGCCGTGCCACACACGAAGCATCCCAGTGTCAATCGGCTGATCGGCACGGTGGCGATCAGCCAGCAGGGCGTTGACTTCGAGAGCCTCGATGGCGAGCCGGTGCAGCTGTTCTTCTTGCTGGTTTCACCGCCCGACCGCCCGGGCGACCACCTGCGGGCGCTTGAGAACATCTCGCGGCAGTTGCGGGATGAAACCTTCTGCAAGACCTTGAAAGCGGCGACCGGCCCTCAGGATGTCTGGCGGCTCCTCGAAGAGGCCGACGCCCAGAGCATTGCGTCGTAATCCTGCCACCAATGGATGAGCCAACCGGATCAACGATGAACCAGACCCATTCCCGCGAAGTCGTCGTCGCGCTCGAGCAGGGGCTCCATGCCCGGCCGGCGGATCTGTTTGCACGGGAGGCTCGCCGCTGGCAGTCACGGATCGAGGTGGTGGGTAATGCCCAGCGGGTGGATGGCAAGAGCATCCTCGACCTGCTGACCCTTGCCGCCGAGGCAGGCACCCGACTGGTGGTCGAGGCAACCGGTCCCGATGCCCGCGAGGCGGTCGCTGCAATCGGCAGCCTGTTCGATCAAAATTTTGCAACCGAGGCGGCCTCGGATGCGCACCCTGAAACAATGAATCCAGAAAAACAGCGCCCGGGCGATGCTTCCGGGGAACGAACGGCGGTCTAGACCGACCACGCTCGGCAGTGAACCAAACCCCCGCCCCCGACCGGTGTCGGGAAGCGGCGACAACCGGCGGTGGCCGCCAATTGACGGCTACTTCCCGAGACCACAAAACCCAGACACACCCAAGACAAGGAGACCGGCGACGCCGGGCGCCTGGACGGTGGGATGCTGATTGCCAGCGGCGGGAAACCGCTCACGGCCGATCTCCCCACGCTGTCCGGTTGCCGCCCGCGGCACCGGCGGCCATGCTCAAACTTCAAGGTATTGCCGTTTCGTCGGGGGTGACCATCGGCGAAGCGCTCGTGCTCGACAGCGAGGGCTTCCGGATCCCCCGACGGTTCGTGGCTCGCAGTGCCGTTGATACGGAACTGCAGCGGCTTTCCTATGCCGTGGCCGAGACCGCGACTGAAATCGGGCGGAACCGCGACGCCATTCGCGAGGAACTCGGTGAGCAGTACGCGGCGATCTTCGACGCCCATCTGGCGATGCTGCACGACCCGCGGCTGCAGCAGGAACTCGTGAGTGCCGTCCGGGACCGGAACTGGTGGCCCGAATATGCTGTCAGCCGCACGCTGCGTCGGTATGCCAAGGTCTTTCAGAGCCTCGATAATCACATCTCGCAGCGGGCCCACGATATCTACGACATCGAAAAGAGCCTGCTGCGCAACCTCCTGGGGCAGCGGCGGGAGACGCTGGCGGCCATCTCCGAACCGGTTGTCATCCTGGCCCACAATCTGACACCGAGTGAAACGGCCGGCCTCGACCGCCGGTTTGTGAAGGGCTTTGCGACTGAACTCGGCGGGCCCGGCAGTCATACTGCGATCGTGGCCGAAGGGCTCGAAATTCCGGCGGTCGTCGGCATCGGGCCGTTTCTGGCCGACGTCTCCGGCGGCGAGCCGGTGATTCTTGACGGCAATCAGGGCGTGGTCATCCTTCAGCCCGACGAGGAGACGATTGCCCGCTATCGGCTGGAGGTGGAAGCGGCCGTAACAGTCGCCGCCACCCTGGGGCGGCTGCGTGACCTGCCGGGTGAAACCACCGACGGCGTCCGGGTGCAGATCAGCGGCAACATCGAGTTTCCTGAGGAGGCCGAGCAGTGTCTCCGCCGTGGCTGCGACGGCATCGGCCTCTACCGGACCGAATTCCTCTACCTGACCAGCAAGCAGGAACCGAGCGAGGAGGACCACTACCGGGCCTACCGCGAGGTGGTGGAGGCAATGGCTGGCAAGCCGGTGATCATTCGCACCCTCGATCTCGGCTCGGACAAGATGCTGACCACGACCAGCCCCGAGGAAGAGCGAAACCCCTGCCTCGGCCTGCGGAGCATCCGGCTGTCGCTGCGACAACTGCCGATGTTCCGCACCCAACTGCGGGCGGTGCTCCGGGCCAGTGTCCACGGTGACATCCGGGTGATGTTTCCGCTGGTCTCGACGATTCTCGAACTGCGGCAGGCCCGGATGGTGCTGGCCGATGTGATGGAGGATCTGGCCGAGCATGCCATCGACTTCAACCCCAAGCTGCCCATCGGCATCATGGTGGAGACTCCGGCTGCCGCGATGATGCTCGACGCCTTCATCAAGGAGGTCGACTTCGTGTCGGTCGGCACCAACGACCTGATCCAATACACCCTGGCGGTCGACCGCGGCAATAAGGACGTGGCCGATCTCTACAGCGCCTGTGATCCGGCGGTGCTGCGGCTGCTGAAGCGGTCGCTCGACATCGCGGCCGAGGCGGGTGTGCCGGCCAGTGTCTGTGGTCAGATGAGCAGTAGTGTGATGTACACCCAGCTGCTGCTGGGCCTGGGGCTGCGGCAGCTCAGTGTGCCGGCCGCAGCCATTCCCGAAATCAAGCAGGTGGTCCGAAGCGTATCGGTCACCGATTGTCAGGCGGTCGCCACGCGGGCGTTGGAAATGTACAGCGCCCGCGAGGTGAAAGCCTATCTACGCGACCAGATGCGCCGCCTGCTGGCGGAGACGGTTGCGTGACGCCCCCGTCCCACCACGGGACGCCGGGAAACTTCAAAAGGATGAACAATGAAACAGGAAATGCTGATCAACGTGACGCAGGCAGAGGAATGCCGCATCGCGATCATCGAAGACGGGCAGCTGGAGGAACTTTATGTCGAGCGAACCAGCCAGGAAAATCTCGTCGGCAACATCTACAAGGGAAGGGTTGTCAACATTGAGCCCTCCATTCAGGCCGCCTTTGTCGATTTTGGGGTTGGCCGCAACGGCTTTCTCCACATCAGTGACATCGAGCCGCAGTATTACCGCCAGGGCGGGCTCGACCCCGACAAGGCCTTCGAGATGACCGAGTCGGGAAAGCCGGCCGGCGATGGAGACTCGGGCCCTGCTGACCGGCGACGGAAGCCCCGCATTGGCGATCGGCCACGGGTGAAACCGCCGATTCAGGACATCCTCAAGCGGGGTGACGAGGTGCTGGTGCAGGTCATCAAGGAGGGCTTCGGTACCAAAGGGCCGACCCTCTCGACCTACATCTCGATTCCGGGCCGCTATCTTGTGCTGATGCCGCCGCTGGGCCGGGTCGGTGTCTCGAAAAAGATTGACAACGAGCGGGAGCGGCGGGTGCTGCGGGACATCATGCAGACACTGCAGCCGCCCAAGGGGGTCGGTTTCGTGGTGCGGACTGCTGGCACGGAGCGGACCAAGTCTGAGATGGCCCGCGACATGGCCTATCTGTTGCGACTCTGGAAGAGCATTGTGCGGCGGATGCGGAAGTATTCGGCACCGATCGACATCTACCAGGAAAGCGACATGATCATCCGGACCATCCGGGACATGTTCACCGAGGACGTCGGTCGGATTCTCATCGATGATCCGGCCGCCTACGAGCGGGCCCGTGAGTTCCTGGAACTGGTGATGCCGAAGTATGCCAGCCGGCTGCAGCTGTATGACGGCAAAGAGCCGCTCTTCTATCGCTATCGGCTCGAGGAGGAGATCAGCCGGATCAACCAGCGGAAGGTGCCGCTGAAAGGGGGCGGGTCAATTGTCATCGACACCACCGAAGCGCTGGTGGCAATCGACGTCAACTCGGGCAGTTTCCGCAGTGAGAAGTCGGCCGAGGAGAACGCCTATCAGATGAACATCATCGCCGCCAAGGAGATCGCCCGGCAGTTGCGGCTGCGGGATCTCGGTGGCGTGATTGTCAACGACTTCATCGATATGCGGCGGGAGAAGTACCGCCGCGGTGTCGAGAAGGCACTGCATGACGCCATGAAAAGGGATCGGGCCCGGACCAAGGTGCTGCGGACCAGCCCGTTCGGCCTGATCGAGATGACCCGGCAGCGGATCCGGCCCTCGCTGCGGAAAAGCATCTTCCGTGACTGTCCCACCTGTGACGGCACCGGCATTGTGAAAACCGCCGAGAGCATGGCGATCGAGGTGATGCGGATGCTGCAATTGTCGGCCACCCGCGAGGACATTGCCCAGCTCACCGTGACGGTGCATGACGAGGTGGCCACCTGGATCAACAACCGGAAGCGACGGGAGATCGCCCAGTTTGAGGATGCATCGCACGTGCAACTCAACATCGTCGGGCAGGACACCGCCTCGCCGGAGCATCTGGTAATCGAGGCCCGCGATGCGGGTGGTCGCGGCGTGCGATTTCCTTAATGAGGTGCGGAAAAAGCCGCTTTTTCGCGGAGAGGCTGGATTTTTCCCAGAGCCGATTACACTATTAGATTCTCCGCCTGGCGGAGCAGACCCTGTTTTTGCATGACGAGGACCCGCTGATGGCCGCCACCCCAAGTTCCATTGAAGCCAGCACCGCCGACACGATGGTCGGAGGTGGGCACCACTACTGCATCATCGCTGATGGCGGCCGGCAGTACCGGGTCAGCGAAGGTCAGGAACTGGAGGTCGATTTCCGCCCAATCGAGCGGGGCAGCGAACTGGTCCTCGACAAGGTGCTGGCTGTCAGCAAGGACGGCAGGCTGCACCTGGGCGCTCCATTGATCGAGGGCGCCGTCGTCAAGGCTGAAGTACTTGGACTGGTGCAGGGCGAGAAGATCTACGTCCAGAAGTTCCGCCGCCGCAAGAACTATCGTCGCCGCACCGGCCACCGGTCAGTCGCTACCAAGATTCGCATCAGCGAAATTCCGGTCGCGGGCTGAGCTGCGGGTGGCAACTGCCGGGCGTCTGCCGGGGACAGCGGTGTTTCTTGCCGAAGGGCGAAACGTCCTGTCTGTCTGATCACTGCCGCGCCCGGCTGCCCTTGCGGGTGATTTGCTCACATCGAAGCCTGCGGCTTAAGTTTTGATGGTCCGCTGAGCGGTAATGAAGGCGGGGAGGTCTGAGTCGCGAGCCGAGGGAATGCGGTTCATTGATCAAAAAAGCGGTTTCCCTCAGCTTGCGTTTCGGGCTTCTAAGAGTGGGTTTTTTGCCGGAGGTCGCGAAGCCGCACCATCACAAGGTGGAAGCCGGGGGATCGGCAGCGTGAGTTCTTAGCGACTACGGTCACTCAACAATGCCGGCCAGGGGGCCGCCGGTGCGGCAAAGATCGTCTACCCGGGCGGTCACCGCCGGGTCTTCTTCCACCGGAGGGGCGTGATGCGGCTTGAGTCGGGCGTCAATCACCAGCGGGCCGGCACAGCCCCAGTGCTTGTTGTGGGTGCTTGCCTCGACGCCATGCACATCTGCCGCCGGGTTTGATCGAGTGAAGGTGATCCAGAGAAAATTCGCCAAGTCGGCCGCCGTGAAGTCGCTGTCATCCACCACCACCAGCAGCGGCCAGTTCCGCAGCGGGTGACTCGGCGTAATGGCCGCGGCCAACCGCTCGATGTCAGTGGTCCAGCCAGCGGCCTCAGTCGCCTGCCAGATTGCTGCTTCGTCGGGAACGGTCAGCGTCGGCCGTGGCTCGATCGGTGGCCCACTGATGGCCACCACTCCCGGCTGGCAGACCCGTGGATTGGCAAAACCACCCGGCAGCGGCAGGTCGCCGGAGAGCGTGGTCGGCAGTTGCCGCGCCGCCGGTCCGCGGGCGGCAATCACCAGTTTCGAGCCGGCGTTGAAACCGCTGCCGGAGTAGTCGAGCGTGTCGATTGTCGTCTCGGTCTGGAAATGGCAGTCCCGCCGCCAGTCGACCCGTTCGAGCAGGTGCTTCAGGAAGGCTGGCACATCATGGGCGTCGAGGCCGGGGGCGTCGGCCCCGTCGACAATGCAGAGGTACTTTGCCAGCGACAGCTGCCCCTGCCCCAGGATGGCCGAAGCCTGGGTGAGCAGTTCAGCCGGCCGAGTCGACGGCCGCCAGGGGAGGTAGCGCTCACTGCCGACGGCCAGCAGCAGCGGATGAACCCCCGAGGCATCGACGGCATGGACGCTGGAGATGCCGGGCAGCACCGTCGGGATGACCGGGCCGGTCAGCTCATGCACCAGCCAGCCAAACAGGGTGTCTTCCTGCGGTGGCCGGCCTACCACCGTCACCGGCCAGATCGCCCCCTCCCGCTGCCAGACATGGTCGACTTGGAGCACCGGAAAGTTGTGTTGCCGGGCGTAGTAGCCCAGATGGTCGCCGAACGGGCCTTCGGGCTTGGTCATCCGGCCGGTGATGGTGCCCTCGATGACAAAGTCGGCGTCGGCGTAGATCGAGGGCCGCCCCGGCCGCCGGATCATCGGGATGCGATGACCGGCCAGCGCGCCGGCGAAGGTGAGCTCGGAGAGTCCCTCGGGCAGCGGCATCATGGCCGCCACCGCCATGGCCGGGGTCCCACCGACAAAGATGGCAACCTTCAGTGGCTCATCCCGAGCCAGCGCGGCGGTATGATGCACGCCGATTCCCCGGTGAAGCTGGTAATGCAGCCCGACCTCGCGGTCGGGTTCATAGGTGTTGCCCCGCAGCTGCACCCGGTACATGCCGAGGTTCGACTGCTTGAGCGACGGCTGGTCGGGATGCTCGGTGTAAACCGCCGGCAGGGTGATGAAGGGACCACCGTCGCCCGGCCAGCCGGTCACCCCAGGCAGGCTCGAGAGGGGTACCTCGCGGTGCATCACCGTCCCGCGACGGACGGGGCGGGGCAGCATGGCGAGAGCATCGACCGGGCTTCGCCAGTATCGCCAGGGCTTTTGGAGGGCGGCGGTCGGGTCGATCTTGAGTTCCACCAGCCGGCGGACCCGCTCGAATGTATCGGCGAAAATCCGCTCCACCCGCTGCTGGGTGCCGTACAGATTGACCAGGACCGGCGTGTTGCAGTTCCGAGCGGCCGTGAAGAGCACCGCCGGCCCGCCCGCCCGGAACAGCCGCCGTTGAATTTCAGCGATTTCCAGCTGAGGATCGACCGGGTGATCGACTGCCACCAGCAGGCCCTCCTGCCGGAGTGTTTCGACGCACTGCCGCAATGTCCGAAATCCCATGCATGCCTCCTGCGGTATGGTAGTCACGGCCGACACTGAGGCCGGGTAAAATCACGAAATGGTACGGCCCTCGGGCGAGGCACGCAGCTGCGGGAAAAACAGGAACGGTCGGCAGGATGGCAGATCTCTTCACCGCCTCGCGGCAGGCTAATCTCGAGCGGGCCGCTCCGCTGGCAGCCCGCATGCGGCCACGACGTCTGGCTGACTATGTCGGGCAGCAGGAGATTGTCGGCCCCGGCAAACTGCTGCGACGGCTGATCGAGGCCGACCGGCTCGGCTCGGTGATCCTCTATGGCCCACCCGGCGTTGGCAAGACGACCCTCGCCGAGATTATCGCCACCGAAACCCGCCGCCGATTTGTGGAACTCTCGGCAACGGCCTCAGGGGTGAAGGAGCTCCGTGAGGTGATCGAGGCGGCCCGCCGGCGGCTGGAGGACGACGCCACCCGCACCTGCCTGTTCATCGACGAGATCCACCGGTTCAACAAGGCTCAGCAGGATGTTCTGCTACCGGATGTCGAAAGTGGTGTGCTCGCCCTGATCGGCGCCACCACCCAAAACCCCTTCTTCGCCCTGACGCCCGCCCTGGTCAGCCGCAGCCGGATTTTTGAGCTGGAAGCCCTCGGCTCGGAGGACATCGCCGAGATCATCGGCCGGGCGCTGGCTGACCCCGCCCACGGCTTTGGCGGTCAGCAGATTGTGCTCGAGCCCGACGCCCTGGCATTCCTGGTCGAGACCGCCGACGGTGACGCCCGGCGGGCCCTTGGTGGCCTCGAGGTGGGTGTGCTGTCGTCCCCCGAGCGGCCGCTGCCCTTCACCCTTGAGCTGGCCCGCGAGAGCGTCCAGCGAAAGGCGGTGGTCTATGACACCGGTGACACCCACTACGACTGTGCCAGTGCCCTGATCAAGAGTATTCGCGGCAGTGATGCCGACGCCGGGCTTTATTGGCTGGCCCGGATGCTTGAAGGGGGCGAGGACGTGCGGTTCCTCGCCCGACGGCTGGTGATCCTGGCCAGTGAGGACATCGGCAATGCCGACCCGCGGTCGCTGCTCATTGCCGTCGCCGCGATGCAGGCGACCGAGTTTGTCGGCCTGCCTGAGTGTCAGCTGGCTCTCGCGCAGGCCGTCACGTACCTAAGCCTCGCCCCCAAGAGTAACGCCTGCACTAAGGCGATCGCGGCGGCCCGCCATGATGTTCGGGAAAAGGCAACCCTGCCGGTACCGAGGCATCTGCAGGACAAACACTACGCGGGCGCGAGGCGGCTAGGCCACGGCCAAGGCTACGCCTACGCCCACGACGCTCCTGACGCGATTGCCAAGCAGGACTATCTCGGGGTCGAGCGGCACTATTATGAGCCAACCAGCCGGGGGCTGGAACGCGACCTGTGCGAACGGCTGGCCGAAATCAGGCGGCGGCTGAAGGCAGCCCACCTGCCGCCGGAGCCGCCAGCTCCTGCAGCTCCCTGACGAGATCCTCGCGTAGGACGTCCTCAAGGGTGATGAGGCTGCGGGCCACAAGGGCTCCGTCAACCACCCGGTGGTCAGCGATCAGGGTCACCAGGCAGCAGCCATCCGCTGTGACGGGGCCGTAGGCAAGGCTTGAGGTGCAGAGTGTCGGATGAAACCTGTTCCCGGCGCCGAGGCCGGCGAGCGTCGACAGGCTGAAGGTGCCCAGCCGGGCTGCCCGTTTGGCCGAGGTCGAACGCAGGTTCCAGCGGAGCACAATTCGCCGCAGCCAGCTGGGCAGCATTTCAAGCTCCAGCTGTCGCTTGAACATCTCGGCGAGGGGCTTACGGCCGCAGTCGTCGATGAACTGCTGGATGTCGGTGAGTGGCCGCTCCTCCGGCCGATCGAGCCGGGCCCAGCAGAGCCGCTCGACACCCTCCTCGAGCCGATTGATGGCGAGCGTGGCGACGTTCTGACTGGTAGTCGCCAGCCGGGACCGCAGTCCAGGCAGGAACCAGCTGCGAAGGGCGGGCGTCTGCCGAACCACCGTCGCGTAAGCCTTGAGGAAGATGGCGGCCCAGCCGATTCGATGGCGGCAAGCCGATCGGGCGGCGGCGAGGGGGGCCAGTTCGCAGTGGCGGTCGACCGGGAACAGCGGGATTTCTCGAGCGACCATCGCCACGTCGGCGATGCAGCTGCGATTGCCGTCGCAGGCGGTCGTGGTGACAGGGTGGCGGGCCGATGGCATGGCAGGGATGACCGGGGATTGGCCGCTCGTTCCGGGCGGGCGATGACAAGGATTCAACCGGCTCCGGCGGCTCAGGGAAATGCCAATTTGCAGGGCGGTGCGGTTTTGGCCCCGGCTCGGGGGAGGCCGGCTGTTTTCGTCAAATCGTCTGCTAAACTTTCAGTTCACGCGGTGGTTGTAGCTCAGTCGGTTAGAGCGTCGGTTTGTGGTACCGAAGGTCGCGGGTTCGAATCCCGTCAGCCACCCCTTGTCTTTCCCGCTGGGGCCGTGCCAATGAGTCAGCCTATCTATCGTCCCTGGTTCGACGCCGCGACCGACTCGCAGCTACTGACGGAATATGCCCGCAAGCTCGACTCATTCCACGAGGCCCTGGCCGATCGCCGGGTCGATCGCCATGAGCTTGAGGCCCAGGAAAAGCGGGTCGTCGACCTGATGAAGGAGGTCGAGCCGTTGCTTGACCCGGAGGCCTACGAGAAAGTCACCCGGCTGCTCTGCGAGGTCACGGTCTACGACCTGATGACAGCCTTCCATGTCGCTGGCAAGGCTCGCGGGGTGCCTCCCGCAGAACCCGGCAACTGAACCCGGCAACTGAACCGGTCGTCAGATTCCCGACCGATACCGTCTTCTCCTGCTTCTTCCATGGCGAAAAAAACATCACGCAAGGCCTCCTCGACCGGGGGCACTACCACCCTGCCACCGGTCGACCGTAAGACTCGGCGGCTCATTGTCGAACTGGCCAACGATGTGGCGGTCGCTGCCGAGAAGCGACGGGACCCGCACCTCGACATTCCGGCCCGCAGTCTCTCGAACGTTCGGTTCAATAAGTCCCGAAAGATAATCGAGATGGGGGGGCAGAAGAACCGTCGGCAGCTGTTCAACCTGTCGCAGGCGAAGAGCTATATGCAGACCCTGCTTGTGGCCACCGGCTGTAAATCACTGATCGATCAGCAGAAGACCACCAGCATTCGAGGACTGTTTTATCTGCTCAAGCACACGATCGAGGGCACTCGTGAGGAAACCTTCGGCACCCAGGACGAGTGCGATCCAATCATCGAAGACCTTGAGGTGACTCTGGAGAGCCTCCGGGAAGAACTGCATGTCTACGCCAGTAACCGGGGCGGCATGGTGGGACCGATCACCCTGATCGACTCTGGCGATGAAATTGACTGCGCGCGGATGGGCTCGGGGGGCTATAGCATCCCATCCATCGTCGAGGCGGAGGTGATCCAGTTCAAGAAGTGTGACGCCAAGTTCATCCTCCATGTCGAAAAAGACACGGTCTGGCGGCGGTTCAATGAGGACAAATTCTGGCGGAACCACGGCTGCCTGCTGACCCACGGCGGTGGCCAGCCGCCCCGGGGTGTGCGGCGGATGCTCTACCGGCTGCACCACGAACTGAAGCTGCCGGTCTACTGCCTGCTCGACAACGACCCCTGGGGGTATTACATCTATTCGGTACTCAAGCAGGGATCGATCAATCTGGCCTACGAGTCAAAGCGGATGGCGATTCCCGAAGCCCGCTTTCTTGGATTGCGGTCGCAGGATTACGAGCGGTGCAGCCTCTCACCGAGTGTGCAGATTGCCCTGACCGACTCGGACATCAAACGGGCCAAGCAGATTGCTGCCTACCCCTGGTTTGCCGCCAAAAAGGCCTGGCAAAAGGAGATTCAGCGGATGCTCTCCAACGGCTTCAAGCTCGAGGTTGAAGCGCTTATTTCGAAGGACATCAGCTACGTCACCGAGGTCTACACGCCGGAGCGACTCGCGGCGGGGGACTGGCTGGACTAGTTTTACGCCTGGCGGGCCATCCATGGCCCCGGCAGGCTTGGGCGAACGAGGTGAACGCCAAGGGTTCACCTTGTTCGCGGTTCCTCGCATCCTGCTCGGTGTGGTCTTGTGTGGTCATGGGTTGGTCACCCGGCTTCGCCGGTGCCAACCCGTAAGCCGCCGAAAGCCCGAAGCGTTTCGCCGGCGCGACAGCAGCCCTCGCATTGTGCTCGGTGTTGTCTTGTGTGTAGCGGGTCCGTTCGCTTCCGCTTTTGGTTTCCTGCGGCGCTGCAAGGTTGACGAGCGTGGGGCAGTCCGGAGCCTCGAGCGGGCTACGGCAGCAAGCGGAGCCCGGATGGCGGAGCGCAGCGGACGTGCAGTGAACGGCGGCCTGGAGGGCCGACGTGAACGTCCAGCGAGAGGCTCTGGGCTGCCCCACGCGGTTGGCTTCGCGAAACCCGGCTTGGTGTTCGCAGCATCGCTCAAGCGGAAAAGGGCCATGGATGGCCTTTTCCGCGTGTAACTAGCACCGCACCTCGTCGGCTCGGCCGATCAGGCCGGTGCGGCCA
>Ga0209986_10001124_pt1 | contig 25959 bp, 21 predicted proteins | sample BlataG_FD_183168 | JGI IMG/M metagenome (GOLD analysis project Ga0209986, IMG submission 183168) | Deep subsurface microbial communities from Black Sea to uncover new lineages of life (NeLLi) - Black_00105 metaG (SPAdes) (version 2) | ecosystem: Environmental > Aquatic > Marine > Oceanic >... | reverse complement strand
TGTAAAAGATGATAACCAGGCAACTAAAATTAGAACACATGATAATGAACTGTTGGATTATATTCCAACAAAAATGTTCAGGTTACCTGTCGATTCAGCGAAAGTAGTTGCCAACGGTACTGTATCGCCTGAATTGGCTGACCAGATTGTCCCTTCTATTGACATGAAGTTTAACAAAAACTCTCTGTTGAAAAACCAAATGATGGTTCTGGATCTGCTTGCGACAAATAATTGGGAACGCCCGGTTTATTTTGTGACGGGTGGCCATGAAGATGCGCTTGGACTGGAAGATTATTTCCAGCTCGAAGGTTTTGCCTACCGGTTTGTGCCGATAAAAACCACACGTTCCGGGTTTTTGGAATACGGAAGGATCAATACGGATGTAATGTATGATAATCTTATGTATAATTTCAGATGGGGTGGAATGGAAGATACGGATCTACATCTGGGGTATTACGAAAGGAGAACTTTTTCGGTCATCAAAATAAGAAATAATTTTGGCAGGCTTGCCAAAAAATTGTTATCGGAAGGAAAACGCGATTCTGCTGTGGCAGTGCTCGACCGGTGTATGGAACTGTTTCCTCATGAACGTATTCCGTACCATTACTTTATGCCCGGAATTATAGAAAATTATTATAAGGCGGAAGAAATAGAAAAAGCCGAGAAAATAGCAGAAGAGTTTGCCTTGATATGTGAGGATAACCTTAATTATTACTTGTTACTTAAACCCGGTATGAGAAAATCTATCACCAGTGATATTCAACTTCATCTCCAGTTGCTTCAGATGTTAACGGGGGTGACAAAAGAATCAAACCCGGAGGGAGTAGCTAAAAGTATTGAGGAAAAGTTTAGTAGTTTATATAGTAAATATATACAGACTACCGGACAATAGTACCCTGAAAAAAATCATTTTGATTTAAATGGTCTTCCTTTCGTCAAGCGCACAACGGTTACGGCAGGTTCTACTTTATCTGCTTTTCGGCTAGTATGGAATTATTAATATGTTATTCAATCTATTCCCAATTTTTCCCTGATGGAATCCGGCACAGCATCCTTATGAACCATATAATTAATGGATTTGTATAAAATATATGCTTTGGAGGCGTAAAGGTATCCGTCATAAGGTCCGTATTCACCCCAGGAATTTTTCACCTTGTAAAATTTGTTCCCCTTTTGATCTTTTCCAACCCCGGTAATATGCATCCCGTGGTCGTCTGTTGTGGTGAAGTTGTCAAATCCTTCCTGTCGTAATTCCTGTGTAATATTTTTTTGCTTACATGGGGTTTTAAATACATTATTTAATTCTTCCTCAGTCATTTCTTCCCAGTCCTTTTCAGGGACAATGGCAAGACCGTGATTCCGCGAAAATCCCTTGTCACTCATATCACTGCCCCATGCAACGGAAAAGCCATTTTTTAAAGCATTATCCAATACTTCTTCAAATTCATCCGGTGGAAGATTATAACATTCTCCCCATGCCCAGTTATCCGGAACTTCCAGTATGAATTTTTCATAAAAAGGATGATGGGTAAAGGAGGAAATAACGATGTAATCATCAGGATTTATTCCTAATTCAGTGGCAAAGGTTTTGGGGGTATATGTTTTTCCATTGTATTCGAGATTTTCAGGAATTTTACCCAGGTAGGCATCCAAAATCCCTTCCAAACCTTTTTTCCAGACCGGGGTCAATTTTCTGTTACTGTTCTTAATAACAGCATCCAAATACCCCTTTATTACTGCATCCATTTCACCGTGAATGTGATTTTCTTCATCGATAACTTTACCGGAGTAAACCTCTTCAGGGACGATTCCGTACTTACGGATTACATTCAGAACATCATGAAAAGCACCACCACCAGCCAGGTTTGAGTTGCCATGCATGCGAACATACTTATCGGCTTTCCCCAAATAAGTGTATCGGACTACAAACATTTCCGAAAGATCGAATTCTTCTTTTCCCATCCGGATGATTTCCGATTCCAGGAAGGAGAGCGAAGAAAAACTCCAGCATGTACTTGTCCGGTACTGACTTTTTACCGGTGTAGCCGCAATTTCCTTTTTCATTTTGAACTTGTAACCAGTATCCTGTGCATTAGTGTTGATATTGATAAACACAATGCTTACGATTAAAAAAACGATTTTTTTCATATTTCTGAAATTATATAAGTTGATAATAATGTTTGTTCCCAATTTGTTTAAAGTGGCTCTTTTCAGGTTAATTGTTATAGGTTATAAGTTATACGTTATGAGCAATTCCCCACATCAGAGAAACCGATTAATTTCTTAAGCAAACGACAAATATGGAGACTCCAAAAAGAGGAAAATGACAGGAAAAATCAAAATATATAACCGACTGAATATCAATAACAAAATTTGACGTTAGTCAGAATTAACATATAACTTTTCCCAAAGGGATGCCTTTAGCATAACTTATAACATATAACATTTTATAACATTCTGTTTCTTTTTCTCTCAGCACAATGATTAGTCACTAATTGTTTAAAAGTAAAAAAAACTTTTGCACCTAACAAGCAAAGTGCCATTTTCTAAAACATAAGGATACGATAGCCGTGTCACGGATTCAAACCGTGGCACGGCTCTGGAACAGTCATTATCGAATAAGTTCAATTAATTTATCTTTCCTGATGATGTTTACCCTGTTGCGTTTAATCGAAATAATATTACTGTGAACCAGTTCACCGAGCACCCTGGCCAAAGATGGCATGGTTATTCCGAAGAATTCTGCCATCTCCTGCAATGAAAAGACAAATTATAAAGATCTTCAAGAGTATTGTTACATTTGCATAGAAAACATCATTCCATCTTTACAGCACTCCATTATTCCCAATTGATTTGAGTAAAAGATGAACAAATAAATTACAAGATTTCCCTGAACTAAAAGATTATGTATTATGTCAAACATTGATTTTGAAACAAGCAGCATTTTTTCATTTCCTGCCAAAGTGGAATATTCTTCTGGTGGAATTGTGAGTAAAAATGTGATAAAAAAGGATACAGGAAATATTTCCCTGTTTGCTTTTGACAAAGGAGAAAGCCTAAGCGAACATACTGCGCCGTTTGACGCATTGGTTCAGGTTGTTGAAGGTGAAGCGGCCATTATCATTGAGGGGAAACCATATGAACTTAATGCCGGGGAATCAATTATCATGCCAGCTAATGTACCTCACGCTGTAGAAGCGAAGGAAAAATTCAAAATGATCCTTACAATGATAAAATAATCAAATGAAATCCAGGCTTGACAGAGAAAAGAAGTCTCCAAACAATTCCGCTCAAGATACTCTACTGATTAAAGGTTGTTCAATGACAGATCAGAAATCTACCCAATTTGGCGAACCTCAAGTGTCCAATATTTTTTATGGCTGTGAGATGTCTCTGAAATTTGGCAAGTAGTGGTCCTGAATAGTTAATATATCCTCAAGTACCCCGTAAGCCGTATCATAAAGGGTGGGATTCCCCTGTGTAATAAAGATCGGTCCCATTAAATCAGTTTCAATTTTTAAAATGTTGCCCATCCCCGAGACCATGGCAAAGGGATGATTCTGATATATTTCCTCCAGTAAGCGATCAATCTCTTAGGAATTCCGGGCAAATGGATCAGTGGATCATTAGATGTTCTAACAGGATCTTGATTCCAATGCTGATTAAAATAATGCCACCTAAAATTTCCATCTTTTTCCCAATCCGGGTCCCCGTCTTTTTCCCAAACAATATTCCAAACATAGAGACAAAAAAAGTTATGCTGCCAATGACCAACACTGCCAGGATAATGTTTATCTTCAGGAAACCAAAACTGAAACCAACTATCAGTGCATCAATGCTGGTTGCAACCGACAGGCTGAAAAGAACAGGAAGTTTCAACGGATCAATCGGTTTGCTCGTGGATGAATCCCTGAAACTACTAATTATCATTTTCCCACCCAAAAGAGCCAACAACCCGAAAGCAATCCAGTGATCAAATTCTGCAGCATAGGTTTCAATCTCAGACCCGAGAACCCATCCGATAACAGGCATGATTGCCTGGAAAAAGGCCAGAAAAAATGCAATTTTGAGGGCATCAGTAAATGCGATCCGGCTTTTTATTATCCCGCTTGAAACTGAAACGGCAAATGAGTCGAATGAAAGTCCGATGGCAATGATAACCAGTGTAAGAAGATCCATTCAGAAATAATTTTATCTGAGTTAACAAAAGTAAGGAATCATTATTAAAAACGAAATGATCCACTCGTCCGGGCGACCTGTCTGGCGAACAGGCAGGCTCCAGTCGTCAGCGAGTATTTTTTTACAAGATTTTTATTTCAGATATAAAGGATTTTATTACTTTTATTGAGGGAAAAATTCACACATGTAGTCTGAAATAATGGTGTTTTGTTAATATATTGCAAACGATAACCAATTAAAACCTGTTCTAATGATTAAAACCGTTGACCTTGTAAAAATTTTCAGGACTGATGAGGTTGAAACAACTGCCCTGAATAAGGTAAATCTGGAAGTTGAAAATGGTGATTTTGTTTCTGTTATGGGTCCTTCCGGCTGCGGCAAATCCACACTCCTGAATATTCTCGGATTACTTGATAATCCAACCTCCGGAGAATTGTATTTCGAAGGTACAGAACTGGCGAAATACAATGAAAGAAAGAGGACGAATCTTAGAAAAGGAAACATTGGATTCGTATTCCAAAGTTTTAACCTGATCGATGAGTTAACCGTCTTTGAAAATGTAGAATTACCTCTCTTGTATATGAAAGTCCCTTCGAAAGAGAGGAAAAAAAAGGTAGAGGAAGTCCTTGAAAGGATGAAGATTGCGCACCGAAAAAAACACTTTCCGCAACAATTGTCAGGCGGTCAGCAGCAACGTGTTGCCATTTGCCGGTCGGTTGTCGCCAACCCAAAGCTGATCCTGGCAGATGAGCCTACCGGAAATCTGGATTCAGCTAATGGTGAGGAAGTTATGAATCTCTTGACTGAATTAAACAAGGATGGCACAACTATCGTAATGGTAACACATTCTCCTTCTGATGCCGAATATGCTCACAGGATAGTGCAGCTGTTCGATGGTCATATTGTTACAGAAAATATAAAGAAAATACTGTAACAACCATTAGGGAGAGTTAAAAAAATTAAATTCCGTTTCTGACCTTTAGGTTAGAATACCTGCCTTGCCAGCAGAAAACTGGCGAAATACACCGTATAATTGAATATCCGCTTAATCTTGGTTTTGATCTGCGTGCACAAAAGTTAGCCGATCTGCATTTTTCCAGGGCAAATCTGCAATCCGATTTGCCTGTTGGAAATTTTACCTATATATGGGTATTCTCTCTGGTGGCTTTTATTTCAGCTAATTCTTCAGAATGGCTGGGTTCAGTATCCAGGAAAGGAGAAAGGGTTTCGAGTAATTTTTTTGGCAGAATAGGTTTTAATAAATAATCATTACATCCGGCAAGAAAAGATTCTTCCCTGTTATCACGGGTTGCGTATGCTGAAACGGCGATTACAGGAATCTCTTTATTGTACTTTTTAATTATGCGGGTTGCCTCAATGCCCGTAATAAAAGGAATGAGAATATCCATTAAAACCAGATCAATTTTTTCGCCTGAGATACAACAAATATCCACCGCATCTTTTCCGTTTTTGCTCCACAATACTCTGGCATTGGTTTCTTGTAGCAGGATTTCAAAATACCTGTAGTTGGGCACATCATCTTCCACGATCAGAATTGTTTTGCCCTTCCAGTTGTAATTTGTATCAGAAAATTTCAAAACGAAATCCTAAAGGTTACGAAAAAAAAGACTTGAATTTTTTTCCAAAGTTAGGTATTTTTGTGATAATTCTTTTGATGATAAAATAACTTATTAACAAAATAATGAACAAGATTTAAACAATATATTCACTACGGAAAGAGCTGTAATCGGCAGAGAATAAATTAAATATATCTTTTATAACAGAACGTATTATTATGTTAATAACTTTATTCACAGTTGTACGCTTCACCAATCAGATGCCAACCCATCCTTAAGGAATCAAATCGAATTTTGAATAAAGTTAAGAAAGTATTCATTAACAATCAACAAGGATTATAATATTGCACCTGGAAATTATTTTGAAACAAGCCGGAATTTCTATACTTTTGAACCCCTGATATTTGGCTCCATAGTTCAAGGGATAGAATAAAAGTTTCCTAAACTTTAGATCCAGGTTCGAGTCCTGGTGGAGCTACAAATAATATTTATATACCAGGGAAGTTGAGTATGAAGTAAATAATATAAGGAGTAATCCTTCCTCATAAATTTTTTGCCGATTTTGTTGTATATGATAAAATTATCCTTTAAGTTAAAGGCATCAGCGGAATAGTTGATGAGCATATAGCACAAACGATCAATTACCTGAAAACTTCAGGAAATAAATTAGGATTGCTTGTTAATTTTGGGGAGTTGAAACTTATATTTTTATTACCTAATTCTAAAAAACCAAAGCTCATGAAAACATCAGTTTTTTATCAATCCGTTATCAAGGCTTGCCTATTTCTATTTATTGCTGCCTTTACATTTTTTGGATGTAAAACCAAACAAGAAAAAGAACCTGCCGCTACCGAAGTAACTGAAAAAGATCTGGATAAAGAAGCAATAATTGAAGAAATATCCGGTTACCCTTTGCCTACTTCTTTCGAGGTTACAAAGATGCTGAATGAAGCCAGGGCTCCGTATATCCTGAGCATATGCAATACAAATGAAAACGTTGGCAATTATTTTTTACAAAAGGAAAAAGCTCTGAATCTTGGTGTTTACGGTGCTGACTTAAGTTATGCCAGTACCTATAATATGAAGCAGGAAACCATGTTATACCTGGAAGCTTCCAAACGCCTGACAGATGAAATGGAAATTTCCACCGCTTTCAACCTGAACTATGTTGAAAGGATCGAAAATAACCTTGAAAGTGGGGATTCTCTGATATCGATCATTTCCGATTCATTTTACGATACCTATGACTACCTTACTACAAATAAAAAAGATAAAATAGCTATCCTTGTAATGGCCGGGAGCTGGATTGAAGGACTATACATCACAACCCAGATTGCATTAACCGCCGGGGATAATACGAAGTTTTTAGATATAATTACCCACCAGGAATCATCCTTAAAGAAACTCCTGGAAATCATGGACCCTTTAAAAGAGGATGAAGATGTTTCAGAAATCCATGGTGGTCTGATTGACCTGAATAAGATCTATGACACAATTGAGGAAGAATTAACCGAAAAACAACTGGAGGAAATCTTAAACTCTATTGAAACATTGCGGAATAAGATCATCTGATATTATTACACCTTAACAAGCCCCGTTTATTATTATTACCCTGGTGGGGTTCCTTATTTTTAGATTTGACGCTTTTGGAATTAAAATAGTTACAAGATTTATCAGTATATTTCGTTAATGAATCTCCGGTCTGGAAAGTGTTAATCCTTCTTCTTTCATGATCCACTTTTCCCCTGCCATATCAGAATCATATATGTCCATTGTATTATCAATACCATAGATGATTTCAACTAAATCCTCGTCCAGGTAGATTACTTTACCAATGGGTAGTTTCAGGTTGAGCCTGACTTCAGGAGCTCTCCATTGTTCACCTTCAGGTAAGCTGAAGTAAGGATCTAAAAGCAACAGCGAGTCTTTTTGTTCCCAAAAATAGATAATGCTCCTGGCATTTTGTGCCGCAAGCCGCGGTGTACGACCCTGTGACCGTTTTTCGATTTCAAGACGGATTTCATTATTCCTGTTTTTTATTACATCCAATTTTGGCTTACCAAATAGCTTGTCTTTTTCCCTGTCGAGATAGATGTTCACATTATCGATTTCAAGGTATATTTCATTTTCCCAATCAACATCCTGGTAATTATTGGTGAGTTGGATGTATAAGGTGTCGGATGGTAACCTTGTCATTAAATGAGTGTTGGTAACCTTTGCATCGTCAGTATAATTAATCCCCTCAAAGACTGTCAAGGCAAAAAGACTTATTGCACTTAAAAGCCATAAAACAAATGCGGTAAGACCTATTATTTTATCATTTGCTTTAAATCTGAAAATAAGCTTTATACCCCCATAAATCAAAGCTATAAGAGGAATACACACCGTTAATATAAGAGTAAGCATGATGAAGTTAACATTTCCGGGACCGGTAAAAATTTTAAGAAAGTCAGTGGAATAGAAGATTTCCATATCAAACAGGCTTGGAATAAAGAGGGTATGTTTAAAAAAGAAAATGCCGGCGAATGCGAGAATAGCCGTGAATCCGGTAATTATCAAAACAATTCCAATAATCATAAGAATGATTTTAAGAAATACGGTTAAAATGCTGCCAAGCCCTCTTATTATATCGTTTGCCGTATCACTGGTTTTCCGATATCCTTTTGTGTCTTTTACTTTTTTAAGATTATCTTTTACTTTCTCATATTCTTTTTTTACTGATTTTTCAATGTTTTCCACCGTAATTCTTTCACCACGCATTTCCAGTTTTTGGGTAGGGGTTTCAGCTGAAGGAATCACAATCCAGAGGATAATATAGAGCCAAAGACCTAATCCACCTGCAAATAAAAGAATAATAAAGATAATCCTTATCCATACCGGGTCAATATCGAAATAAGCTCCTAAACCACTACAGATGCCACCTATTACAGCATCATCCGGGTTTCTGTATAATCGCTTTTGTCTCCGGCAGGCAGCAGCTTTTTCCCCGTCTGTTTCCTCACGATATTCATCTCCGTTCAAATAATCTTCAGGCTTTCCCATTATTCTGACCATTTCATCTACATCTCCGGTGGTAATTACTTGTTTTTGATCAGTAATTTTCGATTGAAATATTTCCGCAATTCTTAATTCAATGTCATCGGTTATCTCTCGGCCGCCTTCAAAATCCTGAAACTGACTATTTATGGCGTTTAGATAATTCTGAAGTTTTTCATAAGCATCTTCATCTATAAAAAAGATTATTCCGCCAAGATTGATTTTTATTGTCTTTTTCATCTGTTTATATTTTAATAATCAGTTAAATATTTGATAGTTAATTACAATAATGCATGGGTGTGTCTCAATTGTTATCTCAGTCATAGACTGTTTCATTTTTTCTGAGTTAAGTAAGTAAACTTATTTTTCAACCTTAATCAATTGAACAGCATTGACCAGTTCATCCCATGATGTATCCAGGTCTTTTAAGAATTCTTTTCCTTTGTCAGTTATTTCATAGTACTTCCTTGGAGGTCCTTGTGTTGATTCCTCCCAGCGGTAGCTTAACAGACCGGCATTTTTTTGCCGTGTGAGTAAGGGGTATAATGTCCCTTCAACAACAATCACCTTTGCTTCCTTAAGCTTTTTGATAATATCAGAAGCATAGCGTGATTTTCCTGATAGTATGGAAAGGATGCAGTATTCCAGAACACCTTTTCTCATTTGAGCTTTCGAATTTTCAACATTCATTTTCTTCTTATTTTAATTAAGTGGTTAATCAATTTTAAGTTGTAGTAAACCATTGACCGGAAAGATCCGGTGGGTTTAAATGTTCATGTTCTTGCGTACCCTGTTGAATTCTTCTTTTACCGATTTTCCAATATTTGAGATATTAACCGGCTCACCTTTCATTTCAAGCTTTTGGGCAGTTGTTTTCGCCTCAGGGATAGCAATCCACAGAATCAGGTAAATGATTAATCCGGTTCCAATACCTATCAATGTGCCAATGATAAAGATGATCCGGACGATAATGGGATCTATCCGGAAATAAGCTCCCATGCCGGAACAAACGCCGCCCAGAACCCTGTTGTCAGGATCCCGGTAGATCCTCCTGTAGCCTGACGGACCAAATCTCTCCTTTTTACTTTCTCCCGATGAATCGCCGGATTCTCCTATTTCTTCCGGCCTTCCCAGTATTTCGATCACTTCCTCAACATCTTTAATCACTATTACCTGTTTTGCGTCATTAATTCTTTCTTTAAACAATTCAGCAATCCTTGCCTCAATATCGGCAAGGATTTCCTTGCTCTCTTCAGCATCCGCAAAATGGCTTTCAATTTGTGATAGATAAACTTGTAATTCCCTGTATGCATCATCATCAATATTGAAAACCATACCGCTTAAGTTTATGCTCAGTGTTTTTTTCATATTGTTGATATTTATAATTTTATGTACCTTTCTTTATTTAATACCATATAATACATGAGTCAGGTATAAAAAGGTTTGATTACCAGATGTAGCGGTCTGACGACTTTTTTAATGAATTGATTATATGATGTTTAATTTTTATATTTTATTTGACAAAGTCGTCTGACCGCTTTTTAAACTGGACTCATACATTGTAATTGCCAATGCAAAGATATATAAAAAATATAGTAATATGCAATACATAGTACTAATTTTTCTCAATAGCTCTTCTTGATTAAATGTAATGTGTTTTAAAACAGCCACATACAAGTAAATTTTTTTTCATTATTTTTGATAAAATCAGAATAATTCCTTGTGAATAAAACTATGGAAGAAGCGCCGATAGAATACGAAAAGAAAAAATTTATCCATAGTCTGGTATTTCCCCTTTTTTTTCTGCTGGTTATTTGGATGATAAAGATTATTGAAGTTTCACTTGATCTCAATTTTGCAACATGGGGTATTTATCCGTTAAAACTGAAAGGTTTAAAGGGAATTCTTTTATCTCCGTTAGTGCATGCTAACTTCAGGCATCTTCTGGATAATTCGTTACCATTATTAATTTTAGGTGTTGCTATTTTTTATTTTTACAGTAAGGTTGCATACAGGGTTTTCTTCCTGACGTATATTATGGTTGGGATATGGGTTTGGTTTGGAGGGAGGGAAGCATATCATATTGGCGCCAGTGGTTTAATTTATGGTTTTGCCTCTTTTCTTTTTTTCAGTGGCATTCTCCTTGGTGAAGTAAGATTACTGGCAATCTCATTATTGGTTGTTTTTCTGTATGGTAGTATGGTATGGGGTATCTTTCCGATAAAAGAAGGAATTTCATGGGAGTCACATATGTTAGGGGCAATTGCAGGATTGATTTTATCCTTTTATTACCGGAAGCAGGGTCCGCAAAGAATAGAATACGATTGGGAGGAAGAAGAGGATGATAATTCAAAGGATGACTAACTCCGTCCTTTAGGGCGGAGGATAAAAATCAAACATAATATTGGGCTTTAGCCCTTCAATTTAAAATTTCAGTAAATCCTAATTATATGTTAAATTATAAAACCCAGGTAACAACATGAAAATCTATTTTAAGCTTCCCAAATTATTATTACTATTCACTTTTTTTTGTGTTATAAGCTGTAATAAAGTCTCTGGGCAACGAACAGAAAAATTTCAAATTATTTCAGAAATTAAAAAGGAGAAAAGTAGCCCCTTTTATATTGATACAGAGCATTATCCTGGCACAAGAAATTCTCTTCCAATAGGGATATTCGATTCAGGAACAGGTGGGTTAACGGTATTGAATTCTATTCTTGGACTCGACCGGTTTAATAACCGGTCGCATGAAAATGGTACTGATGGAATTGCAGATTTTTTTTCAGAAAGATTTATTTATTTAGCCGACGAGGCAAACATGCCATACGGGAAATATGATGCTGAGGGGAACACGGATTTTTTAAAAGAACTCGTCATTAAGGATGTCCGGTTTCTATTAGGACGAAAATACTACGAATTACCCGGTGATTCTATTGCAAAAACAGATAAAGACCCGGTAAAAGCTATTGTGATTGCTTGTAATACAGCCACTGCATTTGGTCTTGAGATTGTTCAGGAAGCTGTTAAAGAATGGGGTTTGGATATAACCGTAATAGGTATTATAGATGCCGGATCAAAAAGTGCTGTGGATCTATTGAATTCAGTTGGCAGTAAGGATCGGGTAATTGGGGTTTTGGCAACCGAAGGCACTTGTGCTTCGAACGGTTATCCAAAAGCAATACGGAAACATTTTAAAAATGAATTTAAGCATGAAAAAATCAAGGTAGTGCAACAAGCCGGCATTGGATTGGCAGGAGCTATTGACGGAGACATAAACTACATTGAACCTGCTTTAGCAAAAGTTAGGAATCATGAGCTATATTACGGTCCGGGATTAAATCATCAGCAATATCCCATTGACCTTTCACTTTGGAAGGAATATAATTTTGAGACGGGGAGAAATCTTTTAGTCAGTGAAGACTCTGATGGGAATATCCTTGAGGTTCAATTAAATTCAGTTAACAATTATATAAAATATTGTGTTACCCATCTGGTAATTAAAGTTTTACAGAATTATCCGGAACGAAACATAAATCCTGTTATTCTTGGCTGTACGCATTATCCGTTTTTCAAAAAAGAGATACACGATCATTTCATGTATCTGAAAAATTTGGATAACAATTACAACAGGATCATTCCTGAAGATATTTCACTTATTGATCCTGCTCAATCGTTAGCTATTGAACTTTATCGTTATCTTGTTTTGAACAGCCTTTTTGGATCTGATAAAAACGAAAACAGTAAATTTTATATCTCGGTACCTAACCCGCTTTTACCGGAAAATCAAATTGATGAAAACAGTGAGTTCCCATATCATTTTAAATACAGACGTTCTATTAACCAGTCCCTGCAATTCGTCAAGATCGTTCCTTTTTCGAATCAATGGATCGATGAGGAGGTTCGTTTTAGAATAAAAAATAGTATGCCTTATACTTACGAAATTATTTTTAAAGAAGAATGAAATAAGTAGGAGCCGGCAATTATAATGGTAAACTTGCCGGAAAATCTTTAAGGAAAAAAAGACCCTAAGGATTTTTCTAAACCCTTAGGGTCTGATGCTCAAAAAAGTGGAATATTTTTAAACAAAAACCATCCTGACCGATCAACGAATGGTGATTGAGTAAGTGGAGATCTGTCCGAAGGCTCCAGTCGGCACGTCGGATAAGGATTAATTTGTCAGGTCTGTGCTTTGCGGTGCATGTAACTAAATCACTTCACGAGCAGGTGGTGGGAAAGACCTGCCCCGTGAAATAAATCGTAGATTTTATGCGAAGCATTATTTCACGGGGTAAATGGGAGTGAGTAAACCAGAAACAAACAAAGCCGGGCTTGCCCGGCTTTGTTTTTGCTCCCCAGGTTGGACTCGAACCAACGACCCTCTGATTAACAGTCAGATGCTCTAACCAACTGAGCTACTGAGGAATTTTTTAGCGAGGCAAAAATAACAGCTTTCTATTAATTAAACAATATATTTGTTAAAAATTTCAAGACAAGTATATAGGTTTGTTTCTTACTCTGTAACCAGCTTAGTAATGTCAGACAATATATATATGAAAAAGGTATTGGGAATGGGTAATGCCCTGGTAGACATCATGACACGCTTAGATAGTGATGATATCCTTTACCGGCTTAAGTTTCCAAAAGGAAGCATGCAATTGGTTGATAAAAATTTGTCTGATAAAATCATGAACCAAACCGATTCATTTGAGAAAACACTGGCATCAGGAGGCTCAGCTGCCAATACAATACATGGATTGGCTAACATGGGAATTCAAACAGGATTTATAGGCAGTGTGGGAGATGATGAGTTAGGCATTTTTTTCAGGGAAGATATGTTAGCGCAAAATATCAATCCGATTCTTTTTAAAGGAGAATCTGAGACAGGGAAAGCTATTGCCCTTATTACTCCTGATACGGAGAGAACTTTTGCAACTTTTCTCGGTGCATCCATAGAATTAACATCAGATCAACTTTCTTCAGATCATTATAAGGGATATGATTATTTTTATATTGAAGGTTATCTGGTTCAGGATCATGATCTGATTGAGAAGGCGGTTCGATTGGCAAAGGAAAATGAATTGCTGGTTTTACTCGACCTGGCCAGTTTTAATGTGGTTGCTGAAAACCGTGAATTTCTGAAAAGCATCATTAAGCCATATATTGATATTGTTTTTGCCAATGAGGAGGAAGCAAGAGCCTATACAGGTGAGGGCCCAAGTGAAGCATTAGAGACGATTTCCCGTCAATGCCGGATTGCTGTTGTGAAAACAGGAAACAATGGCTCTTTAATCAAGAGTGGTGATACTTTCCATAAAATAGAACCCATTCGGGCTATTAGCGTTGATACAACCGGCGCAGGAGATTTGTATTCAGCAGGATTTTTATATGGATTGATTAAACAAATGTCCCTGGAAAAATGTGGTTACATCGGTTCAATTCTTTCCGGGAAAGTAATAGAGGTGATTGGTCCTAAAATGAATGTGGAAAAATGGGCAGAAGCAAAACAAATGGTAGATAAGGTTAGAACAACCCGTGCAATTCGGCATCGATTTTTTCGATAACTTCCCTTAAATGTCCGGTATTGTTTGGGAAGTCATAATCATCAGCTTCAACAATTAAAAATTTTCCCATGTTATATGCTTCGATCCAGGCTTCATATCGTTCATTCAATCTCCGTAAGTAGTCTAACCGGATGTTGTCTTCGTATTTTCTGCCCCGGTTTTGTATCTGGTTTACCAGGGTTGGTACGGAAGCCCTGAGATAAAGAACAAGATCCGGTGGCTGTATCAGTGAACTCATTAAGTTAAAAAGGGTAAAATAATTCTCAAAGTCGCGGGTTGACATTAAACCCATTGAGTGAAGATTCGGTGCAAAAATATATGCATCTTCATAAATGGTGCGGTCCTGAATTACCGTATTACCTTTCTTATGGATATCCAGGATTTGATTAAAACGACAGTTTAAAAAATAGATCTGGAGGTTGAATGACCATCTTTGCATATCGTCATAAAAATCATGTAAATAGGGATTGTCATCCGCGTCCTCATAATGAGCTTCCCAGCCATAATGTTTTGCGAGAAGACGAGTTAAAGTGGTCTTTCCTGAACCAATATTTCCGGCAACTGCGATGTGCATTTTTTAATTACATTAAGTGATAAGAGAAAAATTAAAAATAGGATTTTTTTTCCGAAGATTGCAAATTCTTTTCAATTAATACAAATCAGATTATTTTTTTAATTCTTTATTGATGAGCAGCAGCTCTTCGACATATTTCCTGTCATTTGATAATCTGGGAATTTTGTTTTGTCCTCCCAGCTTTCTACTTTTTCCAAACCATGTATAAAACACACCTTTTTCCATGATTTTAACGACGGGTTTGTCAATGGTTATATTTTTATATCGCTTGGCTTCATAGTCGGAATTTAATGAGATAAGTGCATGATCAAGAGCAGATGTAAAATAATCCAGGTCAGGGGGAGGAATTTCGAATTCAATTAACCATTCATGGCTTCCCTTACGGTTTTCAGCCATAAATACCGGAGCAGCGGTAAATTCGCTAATTTGAGCCCCGGTTTTATTGCAGGCAATGTTTAATGCACCTATGGCATTATCAATAATCACCTCTTCGCCAAAGGCGTTAATAAAATGTTTTGTGCGACCCGAAATCTTAAACCGGTGTGGAAAAGTAGATGTAAAAATGACTGTATCTCCTATCATATAACGCCATAGACCCCCATTGGAAGAAATAACAATTGCATAGTTTTTGCCGGTTTCAACTTCGGCAATCGTTAAAGTTTTCGGATTTTCTTCATGAACATTTTCCAGGGGAATAAATTCGTAAAATATACCATAATCAAGCATAAGCAGCATGTCGTTTCTTGTCAGGTCGTCTTGAATACCAAAGAACCCTTCGGAAGCATTATACGTTTCCATGTAATTCATATTGTCGGAAGGGATTATTTTTTCAAATTGCTTGCGGTAAGGTACAAAGCTTACTCCGCCATGAATAAATAATTCAAGATTAGGCCATACTTCCAGCAAGTTTTCCTTACCGGTATATTTCAGAATATATCTTATCATCACCAGGTTCCAGGATGGAACTCCTGCAATATTTGTTACATTTTCGTGCTGGGTTGCCCTGGTTATTTTTTCCAGTTTTTCTTCCCATTCCTCAATAAGAGCAATTTTATGGTCCGGGGTTCTCAGAAAATCAGCCCAGAAGGGTAAATTTCCAATCAGGATGGCTGAAAGATCTCCATAGTATGATTGGTTACTGAAGTTATTGATCTTGTGGCTTCCGCCGAGGGTTAATGCCTTTCCAGTGAGGATTTTCGTTTCTGGATGATTGGCTGTATATATCGCTATAACATCCTTCCCTCCCCTAAAGTGGCAATCCTCAAGAGCTTCCTTGCTTACGGGTATAAATTTGCTTCTATCGCTGGTGGTGCCTGCGGATTTGGCAAACCATTTTATCTCACCTGGCCATAGCAGATTTTTCTTACCTTCCCTTAAACGATTTACATAATGTTTAATTTGGTCGTATGTTTGAACAGGAACTCTATTCTGAAATGCTTCAACAGTATTTATGCCGGCATAATTATATTTCTTTCCCCATTCAGTATTTTTAGCATATTGAACCAGTTTAAACAAGGCTTCCTGCTGAACCTCAAAAGGATACTTTTTAAAGAGCTCAATCTGATGCATCCTTTTAACATTCAGCCAGGCAATTATAGTGTTAATAAATGGCATGGTATGTGTGTGTTCAACTCTCAAAGTTAAGGAATAATCACGTAAATAAAATTAATGAAAGACTTCCCTCAGCACCTTTAATGATTTTACAGTACCAAAACCTTCGACATGGAGTTGATAGTATTCCATGATTTTCTCTAATATTAGCCCTCGCTTGCCTGCCGGAAAAATGACAGAGTTAAACTCATGAAGCCCTTTGTTTAACATCTGGCTGAATATTTGGCTTAAATCTTTTTCAAGATAATATGGATGAAATGGTTTTGACGTAACAAATGTTCCATTTTTTAGGTCAAGATACCTGTTAATTAGTGAAAAGTTGTTAATTGGAAAAAACCCGAGAAATTTAGTAAACTGAAGCAGGAAAAGAATATGAAAATCATGAATGCCTTTAGTTGAATTGTCAAATAGTTGAATGGCATTGATCAGAAAATCAAATAATGCCGGGTTGCTTTCTTCTTCACGAAGAGTCCGGTACAAAATTTCAGCCAAAAACAAAACAATTGAGCTTTTAATAACATCATAGGGAATGGTTTTAAAAGGTAAAATGTTTCTAAATTCTTTGATTCTTTGCAAATCTCTTTTAGGCTTATAATATACATCCAGTTCAAGGAGAAAAAGGGGCTGGAATAGATTGGCCCTTGAAGTTAATTTTTTTCCACGAACACTATTTACCAAATAGGCTTGTCTTCCAAATCTTTCGGTGTAGATATAAGCGATAATACTTGATTCGGAGTATTTTATATGATGTAAGACTATTCCTCTTGTTTTGTGTAACATGAAATTGGAAAAATTATTTGTAATGAGTCGGCTGCAATAGTTAAAATTTCATCACTAATTTACGATTTAATTTGAGACTGGAATAAATTTTAAAAATTGTTTTGTTCATTTTTTTCAGCAGTAAAATATAATATTGTATTTTTACGGTAAAGAGGTAAAAACCATGGAAAAACAACAACAGGAAAGGGAGATTGTTAAAAGAATTGCAAAACTGGCCAAACAAAATCAGGTACTTGAATTCAAGCTTAAGGAGCTTCAAAAGCAAAGTGATAAACTTATCCGGGATAACGAAAAGTACAAAGCATTGATGGAACAACTTGCCCCTGATAAACTTGCTTTGGAAGGCAAACTTGAAAAAAAGCCAACATCCCTGAAATTCAAAATGGCAACGGTTTTGTTTGCCGATATCCATGGTTTTTCAAAAATCTCTGATACGATGGACTCCGAAGCACTAATGGATGAACTGGACCAAATCTTTTTTCATTTTGATGAAACCGTCAAGAAATACAAAATTGAGAAGATAAAAACAATAGGTGATACGTATATGTGTACGGGTGGTGTTCCGGTTAAAAACATAACCAACCCTATTGATGTGGTGATGGCGGCTCTTGAGATGCAGAATTTTTTGAAAGAACTGGAAGAAAATAATCGAAAAAATAAAAAAAAGATCTGGGATCTTAAGTTTGGAATTCATACCGGACCGGTAACGGCCAATATTGCAGGAAAGAAAAAAATATCATATGAAATTAAGGGAGATACCGTCAATACAGCAACCAGAATAGGATCAGCAGCTGAAGATGGCAATATTATCATATCGGTTATGACCTATGAATTGATTAAGGAGTTCTTTGTGTGTGAGTATTATGGAAAAATGCCGGTCAAATATAAAGGTGATCTGGAAATGTATGTTGTAAAAGGCCTTAAACCGGAATTATCCGTTGACGGAAAAGGGGTAAAGCCTAACAGCGCATATACAATAAAATTTGGCCTGATACAATTTACTGATATTCAGGAAATAATACTGGATAAGTTGGAAAAAGAATTGCCCGGGTATTTGTTTTACCATAACGTAAAGCATACGGTTGATGTAGTTACCGAAGTAGAATTGATAGGTTGGGGAGAGGGGTGTACCGATGAAGAGTTATTATTATTAAAAACAGCAGCCCTTTTCCACGATGCGGGTCATACCATTGAATATGATAATCATGAGTATCATGGAACTGTGTTGGCCAGGGAGATGTTACCTAAGTATAATTATACCCAGGAGCAAATCGATAGAATTTGTAAGATCATCATGTCCACCCAGATGCCGCCAAAACCGAAAAATTTATTAGAGTCAATAATCTGTGATTCCGATCTTGATTATTTAGGACGAAGTGATTTTATTCCCGTGTCAAATACACTATACGAAGAACTGAAGGAGCAAAACAAAATTGGCAAGTTAAATGACTGGAACAAATTGCAGGTTAGGTTTATCTCCGGTCATCAGTATTTTACAAAAACTGCACGGAGCCTGAGGGAAGTAAATAAGCAAAAACAGATTGAACGAATTTCTGAATTAATTACAGAAGATTGATTAATGGATGAACAAGAGTTTTGTAACGTGGGTTTTGGAACCATCTTCATTGGTGCAGAAAATCAAGTATACTCCGGTCTGTACCCGTGCACCTGAAAAATTCCGTCCATCCCATATCGCTTGTCCTCCCAAAGCTCTTGTTTCATAAACAATATTCCCGTTAATATCCGTAATCTTTACTTCTGCATCGGAAACCAGGCCTGTAATGGTAATTGGTCCATCGTAATCTTCTCTGACGGGGTTAGGAAAAACAAACACTTTATTGAATTCATTTGATGCTTGTGTCGCCGTGCTCCTGTAGGATATTATACCTTTATCGGTTCCGAAAAACACTTCCCCGGATTGATGGTCAATAGCAATAGATGTTATATTATTTGAAAGGAGAGGACTATTATTTTCGTTGAAGCTATAAATTTGTTTGGTGCCATCAGGCGAAAGAAGGAAAACACCGGCTTTTTCGGTGCCTATCCATTTACGGTTTGCCCCGTCAACAGCAATGGCGGTTATAGTTTCGGTACCCAGCATATAATCGGCTAATTCACTGCCATCTTCCCTCGGGATCTTGATCCGGTGCGCAAAGAAATTTTGCCCTGAGAAAACATTCTCCGGATTGTAATATATAACCGGTCCCTCGTTCGTCCCAACCCAAATATTCCCTTCAATATCCTCGGCAATGGAAAATATGTTATTAAATGTTTTACCATCCTGGTCAACTATGGAAAATTTATTTATACGGTCGTCTGTTGTATTATCAAAGGTGCTATTATTGTCAAAAACAAAGAGTCCATATCCTCTTGGAAGAACGATCCACTTATGATCGTTGCGCGTAACAATTATGTCGCCAATTGTGGGAGCATTAACAATACTTCCATAGGGAAATTTTTCCCAGGAGCCATCATATTTTTTTACAGATATCGGACTTCCAACTCCAGAATTAGTTACCCAAAGATTATGACTGGAATCAAATGCAAGTCCACCAACTCTAATAAAATCCTCACCTGCAATTATGCTCTCGAGAGTTGAATTTAAATCATCAAAATGATTTAAAGGCTTCCCATTTTCATACTGTAAAATTCCATATCCCCAGGTTGCAGCATAAAAAACATTTGGATTTGTCGGATCAACCAAAACCTTGACAACATCACGAATAGAATAATCAATAATACTATTCCATTGTTCATTCTCGAAAGTAAAAAGTTCACCGGGTTTATAGATGTTGTTCCAGGCTCCGTCTAATCCCCCTCCGGCAAGCACTAAATTTCCCCCCTCAACAGAGATTGAAAACACGTCGGTATTATAAGGTCCGTTTGGAAAAAAACTGTAAAAGTTAACATAATCCGAAGTTTTGATTATTCCAGCTTCAAAATCAGCTATCCATAGGGTATTAGTTTGATCCAGAAGTGCGCAACGGGCATGGGGGATTGACCACCCATAATTAGTTATCTTGTTTATTTGTTCCAGATTTTCATTGTATATCCGTATGATGGAGCCGCTTGTAATGATGAGTCTATTTGTAAAGGAGTTAATAGAGTAATTTTGAATTCCTTGGCGGGTATCAAAATCAGACCAATTTGATCCGTCATATACAAAGAGTGTATCTGTATTAGAATTTTGATCTGAACGATTTACAATTAACTTACTGTCGAAAATTGTGATTGCATTAAAATTACTTTTATAATTTGGGAGGCCGGTCAATAGGATCCATGAAGAATAAAAGATCAGATTTGGATTGTTGATGTTGGCTTTGTAAATTCCATGTTCAGTAGCTGCATATAAATATGTGCCATCAAAAGCCAATTTATGAACTTCGATTTGAGTTCCGTTTTCACCAATGTAATAGGTTTCTTTTATTTCTTTCTTTTCAAGATTAATAACAACAATCCCAAATCCACAGGATAGATAGGCGGACTGATTTATAAATACTATATCGTTTATTTTTTTTAATCCGGAAATCGGTTTTCGTTTAATATCAGAGAGGTTATGAATTGTATTATTCTCAATCAGGTCGATATTGGTATTTGTATATGCGATCAATAAAACCTGATTTTCATGAGAATATTCGATTGTACTTATTCCAACATCTGACAATCCTGAAACCTTTGAAAATTTTTCGATACTGTTATCATTTTTATTGTAAGAAAAAACAGCACTTTCTGTAGCACAAAAGATTTTATCGGGCGTGGCAGTTAATTTTATTCCATGGGAATAGGGTAAATGGCTTCTCCACTGTGTCAGAGCAATTTGCGCGTGAAGCAGGTTCGGAAGGCTTAAAAAAAGCAGATAAATAAAAAAACCACTTATTTTCCGTCTCATTCCCTTAAAATACCGGAATTCTTTTTGGTGGAATATGATTAACATTTTAAAAACTCAAATTATGGGTTTTTAGTTTTTATGTATTATACACTCTTATGTTGAATTTGGACCAAATAATGAACTAACTTTTTTATTGCTTTAGCGCGGTGGGAGATTCTGTTTTTTTCTTTGAGACTCATTTCTGCAAATGTTTTTTTGAATCCATAGGGCTGAAATATCGGATCATATCCAAACCCCGAATTTCCGTGCTTTCTTTCGAGGATGGTTCCTTTGACAATACCTTCGAAAAGGATTTCCTTTCCCCTGTATATAAGTGAGATGACTGTTCGAAACTGAGCATTTCGGTTTCTAACACCATGAAGCTTCTTCAACACCTTATCCATATTGGCATTGGAGTTTTTTTCTTCTCCGGCATACCGGGCTGATAATACCCCTGGTTCACCATTAAGTACATCAATTTCCAATCCTGTATCATCAGCAAATGTATCAATTTTATATTTCATGTAGATGCAGCGAGCCTTTTCGGTCGCATTGCCTTCCAATGTTTTATGATTTTCCGGGATTTCCGATTGATATCCGATATCATCCAGGCTAAATAATTGAAAATCGGATCCAAGCACATCCTGAATCTCCTTTAATTTATTTTTATTGTTTGTGGCAAATATTAGTTTCATACTATTACCCTGCAGAACTTTGTTAATTTGGTTAAGTTATTTATCATTTACAGTTATATCAACAAATGACTAAAATTTGAAATGCCTAAATTGCCTAAAGTTAATGAGACTATACTTTTATGAGCGAATGTGAAATAAAAGTGTTTAGTTGAACTTAGCGAACTAAGCCCCGTTAGCTATCGGGAGGGCTCACGAACGAAGGGAGTAATTAATCCCTACTGGAAAATCCAAAATCATGATGATCCAAATAAATAAATATCGAATAATTAGCAGAAAAAGCTGTTTTTTGGTAGTTTTTTTCGATGTTAGACAGACTCGATGGCTTATTTTGTTTGTAGCTCTGTGCTGCGTTATGAATAAGTGATATTCACAATTTTAACCACCCGTTGCTGAAAATCCGCCAAATTGATGCAAGTCAGCTCTTGGATTTATACACATTACAGGTATTTTCGCACTGTTAGCAATGATTTTTTGTTCATCGGCACCAAGAATGTAATCGGTAACATTAATATCTCTGGTGGTCATGATAAGTATAAGGTCAGCTTCAATGCTCTGAGCATAATCAATCGTTTCTTTCCAGAATTTTGTTTTACCTGGCGTAGTAAAAACTTCGTAATCCACACCTTTTCCATCAAAGAATTTCCTGGCAAAGGATAAGTTTGCCTTGACCCTGTTTTTAAAGGTTTTGTCTTTTACCTCTTGTATGATAATATAGAATTTTGCCTTGTAGTAATTATATATGTAATTTACCCAGCGATTTTTTTCTTTGTTTTCTCTCCTGAAATCGATAGGAAAAACAACCTTTTCAAATCTTTTGTGCCGGGGTTTCTCCTGAACAATCACAAAGGGTACAGGTGAGCCTGTAATCACTTTAAGCGCCCAACTGCCCGTTAATTTTTGCATTCCTTTCAGACCATGAGTCCCCATGATTACCAGGTTGGCATTAATTTCTTTAGCCACATCTGCGATAGTGGTAAAAATGCTTCCTTTCTTTACGATCACATCAGGTTTGATAAAGTGATCATTAAATGTTTTCCCGGCTATTTCATTACATTGTTCGGTGGCCTTTTCAATTTCCGAACTCTCCTTAACAATATGAATCAGGGAGATAGCATTATCCATAATTTTTGCAATGATCAGAGCGTGCTCCAGAGCATTCTCCGCAACCGGCGTAAAATCATGAGGAACAAGAATAGTACGTTTTTCCTTTTCCATAATTTTTCTTGATTATCGTTTTAGAACTATCAATAATTATTATATTTTTGATATGTTAAGCAGATGAAAAGAACTACAAGTTATGAATTTTATTAAAAAAAAGAGCAATTTTTTTTTCTTTTTTTTCTTGTGCTTACTATTAATATCCTTTAAATCTGTTAGTTTGGATAAAAAAACCGGCGTTTTCCAAAACCCAATTGTTAGGCGTATCATTATTGGAACAGACTCTCTGTTTTATGATTTAGAAACCGCTACCGGGCCTGATATTCAGGCAACTAAGCCACCACTGCCCTCCTTTACATTCCCAAACAGAATAAATTCGTTTTATTTTGAGTTTGATACGTCGGATGTCCTGAGAAAGAAAACCAGTTTCAAATATTTACTTGAAGGATTTGATAAAACATGGTCGGAATGGTCTCCTTACAATATTAAGGAATATACTAATCTGAAGGATGGGAAATACCTATTTAGGGCAAGGATAAGGTATCCGGATGACCAGGTTTCCACAGACTTTTTATTTCGTTTTGAAATTTTACCTTCGATATACAGCACAGTGTATGCATATGTTGTTTACTTCATTTTTGTTTTACTTTTGCTTTGGGCGATTTTTAAATATCTGACCTATCAGTTTGCCAAAGAGAGATTTTCCCTGGAGAAAATCATTAACAAACGCACTGAGGAATTGATTAAGGAAAAGGATAATTTGGAAAATTTACTGGCTAATGTTCTGCCAAAAGATACAGCAGAAGAATTAAAAACAAAAGGTAAAGCAATAAAACGGAAATACAATATGGTCACCGTGCTTTTCTCTGATATTCAGGGATTTACTAAGATTGCCGAGCATATGAACCCTGAAACACTCATTGATGAACTGGACTCATTCTTTTTTCGTTTCGATTCGGTTGTTGAGAAATATAACATAGAAAAAATCAAGACCATTGGAGACGCTTATATGTGTGCCGGAGGGATTCCGGATAAAAACAGGACAAACCCGGTTGATGTTGTACTGGCTGCACTGGAAATGCGTCAATATATGAAAGATTTGCGAATAAAAGCAAATGAGATAAATAAAAATATTTGGGACATCAGGATAGGAATTCATACAGGTTCGGTGATTGCAGGAGTAGTAGGTCATAAAAAATTAAGCTATGATATATGGGGTGATACGGTAAATGTGGCAAGCAGAATGGAATCGTCAGGAGAAGCTGCCAAAATCAATATTTCCGGATCAACTTATGAATTGGTGAAAGACTTTTTTATTTGCGAATACCGTGGGAAGATGCCTGTTAAATATAAAGGAGAAATCGACATGTATTTTGTAACAGGCATCAGGCCTGAATTGTCGGTCGATCTTAAAGGATCGCCGAACAAAAGATTTCTCACACAAATTCAATTATTAAGGTTAGCCGATTTCGAGGAAGCCATTGTCGCCCGCCTTGAAGAAGAACTCCCTGCAAACTTGTATTACCATGATGTTAAACATACCTTAAATGTGGCTACACAAGTTGAGTTGCTGGGAAGGGCAGAAGGAATTAACGAAGAGGATCTGCTGCTTGTAAAAACCGCCGCACTGCTACATGATGCTGGTTTTCTAAAAGTTTATGATGCTCATAAAGAAGCAGGGTGCGAACTGGCACAGGATCTGTTACCGAAATTTAAATATGACGACCAGCAGATTGAAAAAATATGTGAGTTAATTCGTTCAACAAAATTGCCTCCTGAACCAGGAAATTTACTGGAAGAAATTATTTGTGATGCTAATCTTGATTATTTTGGAAGAGTGGATTTTATTCCGATGATTCAAAATTTGTTTAAAGAATTATTAGAGCGGAATAAGATAAATTCAAAGGAAAATTGGTTTAACCAGCAAATGGAATTTGTTAAAGCTCACGATTTCTTCACAAAAACAGGACGGCTGTTAAGGGATGTTTCAAAAGATGAACAAATTGAGAAAATAAAAGAATTATTAGACGCTTAAATAGAACCTTTGTAAAATATTATCATGGAAAAGACAGATTGGAAAAATTTGCCATTTGGCTATCTTAAAACGGATTGGAATATTCGCTGCTATTTCAGGAATGGAAAATGGGGGGAACTGGAAACATCCTCTTCAGAGTATGTTAATATTCATATAGCAGCCACAGGATTGCACTATGGACAGGAAGCATTTGAGGGCATGAAAGCTTTCAGGGGGAAAGATGGTAAAGTACGGGTTTTTCGATGGAATGAAAATGCTGAAAGATTTAGAAGATCGGCGGCTGGAATTCGAATGGCTGAAGTTCCCGAAGAAATTTTCAAAGAAGCTGTCTGGAAAGCAATCAGGATGAATGAACGGTTTATTCCACCATATGGATCAGACGCTGCATTATATGTCCGCCCCGTAATGTTTGGAACCGGAGCTGAGGTTGGTGTTAAACCTGCAAAGGAATACCTCTTTATCGTATTTGTTACACCTGTCGGTCCCTATTTTAAGGAAGGAATTAAACCTGTTGATATGATGATTTGCAGAGATTTAGATCGTGCCGCACCTTTGGGTACCGGACATATAAAAGTTGGAGGAAATTATGCGGCTAGTTTGATGGCTATTGAAAAGGCACACCAAGCCGGATATGCAAATGTTGTTTTCCTGGATGCAAAAGAGAAAAAATATGTTGATGAATGCGGGCCTGCAAATTTCTTTGGCATAAAAGATAATACGTATATCACTCCGGAATCACCTTCAATTTTGCCATCTATCACTAATAAAAGTTTAATCCGGCTGGCAGAAGATATGGGGATGAAAACAGAGATACGTAAGATCCCGGTCGAGGAACTCGATACCTTTGAAGAAGTTGGTGCATGCGGCACAGCAGCTGTTATTAGT
>Ga0209986_10001123_pt1 | contig 25976 bp, 22 predicted proteins | sample BlataG_FD_183168 | JGI IMG/M metagenome (GOLD analysis project Ga0209986, IMG submission 183168) | Deep subsurface microbial communities from Black Sea to uncover new lineages of life (NeLLi) - Black_00105 metaG (SPAdes) (version 2) | ecosystem: Environmental > Aquatic > Marine > Oceanic >... | reverse complement strand
AAACATCGAATATTTTTTGTGAGCATCACATCCATAAAACTTTTTCATGCTGCAGCACCTCCTTTTTTTTATTCTCACCAACATTATATAATGTTTGGTGCTGCAGCGCTTTCATATAATCAATGACACGAAAACTCCTTACTACTTACTCCTCACTAATATCCAGCAGGTCATTGCGGGTGAAGAGGGAGACGAATTTGTATCCTTCCTTTTCCAGATTCTCCCTTCCCCCTTCAAGGCGGTCAACCAAAGTCAGGGCCAGAACAACCTCCCCTCCTTCTTCTTCAACAGCCCGGCAAGCTTTTAGGGTAGATCCCCCGGTGGTCACCACATCATCCACCACAGCCACTTTCCAGCCTTTCTTGAAAGGCCCTTCGATCATTTTTCGCTCTCCATGTTTCTTCGGTTCTTTGCGTACAATGAAAGCTGGCAAGGGCCGGTGCGTCTCTGCACTCAAGGCTGCTACAACGCTGACAATAGGATCTGCTCCCAAAGTGTAGCCGCCTATGGCGTCTATTTCAAAGGGCTTGAGAATATCCAGGATTAACCGCCCCACAAGACTGGATCCCACAGGGTCAAGAGTAGTCATCTTTGCATCGATATAGTAAGTGCTCGTTCTTCCTGAGGTTAAAACGCGTGTGACATTTGTCGAGAGTGATTTTTCCTTGATTATTTTAATGAGGTTTTCCCTCAGTTCTTCCCTCAACGTTTTTTCATTCAAACCACTGCTCCTCTCTCTGATTAATAAATTTCACTTATTTTAATACCCTGATAGTACTTTTTCAATATCTCCTTGTAATCTGCTCCTGCCAAGGCCATTCCAAATGCCCCGACCTGGCAAAGCCCAACTCCATGTCCCCAGCCTCTTCCGCAAAAGGTAAAATGAGTGATGTTACCCTCTTCATCATATTCTCTGTCTATAACGAAAAGCGTTTCTTTAAGGCCCAGCACCCTCCGGACTCTCAAACCTTTAACTGTAGCCTGAGTTTCTGTCCCATCGATTAAAAGTTCTACAACCCTTTTAGAAGCCCCTCTCCTTTGAGGAACCAAATCTTTGAGTTCACCGATTGGATAATACTGATTGATCATTTTCTCCATCTCTTCTCTCGATCTTCTTATCTGCCAGCTGTGATATTCAGAACTTCGATCCAGAATATTTGAATGAGGAGGGTAGATTACCTCAAGCAAATTCAATTTTCCTTCCTTTTCGATCCACCTGACGTTTTCCCCTCCAAGAAGATAGATTTGAGAAGCAAAAGAGTAATCACCATCGTAATTTCTTAAAAGAAAAGCATTGGACGAAAGAGTCAATTCCTTTTCTTCTCCTTCCTCTTCCAATTTAATCCTGTCTTCATCAAGACCCTTAAAAATGCCATAATGAATCAAACCTTCGTAACTCTGGAGGATTTTCCACAGGTAAATGACCAGTTCTCCGCGCATGAGTGGCTTATCCAGGTTTTCTGTCTCTTTTAAAGAAGGGAATATTCCTGTTTGAACAAGATATGCCAGATGACCCAGATGGTTTCCCTTTTCATTGTTGCCTTCTTTAAAATTCTTCAAAATGAAATTTCTCTCGCTTGCCAGCAATAAATTTTCCACTCTTCCCTGCCACTCGAATCCATGAACAAAAATACGGGCAAGGGTTATCAAATTTAACGGAGGAGGAGGATTGGGGACAGTTGAATCATTCTTTTTTCCAAACAATGCTAAGGCGCTGTTGGTCCAGTTCAAGGCCTCTTCATAGGAGGCATTCTCTCTGAAAAAAACCGGATCAGTTTCCAGAGGAGCTACTTTTAAGCTTATAAGAGAGGCAATTTTCTGGCTGATGTTTCCTCCGTTCAAGTAAATGGGCATGATATTATTTTCGCTCTTCAGCAGCCATTCTCTCTGCTTTTCATAAACACATTCCGTACTTTTCAAATAAGGAAGCGGCGGCCCCCAAAAAATTTCTTCCACATTCTCTGTCATCCCCCCGCAGGTGCTTGTATAAAGGGCATCGATTAACTTCCCTTTATAAAGGGCAACCTCACCTTGAGTCAGCTCAACAGCTTCACTACTGAGAGGATGTTCTGCGTTCATTCCTTTGTAATATTGAGATTTAGGCGTATCACAGAGGTCAAAACCCAAATCATCATTCATATCTAAATTTTTCATGGCATAGGTCCTTGCAGCAACAGCTTGAGCTTTATGAGCCTCAATCTCGCGAAAAGTATAAGGAGAGAGCTCGCTCGGAACAACCGCTTTAAGGTAATCCTCAAGATTTAGGATATTGACAAGAACAATGCCTTTGTGACTGGCCTCGAGAATAAAAATTCCCCGGTAATCCCTTTCGTTATAAGAGAGATAGCTTTGTGGGTTGTTGGGAACAAAATAGAGAACAGTTTCATCATGTAAACTTTTAAGCTCATCGTTAACAAGAATCCAAAGAGGCCTTGAGTCCTCTTCTGTGACGTCTTCACGCAAAATCCAAATGTCTTTAATTCCAATTTGATTCAGTTTCATGATGAAACTTAATGCATCACCTCTAGTTAAAAAATCTCCTACCTTGACCAGGTAGGTTCCAGCAATCTTCTGCTCTTTATTTGCTGTCACGTATACTTTGTTCTCAATTTTTGTTCTAAGGTCCTGGGCAAAGATCTCTGCTTCTTCTCTATTTTTTGACTGGGCAACCTGGATGACAAATTTTTCGGTTAATTTTTCTTTTCGGCCTCTTATAAGAACTTCATCAGCATTGTCTGCTATAAATCTATAGCGTGCATTGATTTCATAAATTTTCATTCCCGAGGATGAAGAAACTTTTATATCGCTCAGATTAACCCCGAGCCCAACTCGTATTATGGGCTTCTGGATCAAATAACCATGAAAAAATGTCTTTTCTTTGGCGAATTCAACAGGCTGGCCGCCTAAAACAAAAATAGAAAGAGATATGATAATAAAGTGCTTTGCGTATTTTAAAAGGGACTTTTTCATTTCGCTGGCTTTTTCTTGTGAATATTGTATACGAAGTTTTATCATCATGTCAATAAAAAATTCAATATATTCTACCCTTTTACTTTATATATACAACATATGGTATTTCTTTTCTTTTCTAAAGAATCACAAACATTAGCGGAAAAGGACATAGATGTCAAGGGAAATAAACTCAAAACTGATTCAAGTAAGAAGTGAGGAGTTAGGAGTGAGGAGTAAATAAAATGAAGAGGGGGAGAGTGGGATTGATTAATCAAGCCTTTACATGAAAACTGATGTTGAGATGAACCACTTTTTAATATAGTATATTGAAAATAAAATAAGGAGTCATAATTTATGAATAACAGGTTCGCAGCATTTGTGTTCAACACCCGCAAGTTTTATAGAATTGGTGCCCTCTTGACTGGCTTAATTTTAATGCTCATATTAAAAAAAACCACCTCATTGCCATTCTACATAACAGGATTTTTATTCATGGTGGCAGGTCAAACACTCAGGTGGATTTCCGCTAGTTATCTCTGGGGCAATCATGTCGTCACCAAATTAGGAGCAGATTATTGTTGTGTTTCTGGTCCTTACGCATATATTAGAAATCCACTTTATTTAGGTAATTTTATTGTAGACATAGGAATTTGTATAGCCCTGAATGTATGGTATTTTTACATAATATTTTTCGCAGAATTCTTTTTTTTGTATTCTATTATAATTCCCTACGAGGAGAAATTTCTGCAAGACAAGTTTGGAGATGTTTATGCTGATTATGAATCTCAAATCAGACGATTCATACCAGGTCTGAAGAAGTATAAAGGCGGTGAGAGAGTGACTCCAAACTACAAAGCCGGTTTTATGAGTGAACTATATCTTATAATTATTCTTATATCAGCTTATATAATTATTTACTTTTTATTTGTCAGGTAATACCGATAAAAAAACTAAGAGATTGCCAGGAATTAGGGAGCACAATACCTGTTTCCTTATTTTCATCATAATAAATATTAATAGGCAAAAAGGAGAAAAAATGAGAGAAAGATGGCGTCTCTTATCGATTGTAATAATTCTATTTTTATCTCTTAACTGCTGGGGCAATGAAATATCCAGTCTCTCCCAGATATTTCTTCTCGGTAAAGGAATCCAAGACCGGGACAGCGACAGCTTCGCAGACAAAGTGTCTTTCTTTATCGTTATCCCTGACAACCCCACCGCTCAAGAAATTGCAGTGGCTTCAGATATTGCTGCAAGAGCAAACTTCGAGAGTCTTGTTGTTGATTTCTCGCTTGTAAGGAAAGAATCAGAGATTGAGGGAAGCAAAATCCTCGTAAACCCAATTCTCGTAGGCACAAACTTGAACCTCATAAGAAAATTGGCAAAACAAGGCAAAATCAACCCATCCCGGCTCAATCATCACCAAGGACTTGTAACAATCTTCTCTTACAAGAATCAAAAGGGAATTGCTCTTGTGGCTGGTTCAGAAGAAGCTCTTCTTCACACAGGCCGTGCTTTTTTCCTCCGCTGGCCGTATTTCTGGGAAATCTGGGGCCGGGAACAAGGCTCGACCTATTTCACTCTGGAAGCAGACCTGGCTCAATTCCTCAAAGATGAAGGAATAAGTTTTACAAGAATGACTATCCGAGACGCTCTTTACGAATTCCCTCCAACAAAATCCCCACATGAATCTATAAAAAGATTGAAGTTCAACCTGGGTGAGATTAAAAATCTGACCGTAGAAATCGATTTTGACAGCAAAGAGCAACAAGAGCAAGCCTTCAGAGCCTTAGAGACCCTCCAGCGCCAGCATCTAAGAGGGTTGAGGACCGATGTTCTTTCATATCCCGGTTGTTCCCGGATTACATTCGAGCTTCAGACTGGTCAGAGCAGAAGAGAAATTTCTCGTATATTTCTCCGGCGCCTGGGCTATCCAAAGAGAATTCTTACTCCTTCTTACAAAAGGCCAGTTAGGACGAAAATTTCTGGGAAAGACTTTGATCTGCTCAGTCTGTTCTCTTCAAAAGGATTTTATTCAGACAGCAACAAAGACAATATCCTGGACAGTCTGGATGCATCTATAATCATCCCTCACAGTTCAGGCAAACCAGGCAGTCCAAGCATTAAGGGAACAGACCTGTTAGCCTCAAGACTGGTTTTAGCATCGGCCGGAGCCTCCTTCCCTATTCTCTTACTTGACGAAGAAATTGAAAGCATAAAAGCCTTGAAGGCTCCAATTCTTATCGGCAGAGACAACAGCCTCAACATAGAACTCATCAAAACAGGAAAATTAAAGATATCTCCTTTGGAAAAAGGATGGGGAATGGTCAAGGTCGTCACAGAGGCTTTCAATAAATCCAATGCTTTATCCATCATAGGTGCTGACAGAGAAGGCCTGGAAAAAACGCTTGCTTACATAAGCCAAACTTTTCCCTATTTTGACGAATACAGAGAAGGAAACCCGAAAATAAATGACCTTCCTACTGCTCTTGAAGAATTCTTCAAAGGGAAAAAAGGAAGCGCAGAAGCCTATTTCCAGCAGATGCTGGAGAAAACTGTCGAGGATATCAAGGACAAAGATTTTGAGTCATTCAGCGTTAAACTTTATCTTCCTAAAAAGAATCAAAAATTCAAGGAATATGTTCAAAAATATCTTAAGGATTCTCTATCCACAAAGAAATTGGAGATCCAAAGCTATGCCCTCCGTGATAGTAAAACAATCTTCGAAAAACAAAAAGATTTTCCCTGGGAAGGAGATGAAGCTATAAGATTGATTCAAGAAAAAATAAACACACTCAAAAGCACAGGTCAGCCTCTGAAGATAAGCCTTGGAGTGAGTGAATCTCCTGAAGTAAGGAACACTCTACAAAAAAGAATCGAGAGCCTCCTCGTCAAAAACAACATCTTCGCACATGATGTCGAAGTGCTCTCGTCTTACAAGCAGGGATTTTTCTGGCTGCTGGAAAAAGTTGTACCCGCTCTAAACCTAAAAGGTAAAAAAATCCACCGCCTGACAATCAGATTTGCTGAAGAGAAAGACAACTTCAAACAAATCAAGAGGTTTTACACAGAGCCTTTCCGCTGGCTGCAGGAGCTCTATCCTGTGGATGAAATCATCGCCAAAAAGACAGATATTCCACTCGACAGGATTTATTTTGAGATGAAGGAAGATACAGAGCCTGTCTATGAGGTGCGGGCCTATGATGACAAAAACAATCTCCAGTTTGAGGATAATTTTTCACCCCAAACCCGGGAAGCGCTTTACCTGAAAGTTCTTCCTGAGTGGGGAAAGGTTAAACTCACCACAGGCTGGTTGAGGATGAAGCAAGGGAAGAAAGCTGTGCTGGATACATCGTTGAAAAGCGATCTTGAAAGATTCTGGGATTTTTATCAGGATGAAATTCTTGCAGGCGTATATTCTTATATCCTGAAAAAAACAGGGAATGAGCCTTCGTTTAAAAAACAACCATACTTTAAAAGACTGCTTATTGAGATGTGGTTCAGCGAGCCTGATTATAGACTGGGCCTGGATGAAGAAATCATAAGCAGCCTGGAAGCCATGCACGATGAAATTTACTTCGACACCCTGGATTTCCTGAGAGGCATAACAGAGATTGAACTTGAGGACGAAGATATTCCGGAGGACACTTCCCGCTACTCTGCCCCAGGAAACATCCTCCCCCTTATCCATCCTTCCCTGGAAGGGAAAGGAGGGAAAGTAAAGGTTACATTTGATGACCAGCAGGCAAGTTCTCCCCAGTTGGTCTTAAGATGGAAAGAGAAAGGAAGAGAGGAACACAGCAAGAAAATCGTATTTCCATCGATAAAAGCCAAGACTCTCCGCATGCCCTCTTTTGTATATAACGGCCAGAAGGAAAGAATCGAAAATCTGATCATGGAAGTGGAAATCGAAAAGGAAAAAGAATACCTGGCATTGATTGAGATTATTGACTCTTTGAGGGGCCTTCAAAAGCAGCACTTACTCCCTCCTACCTTTAGCTACCCAAGATTAAACTCTATAACATTAAGAGTTAGATTTAAAAAACTGGAAAAAGAAGAATCTTTTCCTGTCTTTTATGAGTATGAGTGGGAGGAAGAAAAAACCGCACCCGAAAATCAGCCGAGGGAAGAGACCATAGTACCCACAGACAAAATAATATCGCCGCAGATGTGTTTGGATATGGTTCGTCGGCTCGGCCGCCATAAAACTATCCGCTCCTACATCGCTGGAAAGTCCTATGAAGGGCGAAAAGTCCCTGTGCTCGAGATCTTCACTCCTCTGGAGAGGTATGTCTCGCTTCCGCGGCTCATCACTTTCAAGCCAACGCTTTATCTAAGCGGCCGCCAGCACGCCAACGAAGTATGTTCTACCAACTATATCTTAAAATTTGCCGAACTTCTGGCAAAAGACAAAGATTACAAGGAATATCTAAAAAAGATGAATTTTATCCTGCATCCGATGGAAAATCCTGATGGAGCGGAGTTGGCTTACAGCCTTCAGAAAATAACTCCTTTTCACAGCCTTCATGCAGGACGCTACACTTCGCTGGGAATAGATGTTGGTTATCAGGTCGGCGTATCAAAGCCTATCCTTCCCGAAGCAAAGGTCAGGAGAAATCTCTACAACAGGTGGCTCCCGGATATCTATCTCAACCTCCATGGCTATCCTTCCCATGAATGGGTTCAGCAGTTCTCTAACTATTCTCCTTATCTATTCCGCGATTACTGGATTCCTAGAGGCTGGTTTGTCTACTTTAGAGCTCTATCTATTCCTCTTTACAAAAAATGGATGGAAGCAGGAGGGAAATTGAAGGAGTTTATCACAAAGGAGCTGAACGCAAACAAGAGAATAAGCGAATCAAATAAAAAGTTTTACGACAGATACTTCCGCTGGGCTGCCCGCTGGCAGCCACATATGGATTATCTTGAAATATACGATGGAGTAAATCTCTATGCCAAGAGACGCTCCTCCCAGGAAAGCAAGCTGTCGCCGCGCCGCCAGACGACATTCGCAGAAGAGATTCCTGAACTAATGGATGAAACAGCACACGGCGATTGGCTTGATTTCCTCTGCACTCAAGGGCTTATCTACTTGAGAGCCCACGTAAAATACCTCGATCAAGCTGAGTATGAAACCGCCCGTATAGAAGAAGAAAGCCAGGGAAGAATACACATTCAGTTCATCAGAAGCCGACCAGGGGAAATTAAGAAAAAGTGAGGAGTGAAGAGTTAGGAGTGAGGAGGAAAAATAGAACCGTCCCCTTTTTTCTTGCTAATATGGGAAAAAATTATTACCCTTAAAGTAAGAGTTGTTATGTCTAATAAAATATTCGGATTGATAAAGAAAAGGTACATCTTATTATGAACATATTGATAATCGATGAAGATCCATCTCTCCACGACCTGATAAAACAATCATCAATAGCAAGCTTTTGTAATATTTATTTGCCCAATGATTATGAAGATTATGAGGAACTGTTCATTTTTATAAAAGACAACAATATTCATGTCATCATCGCAGATTTAGACAGAAACAAGAAAGAGCGACTAATCCTTCTTAAAAAGATAAAAACATTTGATCCCTTATTGGATATGATTATGGTAGGAAAATCTTTAGCTCCTGAAGAAGTTGTAGATTTAATTAATCAGGGTGCTTCGGATTATCTAGCCAGGCCTCTCCAACTGGATTCTATCCAGAAAACTCTAAAAAATATCATAAATAAAAAAGCTCTGAGAAGAAAAACATTTCTTTTGGAAAAGAGTTTAGAGAAAAAATATTCTTTTCATGGAATCATTGGAAAAAACCCTTACATGCTTGAAATTTTTTCTCTTATTGAAAAGATATCAAAATATTTTTCAAGTGTTTTGGTTATAGGTGAAACAGGCACCGGCAAAGAAATGGTAGCCAGGGCCATTCATAACCTCAGTCAGGTCAATAATAAGAATCTTGTCATCTGCGATTGTGTTTCTATACCTGAAAATCTATTCGAATCTGAACTCTTTGGCTATGCGAAAGGAGCCTTCACTGGAGCGTACAAGGATAAAAATGGACTGTTTGAAGAGGCTCATAATGGAATCATTTTTCTAGATGAAATTGGAGAAATTCCGCTCTCAATCCAAGCAAAACTGCTGAGAGTTTTAGAGCATCATCAATTTAGGCCTTTAGGTTCAAATAAAATCCGAAACGTTGAAATTCGAGCAATTGCAGCGACCAGCCGAGACTTAAGAAAAGACATAGAAAGCGGCACTTTTCGTAAAGATTTATTCCATAGATTAAACAAGGTCGAAATCCATCTCCCTCCCCTGAGAAAAAGGCCAGAGGATATCCCTTTGTTATCCAGGCATTTTCTCAACCATTACAGTAAAAAATTTTCAAAAAAAATAGAAGGAGTATCTCAAGAAGCGCAAAAAATATTCCTCAGGTATGAATGGCCTGGAAATGTCAGGGAGTTGGAAAATGTCTTGGAAAGGGCCTCAATCCTATCTAAGAAAGAATTTATCGATATCAAAGACCTGCCAAAATATCTTCAAGAGCATTTGCCTTCAAAAAGTAAAATTCCTTTCATCAACAAAAAGAATCTTTCAACCCTGAACGATTTAGAAAAGGAATATATAATTTATCTTCTGAAAACAACGGGAAACAACCTGAGGAAAACCGCACAAATATTGGATATATCGCGAACCACTCTTTATAATAAAATAAGGAAATATAACATTTCTCATTAGAGGTTTTATTTTCTTAATCTATTACAAAGAGAATCTCTGGATACAGTCAATATTTCTGCGGAGTCACTGATATTGTTATTTGTTAATTCGAGAAGATAGCTAATATATTCTTTCTTCAGGTTTTCCAAAGTAGGCAGATCATTATTGTTGGAGCTTTTCCTGTTTAGACCCAAGTAATAGTGAAGGTAAGTTGGCGAATTCATAATAAAATTTTCCTTTTTTGTTAATTCCCAAAGGGATTTTGTATCTTTCTGATGTTATTAGCAACTATATATGACATTGCAAAATTCGCAATTGCGCTTAGGGCCCAAGCAAGACTTTTGTTTTTCTTATAAAGATTTTTCAAAAAGTAATAATTGTAAGCTGTTAAGCCAAACTTAACAGCAGTAAAAAGAGCGGTATTTTTTGTAAAAGGTTTCATTATCGGGTTGCCTTCTATTAATCCTTCACACTTTAAAGCCCTAAGCGTTGAAAAATAATCCGCGACATTCAACATTGTTAGAGTAATTAAAGACGCATTATAGAAGGAGTTTTCTAAGCGGTTGACCTTGGTATGGTTGCTGAAGTATTTATAGTAGTCAGGTTTAGCTCCAACTTCTATTGGCTTAAAAATTAGTAAGGCTTTGAGATGATTATCTCCTCTATTTATTAGCTGGAATAACTTGAGATTTATAGATGGATTTTGTTCTAAAGGAGTAAGATTGGGATCGATTAGAATGTTATCTGCCTTTTTGTCTTTTCTAGAGACTGTAACATCTCCATTTATCCCTTCATCTTCATCCGCAGTCAACGGAAAGCACATGAGAAAGATGAAGGCTGCTGCAACAATTGATATTGATGTTAATCGGCCTAAGCTTTTATTCCTCAGCATTAAGATCCTCCTTAATCCCGCTTCGGAGGATCACTTATAAGCAAGATTGATGCCAGCAGCTAATAATTTTCTATCTTATTGAAAAATAAAAAGTTAGAAGAAGGAAAGCTTAAACACCAAGAGCATTAATATGTTCAAGAATTGAACATATGGCTCTTGGTTCGTTTGTAATTCGTTTATAATAAATAAATTATAATTCTTTTTGCAATAGTGTTCAAAAAATGAACATGTCCATTCATCCCCTACTCCGTTGAGCTAGTTATGTACGTTTATCTGGTTTATCTGGTTTATCTGGTTTATCTATTTTAAATATGCTAGAAAAGGTTAAAGCGCGAAAATATTAAAGTGAGTGTCATTGCGAGGAGTGAAACGACGCGGCAATCCCATGCAAATACGCCACACATTGGGATTGCTTCGCCCTTCCAGGGCCCGCAATGACGAGCGGATGTGTAATTGCGAGCGAAGCGCGGTAATCTCTTCATGTTTCCGTAAAAAATTATACTCGAAACTCACGGAAATTTCTCGTTGCTCTTTAATGCTGTTTTAAATTATAATCATTTAGATGCAGGCCGTCCAAATGTATCAATCAGAAGGCAATAAAATTATGAAGGAGGATTATCCAATGAAAAGAATTTTTTCTCTTTGCTTTTTAAGCATTTTCCTTTTGAGTTTAACGGCTTCTTCAGGACTAAGCCAGACAGCCGAGGGAATCCTTGCAAAAATGATCGAAGCTCAAGGCGGAAGAAAAACCCTTGAAAAGATTAAAGACACCACTATATCTGGCTCTTTAGAAATCATTCAGCAGGGCATGACCGTAACGCTAACCATATACAGCAAAGAGCCAAACAAAATGCGCATGGATATGGAAGTGATGGGAATGGTGATAACTCAGGCTTTTGACGGAGAAACTGCATGGGGGACAAATATGCAGACATTAAGCATAGAGGAGATGCCTGAAGCCCAGGCAGAAGATTTCAAAAGACAAGCATTAGGCAATGATGCACTCCTTAATCCAAAAAAATACGGCATTACCTTTACGTATAAAGGCAAGGAAAAAGTTGAAGATAAAGACTGTTTTGTCTTAGAGCAAACCTTCTCAGACGGTTTCAAAGCTACTCTTTATGTTGATTCAAAAAATTATCTTACTTATAAAACTAAAGCTAAAAGTATAGGTCAAATGGGTATTGAGGTAGAATCGGAAAATTACATGTCTGACTACAAAAAAGTGGAAGGCATGATGATTCCTCACACAATGACAATCTTTCAGGACGGTGAGGAAGCCGTAACAATGACATTTACAGAGGTAAAAATCAACACTGGCTTAGAAGATTCTCTCTTTAAGATGGAATAAGAAAGATACAAGACATAACTCCTTCCTCCTTACTTTGATATGCTTTGAGTTTTAAGTTCTACAATGGCCTGGGGGCAAATGAAAAAAATATCAATACCTATTTGCTTCCTGCTGATCTTTTTCCTTGCAGCATGTGCTATTAACCCTGTCAGCGGGAAGCGTGAACTCAGCTTGATTTCAGAGAAAGGGGAAATTGCTCTTGGAAAAGAAACAGATACAGAAATTCGGAGCCAATACGGAGTCTATGCCGATCCCGAATTAAATAAATATGTTCAGAGGATTGGAATGACTATGACGCCCCACACACACAGGTCACATCTTACTTACCATTTTGCGATTCTTGATACTCCTGTTGTAAACGCATTCGCTGTGCCTGGTGGCTATATCTACGTAACTCGAGGCATTCTCGCCATGATCAACTCAGAAGCTGAACTTGCCGTGGTTTTGGGTCATGAACTTGGACATATCAACGCCCGTCACAGCGTCAGGAAGCTGAGCAAATTGATTCTAATTCAGCTTGGCCTGGCGGTCGGAAATGAATTAAGTGAAACCTTTGCCAAAATTTCAGGTGTGGCCACAATCGGAATCCAACTTCTCTTCCTCAAGTACAGCCGGAGCGACGAAAGACAAGCTGACTCCTTGGGTATCGAATATTCTCGAAAAGGAGGCTATAATCCGGGCGAAATAGTGAACTTTTTCTCCTCTCTTCAAAAATTGGGAGACCTTTCAAGCGGGCAAAGCCTTCCGGGCTTTTTGTCGACCCATCCTTTAACCAGTGAGCGCATCCATTACACAAAGACCATGCTAGCAGATGAAGACCGCCAGTTAAATATAAAGCACAGCTCCTATTTAAATCATATAAATAATATCGTCTATGGTGATGATCCCCGTCATGGTTATGTGGAAGGGAATACTTTCTTCCACCCGAAACTGCTCTTTTCTTTTTCCTTCCCCAAAGATTGGAAGCTTCAGAACACACCATCCAAGGTCGTTCTGGCATCCCAAGATGGCAAGGCTGCTGTTTATATTCAGGCTGAGAAAAGTTCAGAAAAACTTCAGGACTACGCCCAGATAAAAATTTCAGAGCTTGAAGGAAAACAATTCATCAGTGAGCAACATTTAGTCATCAACAGAATGGCAGCTTTCCAGCAGCTCTACAACATCACTCAGGAGGAAAAAGATACTCTAAAAATGCGCCTCTCTTTTGTCCGGAAAGGATCATACATATTCTCTTTCTCGGTTTTGAGCACCAGCGAAAATTTCAGCAAATACGATTTTCAATTCGGCACATTGGTCGGGTCTTTCAACAGATTGAAAGACGAAACATACATCAACCGAAAGCCTAAACGGATAAGATTATTTAGAGCTAACGGCAGGGAAACTCTACAACAAATATTCCGGAAGGCTGGGATGGCTAAAGATTTGTGGCCCAAATTCGCCATTATGAACGGTATAGAGCTCGATCACATTCCTGAGCGCAATCAGCTTATTAAGATAGTAGAGTAAGAAGTAAGTCGGTTAGTCTGTTAGTCATCTCCCTGTCTCACTTTCTCCCACTCTCCCAGTCTTATCCGTAGTTTCATGCTCAATAGGCGGCAAGATGTTTTCATCGGGATTCTGTGTGTCACTGCCAAGGAAAATCAACATGCAAAACAATGCAAAAACTAATATTTTCCCATTAATTTTCATCTTTACCTTTCTTCTTAGAAACCATTATTTTCTTGTTTTTTACTTTCATTGTAGACAATTTTGTATCTTGTAACTTTGGGGAAATCAGATTCATCACTGTAAATATTAAAAAACATCCAATTTTGCCTGATTGTACTGGGCCTTCCTTGCTCCTCTATCGGAATTGTTCCAAAAAAAATATGCTCCTTTTTGCCATAAATATCTGAATATCTTGTTTGAGCTAAAGTATACTTCTTTATCTCTGTCCCATACCAGACAAAAATATGATTATTTGATTCCAAGATCTTGATGTAGGTGTACAGACAATCTTCTTTGCCTTTTTCATTTTTTATAATTTTTGGAAGCCTATAAAAAGGACTGTTCCTAGATATCTTCTCTACTAAATTTTTATCCTGATAAACATCAATTTCGTATTTGAATGGATTAACTGCGAAAATTTTCCCATCTTCTGAAAGATGAACATTCCAAGGTTCTGTTGTTTTTCCAGAAGGATAAAATCTTCTTAACTTTTCAGGGATAGAAAAAGGCTCTCCAAATGAATCCAAATATTTTCCCTCTTGACTATAGACATGAAAAATTTTTTCCTTTTTCAATCCAACCAAAATAATCTTATCTTCTTTATCTATCATAATATCACGGGGAAATAGATCAGGAACAAAAGAATGGACAAATTTCCCATACTCATCAAAAATATGGACTTTCATCAATTCTACGACATAGAATCTGTCACTTCTATCCAGGCAAGAATCCACCAATATCGCAGAATACTCACCTGGTCCCTGCCCTTTTTTCCCTATGTCACAGATGAATTTTCCTTTATTATCAAATTTTTTAACAGTCCGGTTTTTCCAATCAAGAACAAATATATTCCCTTTTGAATCAACTTCAACATCAATTACTCCGGCAAACATATAATTTTCATCGCCTTCTTCTATGCCGATTTCCAGGTCTTTTTCAAGGGAGATATCGATAGGCTTAATTTCTTGTTTTTGAGAACAAGATTGAAAAAGGAAAAGAAAAATGAGAAAAACTGCAAACATGCATTTTGTCTTCATTACCCTTCTCATCCTTCGGGAAAATATCATAAATTCCTATGAACAGTAACCTTTTCGCGCTTAGCCCCTTCTCGCATATTTATACGGAATAGACGGAAAAGACCGAACAGACTAACTGATTAACTGACTTAACTGAATTTATGATTCTGCTTCATTGAGGACACTGTAGGCAAGTTTGAGGGCACGCAGTCCTTCCTCACCGCTTACTTTTCTTATTTTCCCATCCCTGATGCATCTGAAAAAATTTTTAAGCTCCTTCTTGAGAGGCTCTTCTTTCTTTATTTTTAAAGTTTTTATATCAGTCTGGCGTCCATTCAAAGGAAAGACTTTAACTTCTTGGTCAATATAATCGATGGAGTAATAAGATGTCGCTTCGAAAATCCGCAGTTTTCTCACTTTCCCCTGGTGAACACGACTCGCTGTGAGGGTAGCTACACAGCCCGATGCAAATTCCAAGCGGGCATTGGCTATATCAATCTTATTTGAAAGAACATGAATTCCTGAAGACCGGATAACTTTCACTTCATCTTTTATCAAAGCTAAAATTATATCCAGGTCATGAATCATAAGATCAAGCACGACATCTATATCCAAAGACCTCGCTGAGAAAGAACCCAGCCTCTGAACCTCGATAAACTTTGGCTCAGAAATTATATTTTCTATCGCTTCCACAGCCGGATTGAACCTTTCTAAATGTCCGATCTGAAGAATGAGTCCATTCTTATTAGCCGTTACAACCAGTTCTTCTGCTTGCTGAACCGTTTCTGTTATTGGCTTCTCAAGCAATACAGATTTTCCTTCGCTCAATAATTTTGTAGCAATAGAAAAATGCTCAGACGTCGGGGCTGCCACAATGCCCACATCAATTTCATCCAGCATATCTTCAAAATTTTCATAGTATTTAACTCTATGACGGTTGCCGATCACCATCGCTTTTTTAAAATCTATATCTGCAACGCCCTTTAACTCAGCCTCTTCCAAATAGGATAAAATTCTGGCATGCTGTGTGCCTAAATAGCCAACTCCGATTATTCCAACTCTCACTTTATCCATTATTCTTACTCCAAACTGTAACTGGATATCTTTTATACCATATGAACGATAAAAAATCTAATTTCTGTTAGTCGGTTTGTCTGTTAGTCAGTTATTCTGTTATTTTAATTAAAATATTTAACAGACTAACTGATTAACTGACTAACTGATTTGAGTTTTGAGTTTGCCTTACTCCTTACTCCTCACTCCTTACTATTTTGAGCTTTGAGCTTTGAGTTATTCTGTCTTGCTATTTAATGTCAAATGTTGAGACGCGACCCCTTTTTATTAATTACTTCTGCTTTCTTGGCGACAATAGAGATTCTATTGGCGTCGGCTAAAGAAACAGCCTTCTCCCGTTGAAAAAACGGCACATATTGTGCTTCAAAACAGAGAGCTCCAGCCTTTGCTTCTACAAGGCTCTCTACAGTATTGAGTCCCACAACGGGTAAATCAATTCTAGGATCCTGTAATGTGCGGCTGACTTTGACAACAACTGCCCCCTCTCCCGCAATCAGGCCTCCCCTCTTTATTGCCTCATCTGTTCCTTCCATTCCCTCCACTGCTACGACAGCTTTATCCTTGACGACTACAGTCTGGCCGATATCCAGGTCAGCGATTTTCCTGGCAATATCCCATCCAAATGATATATCCTCATTCTCTTCTCTAGAGGGTTTCTTTCGAGTCAGGATGCCCTCATCGCAAAAAGTCGATGTGATAAATTTGGTCGGTTCTATTATTTCGATTCCTTGTTGATATAAAAAACCGATAGCAGTTTCAATTATAGCAGTAGGACTTCTGTCCTTTCCCTTTGCCAGGAGCCCGAGTAAAGCCTTGCCTAACTTCCCTTCCTTATAAATCTTCCGGTGGTCAACTTTTCCTGCAAAGACCGCCTCATTAACTCCTTGGTTTTTAAAAAAGGTTATCAACTTAAAAATCCCATCTATATCAATCCACTCGAAAACATCAGCCTTGTTCTCAAGGTCATTCTCTGCTTCTCCCTTGATGCCTGCGACAACACAGGAATATCCTAAATTTTGAGCTTCTTGGAGAAAATAAAAAGGAAACTTGCCTGAACCGGCAATTATCCCAAGTCGACGTCCCATTTTTCCAATGTCTTCTTTATGATTCCTCTCCGGGAATCCTGGATGAAATTGATGATTTCATCCCTTTCTTCCCCTGGAGAAAATTCCTCTCTGATTCTCTCCACAGCTTGACTCGTATTCAAATCAGAATAAAAAATAATCTTGAACATCCTTTTGAGGATTCTAATTCTTTCTCTGGAAAAGCCTCTCCTTCGCAAACCGATAGCATTCAGTCCATAGAGAACCGGGGGCCGGCTTCCAGCAACCCTGCAGTAGGGTAGAACATCCTGGGTAATTACAGAGAAGCCTCCGATAAAGGCATACTTTCCAACCCGGCAAAATTGATGCACACCACTCAATGCACCAACAGTGGTATAGTCCTCGATTGTTACATGCCCCCCTAAAGTGGCTCCGTGTGTAAAAATGGTTTCATTACCTACATAGCAGTCATGGGCGATATGGGAGTATACCATGAAATAGTTATCATTCCCAATGATGGTTTTTTCTCTTCCCTTAACTGTACCGCGGTGAACAGTTACAAATTCCCGGAAAATATTTCTATCCCCGATTTTTACAAGAGTCTCTTCTCCCTTGTAAGTAACATCCTGAGGTTCGGTCCCGATAGATGAAAAAGGAAAAAAATGGCAATCTTCTCCTATCTCGGTCAGGCCATCGATGTAAACATTGGCATCAATTCTTGTATTTTTATGGATAGAAACTTTTTCTCCAATAAAACAATATGGACCTACCCAGACTCCAGAATCTATTTGAGCTTTTGGATGAATCGTGCTAGTCGGATGAAGAGAGATATCATTCTCGCCCATTCATTTCCTCAACGTTCAGGATGGATGCCATTATGTCGCCTTCCACTGCAATTTCACCATCCACACAAGCCTTGCCTCTGAGATAACAAAATCTACTCTTAAGCCTGAGGATCTCTGCTTCTAATGTCAGTATGTCACCTGGAACAACCTGTTTTCTGAATTTTGCGTTATCAATTTTGCTTAACATAACTAACTTTTTCTGGGGATCAGGAATAGAATAGTGAAGAAGGATGCCTCCTGCTTGAGCCAGGGCTTCAACAATCAAAACTCCAGGCATAATCTTCAAAGCAGGAAAATGTCCCTGAAAAAAAGATTCGTTATAAGTAACGTTCTTGATCGCTAAGATAGATTTTCCCTTCTCCAACTCCAACACTCTATCAACTAAAAGAAAAGGATAGCGGTGGGGAAGTATTTTGAGGATCTTTTCTATATCTAACAATCCGTTTTTATTTTGCTGCTTTTGAGGCATCGTATCTCTTAATAACCTCTTCTGTAAGATCGATTGTCGGGTTGAAATAGAGGGTTCCACTTTGGCTCAGATCAAAAATAACATCAAGGTTCATATCCTTTCCAATCTGCTGGATTATCGGAATAAGCTCATTTTGAATTTTTTGGAAAAGCCTGGCAGAAAGCTCATTCATCTCCCTGTTAGAATCTTCTGCAAAACGTTTTCGTTGTGTCTGCTTTCTTTCTATATCTGAATTCAAGTTCATCATGGCTTCTTGAGTTAGAGTCAGTCTTTGGGTATTCAGCTTTGTCTGTAAATTTCGTATTTCGTCATCCAGCTTGGCTATATCGTTCTGATTTTTCTTGTTTTTATCTTCCAGCTGAACTATAATCCTTTTCCCTTCGGCAGATTTCTCCAGCACTTCATTCGCATTAACAACGCCTATTTTAGTTGTCTGCTGAGCATAACCCATAGAAAATAGAATAATAATAAAAAAACCAACCAATAAAATTATATTCGTACTTCTTCTTAGCACTTTATGCCTCCTTTATTTTGATTCGAAAAACGTTCTTAAAACCTTAAAAAGTAGTTCCAATAGCAAAACGAAAAGCGAATTTGGAATCATCACGATATGTCATACGGTTATTATAGGAGAAAATCAGCCTGAAAGGAACTCGTAAAGCTGGGATAAATATTCTCATCTCCAACCCAGTAGAAGTGTACAGATTCTTGAAATTAACTTTTCGATCATGGGCAAATGCATTGCCGGCATCGTAGAATAGAATCGCATACAATGCTTCTCCGATTGGAATAATGTATTCTGAATTGAATACAAAAGATTTCTCTCCGCCTATGTTCGACCCTGAAGGGCCGCGAGGCCCTATGGTGTAGATACTATAGCCTCTGATTGACCTTTCTCCTCCGAGAAAGTATCTTTCCCAGAAAGGAACTTCTGAATCTCCTATAGGCTTAGTAAACTGGTACTCTATGTGGAAACCAATCGAATGGTTTTTAAATGTAGGCTGGTACAATGTCCATTCAAAGCGAGGTTTGATCAAGCTGATATCGCCTCCCAGTATACCTCCGGCGAACTTGCATGAAACTAAATATAAGGTTCCCCTTGATGGCGTCAACGGACTGTCTATTGTGCTTCTATATATCATAGGAGTGATACTGCTCATGAAATAATTACTAGGCCCGTACATACCCCCGTAACCCCCATAGTAAGAGAAAGGATTATAGCCGGAGTAAAAGTCATCATCTTCTTCCTCGGTTGGAATGGTTATTGTCAGGTATTGGAAGCTATAGGTTAAGTTTGTCCTTAAAAACCCTTTGACTCTTCCACCAAGTTGAAAGTCAATTCCTTGTGATTTCTGGTTGAACAGGCCAGGATAAATAGAACGACGATTATAAACATTAAAACCAACGTTCAAGGGCAAATCAAAAACATAGGGTTCGGAAAATCCGAACATATAGTTTTTAATCCTTTTTCCATGTTGAAGCATTAGTTCCAGGGTTTCGCCAGCTCCTAAAAAATTCACCGTCGAGTAACTTAAAGCTACAAAAGTTCCCTGATACCCGCTGTATCCAGCAGTAAACTGGATATTGTTTCTCTGAAGCTCTCTAACATTGACAGTTACATCAAACTGAGTGGGATCCTTAGGGTCAGGCTTAATATCAGGATCCTTTTCTAGCTCTACAAGCCCAAGTTGCCCTATCCTCAGCAGGCTGTTTTTAAAGAAAGAAAAGATAAACCTATCCCCTTCTCTTATTAGAAATTCTCTCCTGATAACCTTGTCTTTTGTGTATGTATTACCTCTAAATTCAATCCTGCGGATATAGGCAACTTCTCCTTCATAAATGTTGAATGTTACATTGACTCGCTTTCTTTTCGGATCAAGACTCTCAACAGGCATTATTTGTGCATACAGGTAACCTGCGTCCTGGTAGAGCTCCTGGATATCCTTAACAGCCTCTTCTCTTACTTTTGTGCTGTAAACCTTGCCTTCCTTGAGTTCGATAAGGCTGCGTAAATACTTAGAGGAAATGATCTTATTCCCTTCAATCTTGACATCTCCAACAAAGTAGCGATAACCAGCATCGACAGGAATGATAATATTTTTCATCTGCTGCTTTTTAAAGAAAATAGATCTCTTTGTGATTTCTTCTATCCGTGGCTCGCCGATTGTGGCCTCCATATAGCCCTGCTCTTTATACTTCTCCTTTAAACTGGCCAAGTCCTCATCCAGTTTATTCATCTTAAAAGTGTCCTTCCCGAGTACCCACGAGATTAAACTATGTTTCTTGTTTTCTTTCATGGAACTCTTAAGAGTACTACTGCGCAATTTCGGCTTACCTTCAAAGGCAATACTGCCAATCTTGATTTTTGGCCCTTCTTTGATATCAAACACGATCTCTACTTCATTCTTCCCTTTTTTGTTTGTTTCAACCTTTACTTCTCCGGCTGTAAGGCCTTTCTCCACAAGCAGGTCCTTGATTGTCTTCTCGATCCTCTGGACTTTATAAGGACTGTAATAGGAATAAGGGAGGATGTATTCGTCATTCTCTTTTAACTTTTCAATAATATCATCCTCTTTCAGTTTTTTTCCTGTCTTATAGACAATATCTTTAATGACCGGATTCTCCTCAACAGTAATCTTAATAACCCTGCCCGTTGCTCCATTCTCCTTTTCTATTTTGATATTAGAAAAAAACCCAGTAGACCATAAAACTCTAAAATCCCTTCTCAATAAATCCTCATTGAAGTAGTCCCCTGCTCTCGAAGAAAGATAATAGAGGATTGTTTCCCGAGTGACTCTTTCATTGCCCAGAATCTCAATCTTTTCTACAATTTCCTGAGCAAATAGAGAGAGAGGCAAACAAGCGAATAATAGAACTAGTACAATTTTCTTCATTTTCTCTTTCCTTATACCATATTAGTCATTTTTTTTCAAAAAATGACCTCTGCTTTGTTTAAAGTTTAAGGTTTAAGGTTTCTTAAATTCAACTTCAATCACAATATTTATAACTTTAAGCGTGGGATAAAAGTTTCAAATTGCCGCTCTCCATAATATATGTTTTGTTGCAAAACTGAGCGATTTTTTCATTATGGGTGACAATAATGGATGATAATTCTTTTTTCCTGTGAAGCTCCTGAATGAGCTCCAATATCGCTTTGCCTGTCTTCCAATCCAGGTTTCCAGTAGGCTCATCTGCCAACAGCAATTTCGGCTCGTTGACTAAGGCCCGGGCAATTGCAACACGCTGCTGTTCCCCTCCTGAAATTTGCCCTGGACGAAGAGACGTTTTTTCCTCTAGAAAAACTTCCTTCAGGACATCAAAGGCTCGCTCCTGAGCCTCTTTCCTCTCGATTCCTCTAATCAAAAGAGGAAAGCTCACATTTTCTAAAACAGTAAACTCGGGTAAAAGATGATAAAACTGAAAAATAAAACCAATCTTCTTGTTCCTTATTTCAGCTTTCTGTTTCTCGTCTTTGGCAAAAACATCTTCTCCTTCAAGAAAGACTTTTCCTTGAGTTGGCCTGTCAAGTATCCCGAATAAGTTGAGAAGTGTAGTCTTCCCAACTCCGGAAACCCCCATGACTGCAGTCAGATCACCTTTTTCCAGCTCAAAATTGAGCTCTTTAAAAACGCACAACATCCCCTTGGGCAAAGGATATTCCTTGCAAAGGTTTTCTGTTTCGAGAATATTACTCATATTTTAATGAAACCACAGGGTCGACCCTCGAAGCTCTATAAGATGGAAAAATTGTTGAGAGGAAAGTAATTAAAAGAGTCACCCCTATAATTATCAATAAATCTATAATTTCTATATGAAAAGGGACAAAAGCGATTTGATAGATATCCACAGGGACTTTGATGAGCTCCAATGTATTTGCCAGCCAGCACCAAAATAATCCCAGGATGGCTCCTGCAGCTGTCCCGATGGTTCCTATCAAGGCTCCTTGCAGGAAAAATATTTTCCTTATATTCTGAGAAGTAGCACCCATGGCGATAAGAATACCAATATCCCGAGTTTTGTCCATGACCATTAAGATAAGAGTTGCAATAATGTTCAGGGCAGCTACAAGGACAATAAGAGTAATAGTTAAAAAAAGAAGCTTTTTCTCAAGCTTTAAAGCCGAGAAAAGAGGTTTATTCATTTCCATCCAGGTAGTAACATAGGCTTCAGGTGGCAAAATTTCCATGATTTGATCAGCTAATTTTGGAGCCTTAAAAATTTCCTCAATTCTTACCTGAATAAGGCTTACTCTTCCGTCAAGACCAAAAAATCTTTGCCCTGATTCGAGAGGAATTAGGACGGTATTTGAATCAAATTCATACAGCCCGGTCCGAAAAATTCCTGTTACAAGAAACTTTTTCCTTTTAGGAATAAGCCCAATCGGAGATAGGCGTGAAGAAGAAGCAGAAAGGACACTTACAACATCTCCGACTCCTGCCCCAATGCCCAGAGCGATATCTCGTCCTAGAAGAATCCCTTCCTTTTTTGAATCAGGCAGAGGAATATTTCCGCTTTCTAAATCCTGGAGCCAATCAGCAGATTCCTTCTCCAAAGCAAAGTCGATTCCTCTGAGTATTGCTCCATCATTTTTGTAGGGGCCGATGAGAAGCACTGTATCATAAACAATCGGAGAAGCACCTACAATTCCTTCCTGAGCCTCTATTTTGGATATGAGCTGAGCATAATCCTTCAATCCTTCCCCGGTTATATCAGAAACCATTATATGAGAAGTGGAACCCAAGATTTTGTCCTGAACATCACTCTGAAAACCTGTGATAAGTGCAATAGCAATTATGAGAGCCATCACTCCGATGGCTATGCCTAAAATAGATATAAACGTGATGACAGAAATAAACGCCTGCTTCCTCTTGGCAGTAAGATACCTCTTAGCAATAAACAACTCATAGTTCATGATATTAACTCAAAACTGACATTCGTAAGTCGTAAGCCGTAAGCCGAAAAACCCATTAACCATTCACCATTAACTTATTTCCTCGTCTTGCCTCTTTGTCTTGCCCTTTAGTTTGTTTTGCTTTTATTATTATTTGAGTTACTGTGCTACAGTGTCACTAGTTTAGACAAACCAGATAAACAAGACAAACCAAATAAACTATATAAACCAAATAACACGTGGGCTTGATAAATAAAACCCCTACTCTCCTTACTCCTCACTGTTTACTACCTTCTGCCATCTGTTTAGGTCGGAGGAGAGGAAAAAGGATGACTTCTCTTATCGACTTCCGGTTTGCAAAAACCATCACAAGGCGGTCAATCCCAATCCCTTCGCCTCCAGTTGGCGGAAGTCCATATTCCAAGGCCTGGATATAATCCGTATCAATCATGTGAGATTCCTCATCTCCTTTTTTCCTTTCTTCTGCCTGTTGTTCAAACCTTTTTCTCTGCTCTGCAGGATCGGCTAATTCGCTAAAAGCATTAGCGATCTCCATACCTCCCATGATGAGTTCGAAACGTTCAGCTTCATCAGGATTATCTCTTGACTCTTTAGCCAGAGGAGAGACTTCCTTGGGTGGGTTCGTAACAAATGTCGGCTGAATAAGATTGGGCTTCACATACTTATCAAAAATAACATCCATGGCCTTTCCGTAAGAAAGAGGCATTTTATCAGGCACTAAAGCTGCAGCAAACTCTATGATCCCAGCCTTGTCATCGAAGCGGCTGGGGGCAAGGCCGCTGTAGCGAGCTAATGCTTCCTTGAACTTGATCCTCTTCCAGGGCCTTTTCAAAGAAATATTGTGTTCTCCAAAAGTTATCTCTTCAGTCTTTAAAAGACTGAGGCTCAAGTAATTGATAAGTTCTTCAGTCAAGTCCATCATATCTTTATAGTCGCTGTACGCTTCATAAAACTCCAGCATGGTGAACTCGGGATTATGTTCAGAAGAAAGCCCTTCGTTCCTGAAGCTACGATTTATTTCGTAAACTTTTCCAAGCCCACCTACGATTAATTTTTTCAAATACAGCTCCGGTGCAATCCTCAAATAAAGCTCAATTCCAAGCGCATTGTGGAAAGTTTTAAAAGGTCTTGCTATGGCCCCTCCCGGGATAGCATGCATCATCGGAGTCTCGACCTCGATATATCCTCTTTGGTCAAAAAACTTTCTTATACTCGTGATCAGAGCACTTCTAAGTCTGAAAACCTCTGTTTCCTTGGGGCTCATGATTAGATCCAGGTATCTTTTTCGATACCGGAGCTCCACATCTTGAAGTCCATGCCATTTTTCAGGAAGAGGATGAAGACATTTCGCTAAAAATGTGAAGGAATCAGCAAAGATAGTTAACTCGCCCGTCTTGGTTTTGAACAAAAGACCTTCCACAGAGATAATATCTCCAATATCAATAAGAGAAAAAATAGCATAATTTCTCTTACCTACTCTATTTTCGCGTATATAAGCTTGAAGTCTAGTGCGGCTATCAGCAATATGAAAAAAAGTAGCTCTGCCCATGCGGCGGATAGAGACAATTCGCCCTGGAGTAATAACTTTAACCTTCTTTGCTTCAAAATCTTCCGAGGATAAAGATGCAAAATCAGACACAACATCAAACACAGAATGAGTCACTTTTACATTGTGCGGAAAAAGTTCTATTCCTTCCTGGGCAAGTTTTTCCATCTTAACCTCACGAGCAAGTTCCTGGTCGCCCTTTTTTGTCTCTTCAATCTCATGATGATTTTCTTTCTTTGGAAAATCTTTTTTTTCAACCATTTTCTTCTTCCTTTAACGACGTCCTCAATGTATCTATTTCTTTCCTTATCGCATCCAAAATCCCGTTGACAAATGTAGCGGCTTCCATACTGCTATACTTCTTAGCAATCTCAATGGCTTCATTGATGATGATAGCCGAAGCAATATTTTCTTCGAATAATAGCTCAAAAACAGCAATCCTCAAGACATTGCGATCGACAACAGCCATACGCGAAATTCTCCAATGTTCTGAAGCAGATTGAATGATATTATCGATTTCCTTTTTATGGGAAATTATCCCTTTAACTAACCAGCTGCTGTAATCCTTTATTTCATTAGAAGCTCTTCGGCTTTCCCAGAATAAATTTAATACTTTCTCAGGTTGGGGATCATTAAACTCTAACTGGAAAAGAATTTGTAAGGTGTTCTCTCGGGCTTTCCTTCTTTTACCCATAAAGCAAATTCCACCTAATCAAGTCCAGCTTTTCTTATCAAATTCAGTGTTTCAACAAGAGAAAAGGCAGCATCATAGCCTTTGTTACCTGCTTTGCCGCCCGCCCGGTCTATTCCCTGCTCGATGGTATCAACAGTTAAGATACCAAAGGAAACCGGCATCCCATCTTCTATGGAGATTTGAGCTAATCCCTTGGTGACTTCAGCGCTTAAAAAATCAAAATGAGGAGTATCACCTCTTATCAAAGTACCCAAGCAAATAATTCCATCAACTTTTTTCGCTTTCGCCAATTTTTTTGCCACTACCGGAACTTCAAAAGAACCGGGGACTTTATAAATAAATATATCTTTATCTTCTGTTCCTAACTTACAGAGGGCATCAATCGCCCCATCCAGTAATCTTTCGGAGATAAATTGGTTAAAGCGGCTTACGACAATCCCGATTTTTAAGCCTTTTGCTTGAAGTTTTCCCTGGTATGTTTCCATTTTTTTCTCCTTCTAAATTTTTTCTATTTTACCAGATAAAAACTTTTTTTGCGAGAAAAAAATGTAAGCAAGACAACGCTTTGCTGGCAAGACAAGAAAATAAGTTTTGAGTTTTTTATGAGATGTGATCCATTTTTTTCCGTTACTGAGTCACTGTGTCACTTTGTTACTGAATTCTCTTGAAAAGTTGTATTCGAATGATTTTTATGGTAAAAATTCATTTGAGCAAAAGAGAATATTTTTAAATATAAGGAGAACAGGATGAAAAAGGCAGCTAACTTCGAA
>Ga0209986_10001122_pt1 | contig 25989 bp, 23 predicted proteins | sample BlataG_FD_183168 | JGI IMG/M metagenome (GOLD analysis project Ga0209986, IMG submission 183168) | Deep subsurface microbial communities from Black Sea to uncover new lineages of life (NeLLi) - Black_00105 metaG (SPAdes) (version 2) | ecosystem: Environmental > Aquatic > Marine > Oceanic >... | reverse complement strand
GATTTTTACAAAATCATAATTCGCTGAATCATCTTCACCACTGCCGTCAAAAAAATACTCAGCCATTGTATAAATCATAAAAGGAAATGTGTAATCGATACCAAAAGAAAATTTGCTATAATCAACAGTATCTTCCCATGTATAACCATACTCACACCAGTAACCTAATATTAATTCGCCGGTAATTTCAGCACCAACTATTGTTTTTTTCTCTGATGATCGGTGCATAATATTTAAACCGATATCATTCTTTAAAAGATTTGTGCCGAAGCGTGTACCAGATAATGACTGTTTAATATCATTGTGTGGAATAATAACACCGCGTATACTTGTTAATGTTCCTAATGAAATATAACCAAGCAATGCATTCGAACCTGGTTTTTCGTACCCAGGTTCAAAATAATTAACCGGGTTAAACACATCCAATGGTCTGAATACCCTGGCTACGCCCCAATAAAGTCTCTGTTTACCTGCAATTAATCTCAAATTTTCAGGCCCTATCCATAGGGCAAGTCTTGAAATCTTTATATTATCTATAGCAAAGGAAAAAAAAGTAGTATCATATGGAATAATAAGCTCAAGCGCCACTTGTGTTCCATAATCTAATCCGTCAGCTTTAAATTCAATCCAGCCGCGATTATAGCCTGCAATACTTAATGAATCATTCCATTGAAGAAAAGGTCTTGTTTCAACATAACCGGAAATATCGAGATTTGTAAAGATACAGAGCACCAATGCACAAATATGCATAGAAGATTATAAATAATATAGCTCGGGAGTCAATAGTATCTTGAATTTTTTCCATTTATAGAAATTCTTAATTTGTTAGTGTATGGTTTAAGGTTCTTAAACACCGCCGCAATTCACGGTAAACTTTTTCAAAATATGGCAACTCCACGATGTGTTTATCTAATCTAACTATCCACAGATTTTTATAATTATTCTCTTTACGATCAAGAAACTCAAGAATATTAAAGGAATTTATCCCTTTATAAATACCTTTCTCTTTAATACCTGCACCTAAATGTTCATAATCTAAACATCCGTTAGATATCAGATACCACAAATCATATACATCTCGAGGTTCATTTCTGCTTGGATCTAAAACACTCAAGCATTTTTCTATAAATATTTCTTCTAAAGGATAAATTTTTAATTTTATACCTTCTGGTATATCTTTATATTCATCATATTCCCGCAAGAGCGGACGATCAATCGGTAGATGAATTAGTTTTTCCATTAGTGTAATGTCTGTTTTAATTTCTCCTCTTGTTAGATCTGCACCCAAAGGTCCTGTAAAGTTTATAAAAAAGGTATAACTGTTTGTATATGTCTCTTTATTTCTTAAAGCTAATCTAATATTAGAAAGATCCAACACAAGAGCATAAACATCCTGCAGCATTTTTTCAAAATCTTCCATAGTAATATTTTTTAAAAGTGTAAAATCCAAATCTTCAGAAAATCTGTAATCAGGAAAATAGAATTTTTTTAATGCTGTACCCCCTTTAAAACTGAGTATATCATACATCTTTGATTTTGCAATTCCTATAAGAATCCAGGAAAGTACATAATCTTTTTCTATGGACTTTACTGGAATGGTTTTACTGCCTTTTCTTAATTTCGATTCTATTCTAAATAGATTTCTTGGCTCTATCATTTTAAGTACTCACATTTTTTCTCATTTCTTCTGGTCCAATATTGGCAATCAGTTTCCAGAAATTTTTATATGTTTTTTCTGTAGATAACAATGGATCTAATACATAATATTTGTCATTTATTCGTGTGCGTAGTTCATTTAGATAATTGGCAGTTTGTAGATTTAAACTTTCTAATATGTATCCCAGTCTTTTGATCACAACAATTTTTTTGAATTTTATGACATAATCAAAGAGTATATCAAAATCTATTTTTTCTTTCTTAATCCATAAGCCCTTAATAATTTCCATAACACCACCACAATATTTTGGGTGGTATAAACAATCAATGATTGTCCTTTCTATATCACTGACTCTCACCTGCTCAGATTTAGTTACCCAAAAGTTTTTTACTCCCCATATATATTTCGCAGTCATACATATAAATTCAAATGTCGTATTTCCTACAACTCTTTGTTTATTATATTCTTGCTTTGGTGTGGTTACGAAAACCTTTGTTACAGGATGGGTTATCATGTTATGTATATCCATCGCACTATAGTATGAAATATAGTAATCAGGGCTTTTTACTATTTCCCGTGCCACCACATACCAGTCTCCTATATAGCTGACATTATCTCCGATTTCTTGCGGTATTATAATATATTTCCCATATTTTATACGTGCAATTATGTTCCGCTTTATTAATCTGCTTGCGAGATCTCTGGCAGCACCATCTCTTAACCCTGTTATATTTTCTATGTCGACTAACGTAAATATTATTTTATTCGAACTATAGAGAAAAGATATCAAGTTAGCACTAACTGGACCAAGCGTTTTAAAACGCCTCATTTCTACCTCCTTTATGGAAATCGCAGTATCCCATACTGCATTTTACATAAATTAAGTAGTTTGTCAAGTGTTTTTGAAGAGGTCTTTGAAAAACCCTCTTTCTGTCACCCTGAACTCGTTTCAGGGTCTCATAATTTCTTGATTTTTCAAGATGCTGAAATAAGCCTGCCCTGAAGAGATTCTGAACCAACCCATGAAACAAGTTCAGGGCATGGTTCAGAATGACACTTTCAGGGTTCAGCATGACAACTTGCGCTGATTCAAGCTTTTTCAGAGCCCTCTTGAAACTAAAAATTAATAAGAATGAAAGTTTGAAAAGTTTTATGGTCATTGACAGAAGAGATTTTTTGATTATCCTATTATCTGTACCAGATAATTAGATTCAAACGGATTCAAGCAGATTCAGGCAGATGAAATAATTATCCGTTTGCATCCGCCAAAATCTGTGTGCATCTAAATGTGCTTTAGCACATTATGAAAGGAGACAATATGAATTGGGGAGTAAAAAATCGTCTGGCGCGCATTATTAAACCTGCCACAGGAAAAACCGTAATGCTCGCTGTTGATCATGGTTATTTTTTAGGTCCAACCAGTGGTTTAGAAGTTCCGTCGAAAACAATCAAGCCATTATTGCCTTATGCTGATTCTCTAATGCTGACCCGTGGTGTACTTCGCACATCAGTACCTGCAGATTTTGACATACCGATTGTTCTAAGGGTCTCAGGAGGTACAAGCATCCTTAGCAAAGACCTGTCAAATGAGGGAATAACTACCTCGATAAGGGAAGCCATAAGACTCAATGTCTGTGCAATTGCCCTTTCTATCTTTGTCGGTTCTGAACATGAAAAAGAAAGCTTGCTCAATCTTGCGGAACTAATAAACCAGGCAGAAGAGTATGGAATACCGGTCCTTACAGTTACTGCAGTTGGCAGAGAGATGACAAGGGATGCCAAATATCTCTCACTCTGCTGCCGCATTGCTGCAGAAATAGGAGCGCATTTTGTAAAAACCTACTATTGTGAAGATTTTGAAAAGGTAGTCGAAACCTGTCCTGTTCCTGTAGTTATTGCAGGTGGTAAAAAAATACCAGAGAAGGATGCTTTACAACTTGCTCATAATGCTATTTCACACGGCGCAGCAGGTGTTGATATGGGTAGGAATATATTTCAATCGGATAACCCTGTAGGAATGATTCAGGCAGTAAAAGCAATTGTGCATAAAGGAATATCCGTTGAAGAAGCATACAAGATGTATGAAGAGACAAAAAATAAGTAGTGGCATTTCAAATACCCCATGTTTTATTTTTATATAACTATTGAATGCATCGTGGCAAAAGATAATTGTAGTGGCCGAGTTTACTCGGCGAACAACGTGTTGGCGTGGCAGTTAGTCGAGCAAGCTCGACCACTACAAAACTTGGGAAACCAAATATTTTCAATTTGAAATGGTAGTAATTCGAGGTGATAATGTTAGCAGCTGTATATTATAATAACAAAGATATACGAATTGAAGATTTGCCAAAACCAAGAATCGGTCCTGATGAAATACTGGTTAAGGTTATTGCAAGCGGGATATGCGGCAGTGATGTTATGGAGTGGTATCGTATAAAAAAAGCACCGCGCATTTTAGGACATGAGATTTCCGGTAAAATTGCCGAGGTTGGTAAGACTGTAAATCAATACAAGGTTGGCGACCGTGTCTTTGTTTCTCATCATGTTCCATGCAATGAGTGCCGTTATTGCCGCGCGGGTTTTCACACGGTCTGTGATACACTAAAATCGACAAATTTCGATCCCGGAGGATTTGCCCAGTTTATTCGTGTTCCTGAAATAAATGTGCGTTTCGGGACCTTTGTTTTGCCAGATGAAGTATCCTTTGATCAGGGAACATTTATTGAACCGCTTGGTTGCGTAATACGAGGTCAGCGATTTGCAGGCGTTAAGAAAGATGATACAGTATTGGTCATTGGTTCTGGGATATCAGGACTTTTACATATTCAATTGGCAAAAACAAAAGATGCTGGGAGTGTCATCGCTACTGACATAAATGAATTTCGCCTTGATGCTGCTAAGCGGTTTGGAGCAGATGTAATTATTAATGCCAAAGACGACGTACCAGCAATTGTAAAAGAAGCTAATGATGGACGCCTTGCTGATGTAGTAATAGTCTGCACTGCTGCACTCGAGGCATTTGATCAGGCATTCAAATCAGTAGACCGCGCCGGGACATTACTCCTCTTTGCACCTACGGCGCCCGAAACAAGCATACCCTTGCCACTTTTTGACATTTATTTTAAAGGGGTTAAGATCGTCTTTTCTTATGCTGCAGTTACCCAGGATATTGAAGAAGCAATTGATTTATTAAGAACAAAAAAAATCAATGTAAATGATATGATAACGCATCGTTTTGGCCTATCAAATATTCAAAAAGGATTTGATCTTGTTGCCAGGGCGGACAAGTCAATAAAGGTCATCATCGAACCACATTAGTAAATAATCGTATTCGTAGCTCGTAAATCGTATTCGTTTAACATTTGTCGTTTATCTCTTGTCTCTTGGAGCTTGTTACCCAAAATATCCCATATTTGGTTAATTGGCATTTGGTCTTTGGAATTAGGATTTCATCCACGCCCATCACAGATGAGCGGGATTCATTTGGCATTTGATATTTGTAATTTGTCATTTATAATATTACGTATTCGTATCTCGTAAATCGTATTCGTACATACATCTGCCTTTCATTGCCTTAATTTGCCTCAAATTGCCTTGAATTGCCCTACATTTATTCCAATCTTTTACTCCGCCGTCTACTCGCTCTTTTCCATTAATTTTTTCAAAAGATATCCTGTCATAACCTTATTCAGGTGGTCAAAATCAGTACATCCAATCAGATCACTACCTTTAATATCTGTCAAGTAAAGCTCTTCAGAATCTGTATGTTTTTTTTCTACTTTTATCTTATATTCGGCATCAAACGGAGTCATAAATTGCTTGATTGGTATATCCAAGATTCCTTTTTCCGAATACTGGGATATTAAGCAATCAATATTTCTGCGGTTTTGAGCAAGATGTTCAATCTCCTTTTCTATTTCTCCCCTTGCAGCTGTAGTTTTCCCCCACATATATTGGATCTCTATGGGTTTTTTAATCTCTTTTAGCTTATCACTTCCCTTCTTAAGAATGCCTTCAAGTACTGTAATAGCCTTTTGAATCCCATCCTTTGCTTCTAATAAACACGAAAGATACGCCTCGATAATCTGAAAAGACGGCATCTTTTCTAAGTTTTCATAGAATAACTGACCATAGGGTTTGCAAAATGGACCTTTATCTAAATCCTCTATTGAATCAAGCATCATTTTTAAATCTCCTATCTCACAAATGCCTTTCTGCCAGCATAGATCGCACTATTTTTTAATTCCTCTTCAATTCTCAAAAGCTGGTTATATTTTTCTACCCTTTCTCCGCGGCATGGTGCACCTGTTTTTAAGGCGCCTGCTCCCATTGCAACCACAAAATCTGAAATAAAAGAATCTACTGTTTCTCCGCTTCTGTGGGAAACAACCGTTCCCCACTTAACTTTTTGAGCCATCTTTACTGCAGCAATCGTCTCGGTAACCGTACCGATTTGATTCAGTTTTATTAAAACTGCGTTGGCAATATTTTCTTTGATGCCCCTTTCTATCCGCTCAACATTAGTGACAAAAATATCATCGCCGACAAGTTCTATTTTATCCCCGAGTTTACTGTTCAGTATTTTCCATCCATCCCAATCATCTTCTGCTAATCCATCTTCTATTGATACAATAGGATATTTATTAACGAGAGAAGCAAATCTTTCTACCATCTCCTCTGCATTCAGCTCGCTCTTTTCGGTCCTGAGTATGTATTTCCCATTTTCATAAAAACCGCTTGATGCTGTATCGAGTGCAATACCGATATCATTACCTGGTTTATATCCTGCTTTTTCAATCGCTGTAATAATAAGCTGCAAGGGTTCTTCGTTTGAAGATACATCAACTACAAAACCACCTTCATCACCAACACTTGTGGTTAATCCTTTTTCTTTTAGAATTTTTTTCAGGGTATGATATGTTTCACTTCCCCATCTTATCGCTTCTCGGAAATTATTTGCACCGTAGGGAGTAATCATATATTCCTGAAAATCAGGTCCCTGCCAGTTTGCATGAACACCGCCATTAAGAACATTCATCATTGGTACAGGTAATAATACTGCATCAGAACCGCCGAGATATTTATATAATGGGATAGCCTGCGCAAGTGCTGCAGCACGGGCAATTGCCATGGAAATACCCAATATTGCATTTGCACCAAATTTATTCTTATTTGGTGTGCCATCCAGTCTGATCATTAATTGATCTAAACCTTCCTGATCCATAACATCCTTCCCAATCAATTCAGGAGCAATCATTTTATTAACATTATGAACAGCCTTTAAAACTCCTTTACCACCATATCTCTTTGTATCTCTATCTCTTAATTCAAGGGCTTCATGGACTCCAGTAGATGCCCCTGACGGCACTGCCGCCCTTGCTTTTAATCCTGAATTCAACTCAATTTCTACTTCAATAGTCGGATTGCCACGAGAATCAAGTATTTCTCTGGCTACTATTGTTTTTATTTTTGTATCCATAATATTCTATCTCCTTTAGCTTACTTATAAATAATTATTGTCGATATATCTATTTTATGAAAAAGCTTGGATTTGTCAACAAGACGATTTCATAAAGCTAACTTAAATCTACAATAACTGCGCATAAACTGTGTCAAATACATTAAAATTGAGTGTAAATCTCACTTGATTCCAATTATAGTAATTTTATAGTTTTTAAGTTTTTACATCCCAGGGCATAGGTTTTCTAAACTTTACAGTAAGTGCAATACCCGGACATTTTTTAATACATTCCAGGCAACGTATGCATTCTTTTTGATTTGGATTATCATAAACATTGATATCCATTGGACAAACCATAGCGCAAATACCGCAGTTTGGTTGTTTACACCTTTCTTTGTTAATTTGCAGATGGACTAATGAAAATCTGTTAAAGACTGAATAGATTGCTCCTATTGGACATAATACACGGCAGAAAAACCTCTTTATCAAAATTGAGAACACTATTACACCGATTAGGATCGCTGCTTTTGTCCAGAATAGCCAACCTACCAGGGCTCTTATATCACCGGTTTTATCTGCTAAGACAAGTGGTATACCTGCCTCTATAATACCTGCCGGACACAATTTACAAAACCACGGCTCCAGAGTGATCCAGGAAATTATCCCTGCAACACCGATTAAAACAGCATACTTAATATAGGTCATCCAATTTGGTAATTTCAATTTCACGGTCTTTATCTTATTTAATAGATCCTGGAATAGCCCGAATGGACAGAGCCAACCACATGCCATCCTGCCTACTAACATTCCAATAGCACCAAAGAACCCAGCAATATAAAAAGGAAAAAGATGAAGATTAAAAAAGTGCTGCAACCCGCCTATTGGGCATGAAAATAGTGAAAGAGGACATCCCCAACAATTAAGAATAGGAACACAACCTCTTTTTAATACACCCTGATAAATAGAACCAGTCCAAAACGTAGGAATATATCCCAGTTGGATAATCGAGGCAATGATTTGACCGATACGGTGTGGCTTGATCCGGCGTTTTTTCTTCATTGCTGTAATCCCATGCAGGATAAACACATCACTGAACCAACAGCTTCGATCTCCTCAAAATCACCAAGCATACCGCCATAGATGATGCCGGCTACAAATACAACAGTAAAAATAATAATTAATATCAGTTTTCTCATCTTCTTCTCCTGTTCATAAAATCACCCATAAAATCGCAGTAAAAAAAACCAAACCTATCATTGTAATCTAATTTTTTATCTGTGTAATCAAGAATGTAGTTTTTTAAACACATTATCAAAACATACTGGTAAGAACCACTTTTACACCCCTGAATGGTTCTTCGAACCTGCATACACCGCCCGAACATATTAATCCGCCTTTTTCACCACCCACCCTTATTCTCAGATTGTGATGGTGAGTCAAATCAAGACTTCTTCACCAAGTTTATCAATTAACCACTCCGGTACGCGGTTACGACGTTCGTAACGCAAAGAAAGAACAAACAACTCTGGTTTACCTAATGAAAACGAAACGGCATGATCGTAATAATCACTCGTATCACATGATATGAAATTGTGTTCATATCCCGTCTCTATAAAAAACGAGCCAAAATTGTATGTTAATTCAAAATAGGGTTTTGTCTCTATTTTTTTATCAATACGTGCTTCAATGATCTGTTTAATCAACCTTTGCACTCCGCCAATTATCTCTAAATCATAATTCGGATTAACTTTTATTATTGCTGCTTGCTCAAGCACACCAGCCATATCTTTATTTAGTGTAATGATCTCCTCAAAGGTGTTTAAGGTTGAATCATGTGTAGATATTTTATTATTATCAATCTCTATCGATATGAAATCAAACGGTGAAGCAAAAAGTGATACGCCATAACCAATTTCATCGATGCCGCGATTTACTGAAATGCCTGATTCAATTGGTGTAGGAACTTCATTGTAGCGATAACCAGGACCGCCAACAGCAATACTGTCATAATCCATAAATTGACATGAAAGACCGAATCCTGGGAATGACAGACCCGTAGTAAAAAGTATTCCCTCACCTTTTAACCGACCACCGACAACAGGAACTGTAGCCCAGTGTCTACCATACTCAAAATAACTCTCCCAGGGTCCAATAATCAATCCAATATCACCACCAAACAATTCAGTAAATGCCTTTGGTGTCAAATCTGATTCACGATTTATTCTGACATAACGCCCGCGTAGTTTTGTCTTGGGAATTAATTTTGTTTCAAAATTTACACCCCGTATCTGATCAGTCGTATCATTTTTAACTGAATATGCAAGTTCCTCAAAGAAAATATTTCTTGGTTTACCAGTTAACAAAGTAAGTTTACTGTTGAAAAATTTAAAATCTGCCTTGAGACCATATAGAGAGTTGTCATTATTGAAATCTTCATCAAGATATTGATTCAAACAAAGTCCCCTGCCAAATGTGGTGTAATAGGTACCATAAAGAAAATTTATCGGGTCTTTTTTGTATTGTGCTGTGAAATCAATGTATTGCATTTGTCCCGGGATTGCTACAGAAGGATCCCAGAAAAAGAAAACACCTTTGAGCATAATATCTTTGTAATTTACTGATAATTTTAATTTCTCTGTAAGATGCTCCTTATAATTAAGACTGTCCAGGCGATCATCTACAAAAACCCAGTACTCAGCATGATTTGCACCACTGATACTTATGTCTGTAGACTCTAAGGAAGAGACAGAAGCGAGCGCCAATAGTAATACAATTTTGGTCATTACTTGATTAAATACTAATCTCAAAATCCGAAATCCGAAACAATATTTAAATCCTAAATTCAAATATGAGAAACCCAACTTATTACCTTTTGTATTTTGTATTTTGATCATTTGTATTTGTTTATGTCTCACATCGAGTGTTCGACACGAGACGGAATTTAGAGCTTCGGATTTAGAATTTGTATGGGAATTCCAAGAATTCCCATACCATGGTATTCTATTCTTCAGTTTCATCTTTTTCACCTTTATTAAATAGCTCGCGCATCGTTTCGATAATTTTCTCTTCATCGCCTGGTTTGTAACCCATGTGCGTAAAGACAATCTTCTTATCCTGATTAATAATAAAACTTGTCGGCATTGCCTGAACATGATATAGATCACGCATAATATTATCCGGATCAAGTACCACGATGTACTTCCATTTGTGGCCTAGAGCATATGGCTTTACTTTAGGTACTGCTCTTGCTTTATCCTGGCTTATTGCAAGAAGATTAATTCCGAGTGAATCAAATTCATCATAATATGGTTTTAATGCATCAAGTTCTTTTATACACATTTTACACCATAATGCCCAATAACTCATAAAGACCGGCCCATTGGCAAGCAAGGAATCGAGGCATACAGTATTACCATCAATATCTTCGAGCGTGAAATCAGGAGCATCAGGCAAATCATCGCTGTCAGCAAAAATGAATACCAAAGAAAATACCAAAAGTAATGCGATTTTTCTCATTTTATTCCTCCTCAAATTTTTTTATTATTGCCTGCATAACTTCTTTAGTATCAATATCCTGAATAAACACAACTGTATTCATCTTATCGACCCGGATATTATGAGAAAATATAATCGTCGTGTCAAGACTATCTGGATAGGTGAGTGTAACCGGGAACTGAAAAAGAGATCTACAAACATGATAGAATGTACCGTACGTACCTGGGAGACTGTCTTCAAGAATACTGACGAAAGCAACGATTGAATCGTCTGGAATTGTATCAGCAGTCACTATCCTAAGATTAATACTGCCTGTTGTAGGTGATGCTGTAGCATTACTAATATAAAGATTAAAATTCGGTGTCACGCCTCGAGCGAGATCAATGTAGTCCTCGTATATTTCCTCAAAAGGTGGATATGCTACAAAAACATTCTCCGTACCATCAAAGACCACTGATGGTATTATTACACTATCGTAAAATGCCCACCGTTCTTCAGCTTCTTGTGTACTGTAGATATCGTGGATATGATAGCATATTACTGCCAGAGTATCACCCAAATAAGATAGACTGTCAATAAGGGAACGCTCCACGTCCCAACAGATTGGTCAACCGTCCTCAGTAAAAAGTTCTGCGAGCACAACACGGTCTGTTGGTTCTGGAAATTCAACCTCGGGTGCATCAGAGCAGACACTTAAGAATAGAAATAAAGATGTGAATAAAAGAATTATGGTTAATTTTTTCATGTATGCATTATACCAAAAAAAGCTTGTTTGTCAATAGAAAATCAGTATTTATATGCTTTGATAAATTAGAGGGGGTGAAAATAATCACCCCCTCTAATTAACTTCTCCCTCTGTATCACTCTACAACTATTACTTTCTTCGTATCTCTGAAATCCTCTGTTTCTAATGTCACAAAGTAGATACCACTGGATACTTTATGCCCTGAATCATCTTTGCCATCCCAGGACAAAAACGTAGAGCGTGAAGCGTCAGGCGTAAAACGTGAGAAATCTTTAACCAATCTTCCTGTCGCATCGTAGATTTTCAACTCTGTGCCCTTTGCACTTTGCGCTATGCTGTATCTGATATTTATCTTGTCGCTGAACGGGTTTGGATAGAGTTCAAGTTTCGGAAATACAACATCAAACTTCGTAATCTCTTCGACTCCGGTCGGTAAGATGTCAAAGAAATGCATAATCGAATCGAGAAGTGCAGCCTTTGTAGAAACACCACTGCCATCAACCAGACCGCCGAGCTCAAACGAAGTACCGACTGTCCTGTACGTTCCAGCATCATTCGCAACACCACAATCATAATTATCGTCACCATCTTGCAAAATCACAAACCCGGTGCCCGTCGCCGTAATACGGTCCATGTACATGTTCTCCCCCTCATACGTGAAATTCATACCCTCGGTAAAGGTACCAGACACACCAACCACCGGACCCATATCACCAAAACCATCACTTAATCCCTCGATCCCAAATAGTGTTCCGAAATCGTAGCCATTGTTGTAATAAGGGTCAAAAAACCAGACATCACCACCTTCAAGGTACACGTGGCCACTTTCATTGAGGTAATCAACAATGAGACTTGCTTCGTAACTTGTATCATAAATAATATGTTTTTGCGGGTAAACACCAAGGCAGATAAACATTGCCCGGTATATCATGAAGTCGCTATTAGGAAGGACCATAGTATCAATACCTGTATAACCAAGAGAAGTTAAGACACTGTCGATTGTCTGACCAGGCAATGGTGTTGGATCAGGATTCCAGATGAGATAGTCATAAGGATTAATTGCGAGTTTAATATCAAGGGTATCAACAAATCCTGTATCAGTAGCAATCAGATTGAATGTTGCAATGTGACCTTGAGGAGCAGACGAATTCACAGATACTACATAAGGATCATTTGTGTTTTCCTTAATGCTGTCGACCGCCAGATAGCCAAAATAACCTGAGTTGTCAGAGATGGTAACATAGGGATCAGAAGATTCAATCGTGGTCGACAAGTTTATGAAGTCTACACCGCCAAGATGTTTTAATGTGACAGTTATGTCTGCTGTCTCCCCAGAATTTAAGTAACCATTACTATTGCCACCAGTATCATATACTGTCGACTTTATGAGAACGAGCCAGTGCAAAGGTCCACTATAATTTAGTTCAACGTCATCGGCGAAGACCTTCGCCGTGGTGACGGCGCTTCAACACCAGTCAGCATAACTATAAAGTGCTACCCCAATTTTATCGACTTCAGATGGATTAACACCAGACAGATTTACTAATTCATCAGCTATATTGAACGAATAGTTGTTCCAATTAGTATCAGAAACAGTGATTAAATGGAGGGTTGGAGAATTTGTCCAGGTACAACCTGTACTGCCTCGGTATATCCTGGTTTCACCTAATATCGAACCAGACTCATTCATATAGGATATGACCACTGCTCCTGCTGCCCAGGCACTTGCATGATTATCATAGGCGTAAAGTTTTGCATTGACCGAAAACTCAAGGTCGGTTGTCAGAATATCAACTACCTGATAAAGACGGGCATAACCATCTCCACTACCTTTATAGGCATATGCCTCATAATCAGGATCTGGATCATAACCAGTATCTCGATTGATAGTTGCGTTAGCGCCGCACAGGCTGTCGAGCCAACCAATGGTAAGAAGGTCCTCAAAATCACCATTTGTTAAAAACTGAGTGGCAAATGCAAAACCAGCAAGTATGAGAACTGTGATGAGGTATTTTTTCATTAAATCTCCTTTACAAAACATAACCATAAATGTGGAGGGAAGGCAGAACTTCCCTCCACATTTCTCATTGCCTCAATTAATATTATTCGAATCATCTAACAAGAATCACCTTATGAGTTACAAGTTTATTCTCGGCTTCTAATCTGAAGAAGTAAACGCCACTTGGAACTGCACGATTATTGCAGTCCTTACCGTTCCAGCACACGGTCTTGGCGCCGGCTGGCTCGTCCGCCTCGATGAGCGTTCTAATCAGTCTTCCTGCACTATCATAAATCTTGAGTGATACCTTTCCTTGCACGGTCGTCGTGTACGAGACAGCAACTTGTTCCTTTATCGGATTCGGCATACCAGGCGCAAAACCAAACACAAGCGGTTTATCACTCGATGGCTGTTCCTCTACACCGGTAGAGAACGTGTTTGAATAGACCGAGGCAGTATCATTCGCTGAATTCTCGTCACCAACGTATACCGTAAAGATTTCGGTGTAGAAGACCTTGTCACTCACAAGACCCACGATACCGAAGTTAACCGTAGAATCTGCACCGCTCGGGAAGTCGGTTATTGTTATGGTTTCGGCAAATATCATTGTCCAGGCATCGATCGTATCATAGACATTTGCCGTAACATAAAAGGTTGCAACGTCAACACCGAAGTTGTGAACCTCACCAATCACATCATAATACCCTGGTGCAATTGTATCTGCAGGTGGACTGACAACCGAAAGACAAGCTATATCCCATATAACCCAGTCTATCAGTTTGCCATATATGTCCCAGCCCTTATGCCTGCGGTTGTCCCTCCAGGTAAAGCCCAGTGTATTATGATTGCAGGCAAGACAAAATGTCGCCGATTCTTGACGATTGTATGGAAATAAGTCTGGTTCGTTTATCTGGACATTTAAACCGACAGGCTGTCCATTCTCATATTTTTGTGCAACGAGTTCAGGGTCGCCATCAGGATTCCTGAAGTCTGTCCATACAATTACGAATCTGCCTCCAGATGGATCTATCGCTACCGAAGGAAGCAATTGATCAGTTGTTCCTACATCATCATTCACCCGGAAGTTTGCTCCTTGAGGAATGCCCGATGCATCATACCGCTGGGCATAAGTGTCATAGTCGCCATTACGCGCATCCTCCCAGCAAACCACAAAGTTACCAGCATTATCCAGCGCTACCGAAGGATAATATTGCGCACCTGTTCCTACATCATCATTCACCAAGAAGTTTACTCCTTGAGGATGGCCCGGTGCATCATACCGCTGGGCATAAATATCGATGCCATTACGCATATCCCACCAGCAAACCACAAAGTAACCAGCATCATTCATCGCTACCGAAGGATAATATTGCGCATCTGTTCCTACATCATCATTCACCCGGAAGTTTGCTCCGTGAGGAATGCCCGATGCATCATACTGCTGGGCATAAATGTCACGGTTGACATTACGCCTATCCCCCCAGCAAACCACAAAGTTACCAGCATTATCCAGCGCTACTGAAGGAGAATATTGATGACTTGTCCCTGCATCATCATTCACCAAGAAGTTTGCTCCTTGAGGAATGCCCGATGCATCATACTGCTGGGCATAAATGTCATGGTTGCCATTACGCTTATCCTGCCAGCAAACCACAAAGTTACCAGCATTATCCAGTGCTACTGAAGGATAATCTTGCAAACTTGTTCCTACATCATCATTCACCAAGAAGTTTGCTCCTTGAGGAATGCCCGATGCATCATACCGCTGGGCATAAATGTCATTGTCGCCATTACGCGAATCCTGCCAGCAAACCACAAAGTTACCAGCATCATCCAGCGCTACCGAAGGATAATATTGATCAGTTGATCCTACATCATCATTCACCAAGAAGTTTGCTCCTTGAGGATTGCCCGATGCATCATACCGCTGGGCATAAATGTTACCGTCGTCAACCATCATATCCCACCAGCAAACCACAAAGTTACCAGCATTATCCATCGCTACTGAAGGACCATATTGCGCAGTTGTTCCTACATCATCATTCACCCGGAAGTTTGCCCCTTGAGGAATGCCCGATGCATCGTACTGCTGGGCATAAATGTCATTGTCGCCATTACGCTTATCCTCCCAGCAAACCACAAAGTTACCAGCATTATCCAGTGCTACCGAAGGATTATATTGATGAACTGCTCCTACATCATCATTCACCAAGAAGTTTGCTCCTTGAGGAATGCCCGATGCATCGTACCGCTGGGCATAAATGTCATAGTCGCCATTACGCTTATCCTGCCAGCAAACCACAAAGTTACCAGCATCATCCAGCGCTACCGAAGAACTTTGTTGAATACTTGTCCCTACATCATCATTCACCCGGAAGTTTGCTCCTTGAGGAATGCCCGATGCATCGTACCGCTGGGCATAAATGTCATTGTCGCCATTACGCTTATCGTGCCAGCAAACCACAAAGTTACCAGCATTATCCGGCGCTACTGAAGGAGAATATTGATGACTTGTCCCTGCATCATCATTCACCAAGAAGTTTGCTCCTTGAGGAATGCCCGATGCATCGTACCGCTGGGCATAAATGTCATAGTTGACATTACGCTTATCCTGCCAGCAAACCACAAAGTTACCAGCATTATCCAGTGCTACCGAAGGATTATATTGATCAGTTGTTCCTACATCATCATTCACCTGGAAGTTTGCTCCTTGAGGAATGCCTAATGCATCATACCGCTGGGCATAAATGTCCGCGTCGACATTACGCTCATCCTCCCAGCAAACCACAAAGTTACCAGCATTATCCATCACTACTGAAGGACCATAGTTATCATTTGTTCCTACATTATCATTCACCCGGAAGTTTGCTCCGATCGGAATGCCTAATGCATCATACCGCTGGGCATAAATGTCCGCGTCGACATTACGCCTATCCAACCAGCAAACCACAAAGTTACCAGCACTATCCAGCGCTACCGAAGGATAAAATTGAAGGCATCCACCGGTAGTATCGTCATTGACAAGGAAGTCGTTTCTAATAATTTCCTTCACAACCTCAAGTTCTCTCTCAGTAACAATCTTGCCCGCTGGCACTCTTATGGGAATATCTCTGCCTTCGATGGAAAGATGTTCCGCATCAGATATCGCCTGGCCGAAATCTAAAAATCTTTCTGGTATGTGTGATGTAAGATGCGTGTTATACGTAAAAGTGTGCAATGGTTCAGGAAACTGGCTATTCGCCATGAGTAATGTTCCCACACACAACCCAAAAACCAACCCAATAAATCTAAACTCTTTCATTGGTTTCCTCCTTTTGACTTCCGGCTTTATACTGAAAGTCATGCTCTAATCGGGCCAAGACCCGGATAGAGATATATTAACGTTCTCCTGCTATCCTAAAAATTTTTTGGGATAGTAAGATTTATTTTAATGACGCCCCAGCTTTTCTCTGTTCTTTATATTTTTTTATTTTTAATCATGTTCCCTAAAGCATCTTAAAAATTCCTCACCCCCTTTCAGCTCCAAGGAACAGACGCCAAACCGCATTACGATACTATTTCAAAGACCAAATATTCTGATACAAACTGTTCCAGAATTTTTTTATTTTCATATATACATTTAGAAAATTAGCAAACAAATTTTTACGAACTCCCTACCGTAACCTTCTCTCTCTTTTTCACTAAGTCTTTCAAAACTATGTAATCCTTCGCCTTTTTCCATAGATGCTCGAATAACATTTTTGTTGCCTGGGCCAAACCCGGATGTTCAATCACAAGCATCGTGAGCGTAGAAGTTGCACTTCTTGATGTATCTAATGCCATAAGCACATATCTTTGATCAAAGACATACATCTTTATGGGAAGGTGCTCTATCACCCGTGCTTGTTCTCCGGCCTGAACACACTTCTCTATATGTGCAAGCCTTGTTTCTATCTCCTCTTCACTTGGAAAATCATATAACACACGTGCAACACCACCTCTCTTCAGTATTTCAAATTCTGCATTCTCCTGTTCACTCAATTTCTTTCCCTTACCCTGGTGGGCATAGGGGGGTTTCACAAAACCCAATAATTCTTTCTTGGTGTTTCTTACCAGACTCACATACCTTTCATGAATCGATGGAAAATCATCTATGATCTCAACATACTTTGATATATCCACATTCTGTATTTTTTGATTATATATGGTATAGAGCGCTTTGCCTAAAGCATTTGCCAGTTCCTTTTTCTCGTTAAGCTCATTCTCATTCTTTTTCATCAAATTGTTGAAAACTCTCTTTGGCTCTACTGCTTGATAGCGCGTTTTTCTGCCCATCTGTTTTTTAAGACACATCCCGCGCAGTATCATCTTCTGGGTAATCTCATATACCTTAGTCCTCGGTACATTCGTCAGTTCATGTATTTCCATAGCGCTGAGTTCTCCCTTTTCCAATAACGCCGCATAAATTCTTGCCTCTCCTTCGGAGATACCGAGCTTCATCATTTTCCCTATATATTCTATATATTCTTTATCTTTCGTTATCGCCTCCTTTTATCGGCATGATTTAATATTCTTCAGTTCATACGACACATTTCCGAAGCACATACGATTATTACCAGCCCGACAGAGTGATCTTGGCATTTGTTACCCTTTAATGCAATAACATTATATTATAATGAAAATTTGCAATTTGTCAAGACCCAATTTTACTTCGTACCAGAATGGATGCAATGACTTATGGCAAAGAGGCCGCGTTTAAGGGGCGCTGGGTTATATCATCACATATATAATCGGGGGAATGACCGTCATCTATTGTTTAAGAAAGATTCTGACTACGAGCGATATTTATGGTATCTTAAGAGCTATTCAAATCGTTATTCAATTGATATTATTGCCTATGCACTTATGGAATGGCACATTCATCTTTTCATCTTTGATCGATTAGGTAGAATTTCAAATTTTATGAATGTATTGCATGGTCGTTATGTTAATTCATTTAATCGGATTTACCAGCGTATCGGTCATGGTTTTGCTGGTCGTTTTAAAAATAAAATTGTTGATGTGAACAATTATGGTCTATGGTTATCGCGCTATATTCATCGACAGCCAGTTGAGGCGAGGATAGTAAGTCGGCTGAGGAATACCCGTGGACAAGTTATCGGGAATATATTGGACAGGTTGAGAAAGATTTTTGGAAGCCAGAGATAATTCTTGGACAATCTGGCAAACATTTATCACGACAGCATAGGGAGTATGGCTGTTTTGTTGAGGGGAAAAGTGAGAAGGTACTAGATAAAAATCCTTTGGCGATTGCGTGTGTTAAATTGAATGTGAATTCAGATTTTTTACTTCGTCCTCGTGGTTGGCAAATGCGCAGATTTCGGCATAAGACCTTTTTCAATTCTTGTGAATAAATACCATTTTCCAATAAATAAAATTGCTCGTTCTTTCAATGTATCTCTGCTGCTGTTGTTAAGGCACTGAAATCCTCCTGAAGTTAAAAAAGTAAATGCCTGCCTCTAGATTAAGATTACGGTTGGATATAATGGACCTTCATAATATTGCTGCCGTGTTTCTATAATCTCAAACGTACTGTGGGTATGGTTATAGGAAACAATTGACAAAGTATCGCTGTAGACTTGCGACAAACTATCTAACGCCTGTTCCGCAAGCGCACAGTACGGTCATATATCTTCAGTAAAAAGTTCAGCAAGCACAACACGGTCTGTTGGCTCAGGGAATTCAACTACTGGTGCTTCAGAACAGACACATAAGTATAGAAATAAAGATGTGAATAAAATAATTATGGTAATTTTTTTCATGTATGCATTATACAAAAAAAAACCTATTTGTCAATAGAGAATCAGTATTTATATGCTTTGATAAATTAGAGGGGGTGAAAATAATCACCCCCTCTAATTAACTTCTCCCTCTGTATCACTCTACAACTATTACTTTCTTCGTATCTCTGAAATCCTCTGTTTCTAATGTCACAAAGTAGATACCACTAGATACTTTATGCCCTGAATCATCTTTGCCATCCCAACACACAGAAACCACAGATTTATTTGGATTACACAGATTAATAATAGGGAAGGATCTAACCAATCTTCCTGTTGCATCGTAGATTTTTAAATCTATGCTCTTTGCCCCATGCACTTTGCCAAAGCTGATAGTCATCAGCTTTGAGAACGGATTAGGATAGAGCTTTAATATTGGTGCTTTAACATTCACGTCTGAAATCTCATCAATTCCTGTAGAGAAGATTCCAAAAAAGTGCATTATAGAATCTAAAAGTACGGCTCTTGTCGAAACACCGCTGCCATCAACTAGACCACCAAGTTCAAATGAAGTACCAACAGTCTTATAAATTCCTGCATCATTTGCCACACCGCAATTATAGTTATTATTACCATCGCGGAAAATTAAGAATCCACTACCCGTAGGATTGATGTGGTCTATATAGCTATTCTCACCAGTATAATTAAAATTCATCTGACTAGTAAAGGTCCCAGACTCACCCACTACTGGGCCTAAATCACCAGTACCATCACTAATCGCCTGAATTCCAAAAAGCGGACCAAAATCATAACCACCCATATATAGAGGATCATAATACCAGAAGTCACCACCCTCAATATACAGATTGCCGCCGTTATTAAGGTAATCAACAAGCGCGGTTGCCTCTGAACTTGATTCTCCGATAACATAATTATTCGCGAAGATACCAACACAGACAAAGATTGCGTTATAGAGCTCAAGGTCATCTCTTCCAAGCAGGTCTGTAGAACATTCACCTGTATAACCGAGTGAACCTAAAATACTGTCTATTCTTTGACCTGAGGTTGGTGTTGGATCAGCATTCCATACCAGGTAATGATAATTACCAACTATTAGCTTAAAGGTAAGGGTATCGACATAACCGCCATCACCAGCAACGAGATTAAACTCGGCAATATGACCGGTAGGCGTAGATGGATCGGCTGACACTACATAGGGGTCGCCGGTATTTTCTTTTATACTATCGACTGCCAGAGAACCAAAATATCCGGCATTGTCAGTAATGGTTATGTATGGATCTGAAGATTCAATGGTTGTGGACAGGTTAGTGAAGTCAACAGCGCCGGTATTCCTAAGTGTTGAGGTTAGGTCTACAGTTTCTCCAGGATCTAAGCGGCCATTATTATTACCGCCTGCATCATAGACCGTTGTTCCAAGCAAGGAAACATATGGCTCTGTCCCTGTATAATTGAGGATAATATCATCGGCGAAGACCTTCGCCCATTCTGTATCCCCTCAATCATCCACACATTGAGCGAGCAGAGAAACCTGAATTTTTGCGACATCTGATCCATTAACAGCAGGCACATTCACTAATTCATCATCGATATTGAAGGCATAGTTATTCCATAAGGTATCTATAGCATTAATTACATGACAGGAATCGTTACTTTGCCATGGACATGCTGCGGTACCGGCGATTATTTTTGAAGATCCTAATACTACATTCGATGCATTCAGATACCAGATGCAGACTCCAGCACCAGACCAGCACTGAGCCGAAGTGCTATAGACAATGAGTTTTGCATTAACTGAAAATTCGAGGTCAGTAGTCGGAATAACCACGGTTTGGAAGAGTTTTATACTGCCAGTTCCATCACCCTTGTGCACAAAGACCTCGTAATCAGGGTCGGGGTCGTAATTGGTTGCCCGTACGATTGTTAAGACACCAGAACCAGATGAACCTTGAAACCAACCCGTCTCAAGCGGTTCCTCAAAATCGCCGTTCGTAATGTATACTGCGGCACTGCTGATACCTACGATCAGCAATAAAGCTAAATACCGTTGCATAACACCTCCTTTCACAAATATACATACCTTGTATATATATTTATCACGTTATGTTTGAGTTTTGATACCATAATATACGATATTAGAGTCAGCAAGATAACCTTTTGTACCACTAAGATTAGATCTACCTGATGCACATGTAAAAATTATGCATAGGAGTTCCCTTTATTTATTATATGATTGTATATATTTTTAGATATTTGTCAAGCCCCGCACTTTCATGAAAATGCGGGGCACGTAGGGGAAAATTACCTGACTACTATTTTACCGTTCGTATTTACTACGTTGCTCTCAAACCGGAATAAGTAAACACCAGCACCAACTACGAAACCTGTGTCATCTTTGAGATTCCATGCAACCACTTCCTGATTTCCTGAAGATAATCCGCTTAACGTCTTGACATGACGACCAATAACATCAAAGATATCGATCTTGTATTCGCTCCCTGCCGGTAAATTGAAAGAGAACTTCGTGCCATCAACACAAGGATTTGGTGACACATTTACTTTCTGTAGAGAAACGTCTTCAGCAGGCACTTCTTCAATCCCGAACACACTGAAGTCTATCATACCACCCTGCCATATTTCCTTTACTGTATCCGGCTGATAGACAGTATCCTGAAACCAGGTGACAAACGTGAGCTTGTATCGGTTCCACTCTGAATCAATAGTGAAATCCTCGCTCACAGTCACAGAATCGCCAGCCGGGATACTCACAAGCGTACCAGTATAGTTCGGCAAATAATCTCGCGCGACATAATTATGCCAAACATCGCCATTGGGAACAGCACGATATATACTATCTTCGGTAATAACAAAGAGTACGTGACCATTGAGTGTTGCTGTGGAGTCATTGCGGAATTGGGCATATATTGTTCCAGTCATACTTGAGGCGTTGTAGTCACCCCACATGGTTGTTGTAACGGACGCAGGTTGGGCCATACGGGTCGTGATCTTGCTTTCCCACTGACTATAGGTATAACTGCCATGAGGATCTCCATCATACCAGAGCCACGGCGTGGCCCAATACCAGGAACCTCCTGAATAATATGGTGGTGGATACGAAAACCAACGCTGTCGGGCGTCATACAAATACATGCCATAAGCGTTAGAACTAATGTGCATTTCAATGACAGCGACTCTTCCGGGATTGTTTATTGCGATTTGAGCCAGTGTACCACTGGCGTATCTACAAGAACCTCAAGTCTCAGAATAGGCTTCTTCACAGACTACAACACGCTCAGCAGCAAAAACACCACTCATTAGCCCGAGGCCAACAAAGAGACCTAAGGCCACCATTACGTATCTATTCATAATACCTCCTTTCTTATGAAATCCGCGTGACGCAATATTTCTACTATAACTATATATAAATAGTGGATAATGTCAAGAATTATTTTTCACCCATAGTCTTCAGCAAAGCCCTTGAGAAATTAAAAGTTAACCCACCTGAAGCCATGCACATTGGCGACCTGCTTGAAACTGATATTGCAGGTGCAAAGACAGTTGGGATGAAGACAGTTTGGTTCAACTGGAAAAATGAGTCAAAAAAAAGGAAAACAAATATTGTACCTGACTATGAAATAGATAAACTATCTCAACTATTGCAAATCCTTCCCCTCTAAGAGGGAGTGATTGACAAACAATAATTTATGTAGATAATACAATTTATGCACTGGCATGATGATGAATTAATTAGCGAAGAAGAAGAAAAGGTATCAAAAAGAAACTGGCGTATCATAAAAAAATTGATACCTTATTTCAGGAAGTACTTAAAGAAAATTATCATTGCTTCTATATTACTCCTCTGCTCCACCCTCTTAACCCTTCTTGGGCCTTTATTAATAAGGCATGTAATCGATGTAGAAATTCCCCAAAAGAATATTCAGGGACTGTTGATCATCGCGCTTCTGTATTTAGTAATACAGATATTCATTATTCTAGTTAGGTATTTACAACAGATTGAGATAATGATAGTTGGCGAAAAAGCAATCGCGGATTTGAAATCAGATCTCTTTGAGCAATTGCTAAATATACCAGTAACATACTTTGACAAAAATCCTGTAGGCAGGCTGATATCCCGAGTTGACAGTGATACAGAAACATTAAAGTTCCTCTTCTCATCAACTGCAGTTGTTCTTATCCGAAGTCTTACCCTTATAATAGGAATGTCTATAGTAATGATGATCATAAATTTACGCCTCTATCTTTTAATCTTAATCATGCTTCCATTATTCTTATATATATTCTGGTGGTTTGAACAGAATGTTCGCCCAGTTTATTTAGCCCTCAGAAAAAAAATCGCTGAAATAAATAGTTTCATCATTGAAACACTTAGAGGGTTATCCATTGTTCAAGTGTTCAGGCAGGAAACAAATTTCGTCTCAAAGATTAACAAAATCGGTAGAGAAAAATATGATACAGAAATAAAGGCATTGACATTCTGGTATCGAATCTGGTTCTTTGTTGATATTGGTGAGGTCATCGGTATTATTCTTATCCTCGGCGTCGGCGGGATGTGGGCATTAAAAGGAATGATCACTATCGGTTCGATTTTTTTGTTTGTAAATTATATTACACGACTTTTTGGACCTCTGCGTGGACTTTCTGACCAGGTGAATGTTATTGAACGTGCATTTGCATCGGCTGAACGGGTCTTCCAAATTCTATCAAAAAACAGAGAAGAAAAAAAAGAAGAAACAAAAATTGTGGAAACTTTCAAGCGAAAGATTGAGTTTAAAAATCTCAGTTTCTTTTATGAAGATGGAAAATGGGTATTGCAGAATCTAAACTTCAAAATCAAAAAAGGGGAACGCATTGCCTTGGTTGGTGAAACCGGTGGTGGTAAAACTTCGGTCGTCTCACTCCTTTTGAAATTTTATACTCCCCAAAAAGGAAATATTCTTATCGATAACCTCAAAATTACTGATATTAACCGCAATTCACTCCGTTCAAAGATTGGATTTGTACCACAGGATGTAATCCTTTTTCCCGGCTCAATACTTGAAAATTTACGTAGGTTTGACGAGCAGATTCCAGTCGCTAAGGTCTATGAAGCAACAAAACGGGCACATATGCATGACCGAATTACCAAATTACCTGATGGCTATAATACCAACATTATTGAACAGGGGATAAACCTTTCTTTTGGCGAAAAACAACTCCTTTCTTATGCAAGGGCATTAGTCTTTGACCCTGAAATTCTTATCCTTGACGAGGCAACCTCATCTGTTGATCCGGTGAGTGAACAACTAATTCAAGAAGGAATGAAAGAGCTCTTAAAGAATCGTACTGCTATCATCATTGCCCACCGGCTCACAACAACGAGATTAGCAGACCGCATTCTCGTTATCCATAAAGGGAAATTAATTGAGCAAGGTAAACATACAGATCTGTTACTCAAAAAAGGTTATTACTATAAATTATATAATCTACAGTATTTAAGCGGGGCAGGATGAAATCAGTAATTAATTTCTGGAAAAAGAAAAAGTTGTGGCTGACATTCTTAATTGTCTTTACCTTTATAAATACTATTATTACACTTCTATTTCCTTATATATTAAAAGACATAATTGACGGCATAAAAGCCAATTTTGCCCGGCACGACCTTATTAAATACGTATTGATTCTTGGCATACTTGGTTTTTTCCGTGCTCTATTTAATACACTTCTCCCCCTTTGTCGGGGAAAGACAAATGAATCCTTCTTAATCCAAGAAAGAACTGGTATCTTCTCAAAAATTCTGAAAAAAGGTTATTCCTTCACCAACTTTTTGCCGGCTGGTGATATCTTGCAGCGGCTCGACCATGATTTAAGAGAATTATCATGGTTTGCCTGTTCAGGAATCTTTCGACCGATTGAAGGAATCATTATTATTTTAGTAACGCTGTTTTTTCTCATCAAAATCAACTTTTTGCTCACCATCTTCACAGTTTTACCTATGAGCCTGGCAATCTTCGCCTGCCTTAAAATAAGCCCGCTGATGTACAAATACTATTACAAATGGCGGGATGCTATGGCAAAAGTGAATAACTATCTCCATTCGAGTTTTTCGGGTATCAAACTTGTGAAATCATACACCATGGAAAAGAAAAGCCATCATCAATTTAACAAAATACTCCAAACGAGAATTGAGGCAGCTATTAAGGTAATCAAAATTGAAGCGATAATCGACACGCTTTTTTCATCAATTCAAGAAGTCGGCATAATCTTTATTCTACTGTTTGGCGGAATCTTTATTATCAAGGAGAATTTAACAATCGGTGAGTTTATTGCCTTCAATGCCTATATCTTACTGCTCCTTGGCCCAATGATAAGAATTGGCCATTTCTTTGTCTCCAAGAAAAGAGCCCAGGTACAGAGTGAACGTCTCGAACAAATAGAGAATTACCCGCTTGATGTAGTCGATAACGGTAAAAAGCAGTGCATTGCACCTGAACAAATAGTTATGAATAACGTCTCTTTCAAATATTCAAAGGAATCACCAGTTATCCTCAAGAAAATCAATATAAAAATTCCCGCTGGTAAAAGAATTGGTCTGGCAGGAACCGTCGGTTCAGGAAAAACGACACTCACAAAACTACTGATGAGAATTGTCGACCCGATCCACGGTAAAGTAAAAATCAATAAATTCAATATCAAAGAAATCCCTTTGTCTCAATTAAGATCTTTAGTGGGCTATGTACCTCAAGAACCTTCACTTTTTTCAGATACTATACGCAACAATATCATTTTTGGCAGAGATTGTTCGTCTGAAAGATTAAATGAAGCAATTAAACTTGCCCAACTTGAAGATTTTATGAA
>Ga0209986_10001121_pt1 | contig 26006 bp, 30 predicted proteins | sample BlataG_FD_183168 | JGI IMG/M metagenome (GOLD analysis project Ga0209986, IMG submission 183168) | Deep subsurface microbial communities from Black Sea to uncover new lineages of life (NeLLi) - Black_00105 metaG (SPAdes) (version 2) | ecosystem: Environmental > Aquatic > Marine > Oceanic >... | reverse complement strand
TATCTTTCGCGTGTTCTATCCCCCCACATGTGTCCCATTTATAATGGTAAATAAAAACACACATATGGTGGAATCATGGAACGAGAACTGAAACGGAGAAGATGGATCGTACATAAGAAGATCCAAGGATGGAATGAGAAAGACATAGCTACAGCCCTAAGAATAAGTGTACGAACTGTAAGACGTTGGTGGAGAGTTTATCGAGAGAAAGGATGGAGTGGACTTGAAATAAAGCCAAGAAAACCCAAAATAACTCATAAAACACCAAAAAAGATTATAGATGAGATTATCAGACTTAGAGAAGAAAGAAACTGGGGACCCAACAAGATAGAAGCTTACCTAAAGAATAAACAAGACAAAGTCCCTCCCGTAGGGCACAACACAATCTACAGGACAATTTGCAATGCTGGACTAAACAATGCTTTAGAGAGAAAAAGAAGAACATGGGGCAGGAAAAGATTCGAAAGAAAGCATTCTAACTCCCTCTGGCAAGCTGACTTCAAATTAACGGAAGAAGATCTCTGGATGGTCTCGTATCTTGACGATCACTCAAGATTCATAACAGGATCCGAGAAGTTCGATGATCCAACTACTAAAAATGCGCTAGAGGTCTTGGAAACGTCTATAGACAAATACGGGAGACCGAAGCAGATCCTAACGGATAGAGGGACTCAATTCTATCCTGCAAGGAAAAAGGAGAACAAAGAAACGATGAGCAGATTTACCAGGCATTGTAAAGAGATGGGCATTGAACACATTGTTGCAAGTAAGAGAAGACCCACAACAATAGGCAAAGTAGAAGCCTTCCACAAAGCCTACGTCTTTGAAGCCTGGATGTTTGATAAACACAAAGATTTTGTACATTACTGGAATTATGAGAGGCCTCACCAGGGGATAAAGTATATGTATCCTGCTGAAATATATTTCAAAGATATGAATAGGACAGATGTCATGGGATAGAACACTCGTGTTCTTCTCCAAAAACTTTAAATATCTTTATGTCTTATAAAAGAGTTATTTCAGGCCTAAACATTCTTTTGATGATCGACATAAAAGTGATGACAGAATATAGTTCAGTCATAACGCAAACGTATCGCTTCGTCTGTAATTGTTGGCTCGATCCTCTTTTTCCACTCTGGAGATTCCCACGTTTCCAGATTTTTATGCGTTAGATAATATTTTTGAGGAATCGGGTGTGTCCCGATAACTACCTTCATATGATACTTTTCTTTTATAAAATCGCAGAAGTGATCGATATAAGGACAGGGAGGGTACCCTACCACAAATCCTGTTGCGAGATGTATCACCTCTGCACCATTCTTCTTCATCTCTTCTGGACAGTACTCTACATTTCCGCCGGGACAGCCGCCGCATGTGGTATATCCTACCAATTCTACTTCTTTATCCTTATAAATACTGAATGCGCCTTCTCTATTATGAAGAGATCTCAAGCATTTACCGCCTGCACAAGTATTCCAGCGATCGCATATAATAATACCGATCTTTATTTTTTCTGTCATGCTATCTCTCTCTTTCTCCTTTTATGAACTCTTCGACCATCTGTTTTGCTATCGAATCTGGATACTGGATCGGTGGATGCTTGAAACTGTATGCAGATATGGATATCAACTGTCCACTTACTCCTCTATCCAATGCAATTTTAGCTGCCCTGATCGCGTCTATCATCACGCCGGCGGAGTTAGGAGAATCCTCCACGCTGAGTTTAAGATCTATCGTTAATGGTATATCCCCAAACTTCTTTCCCACCATATAGATATAGCAGACTTTGTTATCATTTAAGAATTCTACATAGTCTGAAGGCCCTATCCTCAGGGGGATTTTATATGGAACTAAGCTTTGCACAGCCTCTGTTTTGCTTATTCTTTTAGATTTCAGCCTTTCCTGTTCCAGCATATTATAAAAATCAGTATTCCCGCCAATGTTCAACTGATAACTCTTCTCAATTTTAACTCCTCTGTCCAAAAGCAACTGGGCAAGAACTCTGTGAATTATAGTAGCTCCAACCTGACTTTTTATATCGTCTCCTGCGCACGGCAGTCCTGCATCTTCAAATTTTTTTGACCAGTCGTCTCCAGAAACAATGAATGCGGGCATTGCATTTATGAAGGCAACTCCTGCCTTTAAGCACTGTTCAGCATAGTACCTGGACGCCTTTTCGCTCCCCACGGGCATGTAGTTTACGAGTACATCTGCATTACTCTCCTCCAAAATCTCTGCTACATTTACTGGCTTCTGATTTCTATCTACAGGTATTTTTTCACTCAAATACTTACCTATTCCATCCAGAACCTCTCCTTTTCGAACTATAACATCACTTTTTGGTGGGTCTGAAAATTTTATTGTACAGTTTTCACCTGAAAATATCGCCTCTCCTAAGGGCTTACCTACCTTTCTTGAATCTACATCGAAGGCAGCTACAGGGATTATATCCCCTATCTTATAACTCCCAAAGACGTTGTGCATTAATCCCGGGACCAATTCATCTTTTTCATCCACATTTTTATAGTATTCTAGACCTTGGATCAATGATGATGCACAGTTTCCTATTCCTGCTATAGCTAGTCTTATCTTGCTCATGAAAATCACCTTTTTAATTATCTACCATAGACTTTAAATATTTTATGCTTATGAAACATTTAAATTCTATAAAATCTAATATAAATTGGTGATAAAATGCCACTTGAGAGATTGAAAAGAAAAATGACAAAAGAAGTCATGTGGATATATGTATTGAAACTCCTTAAAGACAGGCCTATGTATGCCTATGAGCTTAAAAATGAGATCAAAGAGCGATTTGATTGGGCTCCAGCCACTATCACATCTTATGTAGTTTTATACAGGCTTCAAAGTGAAGGATATGTTACTGCAAAGTGGGGGGATGAAAGTACCAATCCAAGAAGAAAGTATTATTACATATCAGAAAAAGGAGAGAAACTTCTGAAAGATGGGGAGAAATTCCTTAGAGATATAATCCAAGTGCTTTTCGAATCTTAAATCTTCAATACTTCAAACTCCTCTACCACGTCTGAATCTTTCAGATGCGTCTTAATATCCTCTACAGTTAGCTTGCTTTTTGATATATCCACAAGTCTAACAACTGTAGATTTATCATCATCTATCATTTCTCCTTCTTCATAAAGTATGTTTATAAGATTTTCTCCAAGAAAAAGATCTACTTTAGCGCTAGCGCCTGGTATATTCTTTAGTATTAGATTAATTTCCACTAACTCAGTTCCTTTTGCAGCTAAAGGAGATATTACAGCTTCTTTCTCATCAGGATCTGTTTCTATCAGAATATACTCACATTTTTCCAGTTCTAGGGCTTTAAAGACCTCTTCCGGGAACTCGATCTTGTTTTCTTTCAACCTCACTATACTGTATTCTTTCATTGTGGTCACCGTTGTTCTAAGACGAAGGAAAAATAATATCTCTACAAATTTAAAGGTTTCGGTTAAAGGTATCCCCAAACAAATAAAAGTTTAAGATACATAGCATAAGCATGGATAAAAATCTAATTACTTTTGAGAAGAGTTTAGTTTTATCTCTTATATTCCTTATTTTTCTCTCAGGATGCATTACTGAAGCACCTCAGACTACTACGCCTTTTCCTACCCCCACCCCAACGCAACCTTCTGCACAGTTCGAGGTCACTGATTTGCGAGTGGCTCCCGAGAATCCTAAAGTAGGAGATACACTGACTATTCTTGTAGACGTCCAGAATAGAGGAGATTCTTCGGTAAGTTACACACTCATAGTGAGTATCGGGATGAAATTAAAGAGTCAAGATATAGAATTGGAAGGAAAAAGTTGCAGAACAGTTGAATTTCAGGAAATAGTAGACAAAGAAGGAGAAATAGAGATAAGAGCAGGTGATTTGGCAAAAACAATAAATGTTTCATCTTTAGAGACGCAGACCACGCCACCCCCCGCTACCACAGCACCTCCGACCACATCCACCCCAACTACGACTCCTCCAGTGCAGAATTCATTTTTCTACATGCTGCAAGGAAAATTTATCCAGACAACAGAGTATGAATATGAAATATATTTGGAGAGTGGAGATGTAAAACCTGTAGATGTGAATACTGTTCTTATTCCTTCAGTTTCGAGTTACCATTTCTCACAGCAAATTTTTAAACAGAGTATCGAGTATAGTGAAAACCCAGATAAAATAACTAGGAAAAAAGATGAGTTTGGAGTAAGATACGAGAGGGCAGAGTGGAATGATCCACCATCAGAAATAACTGTAAAAAGAACTGCAACATGTAAAAATATTATAAGTTATTCTCCATTTATCACACAATCTAAATATCCTTTAGATACAAAATCTTTATCTTCCAATATCAAGAAATATCTTGATCCTGAATTCTTTGTACAATGTGATGATCCCGAAATAATACAAAAAGCAGAAAAGATTGTAGAAGGAGCAGAATCAGAGATGGACGCAATAGTGAGGATACTGAACTGGGTGAGGTACAATGTACAGTATACATGCTCAAAAGATCTTAAGGTGTGCGAAGGAGTTTCATTCGTCGATGCAAAAAGGACACTAAAACATAGAAAGGGGAACTGTGTGAACTTTGCAAATTTATCGATTGCGTTACTGAGAGCGGCAGGGATCCCGGCAAAAAGGTCAGGAGGGTACGTTGCAGATTCCGAGTATGAATCTCTAGCATGTCACGCTTGGATAGCTGTATACATTCCTGAAGAAGGATTTGTCGAGTTTGAGTCGTCATACTGGATGCCACGATCAGGTTTGGTACCGGAAACAATACTCATGCCTCAGCACATATGCTATGGAGGCGTTGGAGTATCGAATGCAAATTTTAGTGAATTGCACAGATCAACACAAGAAATTACATCTCTCACAGAAAAAAAGACGTACGTATCGGAAACTATCAACAAAAACGACATCGTATCGTTTTTTGCTTATATAGAAAAAAGTTCCAGAGATTACACCGCATCCTTCACAGCAATTGCACCACCGGGATGGAAGGTATTTTTTTCCAATGATACTCTTAATATAGATTCAGAGAATTATATTTCCAAGGAAATCCTCATCACCATCATACCGCCTCCAGATGTCAAATCTGGAGATGAAGTTGAAATAAAGATCATTGCAGATGATGGCATAAAACAGGAAGAGATAGTGATCTTTATATCTATCAAATGAACAGAAAGAGTTATTCTATAATGAATGCTTTGTTGTCAGTTGATTAAAGAGGAAACTATTTAAATTTCAATGCATAATAAATTTTATGAAATTAGTTTTGAAGTTTGGAGGTTCTGTTCTTCTTAAAGATGAGGAGATAGATACTAAAATAATAAAACGTTATGCTCTTATAATCGATCAGATAAGTCAGAAACATAAAATAAATATAGTTGTGGGCGGAGGAAATCTAGCAAGAAAATATATAAAGGCTCTGGAGAATTTAGGAGCTCCCGAGTCCTTTAAAGACCTTGCAGGCATAGAGATCTCGAGAATAAATGCACAGATATTTATTACAGCATTAAAAGATCGTGCTTACCCTGTACCGCCAAAAAGTTTTGATGAGGTAATAAGAGCATTAAGCTCAGGGAAAATTGTAGTCTGCGGGGGAATGTTCCCCGGGCAGTCAACAAACGCTGTTGCAAGCTTTATAGCTGAAGAAATGAAAGCTGATCAACTTATTAACATAACAGATGTTGATTATGTATACACAGATGATCCAAAGCTAAATCCAGACGTAGAACCTATAGAAGAGATAAAAATTGATGATTTTATAGACCTTATAATGAAAAATCCTGGAGGTGCAGGAACGTATAAACTTTTTGATATCACGGCCGCTCAGATCATAAAAAGATCAAGAATTCTATTAAAATTCGTTTCTGGACGTGATCCCGAGAATATACTAAAAGCAGTGAATAATGAGAGAGTAGGAACAGTTGTCATGAGCGAGATTGGACGTTGATATTCATAAACAGCATCTGTCAACACAGGTACATGTCGTTTCGACTCCTTCTGTATTTCTTATTTCACTAACTTTTTCGTCTATTTCATTCATATCTTTCGCGTTTAGTATTACAAGAATATCATACTCCCCAAAAAGTAAGTGAGCCTCTCCAGATTTTTTTAACGACTCGAATATACTGTTTTCCATTCCCGAAATCACTTTTGTCAATATGTATGCTCTTACCATAAAATCACCAACAAAATTCTGGGTATTGTTACCTCATATATTTTCATTTTTATACTTAAATATTTTACTAACAAGGCTTGAAAATGAAAGTAAAAATACTCACTCAAAACTCTGCAACCATTTGAAATACTCATAATACTCTTTACATCTCATATATCTGATGTTGTATTTGTTTTCAATAAACGTAAAATAGTTTTTTATCTCATCAATTTTTTCCATGTTTAAAGTAAGATCATCATTTACAATATTCCAGTTGTGAAAATATATAACAAGGGTATCATACCCTTCTTCTGTCTTTCTCATTGTAAGTTCCTCCATATTACCTTTATAGAAATTCAAATATCGTCCTTCAGTGGAGGTCAATGGCAGTATAAGTAGATTATCTTCGAAATAGATGGTATCTTCGGTGTCCCAGCCCAAAAAACCAGGTGCTTTGGAAAGATCAACTAAAAATCCAGTTTCTTTCAATACCTTTTTGAGATCATCGGTCATCACAAAGCATCCTGCCCTGAAAGATACTATGTCCTGATCATACTTTTTTGCTTTCTCTTCCCCACTGAGTATCCATGTTTTCAGTTCATTATAGTCATACCAATCCGTGCCATGAAAATGGAGTCCTATCTCATGCCCATCATCTATTATTCTTTTGAGTAGTTCTTCAAACTGAAACATATCTGCCATGGAATCAGATTCTACCAAAAAAGTTGCTTTGATATCATGTGCTTTAAATATATCGAGAATGATGAGCGTTGTTTCTTCTATACTTTCGTAAATATCTTCACTTCCAATTTCAGGCTTCTCTTTTTCCCAATCTATCGTCACAATGAAATTTACGGGGGGTTTATCATCGTTAATCTCGCCCATGCTGAATAAAAGGAAAACTTATAAGAACTACCTCTTTTTGCATAGAGATACTTTACATCCGAAAATAAAAAGTTTATCACATATTCTCAGAAAGATTTTTATATGAACATCATCTTTTCCTGATCATGAACAGCCAGAAAATAGCTCATGTTGGGATTTTTGCGGCTTTGTACACTGTTATAGGCATGATCCCCGCATTTCCTTTAGTTGGATCTTCAACTACAATGAGTTTTAGCGAAGTTTTAAAACCTTTTAACGGTATTCTTTTAAATCCATACTATGGATTTTTGGCTACAGGAATAGGAGCTTTTGTTCTTTCTTTAATAAACCCTTCTCTACCCTTCGGATTTGCTTATTTTATCGTACCCGCTGTTGGAAGTTTACAGGCTGGTTTTCTAGCTTACAAAAAATGGAAAGAAGGGACTGTTCTTCTGGGGGTATTGATCTTTTTATGGTATCTTTTTGATACTGGAAGAATAGTCTGGTATTATCCCTTTCTTCACTTTGTAGCCTTATTTTTTATTATTTTTACAGGGAAAAAACTTCCCGAGCTTTTAAAATCGAAACATATTGCAGTTTCCCTTTTCATCATTTCTTTTTGCGCAACTCTGACAACTCATTTGACAGGAAGTATATTTTTTCTGAACATGTACTCACCATCTCCAGAGGTTTTCGAAAAAGTTGTTTTCATATATCCCCTAGAAAGATTAATCTTCACGATATTATCTACAGTTTTATGTTATGCAATACTGAAAGGTGGTTTTATTGATAGAGATAGATGGAAGCTACTGTGAAGGAGGAGGACAGATTTTAAGGACAGCTGTAGCTCTTGCGGGTGTTACAGGAAAAGAAACTAGAATATCCAACATTCGAGCAAGTAGAGATCCCCCAGGACTCAAGAGACAACATTTGACAGGTATACTCGCCGCCGTAAAAATATGCAATGCTTTGGTAGAGGGGGCAGAGATCGGATCGAAAGAAGTTGTTTTCAGGCCGGACACTATAAACTCGGGAAAGTATAAAATAGATATAGGTACTGCGGGATCAGTAACATTACTTCTGCAAACTTTAATTCCAATAACCATTTTTTCAGATAAAAAAACAGTCTTAAATATTACGGGAGGCACAAATGTGCAATGGTCTCCTTCAATTGATTATTACTCAGAAGTATTCCTCTATTTTCTAAAAGAAATGGGAATAGAGACAAAAATGGAAATTTTAAGATATGGTTTTTATCCTAAGGGAGGAGGAAAAATCAGATTCGAAGTTTTACCATGGAAAGAGAAGAAGAAGATAGATCTTACAGAAAGAGGAGAAAAGAAAAAAATTAAGACAATAAGTGTAGCCACACATCATTTAAAGAATGCCGAGGTGGCAGAAAGGCAGATAAGAGGTTTCAGAAGAGTTTTACCATGCGAAAAAGAGACAAAGTATGTGGATTCTTATTCCATTGGCTCGTCTATTACAGGCACAGCATATTTTGAAAACTCGAGAATGGGTAGTTCTGTTCTTGGCGAAAGAGGAAAAAAAGCTGAGATCGTTGGAAGAGAAGCAGCAGAGGGGTTAAAAAAAGAGATAGAATCCAATGCAGTTCTCGATAAATACATGGGAGATCAGATAATCCCATACTTGGGATTAGTGGGAGGAAAGATCAAGGTCTCAGAGATTACAGATCATTTAAAAAGCAATATCTGGGTAGTCGAGAAGTTTCTTCCAGTTAAATTCAAGATAGAAGGGAATATAGTTGAAACAAAATTTTAAAAACAATGAAATTATAGTTTTAAGTAGGAGATAACCATGAAGATGCAAAACAAAATAGCCTTAGTTACGGGAGCTGCGCTAGGCTATAAAAATGGTGGTTCTTCAATAGGAAGTGCTATCGCATTTAAACTTGCTTCCGAAGGAGCAAAAGTCGTAGTTATTGATATTTTAGAAAAGATGGGACAAAGAACTGTCGACAAGATTAAGGAAAATGGAGGAGAAGGCTTATTTATAAGAACAGATGTATCAAAAACAGATGAAGTTAAAAGGGCTATAGAGATAACCAAGCAGAAATTTGGGAAATTACATTGTCTTGTAAATTGTGCCGCTTCTTATGAAGGCAATATCTTTAAAAATGTTGTGGAAACTCCGGAGGAAGACTGGAATCGCATTATTGATGTGAATTTAAACGGATATTTCAGATTTGCTAAATATGCAATTCCTTTGATGTTGGAAAGTGGTAGGGGAACAATTGTAAACATTTCATCATGCGCCGCTTTCAATGTTTTAAAAAGTTTTAGCATCTATCCTGTGACAAAGGCTGCAATCAATGCTTTAACGAGAACATTAGCCATAGATTTTGCTCCGCAAATTCGCACAAATGCGATTTGCCCCGGATTTGTAAAAATAGCGAATTCAGAGAACGATAGAACTCCAGAGGAAATCGAGCAATGGATTGAAGGAATAGCTAAAGGCTATCCTCTTAAAAGAACTTGTTCAGTTGAGGAAATCGCCAATGTTGCTTTGTTTTTAGCCAGTGATGACTCATCGTATATCAATGGTGAGTGTATAATAGTTGATGGTGGAAGATTCGTATCTGATACGCATGAATTTTAACGATGAAAAGCTTTTGCCAACATCACAACTTGTCTGGTTTGTACCAAAAATTTAAAAGTTCGAATTGTATATTATATATAATGGTGATGAAAATATGACGAGTTTGGAAGAATTGAAGGAAAAGATACTACCAATACTTAAAAAATGGGAGATTAAAAGGGCGTCTATATTTGGGTCTTATGTTAGGGGGGAGGCTAGAGATGACAGTGATATAGATATTCTAGTAGAACTTGATGAGGAATTAAGCCTATTAGACTTCATAGGCCTTAAACTTGAGATTGAAGATGCTATTGACAAGAGAGTTGATCTGGTAGAATTCTCTACGATCAAACCAGCATTTAGAGATAGGATTTTGAAAGAACAGGTGGCACTCATATGAAAAGAGAATATAAAGCCTATTTAGAAGACATTTTAGAGTGCATTGAAAGAATTGAAGAATATGTTGACAGAATGAATGAAATTGATTTTTATGAAAATTATCAAGTACAGGATGCTGTGTTAAGACGTTTAGAGATTATTGGTGAGGCTGTCAAAAGAATACCCCAAAATATTAAGGATAAATATCCTAATATCCCTTGGAGGAAAGTTGCTGGATTAAGAGATGTACTAATTCATGGATATTCAGGTGTAAATTTGAAAAGAGTATGGAAAATAATTATAGAAAATCTACCAGAACTAAAATCTCAAATCATTGATATAATTGATTCAATAAAGAAAGAGGAAATAAAATAATAGGCGGAGAATACTCCGCGGTGGCGAATTTCAGATACACTCAGAACACTATATTTTTGATTTATGTCCAAATTTTAAAAATAATGAAATATATTATTAGTTTGATTATAAACGAGTTAGGCGAAATATATGGGAAAATGGAAAAATATGACTTAGTTGCACCATGCGGTGATTATTGTGGTGCTGTGGACAGTATAATGGATTAATTATTGAAACAGCCAAGCAGATGAGGGAATTTGCAGATCCCGACACGATGGATAGATATAAGAAATTTAAGGAAATAGGATTCGAGAAATGGATTGAACAATTTTGAAAAAAGTATTTAAAAGTAACAGTAGAGATCATTTATGGATAAAGAAGAGATACCCTTGGACTGGAAGGATTATGTGGCTTTTACATTAGCCTTTCTTCAAACAGTCCTTTTGCCGTTTATACTTTTCATTGTAGTGATATTAATTTTAGTATTTTTAATATCAGTTATGTGGTGAGTATGGAGGTAACAAGGTATAGTTTTATATATCTTCTTTTAATGATCTCTATAGTTTTATTAAATGTAAATTATTTTCCGCAAACTGATGAAAATTTGGAAGAGAACTACGAGCCTTCTAACATTTTGCTCGATACAGTTCACGGAAACGCTAAAAGTGGTATTCTGGTACTGAAAAATAATTTTTCCTGTGAAGAAACACCTTTTTTCCCAATAACTTCAAAAGTGTTATCAAATTATGATCTTTTGATAATCTCAGAGCCAGGGCACTCTTTTTTCAATTCAGAGATAGAAGCTATAGCAAAATTTGTAACAGACGGAGGCTATTTAGTATCTATGGGAGGAGAAGTTCTAAATCCACTTCTTTCAGTGTTTGATGTGAGTGTAACAGATATAGAATATATGGGCAAAAGTTATATGCCACAAGAGGCAGGCGAAGAGAGCTATAACTTCAAATTTACAGATCTGCAAAAAAACGAACTGACAAAAAATGTCGACTGTCTCTATTTTAAAAGGACTAAGTTGGTCTCTGGAGATTTTGATCTCACAGCATCTGAATCACATAAATTTTCTTTTGATTTCGAAGATTTTCGTTATGAGGTTTCCAAACCTGTTACACTGATAGGTGTAAAAAATTACGGAAGAGGAAAACTGCTCGTAATAGGGAGTTTTTTAGATCCAAGCCATGATACTAACAAGATTCTTATTCAAAACTTTATACCATCAAATAAATTCAAAAATAGAGAAGAATACAATGCATTATATTCTTATCAAAAAATGATGAAAAATATAAGAGGAAACGAACATCTCGATCTCGCTTTAAACCTCGAGGCTGCCTGGGAAGCATATTTTGAAGGAGAAGATCCAAGACCGATTCTTGCCCAAAAACAGGATATATCTCCTTATTCAAAGTTTTTCTTCCTTTACTATGGGACGTTAGTTCTTTTTCCATTTTTTGTATTTTTTATAATAGATAAAAAAAGGAGTTTCATCTTTCTACTTTTTCTTTTAATTCTTTCTTCTCAGGTACATTATCACGAGAGAGAAACGAATCCGAATCTTTTGATATGTCCAAACAGTATCGGTGTTTCTTTAATTTCTCAAGAAATAGAAGAGAAAGATCTTGATGATTTTATATTCCTTAGAATAGAAACAGTCCCAGAAATATACAATAATTATCCTTCTCCAATGGAAATTCTCTCATCCATGAGAGACGATTGCGATGGACAGGCAATTTTAGCAGCTTCTATTTTAGAAAAGAGGGGATATAAACCAAAAGTAGTCTTTGGGATAGGACATGCGTGGGTGGAGTATGAAGGAGGAGATATTCTTAGTCCTTTGGGGGGATATTATATCAAATTTAATTCTAAGGGCATTAAGGATATAGATGTCTTAAATTTAATTGCTTATTCATTCTGTTATTCCTATACTTACAAGGCTATCTCTTTTTTACTTTTCGGAATATTATTGGCTAACTGGAGGAAAAAGATAGATTTTTCATATTTAATGAACTCTTTTATTTTGACAGCTTTCTTATTTGTATCTTTCTATTTCCTTATCCTTATATCCAGAGAAATAGGGTTTTTATCTATTTTTCTTTTCATATCCTTCCTCTATATGACAAAACATGGTATAGAGTGGACTAATAGATATAGGAGTAGAATACTCTCTTTTTCACTGGCTGCAGGGATCACAGTCTTCTTATTTCCGTATATATCACTATTACCCTCCAAGATTCTGACATTTTTATTAACTTCTGTCATCCTTGTTATTTTTTACATAATGTTTGTATTGAATTTTGAAGAAAAGATTTTCTGAAAAGGAATATTTTTTAAATTTAGAAACATATTTAACAATATGGAAAAGATATTTACTCAGGCTATAGATACTATATTTAAAAAACCAATTCTTTTAGTTCCAATGGCTATCCCCGCGGTCTTTGCCATGGTATTTGCTGGAAAGATCTTTATAGATTTCTGGAGATCAGGCTTTGATATATATTATTTTGCAAACTTTGATATTTCTTACCTGATATACGCTGTAATAATTCTTTTTTTGATTTATATCTTCTTTTTGCTCATGGAGGGTATAATGATCTATGATTTTACATTAAGAGGAAATATTGAGATTAAAAAGATAATTTTGAAATCTATCAAAGTATTTCCTATATTTTTGGCAACATTTTTACTTTTTTTGATATTTTATATCATTGTGATACTTCCTTTCTCCCTCCTGGCTGCTCTTGGAACTTGTGGGATCATTCTAATGTTTGTAGGCATCTTTTTTGTAGTGCTCTTCATATCTCCCATAATGTTTTATATTTTGCCTTCAACTGCAGACGGTAAATATTTCCACAATGCACTGATTAAAGGAGTTAATTTCCTTAGAAGAGACTTAAAAAGAGGATTTTATTTAGGTTTATTCTTTTTGCTCGTATCTCTTGGAGTTTCATTGATACCAATAGCCGGGGTATTTTTGCAGTATATTTTCCTGATTCCGTTCTTTATCGTTGTAATAACAATATATTACCTCAAGGAAGAAAAAGGCATTGAATACAGTATAGAGGTAGAGGTAAAGTACTGATGAAAAACGTAGTAAAGAAATATGATAGGACCGCTTCATTTTATAATCAAAGATACAGGGAGATACAGGAAAATAAATATAAAAAAATGATAAATTTTCCTGTAAAAGGAAAAATACTTGATATTGGGTGCGGTACAGGACTTTTATATGATTTTTTGGAATATGATAACTATATAGGTGCAGATTTATCTCTTGAGATGTTAAAAAAAGGAGGCTTCGCCAACAAAATACTTGCAGATTGTGAGTTTTTACCTTTTAAAGATTGCGTTTTTGATTTTGTTTTTTCTTTTACAGTTCTACAGAACTTACTTTCTTATAGAATGATCTCCGAAGCTTATAGAGTTTTAAAGAGAGAGGGAATCTTTATCCTGACAACTCTTAAAAAAACGTATAAAGAGGATTTAATTGAGACTTTTAAAATATTTAAGCTGATCGATAGAAGAGAATGTGATGAGGACGTGGGATTTGTATTAAAAAAAGCTTTCTAAGGTTTCTTGATTTAGAATTACACTTTTTCCTTTCCAGAGATCAAAATCTGTTGATAGTTTGGATTTTATATGCTCCAGAGCTTCTTTCATAGTGTCAAAACTGTTCATTTCAGCGTTTCTTACATTTTCCCTGCATTCCCAGACCCCCACGGGTAAAAAGTAATCGGGAGTGATCTCTCTAAAAACCAATGCACAAGCCTGTCTTTTCAACTCTTTAAGCCTCTCCAGGACTCCGAATCTTATCGCATAGTAACCTCCCCCCTGTTTAATCGCATACGTTTTTCTTCCGAAATAAGTTTCATACTCGGATGTTATGTTTATCTTCTCCGCACCCATGGTCCAGAATGTATCAGGTATCCACGCTTCCAATATCTCAAACTCCCATTTTTTTGGAATGAGAAGAATCTCAAAATGATTTCCTAAATATGAGTTGCTCAGAACAATGTATCTATCTATGATCTGGAAATCTTTTATTTCCGAGATCAGTTTTTTTCCGATAATGTCATCGACTGCTGTAATGCTCCATCTCGTAGGCACTATCTTTTTTTCTATCCCCAGTGCCCCTGAACTGAGAAACCTTGTGAGAGAGTATACGTCATATCCCTCTTTGTAAAGAATGTCGAGAGCATTTTCCGCTTTTATATCGTCATTAACAACTTTATCTACCTCTTTTGATATCTTCGGATTTTCAGTAATCTTTAATTCCTCTATTTTACCCAGAGGCCCCATAGGCTGCGATACTGCGGAGAACAATATCCTGAATTTAGGCTTTTTCTTGAGTTTTACCTCTATGTCTACAGGCTTTTCTGAAAGAACTATCTCCTGAACATCTTCCACGATCTTGCTTTCTTTATCCACTCGTACCTTCTCCATCGATCTTATGAGAGAAGATCTGTAGTTAATTATCTCGTTAAAACCATCTCCATACCATAGTTTAGGATTATCGTAAATCTCAGCCTCGTCTTCAAAAGGGAGGGAAAGAGGTCCGTAATAAACGTGAGGATAGTTTTTCCAGCCTACAAATAATGAAGGTGAAGGCCCGAAAAACTCGCGATCCAGAGTCACTCTTTTCTGTACCCTTATCTGTGCCAGGATAGGACATTTTGAAAGCCCGCAGAAGAGCCTCCCTTTACATACAATGCATTTCTCCTTATTTATGTCCGTAGATTTATATATATCTACAAATATTTTACACCGGGGGGTCAGGAAAGATTGATGTTTCATTAATTCCTGTTCGCTTCCGAGAATATATAATTTTCTGGCTTGGAGAATCGTTATAATCCCATGATCGTTAAATTTAAATAACAGTCAATAGATATTTTATCATGATAAAAGTAGGAGTCGTGGGTTATGGAACGATAGGAAAAAGAATCGTAGATGCTTCCATAGATTCTGGTTTTAACGTTGCAATTGCAGTCAGGAGATATACTCCGAAACTGGATATAGCCATTGAGAAAAAATATCCATTATACTCCATGACGGGAGATATAGGGGTAGATGTTTGTGGAGATTTTGGCGATTTTATAAAAGATTGTGATGTCATAGTTGACTGCACCTCGAAAAATGTTCCTGTTGAAAATTTTCCGAGGTATAAAAATGTCAAGGTTATTGTAGAAGGAGGGGAAAAGCACTCCCTCACGAATTTCTCGTTTTCTTCTCTCGGAAATTATGGAGAAGGAGTTAATAAGGATAAGGCAAGGGTAGTTTCATGCAACACTACTTCTCTGGTGAGAACGCTCTCACCTTTAAAAAATTATATTGACAATGTTTTTGTAACTCTGATAAGGAGATCGGTAGATCCCTGGGATATAAAAGGAGGTCCGATAAATGCAACAGTCCCTGTTCTCAAGGTTCCCTCGCATCACGGTCCTGATCTCAATACTGTTTTACCAGATATTAATATCCAAACGATGGCTGTTAAGGTACCAACAACATTAGCGCATTTACATATAGTGCGAGCAAAACTAAAAGAAGAGATGAAAAAGGAAGATTTAAGAGATATATTTGAAAATACTCCTAGGATAAAAGTTTTATCAGGGTATAAATCTACTGCAGATGTAATAGAACATTTCAGAGACCTTGGAAGAAAGAGATGTGACATGCAAGAGGCAGTGATCTTTGAGGAGTCTATAAATGTGGAATCAGGGATAGCATACTGGATACATGTAGTTCACCAGGAATCTATAGTAGTTCCAGAGAACATAGACTGTATAAAGGCGATGTTCGGTGAAAAAGACAAATGGAAAGCTATCTATGAAACAGATAAAACTCTTGGAATAGAAAAGAAGAAAGAATGTTATAAATAAACATCAACCTGGGGAACACAACCCTTTAAAATATTAAAAATAAATATACCACCATGTCAAAACGAAAAAAACGACCCATAACAGCGGAAGATTTATACAAGGTTAACATAATTTCTGATTGTCGAATTTCGCCAGATGGGCACCATGTGATCTTTTCTGTACAGAGAGTAGATAAAAAAACAGAGAAAAAATATTCCAATCTCTGGATTGTTCCAACTAACGGAAAAGCTGCGAGACAATTTACTTATGGTGACCACTCAGATACTCATCCCAGATGGTCGCCTGATGGTACCGAGATCGCCTTCATCTCCAACAGAGGAGATGAAAAACAGCCACAAATCTACATCATTCCTTTTCACGGTGGAGAAGCTCGTAAATTAACTGATTTGAAAGGCACCATTAAAACTTTTGAGTGGGCACCTGATGGTAAAAAGCTTGTCTGCACCTTCTGTAAAAAGGATAAAGAGGTTATTGAACGGGAAAAAGACGAACGAAAAAAGAAACTGGGAGTAGTCTCTCGTCACATTACTCGCGTCTTTTTCAAAGAGGACGGTATAGGATTTTTACCAAAAGAACGCCAGCATATCTGGACTATCAATATCCGAGCTGGCAAGGCAAAACAGTTAACTGACAGCAAACTCTACGATGAGATGGAACCCAGTTGGTCGCCCGACGGTAAGGAAATCGTTTTCTGCTCAAATCGCAGTAAAGATCCCGATTTAGATCCAGATGCCATAGATATATTTGTTATACCAGCAAAAGGTGGAGATTTCAGTAAAATCGAAACACCTGTAGGACCCAAGATGACGCCTCGATTTTCTCCAGATGGGAAATGGATGGCATACTTCGGACATGAAGGAAAGGAGATACCATGGAAGCAGATACGCGTATGGGCAGTACCTACAGATAATTCTGAAAAAGCAAGAAATCTCACGGAGAAGCATGATTTTAATGTATCCAGCTGGACCATTAATGATCTTCCGGGCATGCCATCTATGATGCTTCCCACATGGTCTAATGATTCTAAAGTAATTTACTTCCAAGTGGCGCATCACGGTGATACTGTTCTCAAATCGGTATCACTGGATGCGTCTGTAGAAACTGTGATCGGTGATAAAGGAGTTGTGGGATCCTTCACTTTTGATAAGGAACAGTCAAAACTAGCATATTTCCATGCAGGTATGAAGGATTTAGGACAGATCTGGATGCGTGATATGTCTACTGGATACTCGCGTCAACTAACGAATGTTAACAAGGAATTGCTTCAATCTCTAGATCTGGGTGAAATCGAAGAAGTGTGGTTCAAAGGCGCTTCTGGCAACGATCTCCAAGGCTGGATTCTCAAGCCTCCTGATTTTGACGAAACTAAAAAGTATCCTTCCATTCTGGAAATTCACGGTGGACCTCGAGTGCAGTATGGCAATTTCTTCATGCACGAGTTTTATTACCTGGCCGCTCAGGGATATATTGTCCATTTCTGTAATCCGCGCGGTGGACAGGGGTACGGTGAAGAACACGCCAAATCTATCTGGAACAACTGGGGGACGGCAGATTATGATGATTTAATGGCTTGGGCGGATTATGTTGAGAAAAAACTATATATTGACAAAGAGAGAATGGGTGTCACAGGTGGTAGTTATGGTGGTTACATGACCGACTGGATCATTGGACATACAGATCGATTCAAAGCAGCAGTTACCCAGCGGAGTGTGAGTAATCTCATCAGCATGTACGGCTCCAGCGATTTTAACTGGGCCTTCGAAAGTGAATTTGGAAAGGAATCTCCTTGGGAGAACATGGAAAACTATTGGCGGCAATCCCCGATAAAATACATCGGCAATGCTACAACACCCACGCTTGTCATTCATAGCGAAAATGATCTGCGCTGTGCTATAGAACAGGACGAGCAAGTTTTCATAGCGTTAAAAAAACTTGGTGTTGATACAGAGATGGTGAGATTCCCAGAAGAGCCCCACGGCCTTTCACGCGGAGGGCGAACGGACAGGCGTATTGAAAGGTTGCAGCATATTAAACGTTGGTTTGATCGATATTTGAAGGATGAAAGATAGACGATAATTCTTATTTTTTCGTTTTATCTCTTATAAAGCCAATGCTCGTAACAAGAATACCAAATACTGCAATGTAAAGACTTCTTTTAATGCAGTCCTTTACATCTCCTTTATGAGCTATGGAATACTCAAAATGTGAATCTTTTTCAGATGTATTTTTGATAACAAAAGTGTAGAATCCAGTTTTTTCAGTGTTAAATTTTATCATCCCCTCACTCTCCAGCTCTAATTTCTTTATATAGTCGATCTCATCTGTCTGTAAAAGATATTCGGTCTGCTCTCTATTTAATACAAAAAGTTCTCCTTCATATCCTTCTTCTGCACTGTAATAAAACTTATTCTCACCAGAAAAAAGGTAATGTGTCTCTGCGTAGATACTCCCTTTCTCTGAGGGGAATCCCGGGCTTAAATTCGTAGACCAAACTCCCCGCGCTTCAAAATTTATGAAGAGTGTCAATCCAATGAGAAAAATAATGAATCCGATTCGCTTCATTATTTCACCTCAAAGTATTTCGTGTAGTAGATAAAGCTTATAAGAAACAGCACTATGGAAATAATCACAGGGAAATATATAGTTTTCAGCGCATCTATATAGGGTATATGATACATTATCTCTCCATTCCTGATAGATGTTGTCCCGGTAAAGAATGTCTGCCAGATTTCTTGTAAAAAGGATGGTGGAGCAATTTTCATCTTTGCGGCTGAGGAATCGAACATGTGCAGAACAAAGAAACTTCCTATGAAGGATAATGCAGTATTTTTTGAGAAGACAGCAATTATGGTTGCCACGGAAGACGCAAAGAATATGAGCAAAGCCAAAGCTAATGCGTAAGCCAGGATAAAGGGAGATAGCATAGTGACACTGGCGTACGCAGGATCTAAAAAGACAGTGAATCCTATCCCCACAAATAAAAATGTTAAAAAGATCACGGCAAAGCAGCTGACAAACTTTGAAATAAAGTAATCCCTTCTCTTCACGGGATATGACATATATATCTTTGTCAGATTGGTATCTAGTTCATAGGCAAAGGATACAGTAAAGAGCAGTGATGCTAAGAGATATATTATTGTTCTCGAGTCCACAAAATTATTTGTAACGATGCGGTACGCAAACTGTCCTATCTGGCTGTGAAAAGAGGATATTGTGAGCATGTTCGCGTATGTGCCCACTGAGAAAGAGTTAAACATAAGCCATATAAGTCCTATCTGAAAAACTGCAAACACGATTATTATCTCTAAAATAGGAAATCTCAAAAGATTTTTCAGCTCCCATTTCATGATTTCCTTCATTTCGACACCTCTATAATCTTTTTAAAAAGATACTCGAGATCAGGCTTTATTTCTTCCAAACTATAAATAGTAACTCCTTCCTTTACACATTCCATGAGATCATTGAAAAAATCATGTTCATACACATAAACATAATCTCCTTTGATTTCTCCATTTATTCTTTCCACAATTTTACTATTATCCGAGGATTTTATTCTATAGTAAGTTCTGCAGTACTTCTCCATCATGTCTTCTATTTTTCCATAATCCAGAACTTTTCCATTATTAATAACAATGATAGAATCGCAGACTCTCTCTAACTCTGATAAAATATGTGTACATATGAGAAAATTTGTTCCGTTCTCTCTGTTAAATTTTTTTATGATCTCTAAAAACTCCATTCTTCCCAGGGGATCTAGATTGCTTGTAGGCTCATCTAAAATAACTAATTCCGGGTCCCCTAAAAGCGCTTGGGCAAGTCCAATTCTCTGTGCCATTCCAGCTGAGTATTCTTCTATTTTCCTGTCTAATGCGTATCCTATTCCAACAGCTTCGGCTTTTCTTTCTATATCGTCTAAATCTATATCTTTCAATTTTCCTACGTATTCTAGAAACTCTCTTCCCGTAACTCTTCCTGGAAATCTCGAGTTCTCATGGAGAACTCCTATTCTCTTCTTTATCTCAAAACTATCCTTCTGGCAGTCCATCCCAAATATGTGAGCTTCTCCGTATGAAGGCTTTATTAAATCAAGAAGAATTTTTATAGTAGTGGATTTTCCAGCACCGTTAGGTCCTATCAATCCATATATTCCTCTATCCATCGTAAAATCTATACCCTTCAAAGCTTCAACATTCCTGAAAAATTTCACTAAATTCCCCACTTCTATGAGCATGGAAGTATTTACCCATGAAATAATAAAAAGTTTTCGGTTTTTTATAGATAACACCAAAACTTATTTAAATAAATAAAACAATTTTATATAGTACACGAGTTCTATGACAGATAAGGCGTGTGATGGAGAAACCATATTTTCATTAAGGAAAAGTAAGGTACGTCAATTAGTATTAGAATATCTTGTTAGTATATATCCAGAAAAATCATATCCTTCAGAAATTGCAAGAAAAACAGATTTAAGATCAACAGATGTGTGTGGGGCTCTGAATGGATTATCACATCGATTTAAAAGAGAGAACAGTCTAGTAAATCTTAATTTAGTAGAAAAAAGTGAGGAAAGGTATGTATGCTTATATGGTGCTACAAAGATAGGATGCGATGTATGGAAGTTACTGAATAGATGAGTATATGACTAATAGCTCAACTGTACGCACAATTGTACGTACAGATACACGAAAAGCATTTATACCTATAAGAAAGGGAATAGTATGTCATGGCAATTAACATTGACACGTGGATGAAATGAAAATATAAAATTCATTGGAGGTGATAAAAAATGAAGAGAAAAATGGTGGCATTGGTGCTGGCTGGAATGATAGTGGCGACGGTGGCGACGGTGCTGGCGTGGGACAAAACAGATCTGGATACAGAAACTGGAGCATATGGAATCGCAATAGCTGTTGTGAGAGCAAATTTTAGCAACGGAGACATAGTAGCATCTGATCATGACCATGACGGTGGCTGGAAACCTGGTTATTCGCCGCCCAGTGGCTGGGATAAAGATGTGGACCATGAATACAAAATAGACTATATATGGGACTATGCATATACAAAGTGCTGGACATACATATACGACGATGAAAACCATTTACAAGAAACAGTATATGCATATGCAATTGTATCCTAAAATGTCCTTAAAATTTTCTTTTTTTATTTTTTTCATGGGAAACCTTCAAAAAATTTATAAACATAAAACCAAAAAATATAAAGAGGTGATATTATGAAAAAACTAGTTGGTGTAACGATAATAATAACAATGTTTATATTAACAGTACCCAGTGCTTTCTCTTTCACATCAGAGAAAGGATTCTACGCAGAATACAGAATGGGTGCCGATCCTGGAGACCCACATCCCAGTTTATTTATTCTTTTAAGAGAACATCAAGAATGGGATATAAAATTCCTTGATCTGGAAGATTTGGTATACAGATATCAGGTACTGGATATTAAAAGAGATACAGCTACTGTCCGGGTCTGTTTTGAGGGAAGTGTCTATGCTGGTGGATATAATATAGCTAACCAGAGGGCAGTAGCCTTCAAACGTATCTTTGATATAAAAGTGGATCTCAATACACTTGAAATGATAGATGAGAACGGAGATCCATGGGGTAAATGGCTCTTCTGGATAAATCTTGGATCGTATGATAAAAAAGAGTACACGGTAATGGAAAACTGGAATGGTCATGGCAAAGTAAAAGGAGTATTGAAAGGTCCTCTAGAATATGAGAATCTCTCGTCAATACTGACGTCTCCCTATGCTAAGAATTTAACTCACTGTTTCTGTTTGCAGACCCATAGAAAAGAAGATGGTACACGAACATACCCTCTATTTAAAGATTATGGTATCGTGCCATCGCACAATGCGTATGAGACAGATGAAGGAAGTATAACGATAAAATCAGGCGGTTACTATCTGGGTGAAGAAGGGGGGTACATTTCGGATTTCTTTTATACAGACGAAGGCTTACTTCTGGAAGTTCTTAGATGTTATATAGACGACTTCATCGATCAAAAAGTGGGAATAGTTGTACTGAAGGGTGGGTGTCCTTTAACTCTCACAAATTACGGCATCTCAGATGAGATCCTCATCGAAGAGCCAACACCAGAAAATCAAAGAACATCATTTAAAAAAGAAGTGGAAATGATGGTTGGGAAGAATGAACCAGAAGAGACTCCCCCAAAAACTGAAAATCCTCCAGAAACACAAATTACAGAAACTCCTCAAAAAACAGAACAAAAAGAGACACAATTACCCACAACAACACAATCGCAAGAGAGTACAGAGGATAATACTATGCTGTACTACATTGTTCCAATACTCATAGTAATGATTATTGCTGTGTTTATTGTGTTGAGAGAGAAGAGATAACTATTTTAACTTTAAGGGGATATTAAAATGTGATAAACATGAAAAAAATATTCGGTCTGATAATAATAACAATGTTTATGTTAGCAGTACCATGTGTTTTATCATTCACTCCAGAAAAAGGATTCTACGCAGAGTACAAGCTATGGAAAAATCCCAAACTCCCCGAAACCACAGCATTTGCTCTTGTGAAAGAGCATAAGGAGTGGGGAGTAAAATATTTTTTCATAAGCGATCTTGTATATAAGTATCAGATTCTGGAGATAAAAAATAACATTGCATCCATAAGAATCTGCTTCGAAGGAACAGCTCTTGGTGAGGGACATAATATAACAGGACAGAGGGCAGTACCTTTCAAACGTATCTTTGATGTAAAACTTAATCTCAATACTTTAGAAATGATAGATGATAATGGCAATCCATGGGGCAAATGGCTTTTCTGGGTAAAACTTGGATCATACGATTGGAAAGAGTATACGATAATGAAAAACTGGAACGATCATGGAGAAGTGAAAGGATGGATATACGGACCTTACGAAAATGAAGTTCTTTATTCTGTTTTACATTCCCCATATATAAATAATACCACTAGTGTTTTTAGAATAGACACACTCAAAAAAGTCAAAATAGAAAAAGACTATACAGCGATATATCCAGCATTTAAAGATTATGGAATCGTTACATCTTACAAGGATTACAAAACACCAGAGGGAACGATACGTTCAGGGGGGTATGGAGGATACTATCTTGATGAGATTGTGATAGGAATCAGTATGGGGGGAGGAAAAGTATGCGAAAAAACATACGATCCTGGCTTGAATACGAGTATATACTACACTGAAGATGGACTATTTATTGAAACACTTGGCAGTTACTGGATAGATGATTTCGTTGATCAAAAACTTGGGATAGTTGTGCTACAAACAGGAAATCCTTTGTTCCTCACAGATTACGGCGTCTCAAATGACATCCTCATCGAAGATCCAACACCGGAAACTCAGAGAACATCATTTGAAAAAGAAGTGGAAATGATGGTGGGGAAGAATGAACCAGAAGAGACTCCCCCAAAAACTGAAAATCCTCCAGAAACACAAATTACAGAATCTCCTCAAAAAACAGAAACTCCCTTACCAACGACAACACAACCTAATGAAAAAGACAAAATAAGTACCCTGTACTATGTTGCTCCCCTCTTAGTAGTGGTATTCATAGCTGTGTTCTTAGTGCTCAAAGAGAAACGATGATTGAGAAAAAGTTTAAATATCTCGTAATACAAAAATAAACAGGTGAAGATATGAAAAAAATAGTTGGTGTGATGATAATAGTAATAATGTTTGTGTTAGCAGTGTCCAGTTCTTACTCATTAGATATTGAGAAAGGATTCTATGCGGAATATAGAATATACGAAGATCCCGAGATCCCTGGATGCCGTGCATTTGCCCTTTTTAAAGATACATCTCTTGATGATAAATATTTTTATTTTGACAGTCTCACCTACAAATACCAGATCTTGGATATACAGGAAAATATAGCGGATATAAGAATCTGTTTCGAGGGAAAAATACGTACAAGGGCATACGATGAAGAAAAAAATCCAGTATATCTTCCTTTCAAAAGAATATTTGACATAACAGTGGATCTTAATACGCTAGAAATGATAGACGATAATGGAAACGTATGGGGTAAATGGCTCTTCTGGATAAAGCTGGGATCATACGATAAAAGAGAGTACGAAATAATGAAGAACTGGAATAATCATGGAGGAGTTGAGGGATGGTTGAATGGGCCGTTAAAAAACGAGAATTTATCATCATTCTTAAAGTCTTCTTATGCTAGGACAGGAACTCACTACTTTTTGTTGTCAGCCTACAATGAGATAAGCAAAACAATGATATACCCTGCGTTCGAAGATTACGGCATTATTACATCATATAAAGCGTATAAAACTGAGGAAGGAACAATAAGACAAGAACTTGGGGGATATTATTTGGATGAAGTTGAAATATGGTTTGAAGGGGAAACAATAAAAATGAAACCTGGAATACTTTCAGAGTATTATTATGCAAATGGGGGATTATTCTTTGAAAATGCATTTGTCAATTACATAGATGATTTCATCGATCAAAAATTAGGAATAACGTTATTACAAATGGAACACTTAATTCTGACAGATTACGGTATGAAAAATGAAATTATCATAGAAGATCCAAAACCAGAATATCAAACTTTTATCTCAGATGAATTGGAGAAGGTAGAAGAATTACGAGAACAATATTACTCTTACTCAGAGACACCACAAGAAACAGAGACCCCCCAATCTACACAGGAAAAGTCAGAGACACCAGTACCAACAACAACACAATCTAACGGAAAAGACAAAACAAATATGCTGTACTATGTTGTTTCAATACTAACAGTTGCTATTATAGCCATATTCATTGTATTGAAAGAAAAACGGTGATTGAGAAAAAATTTAAATATCTCATAACACAAAAATAAACAAGTGATAAACATGAAAAAAATTACTTTGTTTTTTATTTTTTCATTGGCGTTTGCTTTGATACCCAGCTCTTACTCTTTCAAGCCTGAAAAGGGATTTTATGCGGAATATAGAGTATATGAAGATCCTGAGTTTCCATATCCTACTGCAGCATTTGCCCTTTTACGAGAATATAGGGAGTGGGAAATAAAGTATCTCGATATAGAAGATCTTGTATATAAATACCAAGTTCTTGATATTAGACAGAATAAAGCTCTTGTACGGATTTGCTTCCAAGGGATCGCAACTATCGGATGGTACAGCAGGAAAAGTGCATTCTTCAAACGTGTATTTGATGTGACCATTGATCTCAACACGCTGGAAATGATCGACGAAAACGGAAATTCATGGGGGAAGTGGCTCTTCTGGATAAAACTGGGATCGTATGACTGGAGAGAGTATACAATGATGAAAAACTGGAATAATCATGGCGAAGTGAAGGGGTGGCTAAAAGGCCCTTGGGAAAACATCACGTTATCCAAATTCCTACGCTCTTCCTATGCCAGCACATTGAATCACTATTTTGTTGCGATCACTTCCAAAAAAGAAGGAGATACTTGGATATACCCCAAATTTGAAGAGTACGGTATTGCTCCCTCGTATAAGGCGCATGAGACAGAAGAAGGAACAATAAAAATAGAACCAGGAGGATATCATCTGGGATCTCCCTCATTTGAACTTAATGTGAAATCAACTCCTGGAATCCTTGCGAGATATTATTATACGGACGAGGGACTGTTCTTTGAAAACATACTCCCTTACTATATAGATGATTTTCTTGATCAGAAACTAGGAATAACTGTACTAAAAGTATCCAGTCCATTGATCCT
>Ga0209986_10001118_pt1 | contig 26053 bp, 18 predicted proteins | sample BlataG_FD_183168 | JGI IMG/M metagenome (GOLD analysis project Ga0209986, IMG submission 183168) | Deep subsurface microbial communities from Black Sea to uncover new lineages of life (NeLLi) - Black_00105 metaG (SPAdes) (version 2) | ecosystem: Environmental > Aquatic > Marine > Oceanic >... | reverse complement strand
AAGTTGCGAGCGTAGCAGGTCTCTAACATGTCCGACAGAGGCCATAACCGAATAATCCTTGCCCAGAAAGCGACCTACTGTTCGCGCCTTTGCTGGTGACTCTACAATGACCAACTTGCCGCGTCGTTTGGAATCCGATCCTTTAGGTTTTTTAGGCTTGGATACTGCAGGTGGAGGTGTCAACCCCTCATGGGCTTCTGTTCTTCCCATCCGATAAAGACCTGTACCACAAACAGGGCAGATACCCCTAGTGGCCGGCGTGCCCGAGGAGGTATATGTTGATTCCGGATTGGAGACCTCTCGTTTCTGTTTACATTTCACACAATACGCTTCCACAAATTACTCCCACATCTCTAAAGGTAATGATCTAAACCCGCGTTGGTCAATTCTTGTACCAGACGTCGTAGTTCTTCTGCCCGCTCTCGTCGACACACCAGGAGAACATCACCAGTATCGATTACGATTAAATCGTCCACTCCTAGGGTGGCGATAAGTCGCTCACCTTTGATCTCCGGATCCTGGTAGATCAACGTGCGATGCATATCGAGGGCAAGCGTCTTTGGCGCCACAAGCAAGTTCCCATCCTCATCGGGTTCCATTAATTCGAATAGACGGTTCCACCCTCCAACATCCCACCACCCTAGATCTTCCGCAGGGATGACGGTTACCTGATCTGCTCCCTCCATGACACCAAAGTCTATCGTTTCACTTTCCAATCCATGCCACACTTCTTCGAGGACTCGTCCCTCCCCTGGGGTTCCGAGAGCAGCCTCAATTTCCATCAACCCCGAGAAAAGGGCTGGCATCTGCTGCTCGATCTCATCCAGAATTCGTGACGCCTTCCATACAAACATACCGGAATTCCAGACGTATTCTCCACTATTGACATAAGCTTCAGCCGTAGCTAATACTGGCTTCTCTTTAAAGGCTTCAACCCGGTATGCCTGATAGCCACAGAATGTCCCTAGCAGTTCTCCTCGATGAATATACCCATAGCCCGTGTCCGGGTAGCGAGGCGTGATTCCCAGGGTAACCAGCTCTCCCTGACACGCCACTTCATAAGCTGCAAGGAGCAACTCCTGGAATTTATCGACATTGGCGATGTAGTGATCTGCAGTCAGGTTTGCCATCACAAACTCAGGATTTTGTCTCCTTAACCTGATCGCGGCTAGACCAATGACCGAGGCGGTGCCCCGAGGTGCTGGCTCGAGCAAGAAATTACTCGCCGGCACCATGGGTGCTTGCGGTTGCAGTAATTCTGCTTGCTCCGCCACCGTGACCACCAGGATTTGCTCAGGTGACATGATGGGTAGCAATCGATCTACAGCAATTCGAAACAGGGTTCGGTCTCCAAAGAGACGAAGCGACTGCTTCGGCCGTCTACGTCTGGATATTGGCCACAAGCGGGTTCCCCCACCACCGGCCATGATCACTGCGGCGAAATCATCCATCATACTCTCTATTCCACTCGATACTCGGCCCTTTGCTCACGCGCCCGGATGTATTGCATACCCCCCACTTGGCGTGCGCGTCCTTTCAGCTCCAGCATCGCCAGCGAAGCTGTGATCTGCGAAATCGGTAACCCGCATTGGGCTTGCAGTTCATCAACATGGATTGGCTCACTACCAAGCACCTCGAGCACACGTCGCTCGGTTTCATCCTCTGGCAACACTTTATCGGCAACCTCCTGCCGGGCAACCACGTCCATATTGAGCGCCTCCAACACATCCTCCGGTGAGACGAGTGGACGAGCGCCGGAACGGATGAGACGGTTTGTTCCTTGGCTCGTTCGCCGATGGATGTCTCCAGGTACGGCGAAGACCTCGCGCCCCTGCTCGCCGGCGAAATCCGCGGTGATCAATGCCCCACTACCAACACCAGCCTCGACCACGATAACCGCCAACGATAACCCGCTGATGATCCGATTGCGTGGCGGGAAGTTCCTTGGCTCAGGCCGGGTACCAAGCGGATAATCACTTAGAATCGCGCCATTTCCAGCGATGGATTCCGCTAACTTACGGTGTTCGGGTGGGTAAATCTGATCCAGGCCTGATCCAAGCACAGCCAACGTCCTCCCGCCCACCTCCAGCGCAGCCTGGTGAGCGATCGAATCGATTCCCCGAGCTAGCCCAGAGACCACCGTGACTCCGCTCGCGGCAAGTACGCTAGAAACCTCACGTGCAGTGGCTTTTCCATATGCCGTCGCCCGACGCGTGCCAACCACCGCAGCTGCCCAACGATCTTGAGGTTTTATCTCACCCCTAACATATAACACAGGGGGTGGAGAGTGAATTTCCTTCAGGCGGATAGGGTAGTCCTCATCCTGCCAAGTAGTGATATGGATACCTAATGCTGCAACCCGTGCAATTTCCTGGTCCAAATCCAACCGCTCTCGGGTTTCGATCAACGCTTGAACGGTTTTCGGACCGAGTCCCGCAGCCTGGAGATCTACAGCTGTAGCGTGCCATGCGGTTTCAAGACTGCCAAAAGCATCGAGCAATGTCCTCAGCCGAGTCGGGCCAATCCCAGATACTCGGTTGAATCCGATCCAGTACTGTGTTTTATCCCCCACGTTAGCCTCCCCAACCCTCGATTCCCAGATTAGAAACCGGCTGAGCATACCACAGCGATTCCGCGTGTGTCAAGGACCCACCCCACAAAGAACCCATTAGGTAATTACCCGCTCGGTCATAGTTCCAGGAATGATTAGCATTTTAATAATACCTAAACCCCACTGAGAGTATCAATCTGCTGCAGGTGACCCAGTCTCGTACTAACTAAGAGATAACCTATCACTTTTCAAATTTTGAATAGTATCGGTGACCATCCTTCGACGAAGCCGAAGGTCCCGAGCGAGATCGAGGGGCTCAGGATGCTCACCGCTTTACATTTGCATCTTGAGTCCTTCGACTATGATCAGGCTTTGCCCTGAGCCTGCCGAAGGGATAAACTACATGAGCCGCTCAAGTGGCAAGTGCAGTCGAAAGTCATCCTGAGCGGAACGGACCGCTTTAGCGGCGAGAGTAGCCGAAGGATTCTCACTTGCTTATCAATTGGCCGTTGACAAAGCACTATTCCCATTGGCTCAAGCCAATGGGACGTCGGGTAGCACAATGAAAGTTCCTGTTGCGTGGCCCACCAAACTGCCGTTCTCATTATACAAGTGCATTTCAACCACATCCTGCCGTTTACCGCGCTTGATCATCCGACCGACAGCTCGTAATGACAGTCCACTCACCGGTTCTAGATAACGCACCGTAATCTCAGAGGTCGCCAGCCAGCAGGAAGGTTCATGTGCGGTTGCTGCCGTGAACCAACCTGCGCAGTCGAGCAGGGTCGCATACACCCCTCCATGGACCCCGCCTTTAGTGTGATCAAGGTCGGAATTGTAAGGCAGGTCAATCACCGCAGCTCCGTCTTCGGTATAGGATAACTTCATCCCAAACAAGCGGGCTATCGGAGCTTTCTGGTTGAACATCCGAATGAGCTCTTCTATCCTCTCCTCATTCATCCTAGCTGGCCTCCTTGAACAATCATCTCTCTTGGTTTGTAACCCCAAAATACACGAAAATCCTCAAGGTTTGACAACCTGATCATAATGAAATGAAACCCTTCCACCCTCGGTAAATAATAATGCTGGTTCTACTGGAAAAAGCACAACCACGAGAAGCGGGTCGTAAACCTTATCTCTTTGTATTGGTAGTTCTTTCAGCAAGCTCAATGATTGTAACCCTACTTCCATTTTTGGGGCATTGCTGGTGGTAAAATCTGTATTGTAATAGGAGAATTACTCATCTTGTCAGCAACACAATCTCGATCCAGCTTCAATCTCAAGCAGATTGTCTCCAACAACCGCCTTGTAGGATTATGGCGATTGATGATCGGATTCCGTCTTATTTATCTGGCGGCTACGATCAGCTTGGGTTTGGGGGCAATTGCCAGAACTGCTTCCTATTTATTGCTTCGCTATTTCGTCGACGATGTATTAGGCCAGTCTCCCTCCATCTCCACAATGCTTCTGATCGCCTTGGGCTTCCTGGGTTTGGCGTTGTTCCAGGGTGGATTCACTTTCCTCAGTGGTACTTTGGCCGCCCAAACTGCCGAAGGCATAGCTAAGCGCCTGAGGAATTACCTCTTTGACCATGTCCAGCGCCTTTCATTCACTTACCACGATCGAACTCCAACTGGTGAACTAATTCAACGTTCCACATCAGACGTGGATGCTTTACGACGATTCTTCTCCGACCAAGCCATCGGCGTGGGAGGGATTTTGCTCCTCTTTGTCGTTAACTTGACAGCTATCATTAGCTTGAATCTACAATTGGCCCTGCTTTCCATCCTCGTGGTACCAATGATCGTAGCTATATCCTTTTTCTTCTTCCGCAAGATTTCAAAGATTTATGAGGCCTATCAAGAGCAGGAAGCCATCCTTTCGACAAGGCTTCAAGAAAACTTAACCGGTGTGAGGGTGGTCAAAGCTTTCGCTCGCCAGACCCACGAGCGGGATAAATTCGATCGCGAAAATTGGGAGAAGTTCCAGCGCGGCAAACACTTTCTTTCCATGCACTCGCTCTATTGGCCAACTTCCGAAATCTTGGCTAGATTTCAAATGCTACTTGGCATCGGCGTTGGCGCGCTAATGGCGATGAACGGCATCATAACCGTCGGCACTTACCTGGCATATAGCGGAATGATTGTATGGATCATCTGGCCAATGCGCAATCTGGGTCGGTTGATCGTGCAGATGTCAACCGGGCTGGTTTCCTATGGTCGGGTTTTGGAGGTTATTCGTCAGGAACGCGAGCCGATGGAGATCGGTTATAAGGTGCCTAAGGGAGAGATGCGCGGAGAAGTTGTATTCACCGATGTCTGCTTCGCCTATGCCGAGAGCGATCATATCCTGGATAACATCAGTTTCCATTGTAACCCGGGACAAGCAGTCGCCTTACTCGGGTCAACCGGCTCGGGTAAAACAACGCTGGTTAACCTGTTACCCCGCTTCTATGAGTACTCCTCCGGCAGTCTGACACTGGATGGCATTGAACTTAAAAAGTATTCACGCCAATTCCTTCGTCAGCACATCGGCATTGTCGAGCAGGAGCCTTTCCTCTTCTCTCGCACAATCGGCGAAAACATAATATATGGGGTAAACCGAGTGGTATCAAGCGAAGAGATAGAGGACGCTGCCCGAGCGGCAGCTATTCACGAGTCGATTCTCTCCTTTCCAAATGGCTACGATACATTGGTTGGTGAAAAAGGGGTGACGCTATCTGGTGGTCAAAAACAGCGGGTAGCCATCGCCCGCGCACTTCTCAAGGATCCTTGCATACTCATTCTGGACGATTCCACCTCCTCGGTGGATTTGGAAACTGAAGGCATCATCCGCCAGGCTTTAAGACGATTGATGCAGGGACGTACAACCTTCATCGTTGCTCACCGAATACAGAGCGTAATGGAGGCCGACTTAATTCTGGTGCTCGAGGGTGGCCGGATTGTGCAGCGCGGCACCCATGAACAATTGATAGTTCAACCAGGCATTTACCAGCGTATTCACGATATGCAAACCCGTATCGCCGACGCGCTGGAGGAAGAGATCGCTCGTGCCAGCGTCTGAATTTGAAGAAGAGGAATTCACCGCCCAATTTAGCGGTCGTATCGTAGCCCGGATACTTGGCCTGGCCAAACCACATTGGAAGTGGTTGGTCGGCTTTCTACTAACCATCGCTATGACCTCTGCGCTTGAATCCTACTCCACTTTTCTTGGTAAGCAGATCATTGACCAGGTTATCTTGGTCAATGATCGCGGAGCATTGGTGCGGTTTATGGTCATTTACGCTCTGCTGATCGTTGTTCAAGCCGGAAACGTTTTCGGGTTCATCTACCTAGCCGGCATCTTGGGTGAACGCATTCAATACGATCTGCGGAAGAAATCCTTCAATCACCTTCAGGACCTCTCGTTGGCTTATTACGATCGAACACCAGTCGGTTGGATTATGTCTCGGGTGACCTCCGACTCCCAACGCATCGCTGAACTAACTACCTGGGGACTTCTTGATGTAACCTGGGCCTTTTTCAACATCGGAACAGCCTTATTCTTCATGTTGATCATTAATTGGAGGACGGCACTGATCGTGCTGGCGATCATCCCGGTGTTAATTATGGTCGCATCCCGGTTTAAAAAGAAGATCCTGATCGAATTTCGTAAGGTTCGTAAGATCAACTCAAAGATCACCGCTGCCTACAATGAGAACATTACCGGAGTTCGTGTCGTCAAAGCGCTCAACCGAGAAGAGAAGAACCTGAGCGAATTCGGTGGGTTAACCAGCGAAATGTACCGAGCAGGTTACCGGGCAGCGTGGCTGTCAGCACTATTTCTGCCAATGGTGCAAATCATCAGTTCGCTAGCCGTTGGTAGTGTCGTCTGGTATGGAGGACTGCAAGTCCAGATCGGGAGTATGACCGTCGGTGGCATCCAAGCCTTCATCGCCTACATCACTTTCATGCTCTGGCCCATCCAGGATTTAGCCCGAGTATACGCCGAGATGCAACACGCCATCGCTTCAGCTGAGCGGGTTTTTTCTCTCATCGACTCAGTCCCTGCCGTGCGAGATCGCCCCGGGGCGATCGACCCGGGGAATATTAAGGGAGACATCGTGTTCAAGGGGGTGAACTTCCACTATGAACCGGATAATCCTGTGCTGACCGATTTCAATCTTACCGTGAAGCGTGGAGAAACCATCGCTCTGGTCGGTCCTACTGGCGGTGGAAAATCAACCATCGTAAACTTACTTTGCCGGTTTTACGAACCCAAGAAGGGCAGTATCTGCATCGGCGACCACGACTATATGACCCTTTCGCTACATGCCATTCAGTCGCGCATAGGGATGGTGCTGCAAACCCCCCACCTCTTTTCCGGCACGATCCGCGAAAACATCAATTATGGTCGACTAGCCGCCTCGGAGGAGGAGATTGAGCAGGCAGCCAGGATGACCGGCGCTCACGAATTCATCATGGAACTTGAAAAAGGATATGACGAACAGGTTGGCGAAGGTGGGATCCTGCTTTCGGTCGGTCAGAAACAATTGATCAGCCTATCCCGAGCTGTGCTGGCAGACCCCGAAATCTTCATCATGGATGAGGCAACCAGTTCGGTTGACACCATCACTGAGGACCTGATCCAGAAAGGGATGAAGGAGTTGGTACGCAACCGCACCAGCTTCATCATCGCCCATCGTCTTTCGACCATCAAGCGGGCTGACCGAATCCTGGTCATTGAGGACGGCCGGATCACCGAAATTGGCTCCCATGCCAGCCTACTTCGAGCTAAAGGTCACTATTACCGGCTCTACACCCAGCAATTCCGTCGTGAACTGGAGCGGGAGTTCGATCCCTTCTGCGAACCAAGCCCAGCCAGTACCTAATACTTCTATCATGTATGTTGTTATGTAAATAAACTTGTACTGAAAAAGCCCAAGCGCGATAAATGGAACGGTAAATACACATCCCGGGGAGATGATCATGACCTTCGATGTACCGTTCGAAGATTGGCTACTGAAAGCTCAAACGCCAACAATCCGATTCCTAACTTTAAGCCTTTTACAGGAGCGTGATGAAGCTGACCCAGAGATGAAAAACGCATATCAGGAAATCATGGAAACCGGTCCCGTCCCGACTATCTTATCTGGTCAAACTAAGGCCGGGAATTGGCATCCCGAGCGCGGCTACTACACCCCGAAATACGTCAGTACCCATTGGAGCATGTTGTTACTGGCTGAGTTAAACGCTGATGGATCTGATGATCGTCTGGCTCGGGGCGTGGATTACATGCTGACCGCTACAAGAGACGAGTTTACCAAAGCACTGGATAATAGTGAACACGGCCTTTCATGCTTTTGGGGAAATTTGTTGCGGTACGCCCTTCACTGCGGTTATTATGACGACCCTCGAGTGGAGTCCATCATCCACTACCTGGTACATGACGCCCTGGCGGAGGGGTGGCGCTGCCGTCACAACGATGAACTTCCTTGCGCCTGGGGTGCCGCCCGATCGCTGTGGGGGTTGGCGATTTTACCGCTTGAGCTCAAATCCACTAAGACCAAGTCGATGATCGATCAAGGATTGGATTTCCTGTTATCCACCCACCAATTGGTGGAGGCGAATCATCCTACATCCGGCCGAGTCCACACTCTTTGGTCTCGGATGAATTTTCCTCTCTTCTATCAGGCTGACATCCTTTTCGTGCTTCGAGTAGTAGCTGAGCTGGGTGCACTAACCCATCAAGGGGTTCAACCCGCCATAGAGTGGCTAATTTCGCGGCGTAATCTCAATCGACATTGGCGAGGATCCAGCCCTTTCCGCCATCGCACATGGAAGGGGTTAGCTGATGTTGAGGAAACCAACCGCTGGGTCTCCCTTCATGCCGCGCTAATACTTCAGCAAGGCGCTAATCGATTCAGCGATGGAGTATGACCTGCATTTAGAGTAAAGATTCAAGCAATCGTCCGGGGAAGGAGTTCGATGTCAACCGAAGTAATCACCCACGATGTGGTAATTGTCGGGGCGGGACTTGCCGGCACCTGGGCGGCGATGATCGCCAGCCAGGAGGGGGTCAAAGACATTGGGGTTATCTCCAAGATCCATCCCCTGCGTTCACATAGCGGTGCAGCCCAGGGTGGTATCGCTGCGGCTCTCAATAATGTTCGCCCTGTCGCCGGTACTGGACCACGCGGTCCATTGGAACAGATCCCTGATGGAGACGACCCGATCGATAGCTGGGAACTTCATATGTTCGATACTGTTAAGGGATCCGATTGGCTAGGCGATCAAGATGCGATCGAGATCATGGTAAAGGACGCAATCGATATCGTCTACGAATATGAGCATATGGGTTGCGTCTTCAGCCGCACAGCTGACGGCCGGATCGCCCAGCGTCGGTTCGGCGGTCACAGCACCCCTCGTGCCAATTACGCCGCCGATTGGACGGGTCATGTCCTTCTCAACACCATCCACGAGCAGGCGATAAGGCATGATGTCAAATTCTATAGTGAATGGTACGTGCTGGATCTCATCATTGAAGACAACATCTGCCGTGGCGCAGTCGCGATGGAGATCCTGACCGGCAAGATCTACACCATGCGGGCTAAAGCGGTGATGTTTGCCACCGGCGGTTACGGTCGAGCTTATAAGATCACCTCCAATGCCTATGCTAACACTGGCGATGGTGTGGCGATTGCTTACAACGCCGGCATCCCACTGATGGACATGGAATTCGTCCAGTTTCATCCTACCGGTGTCTACGGCCACGGCATTCTGATGACAGAAGCCTGCCGAGGTGAGGGCGGTTATTTGACCAATAAACTGGGTGAACGCTTCATGGAGAAGTATGCCCCCGAAAAGATGGAACTGGCCCCACGCGATCTGGTGAGCCGGTCGGAGCAGAGTGAGATTGACCAAGGACGAGGTACAGGATCCGACAACAAGGGGATCAACCTTGACTTACGTCACCTGGGTCGTGAGAAGATCCTCGAACTTCTGCCACAGGTGCGTGAGATCGCGCTGAACTTCTCCGGTGTCGATATTATCGATGAACCGGTGCTAATCCAGCCGACGGCTCATTACAGCATGGGCGGCATCCCAACCGATGCCAATGGCCAAGTGATCGCCAACGCCGACGGCATACCGGTTATCGGGTTCTACGCCGCTGGTGAGTGCAGCTGCGTGTCTGTTCACGGCGCCAACCGCCTGGGGACCAATAGCCTGCTTGACGCGTCGGTCTTCGGGCGACGAGCCGGTTATGCAATCGCCGAATTTATTAAGGATGGAGCTCAACTCCAATCCTTCTCCGGAGATCCGGCTGAAGCGAATCGAGGTCGTATTAATCGCATGCTGGAAAATAAAGGCAAAGAGTCAGTCGAAAAGATCGCTCAAGAGCTTAAGTCGCTTATGACCAGCCATTGCGGTATTTTCCGTGATCAAGATAAGCTGCAAACCGGCCTACGACAACTTAATGATCTGCAAGTTCGCTTCAAGGACACACATGTTATGGATAAGAGCAGTCGCTTTAATACTGATGTTCTGGCGGCGCTCGAAACCGGACACCTGCTGACTTTTTGCGAAGTCATTCTGGCTGGTGCACTGGCTAGGACTGAAACCCGCGGCGCACACGCCCGTACCGACTATCCGAAACGCGACGACGAGAATTGGCTAAAGCACACCATGGCTCGTAAGAATACTGACAACGTCCCCGAGTTGAGCTACAAGGATGTACAAATCAATTGGGACAAGTACCCACCTCAGGAGCGTAAATACTAGGATGTTGAGGAGACCTCGTCTATGCCTGTAAATGGCAAAATGCAAATCGCATCTATACTCATCCAACGCTTTAATCCAGACATCGATGATGAACCCTACCTCAAGGAGTATCAAGTCGAAATTACTCAAGGGATGACCATACTGGATGCGTTGCACGCCATTAAGACTGAACAAGACGGTAGCCTAACCTTCCGGCGGTCTTGCCGCCACGGAATCTGCGGTAGTTGCGCGATGAACGTAAATGGCAAGACCATACTCGTTTGCGAAAATCCGCTCAAGGACAACCTGGATGAAGCGGGCCGGATCACTATCCGCCCGTCGCAATATGTGCCCATCATCAAAGACCTGGTGGTTGATCACACTAGTTTCTGGGATCAATATAAGCGTATCAAACCATGGCTGATCCCGATGGATGAATTGCCTGGGAGGGAAAATCGCGTCACTCCGGAGGAAGTCAATAGACTCAATAACGCCGAAAGGTGCATCATGTGTGGAGTGTGCTACTCGGCCTGTCCAGTCATCAACCTTGATAAAGGCTTCATCGGTCCGCACGCCATGCTGAAGGCGTTCTTACGTGTATCCGACACCCGCACGAGTGCGGTAGCCGAGCACATGGCGGAATCAGCAACCGTCTGGGACTGCACCACCTGCTATATGTGTGATTCTCTGTGTCCCAAGGAAATTGATCCCGGCCAATCAGCCATGACGCTTCGTAGTCTGCTGGTTGAAGATGGTAAAGCGCCACGAAATATCGGTCGAGCGTTGACCAGCACTTTCCGCCAGAACAACCCATTTGAGATGGCTCATGCCGACCGGCTTGCCTGGGCGGAGGGTCTACCTCTTTTGAATGGTCTGCAGGAGGAGGTCGATGCACTCTATTTCTTGTGCTGCATAGCCTGCTATGATCCACGAGTGCAAAAATCCGCTCAGGCGATGGTGAAGGTGATGGACGCTGCCGGGATCCGGTTCGGTACCCTGGGCAATGAAGAGGCCTGCTGCGGCAGTGAGGTTCGGCGGATGGGTGAAGTTGGGCTATACGAAATGATGGTTGAAGAACATTCCAAAACCCTTAACGCAGCCAAAACCAGTCAAATCATCACTGCCTCACCCCATTGCTTCGATGTCTATCAAAACCATTATCCCAACCTCGACATCGCCACCGAACATTACACCCAATTCGTCGCCCGTTTAATATCAGACGGTCGTCTGATTTTTAACCAGAAGATCGAGAAAGTGGTTACCTATCACGACCCTTGCTATTTGGGTATCCAGAATAAGATCTTCGACCAACCGCGATCCATCCTCCAGAGCATTCCTGGCGTTGAGTTGATCGAGATGGAACGCTGCCGTGAGACAAGTTTGTGTTGCGGCGGCGGTGGCGGCAGGATGTGGTTTGAGGGACATCAATCTGGCGCTCATTTGTCCCATGAACGTGTCCGTGAGGCACTTACTACTGGAGCGCAGATCCTAGCGACCGCCTGCCCCTTCTGTCTTAACATGCTTGACGATGCGATAAAGACCATGGGCGTGGACGATCAAATCGAGATCAAGGACATTATGGAGCTGGTAGTCGAAGCAATCTAGCAATTAAACAAAACCGCCCGGCCGTCACCTGACGGCCGGGCGGTCCTGCAAAGTGCGGGGATGACGGGATTCGAACCCGCGATCTCTGGCTTGACAGGCCAGCATGTTAGGCCGCTACACCACACCCCCGAGCGACCCAAAGTCTACCACGGTGCGTGAAGCAACGTCAAGACACGACACGCTCGGATTTTATTCCAGCGTAGCGAAGGTAATTTTCCACTGTTCAATACCTAGCACCTGGTCAATCTGAATAAAATGGATAAAAATTCTCCAGCTTGACGCGTGGGTCTTAGTTATAAACCCGGAGGGTCTTAAAAGCCCCTTCGGGTTTTTCTTATCTCATCCAACATCATCGTCTTGACTGACCACCAGGTTTATACAGCTCAAATCCCAGTCTGCTATTGAATAATGCCCGCAATAACTATTGCAGTCTGTGCAAGTTATTTTGCGAGATTGTTATTTCCTTTACTTATTCGCAATATGACTTCGTCTATTGAATGACGCTGTTATTCAAGCCTCATGGAATGTTGACATAATTATATTGTTATATATGTTATTTACCTCAAAGCAAATTCATCCTATCTACAAATTCCTGTAGAGGCGGCTCCTAGAGAAGCATCCCGTAGCCCCTCGACTTCGCTCGGGACCTTCGGCGAAGCGGAGTGGGCATGCCGCCGATGGTCAGGCGTGGGAGCCTAACCTGCTTGAGAATTAGGTGAGAAATGTGTTGGATCGGGAATAGTATCCTGCTCCGATGTGATTGAGGTCAATATAGAGAAATTGCAATTACCCACATAATTTGGAGGAGAACTATTATTTTTCTTGGTTTATCTGGGGAACCTGTAAACCGGAAGCCTTTAATCTTTCGCGGTATATGTGAATGACGCATCTATCTCGAGGCTATAATCCTCTAGCAAAGCTACACCGTCGCAGTTTAGCAGCCGCATATCATAAGTGCCTGTCGCCAGGTTAATGACCCTGGTTTCACCTGGAAGGATGACCTCTTCTGGATCAAGTTCATCCTGACCCCAGTTCAATGCCCCCGTCGGTGAAAGGAGCACATCGCATAGCGTTGCGCTTGATTGATTCGAGAGCGCGTATTCCGCCAAATCGCGATTTCCACCAACAAACACCGCATCACTAATTAAAGCCTGGCCTACAACTTCTAAAACTATCTCGTACAAACTATCATGAAATCCTGCCTCATTGAAAATACACACCCACCAATTCCCTTGCTTACCGCCGCCCCAACTTTGATCATGAACACTATTTTCCTGGCTGAGTTCACCATTGACAAACCAGTAGGACGACCATATTAACCCATTAGCCATGTGTTCAAAATCCCAGAAAGCACAAATATGTGTAGGGTCTCCAGGTAGTGCATACCATAGTTGCATAGGCTTGTCGTCTTCAGTTACACCGTCGGAAAAAACAAGGTTGCTAAAGACGACTTTACTGATGTCGAACTCTTCCGCTATTCCCGTCTCCGGTTGAGCACCTCCACGATACTGCTCCCCACGCTTGGCGGCCTCGATGAGAGGCTGCGCCAAGTTGACCGGTCTTAATGCGTTTATAAAACCCCCGACTGGGACACATGTGTCTTGCTGATCAATGTCACCGTCCTGGTCGGTATCTGCTAGGGGACGACAATCTACAGTTTGACCGTGTTCAGAACCCGAGGTGACGATGGACGGGATTCCGATCAGCTCACCCATTGTGTTGGTTCCCATCCCACCGCTATTCCCTCCCGCTATAGTGGCATCCGTTTTAATCCACGCGCGACCTGACACGCCCCGCTCCAGGGTGAATCCACTAACCGCGCCCTCTGTAAAGGTGATCGTTTCGCCACCAATCCCCGGGTATCCAAGAATGCGCAGTCTGTCGCCAATTTCTACTTCATCAGAATCGGCTATGTTCACGTAGGGGAGATCCAAATCGACTGGAACACCCTCTAAATCGGAAGTTATTCGGATGACGGCCACATCCAAAACTGGGTCGGTCGTGACAACCTCAGCCAGGTATATAAGTTGGGGTAGCTGATCAGAACGAGCAGTTATAGCTACGCCTAGGGCATCATAGTCGCCATACTGATCATCCACTATATGTGCGTTGGTTAGTATCAACCCTTGTGGCTCAATTATGCTACCTGACCCACTCCAAATGGGCCGCCATCTGCTGCCATCATCCATAAGCGCAATAATTTGTACGGTGGCTTGGGCAAGCTCGGAGAGATCCAAATGAGACGCTTGATACTTATCACGATAGTAATGTGTATGCTGGTAATCGGATGTGTTCCGAGAAGTGATGAGGGCGCCGAGGGACAAATATCCGATGAGGCAGCTCCAGACGTGGGTGTGCCAATGGCAAAGGCGACTATCACGGCTCAAAAACCACAACTAGACCTCCCCACTTCTACGCCAACGGAGGTGGCATTGGTTCCTGCCGAACCAACTGCTGTTCCTCCCCAAGCGACAAATACCCCGTTGTCCGAGTCACCTAGTCCACAAGATGAGAAGACCGTATTAGAGGTGATTGATATTAATATCATAGGGGTACCAACCGCATTTAAGATCTTTGGACTGATAAGGAACAACGGTGAAATTGATGTAAAGGATGTTGATATTACTATGGTACTTTATGACGATACGGGGGAAGTCGCATATACCGAATATGGTTCCACTTTTTTAGAGACCATCCCCATCGACGATGTTTCATTGTTCGTCGTTTACTGTCCATCCAATACTCAACCTGAGGTGGAAAAAATGGGTTTGTTAATAGAGTGGACCGAGGTGGAGCCGGATTATCCCAGGACAAGAAACGGCTTTGAAATCGCCTCTGCCGAGGCTCACTTTGAACCAGGCTTATACAAGATTACGGGGGAGGTGCTAAACACGGGGTCATCAAATGCACCGTTCATCTCTATTGTTTGTTTATTATATAACGAGTATGGGAGATTAATTGACTATTCTAGTACTTCTGTCGAAGACGTGGCGGCTGGCATGAGCGCCTCATTCAGCATGAGCGTGTCTCCATTAGATTTGGAAAATATGGGCGAAGAAATTGCCGCGTTTGAATTGCTTGTCGAGGGATACCGCGAGTGAAATGATCAGGATCTTCCCAACGACGGTAAGTATCTCAATCAATTAAAAAAAAACCATTCCGCATCGGTTCTTGTGAGGGGTTAGGTGATCCTATATCTTCCTCTCTCACTACTTCTCTTTTATCATCTCAACGCTAACTGTACCAAGAATTGACATCGGCACAGTGACCTCCTCTCCACCAATTACCATGTTCATTTCACCGGATAGTGTCTGGGTAATTATGGAGCTAAATGTCATTCCCCTCTCAACATCAACCAAGATTACTCCTTCTTGCTCGCCTGAAAGGGAGTATCCTATTTTGACATAACCGAAGTCCAGCATTTCTGCCTCAGGATTAGAAGTGATGATAGAACTCACATCTATTGTCGCAATCTCCCCATCATATTCTCGAAGTGTATACGTATTCTCGGTGATCATAGACATCAACATGGCTGTTTCTGCGGTTGAGGTCCATGTATCCCCAATTTGAATAGGTCCCTCAGGATAGTCGAGAACGATGTTCTTACATTGCTCTTTTATTGCTTCCTCACCGAATTGATCACGAAGAAGCTGCTCCATCTGTTCCCGTTCATTAACATCAGTGATGTCAAGATCATCGAGAATTTCACTATACATTTCATTAATACCTGTAATTTCTAAGACCTCACCAAGAGATGTCATTTTCATTGAGAAAACTCTACCCAACAGTGCACTGTAACCTATTGCTTCAGGAGGAATTTCTTCTGGCGGATCAGAAGAATCAAACACGACTTTTTCAAACTCGTATTCTTGCTCCAGAAGAACCCAATCATAAACAACATCCATCGAAAGGTTTCCTTCAACGTCAACATCGGTAACAGTATGAGTGTAGATAAAGCCAATTTTTTGATGGATGTTCTCCTGTTGCCCCTCAACCGTCGACGATATATCCTGGTCACTAACCATACGCACGCTAAAGACATCTCCTACTTCCAGGTTAATTTGTATACGGGGCAGCACCACCGGTGTAGGAGTTAGAGTTGGGGAGGGTGTAGGTGTTATTGTAGGTGTAGGGATTGACGTTGGCGTTGGTGTTTGTATTGCTAAAATCTCACTAATAGTGCATGAGGGCAACATTGCCCAGCAAGTTACTACAGCCAATGTCCATAGGACGAAAACTTTCATCCTGTTCATATCATTTCTCCTTCTTTTCCCTTCGTCTTTCAGGTAATTCTGTTGATCAGATCTTGTGAAATATTAAGCAGGTAGTGGTAACCTTCCCCTAGATTCCTACAATACTTTTAAATAGCTGTACGATTCAGCTTATAAATACTGAGAGCTGAGGGTGAGATGATAAAACTAATTTTCTAGCACTTCGTGTTCCATTGGTGTAGATGGCTAATATCCTGTTAAGTACTCTAGTGGAACAAAATAAAGTAAGAAACAGCAATCCCCCCTAACCCCGAATTTTTTCTATTCGAGCGTTGCCTACTCCTGCAAATTTAATCGTTCCACCCGACTGGCAAGCGCTGAGGAGGGGTCTTCCCCTTCATGCCAATAAGCCGCCGTCTGGAAAAGGCGTACCTGTCCACGCCGTACCATATACCCCCGTCCTGGCGGTAATCCGGCGGAGGGTTGCCCAGGTGGCCTGCGGGCGTTGTTGAATTGCTCCAGTCCCTCGCTGCCAGAAAGCAGAATACCGCATCCATGCCGCCGTATGCGTTGCATGAGGGGATCGTCGTAGTCTCTCGGGAGTTCAGATAAGTTTCCAGCGACGACGATGCTTACCCCCAACTCGCCCCCCGTTGAAATGACATCCGCCAGTTGTAGTTTTGCATTCTCCGACCTTGCCGAGAACCCATCATAATCATCGATCACAACCAGAAGGTGAGGCCAACTTTTTACTAATATTTGACTATCAAAACCATCGGGGTCTGACTCATAAGCACCCTCCAAGTCCTTCTGACGGCGCTCGATTTCCTCCACCAACTGAGAGAGCGTTGGCTCCAGAGTCGACATGGAACCGATATATGTCATTAAATGTGGAATACCGCGAAAGGTTGTCAGCGTCCGGCAGTGGAAATCTAGGAATATAAATTGAATGTCGTCAGGAGAAAAGCGCTCTGCTAGTCCTAATACCCAGGTTTGCAGAAGCGATGTTTTACCAGCTTGTGGGCTGACCGATGCCACCAGGAAAGTGGGACCATCTTCATCAAGCGAAATGCTAACGGGTTCAAGTGTCTGATAATCTTGTCCGAGCAAAGCTGAGAGTGCTGAGCGTACTCCATCACTCTCCGGTGTCTGAGGTGTGGTCGGTTCCGGCAATGTGACCAAAAAAGGTAAGCTCCGAATTTCCGGTGGTTCGGGGCCATCCCATACGCTCTTCATGTTCGTTGCGAGCGCGACTAGTTCTTGAAACTGTTCTTCGTCTGTACGCCCCTTGGTTGGAAGCGCGGCTTGGAACTCAAGCGGCGGCGTACCCCGCAATAAACCCCGACCCGGTGGAGGTGGTGTTATTACTTCCTCCTGTATCTTCGCCTCGCTAGGTCTTCCAACGATTCGGTAATATTCTGTTTGGTCGGCCTGATGGAAGGTTAGCCGCAGGTTAATGTTGGCAAACAAATCATTCGGAATCTCAGACTGAAGGCTTGCTGATACGACGAGGTACAGACCTGAGGCTGCGCCACCACTGATAAATGTAGAGACGTGCTTGGCCAACTCCATGTCAACCGAACGCTTGAAATCACCATAGCCATCAATGATCAGATAAATGACCGGCAGGCGCTCACCTGGGGGTACCCGGGTGTTGTAATCTTCATAGCTGTCAACCCTAGCGCTACGGAACAAGTCATTGCGGCGCGAGATTTCAGCGTGAATATATGCGATGAGACGCTCGACCCGTTCAGCCTCGAAGCGGGTCACGACCGCGCCCACGTGTGGTATGCCGTCCAATACTTTAAGGATGGACTGACCACCGAAGTCGAGAATATAAAAGTGAACTTCATCTGGTGGATGGGTAAGCGCCAACGAGGTCACCAGCGTTCGCAGTAAATTACTCTTACCAGTTCCAGCAGAACCGAATAAGAGCAGGTGCCCCCCACCCCGAGCGGGATCAATCTGAAACAAGATCTGTTTCTGCTGGGCCGGATGATCGTAAAGACCAAGCAAGGGATGAACCTTAGGCATGACTTGATCTCGGTACGCCCAGGCCTGACAGGGTTGCCATCCCTCACCATTCCACCCACCAGTGAAATGCTTACTCAACAAGTCTGGCAGATAGATGCGATCTGGCAGGGGATCAGGCCAGACCGGGGGAGGTTTCTTCAGCTTCAGTCTTCGTGCCGCATCCACCAGTCGGCTGACAATGGCCTGAGCTTCTGTGAAATGGACATCTACCGGAGCTTCTTCGCCTCCCCAACCATCGCTCCACTGTAGTAACTCAATCGTTTCACGCCGACCATCCGGCCATACTCGCTGGATGTTCTTCCCAGAAGTTTTACCGTCTGATTCATCCTGATAGCTACCCCCCGCGTAGGCAACTTGGAAGAGCTGCCGAGTTTGGGCTTGAAAGTATGCCCGTCCACGGGTGAGATAAACTGCGTCCGGAATGCCGATCATCTGTATGCTGTCCTGCACCTCACTTACTCGCAGGCAAATACGAAATGTCGAGTTCTGGAGGATCTCAGGAGCGACGGCAGCCTCGATGTTCTGCGTTGCCAATATCAGGTGCACACCCAGCGACCGACCCTGTCGAGCAATGCTGATCAACCGCTTACTCTCCTCTGGATGACGTTCTTTGAACTCGGCGAACTCATCGAAGACGATCACCAGGCGAGGCAAGGGACGCTTCACTGTTAGCTGGCGGTACTCATCGACGTGAGACCGGCCAAATCCAAATGCCACACGTGCGTTCTCCAAAACCCGCTTACGGTGCTCTATCTCGCCGGTTAACGCTAGGATGACCCGCTCTGCATAGCTGGAATGAGATTCGATGTCGGTTACTACCCCAACTGTGTGAGGCAGCTGAGCTAATTCATTGAATGCGGCCCCGCCTTTATAATCGACAAGGGCGAAGTTCAGATCATATGGGCTATGAGTGGCGGCCAGAGCAAGCAGGATCGCTTTGAGCACCTCGCTCTTCCCCGAACCGGTCATGCCGCCGATAAGACCGTGTGGCCCATGTGCGCCATCTCGATCATTTAAGTCAAAGATCAACTCAGCAGTAGCTGAGGTCATGCCTATCGGAGCCCTCAGTTGTCCATAGGGAGGTTCGCCGTCCCACCAGGTCTCAATCGGTAACTCCTCTACACTTGAAACGCCGAAAAGTTCGAGAAATGTGATCAGAGATGGCGGTTGGGATAGGTCGCTGGCGTGCGGCCACTCGATTGATGCCAGAGCTTCCGCCAATTGCGCAGCCTGCTTTTGCGCTATGCTTTCTGGGCGACATTCAACCTTGCGACCATCAAGACCAGTTTCTTGATAAATGAGATTTTTCGCCTCAAGCTCGATCAAGGCTCCACATGCTCCTGGAACTTGTTCCACTCGATCAGTAAGGAATACGCCATAGAAACCCAGCTGTTTTCCCTTTTTTAATAGAATTGCTAGACCGGGATGCGCATAGTTGGTCGGTAGACTATCGAAGACGATTACCACCCGTGGCAAAGGCGCTTCCATGTCCCTACTGCCTGCAAGAGAGTGTCTTTGAGTTTCCACCAATTGCTCTCGACGCTGCAACTCCTCCTCAAGCTCATCCATGAGATCCGAGAGCATCTCACCTTCACCCATGCTGGTTGCCTCTCGCCAGTTTAAAGTCGCCATGGCATGAGGGAGCGAGTGAGTCCATGACCATGTTGGAGCATCATCAGATATGCTTATGACTGCTACCTGAACTTCCGCAGGCCAATGATGCGTGACAAGGTGGCACAACAGTGCTCGGGTGAAATTATGGACCCTTGTCGGTTGACCGGCGATTCCTAGTGATCCACTGTATCCCAGATTGGCTGTCAGAGGAGACCCGGGTACGGAGGCATAATTTCGATACAATGCCTCAGCCCGCTCGTTTTCCTCCTTATACTCAGGCGGAGCGGTACTGAAATCCGGGTGCTGTAGATTAATGGAGGTAGGCACACTTCCCATGCCTATTCGAAATGTCATGAAATCGGGGTCATGAGGACGCCTTTCACCAAGCCGGGGGTCTACACCACGTGCACGTCGAAGGCATTCGTTCAGGTCTGGGTTCACCTCGAGTTGAATTTGTGTCTGCTGTTCTTTTAGGGATTGCATATCCTTTTCTAAATTTGTCAGCGTCTCGGCGTATGCCTCCTTGCTCTCAACTAGTTTACGCTTGAATGTCCGTCGCCCCAGCATGTAAGTCACCCCACTGGCGAGATATGTGGCCAACATGATGGGCAAGAACCTCAAATAGGACATACCCGAAGCTCCCCCTGATGAGGTCATCATAACCACTGAAAGTAGGACCGCGCCCAGTGGAAGCCCGATAGCAAGCCAATTCATCGCCGCTGGGCTGGTGCGGAGAGTTGGCGGAGCTGGGATTTCGATATCGTCGTCAGGGAGAGGTGTTTGGATGCGAGGGGGTCGGTTGAAAGGCATCTGCAAGCCCTTAAAAAAACAAACCTTAATAGCACTCGTAAAGGGTCAATGAAAATTGTCCCCTCCTTGAGAGGACATACTGATCAAACTCGACAAGTCTTAATCCATCTTTGATACATCTAAAGCATGTACCACACTTTTAATGCAGGCGCGATACATTCAGCATTTAGTTTTAACCGCGTTTCACGGTAAAGTGCTCTTCATCCATAAATAGCAAAACTCAGAAGATACACCTACCGCATATCTACATCGTAAAATTCCTGCCCGGCGCTATTGAGCAAGTCACCAGCTCTCTTGAGCGTCTCGCTCGCAGCGTCGAGGCTTCTCTGCATGTCGTTCCACTGGCCGAATATCTTGGTAGCTCGAGCGCCGGCAAATTGACTTTCCAGATTGCTCATCATGCCACGAGCCTGCGAAACAAGTCCCTCTACTTCCTGTTGCATTTTAATGAATTTGGAGCCTGTATCTTGTACTTCCCTTGGATCGATTTTAATAATGGTCATGTTAGTTCTCCTACGATATCTATCATTAAAATAATTGTCTGCTATTAAACTACTATGATGATCGTCAACTGTCAGCCCGTTCGTAGCGCTCTGCGAGGGCTTGCATTTCCATCGCGATACGCATCAGGAGCACAACGTGTCCCTGCATCAGGTTTCGCCACTCCGTGTAATGAGTGTAAAACATCTCTTGGTTGACGCCGCTCCACTCTTTCTCAAGTTTAGAGACAACCTTCTCAAGGCGCTTCATAATGGCCTGGCTGTCGCGACCGGCATGGGCGAATTCCTTAGCTGTATCCAGGATTTTAGCTACCGATAGGATCTGTTCGCTCACAAGCTTAGCCCTAGTCGCTAGAGCTTTCTGGGATCCAAACCTCTTCCCAAGATGTTTCCCAGATAGTTACTGAGATGGCTTCGATTCGATTAGCCAGGTCTATCAAATGCTCCATACATGCATCTGTGTTTCCCATTTCAGGCTGGTAATGGTCGGAGAATTTCTCTTTAGCATTGCCCTCCCAGGTGGTATCCAGTGATGACCCAAGAGCGTGTACATCCTGGGCGACCTCTCGAATCTGGTTGGCAATCGCTCTCAAACTGGCACCGATGCCTAGTTCTTGGTCGGGGAATAATGTTTTAGCATGCCTTACTTGCATCCTGACGAACGGCATCTTCACCTCAAGGTTTAGTATACAACATTCACAGTGAATATTATCAAAGACCTGTTGACCCGTCCCTGCTAATAAGATACCATGAAGACATAATTGGTTGATCCATCACAATAGTCCTGTCTATGGAATGCAGGCTACAATACCCCATCAGGGTGTGTGATTGGAAGGACGTGTAATTGCCGGAGTGCTCGCACTTGGGGAGTGATCGACCCGTACTAGAGGTACTCGTGGTAAATTTAATCAGGCATCAAACATGACTCGTATCCGCGTTGACCCAGCCAATCTCCGCCAGTCTGCTCGGCAGTTGAGCGGCATCGCCGATCGCCTACGTGCTTTGGGAAGCGAAGCTCATCAGGCTGCGTTTCGCGCGCCGAGCTACGATGGTCAGTTCGGACCCAGAGCCCGGGCTATGGGCATGGAGGCCGAGGCCCGACTGAGGGCGCAGGCTGACCGATTGTCCGCACTCAGCGAGGAACTGGAATCCAGGGCTGCGGCTTTCGAAGCGGTCGATCAAGAGACACAGGCATCATTTGACCGGCTATCCAAGATGATAAGAATGTTTTTAGAGGATGCTAGCCTTATCATTAAACCTTCTAAGATACAACCTCCTTGGCTTTTAAATATTTTATCTGCACTAACAACGCCAGCACCCACAGCAACACCAACACCAACGCCCACCACATCTGCCACCCCGTCAAGCCAAGCACCAAACGCTTCCGTTTACTGGGGAGGGTTGAATGAGGCTCAGCTTGCGGAACTACAACAAAATCAAGATCAAAGTAATGACTGTGCTGAATATTCAATAGCTGCAGCCTTAAACATGCTATATGGATCCAATATTCAGGGTTGTGATGTTGCAGCGGCCGCAGATCAGGTGTGGTGGCCTCTAACTTGGACAGGCTTACGTATGTGGCCGGATGGACCTACAACTCCACAGCAACAAGCGAACATTGTTAATGGAATTGCACGGCAAGCTGGTTTGTCACTCACCGCAACCCCCGCGAAAGGAACAACATCAGACCTCATTGATTATTTGTCCCAACCAGATACTGCAGTAATTGTCACTATTGGTTGGGACGATGATCATATTCCACAAATTGCTCGTAATGTTGATCGGCGAAATCGAGCAAGTGGTGGTGCCCCACTAGGATTAAATGGACATGCAATGTTACTTGTCGCACACGATCCAAACCATCTGGATTGGCTAGGAGATCCCACTCCTTGGGGTTTTGTAAATTCATGGAATGATGGCGGGGATGAGATCTTCTGGATGCCGGACACAGATTTCACTCAAGCGTGGGAACATTCTATTCCCACGGTTGGAAAAAACAACATTGTGGTAATCACAAATTCGCTCATTCAGCAAGTAACATCACCACAGGTCCAAACATCAACACCAACTCCTACTTCTACACCCACACCACAACGTCACCCTCCACCGCCTTAGACATCCTTTGGCAAGAAAAAGGTAGATAAGACAGCTGAAGTTATAATTTAGCTTAGCCGGAGAATAGTAATGAGAACGAGAATTATTAGAGCCATCGGGGTTGTATTGATAGCAGGCTGCATCATTGGCATCGCGCTTGGATTCAAGGGGCATACTCGCCTTTTACCTACACAAATGTTACCTGAACAGGAGATAGTATTTTTACCAGAAGAGACGTACGACACACTAGGATTTATTTATCCCGACGGTAGTGGTTATCTGACACGTACTGTAGATATCAGCGAAGGCTTCTGGAAAGATCTTGCGAAGATGAGTTCACCTAATATCACTTTTTGGATCACATGGAGTCCAGATGGGCATTATTTAGCATCTCATTACGGCAGATATGATCGAGGCTCGGGTATTCCTATGCTGATATCAACTTATGGAGATTTCATGCTTTGTCCTGACGATGATAGTTCACCTTACAGCCAAGGACATTCATGGGTCGTATCTGGAACTACTATAATAACTGTAGATAAATGGCCTTCTCAAGAGCCTGACCGGGTTCTCCTGGTCGAAATGGAATCATGTACAGAACTTTCAATCCTATACATTGCCCAACCTGATGAAGATATTTCGGAAGCCACTTTGTCCGCGCAGGGCTGGTTGGCCATTGCCCGAGGTGTAACAGATAGAGGTATGGAAATCTTAATTATAGATCCTGAGCGCACAGATGAGATTGTATTAACTGGCGGTAGCTATCCAGCTTGGTCGCGTGATGGAGAGTGGTTAGCTTATACGATTTATAAAGATGGGCTTTATGTCTCAAAGAAAGACGGATCAAGCATTCTAAAATTAGTAGATAATCCTTATATCGGAGATCCTTCATGGTCACCAGATGGAGTGTGGATAGTTTACAGTCGCCCAGATGCAGGGGAGAGTGTAATCTTTAAAATTAATATAGAAACCTTAGAAGAATATGAAATCTTCCGAGGTGGGACTAGTCCAAAGTGGAGATGGGCATCCCCATAACGAGATGAGGATATTTTATTCCGGTTCCAGCGCAATACTACAATTGTCCTATGGATCATATCTCTCCTCGGAGTTTGCCACCATCCAGACCATTCACTTATCGTGCGATACCAAGTTGCTGGTGAGCCTCTAAGACGGACCTTCATCCATTACGGGGACAATTTGATAGTGGAACTATGTGAAACGGAACCTCACAAGTACCATTTGAGAATTGTCCCAAATCAGGAAGCCTTGTTAGACCTCTTCGATGGGTTTCTCTGCTCCGACACAAATTCATTTAGCGGGGAGAGAGAATTCCGACTAACCACAAGCGCCCTTTTAGAGCTCGTGACTTATGCTTTAAAGGCAATCTGCAAGGAGCTCAAAAGGCATTAATCTCAGAAGGGTTTGAAGAAGAACAAGCCCAGCGTTTGACAAGATCCCTCTACAAGCCAGTTAGGAACACATCTGTTATAGTTATTGCAAACCGAAACACCGCTAATACTCAATACGTACAGGGTTTCTCAATCCTCGAGGGACCTGACAATCTGTGGATTATGGAGCCCTATGAAGAGAATAGTGAAGAAGTGATCGCCTTCATTCCAGCTAACGCGGAAAAAATCCGGGCACATTTCCTAGAAATCCTGCTCAGGAGGTCTAATGCCTGAAAAAACGATAAAGATTAAACCTCCGCACCCATTGGGACGCCGACGGTTCGTCACTATGAGAGGCGAATACGGCCGTGACGAAGTTGACCTCGAGATGCCAGGCGACCTCCCCGCAGCTACGCTACTTCCGGATTTAATCAAAGCCCTCAACTGGCCGACAGCCGAAGGGGGCCAACCCTTGCGCTACCAGTTACGGACTGAGTCGGGGAAGGTTATGGCCAATACGGAGACCCTCATAGATGCCGGCGTAGAAAATTCCGATGTGCTCTGGATCACTCTCGCCGAAGTGAGGAACGAAACGGATTCCACCCCCACGCCGGTTGAGGATTATAGTAGTCTCGGTCTTGATGAGGGTCCTGTGCGTGGATTCGCACCAGTGGCTGCAACCAACCCATCACCTAAAGATAGGAGAGGTACACTTGCGCCACCGCGCTCGATTCGATTGCCGATTAACGAGCCATCGCTCATCAGCGCAGATGGACTTATTTTCGTCCTGGGCGAACCACCGATCATTATTGGGCGCGCCAGCCTTGGGCATCGGCCAGATATCGATTTGACCGAGATCGATGTGGAGATCGTATCTTCACGCCGTCATGCTGAAATTCTTGCCGAAGAGGAATTACATGTTCTACTGCCTGAACCGACAACCAACGGTACATTTATCAACGGGGTCGAAATTCCAGTTGGTGAGAAACACATTCTCAAAGATGGGGATGTGATACAGTTCGGTTTTGAGGGGGTTGAATTAACATACTGGAGCGGCAATCAAGGCGACCTTCCAGCGTCGTTCTTCCACTAAATAATTCCTGCGTATCCTGCTCCTTGCTTCCACCTGCTATCCCATACCTGAGGGTGGCATTTCTTTCGTTTGCTTATTCGCCAATACGAATGGTGTTTCCACCAAGCCAATTACACCATTACCTGAGAATTCCTAGGATATTACCCCCCATCCATGTTCCCTTGCGTGGGCGGCCAGTTTATCATCCGGATAAACAGCCACCGGATGCCCCACCCGTTCCAATAATGGCAAGTCTGTGTAGCTGTCCGCATAAGCGTAGCTCTGGGACCAATCAACCTGATCGCCACAACCTAAATATGCCTCCAACCGAGTCACCTTGTTCGGTCCCTGGCATATAGGTAATTCACTTGCACCACTGTATCGCCCATTCCGGAGCACTAATGGCGTACCAACTATATCATCAATCCCCAACTG
>Ga0209986_10001117_pt1 | contig 26056 bp, 24 predicted proteins | sample BlataG_FD_183168 | JGI IMG/M metagenome (GOLD analysis project Ga0209986, IMG submission 183168) | Deep subsurface microbial communities from Black Sea to uncover new lineages of life (NeLLi) - Black_00105 metaG (SPAdes) (version 2) | ecosystem: Environmental > Aquatic > Marine > Oceanic >... | reverse complement strand
ACCGTGACATTTAGTCTTCTGTAGCTGCCGGGATAACCCTCGTAGCTATCCAATCGTTTTAAATCTCTTTCTGAGACTTCGTAAATAGCACCGAGAACTTTCTCTCCCCTAAGTGGCTTGACGCTGGCAATCCCGCCCCGCCATTGTCTAGACCAGCCAACAAACACTAGCTTGTAGTTGGGAAGGGTTGCTATAAATATAGGCTTGCTGTCCGGGCAGCGTTCCTGCATTTGCTTTTTGCTGAGATTGGAACCATAGGCAAAGTAATACAAGTGACTATCCTCACCGCAGCCGTAACATCTGTGGTGAAGCCTATTTCACCACCTTTTTTGGACTAGTTCGGTACTCTAGTCAAATATCTACTTACCCGATTTTTTCCATGTCCTGACCGCAGCAGACAAGAGTGCCACCGCCAACTTTGGTCACTACCACCTCATTGCCGCAGACGTTGCACCGGTATTTCTCACCGACTTTCTCGACAGCCATCTCGCCAACCTCCTTTCCTCTTCCGGCATCAAGGAGAGGCTTCGCCTCTTCAATCTACCCCTATTAAGGCTGTTTCCTCTCCATTTGATCAAGAGCGTGTAGTGCTTGTTTTAGGTTGATGTCCCCGGTATAAAGTGCCTTGCCGACTATGGCAGCCTCTACGCCGAGCGGTTTGAGCATTTGAAGGTGAACTAGTGATGAAATGCCGCCAGAGGCGATAATAGGTAGCCCAATGGCATTAACTAGCTCGAAAATGGCGGCAAAATTTGGCTCGGTGAGGGTGCCATCACGACTAATATCAGTGTAGATGAAACGTCTTACCCCGAGTTGTACCATAGACTGGGCAAATTCTACACTCCTTAACTCCGTTTCTTGACGCCAGCCATGTATGGCAACATATCCCTCCCTGGCATCAATACCAACAATAATAGATTCGCTGAACTTACGGCATGCCTCTTCAATTAGCTTGGGGTCTTCGACGGCGGCTGTGCCCAGGATGACACGCTCTATGCCAGCTTTAAGCAATTGCTCTATCGTTTCCAGTTGGCGTATACCACCACCCAGTTGGGTAGGAACTAATATGGCATTGGCTATCTCTTTAATAATATCCAGATTATGAAGCTCACCCATAGCCGCGCCATCAAGGTCAACAATATGCAGTCTGGGTGCTCCCAGCGACTGCCACTCTAGAGCTACCTCTAAAGGGTCATCTGAGAATACCGTTTCTTGGGTATAGTCACCCTGATATAAGCGAACGCACTTGCCGTGTCTAATGTCTATAGCCGGAATTATTTCTATTGTTACTTACCTCACAGATTAATTTTGGAATAGTTTATGCAGAGTACCGGGGTCAGAGAAGTTTGGCCTACTCTAGTGCCGTCCACTAAATAAGCCCCATCTTTTGCTTGACCTCCTTGAGGGTCTCTTTGGCAATAACCCGGGCTCGCTGGGCACCATCAGCTAGAACTTCGGTTATATATCGGGGCTTAGCGTCTATGGCAGCCCGCCGTTCCCGGAGAGGTTTAAGGGTAGAATTAATCTCTTGGGCCAGGAGCTGCTTACAATCAACGCAGCCAATTTTAGCTGAGCGGCACTGGTCAGCTATATCGTCTAATTGGAAGGGATTAAAGTATCGGTGAAGCTGATGAATATTGCATATATCCGGGTGCCCGGTATCACTGCGATATCGGCGAGCTGGGTCAGTAACTGCCGTCATCACCCGGTCTATTGTTTCCTGTGACGAGAGAGCTATCTCAATATCGTTGTCCAGTTGCTTGCTCATCTTCTCTTTGCCGTCTAGCCCCAGTATCAACGGAAACGAGGTAAGCTTGGCTTGTGGCTCAGGGAAGGTGTTACCAAATAGGTTGTTAAAGCGGCGGGCAATCTCCCTGGCTAGCTCCAAATGTGGCAGTTGGTCTTCACCAACTGGTACTAGCTCAGCTTTATAAAGCACGATATCGGCGGTCATTAGAACTGGATAGCCTACCAGCCCGTAGTTTATGTTTTCGGGCTGGAGCCTTGCCTTCTCCTTAAAAGTGGGCACGCGCAATAACCAGCTCAAGGGGGTAATCATGCTAAGTAGAGTATGCAATTGCATCACCTCTGGGACATGAGACTGGATAAACATTATGCTTTTGCCCGGGTCAAGCCCAATCGCCAGCCAGTCAAGCATCATCTCATGAATATTCTTTTGTAGCCCACCAGTGTCCTCAAGTGTCGTCAAAGCATGGATATCAACTATACAATAGATGCACTGATACTGCTCTTGAAGCTTTACCCAATTCTGTAGAGCTCCCAAGTAGTTCCCCAGGTGCTGTCTGCCGGTAGGACGAGCCCCAGAAAAAACCCGCTGCTTCATTTAAGCCTCCTCAAGCAGAAAGTTTAGCATAGAAGGGACATAACCGCAACGGACTCTAGCTAACAGAATGCTTCACATCTTTTCCGGGGCGGTCATGCCCATAAGGTGAAGGGTTTTAGCCAGAGCGAGCTTGGCTGCCTCGACTAGCCTAAGGCGGGCTTTGGTCAGTACCTCGTCCTGAGAGACGATGCGACACTGCTTATAAAAGCTATGAAATACTGTAGCCAAATCTTGAGCATAATAGGCAAGATGGTGAGGCTCCAGGGTGCAGGCTACTATCTCAACTAGCTCAGGCAAAATTAGCATCTTCCTGATTAAAGTCAATTCAGGCTCAGTAGTCAGCAAAGAAACGTCCCCATCCCCCCAGTCAATCCCCCTCTGTGCAGCCAGGCGAAGGACACTGGCAATACGAGCGTGGGCATACTGAACATAGTAAACAGGGTTGTCCAGTGACTCTTTTTTGGCTAATTCCAGATCAAAGTCCATTTGACTATCAGCCGAACGGGACAAGAAGACGAAGCGGCAGGCGTCAGTTCCTACTTCATCTATTACCTCGCGCAGGGTAATGATGTCACCGCTGCGTTTGGAGATACGAACCAGCTCTTGCCCGCGACGCAGGGTAACCATTTGGGAGATTATAACCTGTAGCCGCTCAGGGGCGATGCCTAGGGCACCAACCACTGCCTTCATTCGAGATATATGACCCTGGTGGTCGGCCCCCCAAATGTTGATTACCTTATCAAACTTGCGCTCTAGAAACTTATTGTAGTGATAAGCGATATCAGAGGCAAAATAGGTGGGGGAACCATCGCTACGCACCACGACATTATCTTTGTCCTCGCCCAGGGTGGTAGATACAAACCAGGTAGCGCCTTCCCTTTCGCCTATATAGCCTCCCTCACCTAAGAGTGACATCGCCTTTTGGTATTGCCCATTATCATAGAGGCTCTGTTCGCTAAACCAGACATCAAAACTCACCCCTAATAGCTCAAGGTCGCTTCTAATCGACTTTATTACCTTGTCCAAACCGAGTTGCCCTAATTGGGGCACTGCCTCCTCCTTCGGTAGGGTAAGAAACCTGTCTCCCTCCTCAGCAATGATTTCCTTAGCCAGGTCAACCATGTAGTTGCCAAAGTAACCATCCGATGGCATCTCGGCATCGATGTCCAGACACTGTTGATAACGAGCGTAGAGTGAGCGGTAGAAGGCATCCATCTGGCTGCCAGCATCATTGATATAATATTCCTTCTCTACCTCATAGCCAGTAGCGGCAAGGATATTGGCTAAAGTGCTACCCAGGATAGCCCCCTGACCGTGCCCGACATGAAGCGGACCGGTGGGATTAACACTAACAAATTCCAACTGTACCCGGCTGCCCTGTCCTAGGTCGATGTTACCATAAGAATTACCAGCCAGCAGGATTGAATCTACCTGCCTGGTCAACCAGTCACTTTTAAGGGTGAAGTTGATGAACCCCGGCGGCGCTACAGCGATACTATCAATCTCAGCACTGGGAACTATAAGCCCGGCAATATCCTCGGCAATAGTCAATGGGCTAACTCCAGTTGTCCGGGCTAGTTTCAAGGGAAAACTTGAGGCATAGTCTCCATGTTCTGGGTTCTGCGGGCGCTCTACAACAATCTCAGGTAAGGTCACCGCCGGCAGCTTACCTAATTTCTGGGCTTGGCTTGCTGCCCGTGTCAGTAACTCCATAAGCCTTTGCCTAATCATCACTCCATTCCGCTACCTTTATGTCCAAATTATAGCACAATGGAAGCTAAAAGGATAACCTGAGATTGTTTATTAACCTCACCCCCTTAATAGTTATCTGGCAACCTACCCCCTTTATCCCCCTCCCTTACAAAGGGAGGGGGAAGAATATTAGAAGAGAGGCGTAGCCTCTCTTTAACTCTCTTTCAGCACCACCTACTGCATTGGAGGAGAGGGGGAAGAGGTTTTAGAGAGGGGCTTTGCCCCTCTCTTACCTGTGCTCCCTCTTCTCTTATCAAGGGAAGGGGGTCAGGGGGATAGGTTGCTAAACGACCTCATAATCTGTGTCCTTATCCATCTCCGAGCGGGGGAAATCCTGACTCTTCTTGATATTTAGTTTGTGGTAAGAATAACGAAGAAGAACTGGCAAGGAGATTATGGTGCTCACCCTCCAGTCCCTAAACTCATGGTGGCGCACCGTCAATTAGATGTTTTGGCTTTCAAATAGCTCACCCGCCAGCCTGCCCGCTCTCCATCACCGCCTTGAGCTTCTCCACACTGCGCTCCACATTTCGTGTAATTTCCTTTTTCATGAACAGCTTATCAATCACCTTCCCCAGAAACTTCCCTGGCAAAGTATACTCGCCAATCTCTATAACCAGCGTGCCATTATCCTTGGGCTCAAGCCTATGAGCGATAGTTAGGCGCATCCCAGCGGATGTAGACTCGAAATCCAACCTGTGAGGCCGCTCATATTTACTTATTCTGGTAAAAGACCGCATTTTTACGCCACCAGGACCTTTCATCGCTTCTCTGTATGTTGTTCCAAGGCCTACAGGCCCTTCAGAGCGATCCTTTACCTCGACAAGATTGTGAACCCACATCAACATGGTATTTGGCTCAGCCATATAGTCAAATACCTTTTCTATGGGCGCACTGATGAAAATGCCTCTCTCAATATGAGCCATTTTCTCCCTCCTTTACTTCCGCTCGAGCGAAACTATAAATATTATACTCCAATCTGAGACCATTTCAACGACACAATTTCGGACCATTTTGTATGTGTTAGGTTCGGAAACAGTAAATTTGCCCCGGACAGGATTCGAACGTGACGCCTAGCTCCACTCGCCAGCCTGTGGCCAGACTCGGGCCAGTTCCTTAGCTAGAAGGTGATGCTCAGGTTGTTCTAAGGTTTGGTCTATTTGAAAGAGTTTTATTGCCTCACTGCGGGCTAGCTCTAATAGTCCGACATCAGAGAGTTTAGCCATGCGCAGGTCAGGCAGTCCACTCTGCCGGGTGCCAAAGAATTCTCCTGGGCCTCGCAGTTTTAAGTCCTCTTCAGCCAGAACAAAGCCATCCTGAGTCTTCTCTATTATGTCCAGGCGCTCCTTAGCTACTGCTGAGGGGCTTTGGGCTAATAGCATGCAGTAGCTCTGCTCCTCGCCTCGCCCCACTCTACCCCGAAACTGGTGCAGCTGCGACAACCCAAAACGGTCGGCACTCTCTACCAGCATTACCGTAGCGTTAGGCACATCGATGCCAACCTCTACCACCGGGGTTGAAACCAGAATATCGAGCTCGCCACAGCGAAATTGACGCATTACTTTGTCCTTTTCCACCGCTGGCATTCGTCCGTGAAGCAAGCCCAGCCTGAGGTCGGGGAAGACTTCCTCGGATAAACGCTCATATTCAGCAACGGCTGCCCTGGCCTGAATAACCTCCGACTCCTCAATAAGGGGGCAGATAATAAAAGCTTGACGACCGCTGGCTATCTGACGACAGATAAAGGCATAGGCGCTATCCCTTTGCCCCGGTTTGAGCCACTTCGTCTTCACTTCCTGCCTCCCCGGAGGCAGCTGGTCTATGACCGATAAATCAAGGTCGCCATATAAGGTCAGGGCTAGAGTTCGTGGGATAGGCGTAGCTGTCATTACCAGCATATGAGGGCTGACTCCCTTTTGCCGCAGTGCTGAGCGTTGGGTAACACCAAATCGGTGCTGCTCATCAACCACAGCTAACCCTAAATGGTGGAATTCCACCCCCTTTTGAATAAGGGCATGGGTGCCGATAACAATGTCTATATCTCCGTCCAGGATGCGCTGCTGGAGTTCCTGCTTCCTGCCCTGAGTAATATCACCGATAAGTAGCGCCACGGTAAGAGGATGGGGTAAAAGCCCAGAGTAGCTATGCAGGTAGCCCTCTTCCTCCACCTGATGCCCAACTCTAGATAGGAGCTGACAGATGGTAGTAAAATGCTGCTCAGCCAGAATCTCGGTGGGTGCCATAAATGCCCCCTGATAGCCATTAGCCGCTGCTATAAGTAGGGCGGTTGTAGCCACCACCGTCTTGCCACTGCCTACCTCTCCCTGAAGTAGCCGGGACATGGGTCGCGTTTTCTCTAAATCAGCCAGTAGTTCTTTGAGGACTCTTTGCTGAGCTGCGGTTAGCTCAAAAGGTAAAGACTTTAGAAAAGTATCCAGCACCGGCATCTTGGCACTGAAAGGGCTGCCTGGCTGGCTCTCCTGCCAGTCGCGCTTTTTACTCAACACTCCCAACTGGAGGAGAAAGAGTTCGTCAAAAGCCAGACGAACCCTGGCTCTATCCTTCACTGACTCATCTTCTGGATAGTGAGCCTGACTTATTGCCTGGGGTAGCTCTAGCAGGTTACACCGCTCCTTCAACTCAAGTGGCAAGAAATCCTCTACCTGCCATGCCCACTGGTCTACAACCCCCTTCATCAGTTTTCTTACCTGGCGAGGGCGTAATCCCTGGGTGAGCGGATAGAGGGGGACCAGGCGTCCGGTATGAATCAACTCTCTGTCCTCGGCTAGCTCCCATTCCGGAGATTCAAACACATGTCGCCCGCTAAACAAGCTGACCCGGCCACTGATAACCACCCGGGTATTAGTCAGTAGCTGCTTAGCCAGGTAGGGATTATTAAACCAGACTACTCTGACATTACCCGTCTCATCGCCGACAATAGCCTCGGTGCTCCGTCTACCGCCCAGCCTGACCTCCTGAGCCTGCCACACATTAGCAATGATTGTCTCCTCTTCCCCCTCGGCAAGCTGTGAGATAGATTTCCTCTGACTGTAATCAAGGTGACGGTGTGGGAAGTAATAGAGTAGATCCCGAACTGTCTTCACCCCCAACTTATTAAACTTGGTCGCCAGGCTTGAGCTAATGCCGCTGATAACAGTAATCGGCGCATCAATGGATTGACTAACCACCGCTCTCGGCACTCTTGTCCCCGAAGGCGGTCGGCTAACTGCCGGAGTCAATTTAGCTTTACCCTTTTTGCCTCCGGTACGCTCTAGCTCAGCTAAAAAGTCAAGCACTCCCTTTACCCACTCTTTGCGCTGCGGTTTGGTCAGCGAGGCATAATCGGGGTTAACTAGGTGAAGTTTGTGGAAGCGATTTAGGAGTTGAGGATTAGTTATCGACTCGATAGTTTGACTTGCCCAATTGCGGATGAATTTGTCCAGACCACCGATTACAGCTGAGTTTACATAACCCTTTCTATGCTCAAGCTCAAGAATCTTACGCAGAGGCTCAACATTTATTGACAAGGTTATTGCCTCCAGAGTTGAGTACCACTATAGGTGGGGGCAAGAAAAGCTCAACTTTGGTATGTGTAAAGACGGCAAGGAAAAGCCCTTCTTTGAACGTTCGCCTTCATCAGCCTCCTGCCTGATACCACTTATCTTCTCCCTCAAGGCTAAAATCAGAGTGCCTGGATCAGCATGAACCCCCAGCGCTGGCCCCAGCCTGGCTAGGTAAATCCGCCTCTCATCAAAGATTGAACCTATGCGCTCCCTGAGCGAACTGGCTTCATCAGGTGTAGTGCTATGCACGATAGCCAATTCTTGGATATTCAGGGCATTTTTCACAAAATCAATTAGGCGCTCTATACCTTTAGAACGGGTGCGGGCTAAGCCAGCTGGGAAAAGCTCACCATCTCGCATAGTAATCATAGGCTTTACATTTAGCATACCGCCCAATAATGCTTTTACCTTACCAATGCGTCCCCCCAGAAGCAGATATTTAAGGCTATCCAAAACCCCAAGCAGGCGTATACCGGGGATAGCCTGCCTTATTTCCTCCATTACCTCTTGCAAACCCTCTCCAGCCTTAGCTAATCTGGCAGCAGCCATAGCTATCAACCCCAAACCCATAGATAATGAAACTGAATCTACTACCTCTATATGACCTCTTGCCTCTACCAGTTCCCTGCCCTGCAATGCTGAGTTATAGGTGCCACTTATCTTACTGGAGACATGAATAGAAACTACTTCATCGGTTGCCTTTGACAGCTTACTGTAGACATCAGCAAAATCTGCTGGTGTAGGCTGGGAGGTAGAGGGGTGAATAGGACTTTCCACTAATCTTTGATAAAATTCATCGTGGCTTATATCAACTCCATCCCGGTAGACTTTTTCCCCAAAGCGCAAGTAGACTGGCACTACTGTAATTCCCAGTTCCTGAGCTAATTTAGCTGGCAGGTCGGCGGTGCTATCAGTAATAATCTTAACCGTCACGGAGTCCCCCTCGGCTTTGGTTATTAGCTACTCTCTATCTCCCAAAATAGCTACCAGCAAGAGACCGGGACCGGTGTGCGCGCCGATTACCGGGGTCATCTTTGACCGGTAGATGCGCTCCTTGGGAAATTTAGCGCTAAGCCGCTCAACTAATGCCTCCGCTTCAGCAGGGCAGGCAGCATCCTCTACCGCTATCTCCTCAATATGGGGAAAGCTCATAGCAAAGTTATATAAGTAGTCTATCGCCTTAGCCCGAGAACGCGTTCTGCCGGCAGGTTCAACCACACCATCTTTCAGCATTATGATAGGGTTCACCTTAAGCATTGATCCTAGAAAAGCCTGGGCGGCACCAATGCGCCCACCTCTTCTGAGATATTCTAAGGTATCAAAAGCGGCGCGTATATCTACCCGCTTCATATTGCGATGAGTTATATTCAGTACCTCATCAAAGCTAGCTCCAGCTTGAGTTGCCTTGGCAGCAGCAATAACTATGAATCCTTGTGCCATAACCGCCCATTGTGAATCAACTACTTCTACCCGGCATTTCCTCTTCATTAAGCCTATACTTTGTAGCGCCACCTCATAGGTAGCACTGAGCTTGGAGGTAAGAGCAATGACTAGGATTTCATCCGTCTCCTCAGCCAGCCTATCATATGCCTCGGCAAAGGTTGCGGGAGATGGCACTGAGGTGACGGGAAAGGTCTTATCGTGTACCAGCCTATGGTAGAACTGCTCGGTAGTCATGTCAATGCCATCGCGGTAGACCTCTTCTCCGAAGCGGACATTTAGCGGAATTACCGTAATCCCCAGCTCCTTAGCCACCTCAGATGGCAAGTCAGAGACGCTATCAGTTACAATCCTAACTGTCATTGACTACTTGCCTTGCGCCTCCAGAAGGGATACCGACAAGACACCAGGCCCGGCATAGGTTCCCACCACCGGGCTGACTGTGGACCTATAGATGCGCTCCTTGGGGAATAACGAGCTGAGGCGCTCAACCAGCCTATCAGCGTCATCAAGGGTAGTAGCATGCTCTACCGCCAGCTCCTCAATATGGGAAAAGCTGGCTGCAGAAGTGTATAAATAATCCATACCCGCCGCTCTGGAGCGCACTCTGGTTAAAGGAGACATTTCGCCATCCTTCACAGTAAGTATCGGCTTTACTGATAACATTGCCCCCAGCAGCCCCTGTGCCTTACCGATGCGACCCCCCTTGGCTAGATATTTAAGGGTGTCAAAATATGCAATGAGATGTGACCGGGGTATAGCCCTACGCACCAAATCAGCCACCTCATCCAGGTTTGCCCCAGCCTGGGCTGCCTTGGCGGCAGCAATGACTATCAGCCCCAGACCCATCGCCACCGTTAGCGAGTCAATTACTTCAATACGGCACTCTTTCTCCACCAAACTCTTGGCTTGTAGTGCCGATTGATAGGTGCCACTGAGCTTAGTGGACAGGGTAATAACTAGAATCTCGTCAGTTTCCTGAGCCAGCTTGTTGAACACATTAACGAAATCGCCGGGAGAGGGTTGCGTGGTAATTGGCCAGTTAGCATCGTGGGCCAACCTATAGTAGAATTCATCAGTGGTCAAAGTAATCCGGTCAAGAAAGGATTCCCGACCAAAAGATACGGTTAGGGGCACGACGGTAATCCCCAGCCCTTGGGCTATGTCGCTAGTAATATCAGACAGGCTATCGGTTACAACCTTGACTGCCATAGCTAAAATCCCCCTTATTATTCTACAGAGACAATATAGTTATAGTGAGGCTGACCACCTCGGACTACCTCAATCTGAAGTTGGGGATGTTGCTGGCCAATACTGACGCTAATCTGCTCTGTCTCAGCCGGCTTGGTATCAGCCCCGTAGTAGATAGTAATCACCTCGACTTCGTCTAAATTCAGCTTAGCCAGTGCCTCATTAAGAACATCGTTGGCGTTATCACCTACGGCTACTAATTTCCCGTCCAGAAAACCGATAGCCTGTTTCTTCTTAATTTTCAATCCGTTTAGCTGAGTAGAGCGGACAGCTCGAGTAACCTCAATTGACTTTACTGCTGACTTTGCCTTTCTCATAATCTTAGCGTTCGTCTCAAAATCGGCCTCATAGTCAAAGGCCAGAAGGGCAGCTATTCCCTGTGGAATTGTCTCTGTAGGCACCACCTCAATAGACTTGGTGGTCAGAGAGTGGACCTGCTCGGCGGTAAGCACTATATTTTTGTTATTAGGCAAAATAATAACCTTATCTGAAACCACTGACTCCACAGCCTGGAGCAAATCCTTGGTACTGGGATTCATTGTCTGTCCACCAGGGACAATAGCCGCCGCCCCCAAGCTGGTAAAAACATCACTAAGCCCATCCCCCGAGACCACAGCCACAGTAGCTATCTCAATCGCTGGGGCTCTCTCCTTCTGCATCTCCAAGAAATCCTGGTGCTGCTCGTCCATATTCCGAATTGATACCTGATGCATGGTGCCTAGAGACGTGACATAGTGAATGACATTACCCGGGTCTAAGGTGTGAATATGAACCCTGACCGTAGATTCATCACCAACTACTATTAGCGATTGCCCCTTCCTCTTTAAGCTCAGCATGAGCTTATCCGGGTTAAGCCCCTGTCCCTTAAGCAGAAACTCGGTGCAATATCCGTAGGGTACCTCATCGGCAGCCACCATCTGTGGCAATCTAGCAACTAGAGGGATACTACTGGCGATGATCCGGGGCTTGCGGAATTGCATCTTCTCTACATCGCCTTTGAGATAGTGAAGAGCGCCCTCCAGAATGGTGTACAGACCTTGCCCCCCGGCATCCACCACCCCGGCTTCCCTCAATACTGGCAAGAGACTAGGTGTATTAGCCACCGACTCATTGGCGGCGCTAACTATAGCCTCCATAATTGATATCAGGTCATTGTTGCCACTAGCCGCCTGCGTCTGGGCAGCTGATGCCGCTTCTCTAACTACGGTAAGAATAGTCCCCTCCACGGGGTTGCTTAACCCTTTATAGGCTGTCATTGATGCTTGGAGTAAGGCATCAGCCAAGTCGCTGCCGGTAAAAGAGTCCTTCCCGGCCAAACCCTGGGCTAGGCCACGCCAAATCTGCGACAGGATTACCCCGCTATTACCCCTAGCCCCCATCAATGCCCCATTGGCCATAGCTTGAGTCACTGCCGAGGCGCTACGGTCGGGGGCCCGATAGGCATCCTCAATAGAAGACCGCATAGTAAGCAACATATTGGTTCCACAATCGCCATCAGGCACCGGGAAGACATTAAGAGCATCAATATCTGAAACACTTTTCTCTAGCCAGTCAGTAGCGGCAGCAAACATTTCCCTTATGTCTTGACCATTGATGGAATCAACTTGTCTCATCTTATCCCATCCTTGCTAAGATTGTTTGGTTATGATAGTATTGTGAACGGCATAGTACAGTAAATTTAGCCAATTGTCAAACGTAACGCCTTTTATTCACCAACAGTTTATTTTGACATAATACGGAGACGAGATATTGAAATGTGATATATGTGGGAAAGCACCGCAATTTGGTCACAATGTGAGCCACTCCAAACGTCATACTAAGCGTCGCTGGGTGCCTAATATTCACCCGGTTACTATGGTTATAGATGGTCAGCCAAAACGACTCAACCTGTGCACCAGATGCTTACGAAGCCAGCATAAAGTGGCTAAATTAAGCTAGCTCTTATCTTTTCCAGGGCTTCCTTCACTGTTTGCGTCGAATTAAACACGGCTGCCCCAGAAACTAGTACCCTGGCTCCGGCTTGCATTACCCTGGGAGCAATCTCAGCATTGATGCCACCATCTACCTCTAGCTCGGTAGCTAACCCCTTTTTGTCCAACTCGGCTCTTAAACGGGCTATCTTATCCAGCATATCCTCAATAAAAGTCTGCCCGCCGAAGCCAGGATTAACCGTCATAACCAGGGCTAAATCGAGGGAGGCAAGAATCTCGTTAATTGTGTCTATAGGGGTGCCTGGGTTGAGGGCAACCCCTGCCTTAATGCCTGATTCTTTAATTGTCTGTACTACCCGGTGAATATGAGGGCAAGCTTCTATATGCACGGTGATAATGTCGGCCCCAGCCTTAACAAATTGATTGATTTGGTGTTCGGGTGCTTTAATCATGAGGTGGACATCCAAAGGCAGGTTAGTCCAGGAACGAATAGCAGCTACCACCGGAGCCCCAATGGTTATTTGAGGCACAAACTGCCCATCCATAACATCTATGTGAATATAGTCAGCACCTGCCTTGGTGGCTTCGGCTACCTGCTCACCAAGGCGACTGAAATTGGCAGAGAGGATAGACGGGGCAAGCTTTACCTTAGAGCTACTTTTCACGTTTGGCATCTCCAATTATTTTTTTGGCAGCGGTTAGCGCCCGCTCTACCTGCTTGGGAGCAGTACCGCCAGTAACATCCCTAGCCGCAATAGATGACGCTACGGTAATTGAGTAAACATCTTCGCCAAATAAGGGAGAAAAGCCCCTATATTCAGTGAGGCTGAGCTCACTAAACGATTTACCCTTTTCCATAGCATAACTTACCAACCTGCCGACTATATCATGGGCAGTGCGGAATGGTTCCCCCTTCCTGACCAGATAGTCAGCTAAGTCAGTAGCTAGAATGTAACCCTGCTTAACCGCCTGCGCCATATTTTCAGCTTTAACGCGCAGGGTTTTAACCATGCCAGTGAATACTTCTAAGGTAGATAGCAGCGTATCTACAGTATCAAAGAAGCCTTCTTTATCCTCTTGCATATCCCTATTATAGGATAGGGGGAGGGCTTTCATCGTCGTCAGTAGAGCCATAAGTTTGCCATAGACCCGTCCTGTCTTACCCCTAACCAGCTCAGCGACATCGGGGTTCTTCTTTTGGGGCATAATGCTTGAACCGGTAGTGTAAGCCTCATCAAGCTCAATAAAATTGAACTCGGCTGAAGACCACAGGATAATCTCCTCAGCCAGTCGGGAGAGGTGCATCATGGCAAGGCTGGCTGCCGCTTCATACTCGACGACGAAATCTCTATCCGAGACAGCATCAATGCTATTTTGGCTTATCTGACCGAAGCCCAGCTCACGGGCTAAGAACTCCCGGTCAATATTATAGGCGACACCAGCTATAGCCCCGCTGCCTAAGGGCATGACATCAGTGCGTTTCAGGCAGTCATTAAATCGGTCGATATCGCGCTGGAGCATCTCAAAATAGGCTAAAAGGTGATGAGCCAGCAGCACCGGCTGTGCTGGCTGGAGATGGGTATACCCCGGCATAATGACTCCTTTGTTGGCTTCGGCCAGGCTAATTATAGCCTGCTGAAACTCCCTCAGCTTGCTCGAGGTCTCAGCGATTGCTTCCTTGGTGAAGAGCCGCAAATCCACAGCCATCTGGTCATTTCTGGAGCGAGCCGTATGGAGCTTGCCCCCCACTTCACCAACCTTGTCAATGAGTCTAGCTTCAATATTCATGTGGATGTCTTCCAGCTCAGGCTTAAACTGAAACTTACCCTGCTCTATTTCCTCAGCAATAGAAGCCAGTCCGTTATTAATGACTTCAGCCTCTTCCGGTGAGATTATGCCCTGTTTTGCCAGCATCTTGGCGTGGGCAATACTGCCAACAATATCATGGCGATACAGCCGCCAGTCAAAGGGAATAGAGGCGCTATATTCAGTTACCGATTTATCGGCGGCTTTTTGAAAACGACCGCGAATATGACTCATCTACTATCTTTCCGCCTTCTGCTTTTTGGGTCTGGTAGTGCCCAATGCGCCTTCAGTTTGAGCTACTCCCTGCACCTGCGCCTGGGTTCTTACCGGCAGTCCCCAGATGTGAATAAAACCAGGAGAGGCGCTCTGGTCAAACTGGTCGCCCTTGTCGTAGGTAGCCAGACCATGGTGATATAGCGAAAATGGTGATTTCCGCCCGACGACACTACAGCTTGCCTTGAACAGCTTTAAACGGACGGTTCCGGTGACAAAACGCTGTGTAGATTGCACATAGGCAGCCAAATCTTGATGCAGTGAGGTGAACCATAGACCATTATAGATAAGGTCGGCATACTCCACAGCCACCCTTTGCTTAAACCGCAGTTGCTCTTTGGCTAGGGTCATTGCCTCCAACGCCTGGTGCGCTTTTAGTAGTGCTGTAGCTGCCGGTGCTTCATATATCTCCCTCGACTTTATCCCTACCAGCCTATTCTCCACATGGTCAATCCTGCCCACCCCATGCCCACCAACCAGCTCATTTAGCCGCTGAATTAAGCTAATGCCGTCCAGTTTCTGCCCGTCAATAGTAATCGGGACGCCTTGGTCGAAGCCAATTTCAACATAGCCTGGCAAATTAGGAGTTTCAGTGGGCGACTTCGTCCAGGTGTAAGCGTCCTCGGGTGGTTCAACCCATGGGTCTTCCAGCACCCCACACTCGATACTCTTCCCCCACAGGTTCTCATCAATTGAGTATGGACTGGCGGCAGTAACTGGCACCGGAATCTCATAACGCTGGGCATAGTTAATGGTCTGTTCCCGAGTCATACCCCATTCCCGAGCTGGAGCGATAATTTTGAGATGGGGAGCCAGGGCGTTAATACTCACCTCAAATCTTACCTGGTCATTCCCCTTACCGGTGCAACCATGAGCCACTGCCGAAGCCTCCTCCTCTAGGGCGGTGTCTACGAGCAATTTAGCCATTAGTGGACGAGCCAGGGCGGTAGCCAGCGGGTATTGTTCCTCATAGATAGCATCTGCCTGCAATGCCGGGAAAATGAAGTGATTGACAAATAGCTCCTTGGCATCCTTCACTAGTGCCTTCACCGCACCGACCTTAAGCGCCTTTTGCTGAATAGCCGAAAAATCACGCTCATTGCCAACATCAATGGTAAGGGCAATAACGTCTAGATTATACTTATCGGCGAGCCATTTGATGGCTACCGATGTATCTAAGCCACCGCTGTAAGCTAATACTACTTTGTCCAACACTCCTGAACCTCCGTTTAAACTAAGTACTCAACCATTTAATTCCAAAATATTGGTCAAAGAAGTTGGTAATTTGGGCACAGACCTCAGGATATTGCCACCAATAGTCATGTCCGGGCACTCCGACATAGTGGGGAGTGGTACCAAAATTGTCTTCTGGTTGAGCCAGACGAAACCAACGCCGTAAGTTGCCCCAAGCTATGTCCCAGAAATCCCCTTGGCTAAAGGAATCAGGGACTATCCCGTTGGTAGTCAGGAGTAGTGTTCTGTCTAATGCTATATTCTTATGCCAAAATGGAGGACCGGTCTGAATACTATAAACCTGTGGGTTATTCTTCAGAATGTTCATTACGTAATCACAAACGGGTGTGCCCGTACTTTCACCGGTTAGAATGACTTTAAGCCCTGGATTATGCTCAGTGAGAAACTCCACTCTGCCGGCTAAATCCTTGGCCCTTGATGGATAGCCAGTTATTCTTTCCATAACCTCATCCAGGCAGCCGCGTAAACTTTTAACTGACCGCTTATAATTTAGCCATAGTGACGTATAACCTGAGCTAGCTAACTCAGAGTCAATACCGGTAAGAATGCTCTGCCAGCCTAAAGAATTTTCCAACAAATTCTCTCCCCAACCACCTGAGTTAAAGATGACAACAAAATCCTTGTCTTTAGCCTTGGAATGCATGGCTAATAGCTGGCTGACAAAATCATCGCATTCTTCCTGGCAATCTCCGAATAGCTCCGTAGCTAACCTAGCGGCATCCTCAGCCACCGATTGGGGCACCGCCGAAAGGTCATCGATTGACAGGGGAAGCCCCCCACTCCCGACTTCACAGGTTACCCCAATTGCCAGGGATGAGGAGACTAGCAGCCCAATAGCTAGTGATAGGGCTACGGTTAGGGGTACTACCACCTTGAGTCTACGAATTTTACTCTTCATCTCAACACCTTCAATCAATACTGGATAATACTCTGTCCAGAATGCCTATTGCCTCATCAACCTCGTCGTTGCTAATAATGAGCGGCGGCATAAAGCGCACGGCATTCGGCTTCACCCGGTTGACCAATAAGCCTCTATCAAGGCAAGCCATTACCACCGACTGGGCAATATCGGTACTGAATTCCATAGCTACCAACAGCCCCCGTCCACGGACATCAGTGATAAACGGGAATTTCTGTCTCAAGCCTTCCAGCCTGGTAACAAGATACTGCCCCACTTTTTTGGCATTCCCGGCAATGTCATTATCAATAATAAACTTTAATGTCGCATAACCGGCGGCACAGGCTAAAGGATTACCGCCGAAAGTAGAGCCATGTTCACCAGGGGTAAAGACAGACACCCTTTCCTTAGCCAGAATAGCCCCAATCGGTATGCCGCTGGCTAAGCCCTTAGCTAATGTCATTATATCAGGTTCAATGCCATATTGCTCATAAGCAAAGAGTGTGCCGGTTCGCCCTAACCCGGTTTGAATTTCGTCTAGAATAAGTAAAATGCCCATCTGGTCACACCAAGCCCGCACTGCGGCTAAATAATTATCGTCAGGCAGGTTGACCCCTCCCTCCCCCTGTATCAGCTCCAGCATCACGGCGCAGGTTTGCTTGGTGGTAGCTGACTTTATGGCATCAACATTGTCATACTCTACATTTATAAAACCAGCTGGCAGAGGCGCATATGGCTGTTGGAATTTAGGCTGACCAGTAGCTGCCACCATAGCCAGAGTCCGACCGTGAAAGGAGTTAATGGTGGTAATAACCTCATAGGCTCCATTCAGGCGGAGCTTCCCATAGCGTCGGGCTAGCTTCACCGCTCCCTCATTAGCCTCAGCCCCACTATTACAGAAGAAGACCTTATCCAGACGGCTATTTTGAACCAGAAGCTCAGCCAGGCGAACCTGGGGGATGGTATAGAACTGGTTTGACGCCTGAATGAGTGTATGGGCTTGCTCAGCTACTGCCTCAGCAACTACCGGGTGGCAGTGCCCCAAACTATTGACTGCCCAGCCACCGACAAAGTCCAGATACTCCCGACCATCTTCATCCCACACCCGTGCCCCCTGTCCCCTAACTAGGGTTACTGGTATACGCTCTACAGCGTTCATAAAGTATTTGTGCTCAAGCTCCTGCCAGTTACTCATTTTCCTAACCCTATTGTGAGATTGTTTGTCAACCTCACCCCCTTTATCCCCCTCTCCTTCAAAGGAGAGGGGGAAGGTCTTCTTGATAGAGGCGAAGCCTCTCTCACACTCTCTATCTTTGACTAGTTGCCTGTATTGTTGTGCCACCACCACCCCCCTCAATCTCCCTGAGTAAGGCGTGCGGCTGTCTACCGTCTATGATGCGGGTAATGGAAGTGTTGGACAAGGCTATCAGGCAGGCTTTAATCTTGGGAATCATCCCTTCCGAAGCTATCCCTGAAGCCACCAAAGCTTCAGCCTCCTCAGGTGATAACTGAGACAGTAACCTGCCTGAGCGGTCGCCGATACCCATTACATCAGTTAAAAAGATAAGCCTTTCGGCACCAATAGCCGCCGCAATTTCACCAGCCACAGTATCACCATTAATGTTAACTATTCCCCTCGTTTCGTCTGGCTTATCTGAGGAATAGAGACCAAGGGGAGCAACTACTGGAACATAGCCTGATTGTAAGAGAGCCTCCAGAGGAGCCAGGTTTACTTTTTCCACTACACCGACGTAGCCTAGCTCTGTGTTCTTAATCCTGGCTTGAATAAAAGCCCCGTCGACACCGCTGATACCTATCGCCTGTCCCCCCAGGTCGTTGATAGTGGCGACAATCTGCTTATTGACCAAGCCAGCTAGCACTGAAATCACCACCTCAAGCGTCGCCTTATCAGTTACCCGTTCACCGTTGACAAATTGGCTGGAAACCCCTTGCTTTGTCAGCCAGTCAGTGATTAGTTTACCACCGCCATGGACGACAACTAATGATTTACCCTGCTGCTGGAGCTTAACTATGTCCTCAATAGTGGTATCGTGACTACCCAAGGTAGCACCACCGAGTTTAACTACAATGACTTTATCCAACTTAACTTACCCCTTATAGACTACTATCAGGTTGAGCTTTTTTATCTACCTCACCCCCTTAATCCCCCTCTCCTTCTCAAGGAGAGGGGGAAGAGGCTTTAGAGAGGGGCGAAGCCCCTCTCTTACCTACACTCCCCCTTCCCTTAATAAGGGAAGGGGGTCAGGGGAATAGGTTGCTAAACGACATCAGGTTGTGTACTGACTATTGATAGTTACATATTCCTCAGACAGGTCACACCCCCAGGCAGTAGCGGTAGCCGTGCCTAGGTTAAGGTTCAAACTTATCGGCACCTCACTCCCGTTTAGTGCTTGGGCTAGCCTCTGCTTGCTAAAGGGCAAAGGTCTACCTGATTTCACCAGGCAAATCTCTCCTATTTGAAGGTCAATCTTTGATTCCATAACCTCCGCGCCACTTCTTCCTGCCGCAGCCATAATGCGTCCCCAATTAGGGTCACCGCCATGCACCGCTGCCTTCACCAGGGGCGAGCTTACTACTGTCCTGGCAGCCAGCCTGGCCTCGGCAGCGCTAACTGCCCCATTGACGGTAACCTGAATAAGCTTGGTAGCCCCTTCGCCGTCACGGGCAATAGACTTAGCCAGATAGATACAAACCTTATCTAGAGCCTGCTGAAACACATCAGCTTGTCCACTACCTGGTGACATGGGTTCATTCCTTGCCCGCCCGTTAGCCATTATTAGCACCATGTCATTGGGACTGGTGTCTCCATCAACTGAAACCATATTAAATGAAATATCTACCGCCTTTCGCAGCGCCAACTTGAGAAAATCTAGGTCTACGGCAGTATCAGTGGTCAGCAAACAAAGCATGGTCGCCAGGTTGGGATGGATCATTCCTGAGCCTTTGGCTACCCCGCCAATGATGAACTCACCTCCATCGATTTTAACCGCTACTGCTGTCTCCTTAGGCATGGTGTCAGTAGTTATCATCGCCTCTGCCAGCTTATGACCACCATCAGTGGAGACAACAATCCGTTCTATACCGGCTCTTATGAGCTTCATCGGTAACGGCGGACCAATCACCCCGGTGCTGGCTACCAGAACATCCTCAGGCGAGAGCCCCATAGCCTCAGCGGCAAGTTCAGCCATCTCAGCGGCATCAGCCAGACCTTGCTCACCAGTAAAGGCATTGGCACAGCCGCTATTTACCACTAATGCCCTTGCTCTCCCGACTTGCAATCGCTGCTGGCACAGGATAACCGGGGCAGCTTTAATCCGGTTAGTGGTAAATAACGCCGCAGCTACACTTGGTACTTCTGACCAGAGGATACCAAGGTCTAAGTGGTGCTTGGCTTTCCTATTTATCCCGGCGTAGGTAGCGCCGGCGTGAAACCCCTTTGGTGAAGTGACGGTACCTCCGGGAATAAAATCAAGCTTGGCTTCCATTAGCCAAACTATATCACATTTAACATAAAATTTGAAGGTAGTCTTACCATCGGAACATTGGATGACCGAAGCGGGGGATTTTCGTTCTGCAGTAGTATACTGGCTGCCGAGCCTGGATTCGAACCAGGGCTAAGGGATCCAAAGTCCCCCGTGCTACCACTACACAACTCGGCATTCCGTTTCTCATTGGTGCCGAAGGTCGGACTCGAACCGACACGGAGGTTGCCCTCCAACAGTTTTTGAGACTGCCGCGTCTACCATTCCGCCACTTCGGCTGGAGCGGAAGACGAGATTCGAACTCGCGACCTCCTCCTTGGCAAGGAGGCATTCTACCGCTGAACTACTTCCGCCTTATATAGTGCCGAGGAGGAGATTTGAACTCCTACGAGCTTACGCTCACCACCCCCTCAAGATGGCGTGTCTACCTATTCCACCACCTCGGCATGAACTGGCAGGAGTGGCAGGATTCGAACCCACGACCTGCGGTTTTGGAGACCGCTGCTCTACCATCTGAGCTACACTCCTACAATAAGATATATTACCACAAATTGTGGCAAAAATTAACTGGTATGTCAGTTACCTCGACAGTCAATCTTCGTCCTTTTCGATTTGCTGGAGTCTGGCATCGCTAATGCCAAAGTGGTGGGCTATCTCATGCTTTACCACTCTCTGTATTTCAGCCGTGATCTCGGCATCATATCTACATTTGGCCTCAATTGGCTTGCGGAATATGGTTATTTTGTCTGGCGGTACCATTCCATAGTGTCTACCCCGCTTGGTCAAGGGTACGCCTTGGTAGAGGCCGAGCAAAGTCTGGCCATGCCGGCGATGTGCCTTAGTCAGTTGCTCAGAGGTCGGCCAGTCTTCTACCACCACATCAATATTGTCCATTTTGGAGGCAAACTCCTCAGGCAAATCTTCAACTACTCTTGCCACCAGCCACTCGAACCGTTCTCTATCCATAGTATAGCTCCGATGACGCTATGATAGAATAGCGCAACAGTCCGCCAGAGGCAACTTTAACTTGTAGTCAGTATCTCTTCGGGCTCCAAAGTCGTGACTACATTGCGCACCCCCAGGGCTTCGTGATGCAATTTACCATTCTTTGGGTCAATCTAGTGTCTGTACTCACTTCATAGGGCTGTTCACTGTCTGCTTTACACCACTGAATGAGCATACACGGTTGATAAACTAAACGAGCTGGGATATAATATCCCGCAAGACTTTGTCCTTCACATTCAAGAATAATGGCTAGATTGTAATGTTGGAACGTCTGCTATCACAAAAGAGAGCCGCCATCTTGGAGCGGTGGTTCGGGCTCATATTGGACACTTACCCTGCTGACAGCTCAAGCTTCTTCAAGCGGGAGAAGGACAGGTTCGTCAATCCGGTGGGATGTACTATTTCCCAGGAAATAGAGGCTCTATATGATGAACTACTCCAGGGGATGAATGCTGACAAACTCTCTGCCTCCCTCGATAACATTATCAGAATCAGGTCGGTCCAGGATTTTTCTCCCTCCCAGGCCATTGCCTTTGTCTTCCTTCTCAAGAAAGCGGTAAGAGAAGAGTTGGAAAGTGAGATTCGGAAGAATCAGCTCTTTGAGGAGTTGTTGAAATTTGAATCCAAAATAGATAAATTGGCTCTCCTCGCCATCGACATATATGCGAGATGCCGGGAGAAGATCTACGAATTGAGGGTAAATGCGGTAAAAGCGGAAACAGAGCGGGTATTCAAAGTGTTGGAAAGAACAAGTCCAAAGTGTGACAGACGGGAGAGGGACACGGGAATAATCGAATGAACGCCTTGTATTCTCTCTTTGGAGTGCTAATACTCGTCCTAATCAGCTTCATTGGAGTCTGGGGACTGGGCTGGTATTCCCTCTTCGGGGTCATAATACCCTATGTCGCCATTGCCACGTTTATCGTCGGACTTATTTATCGCGTCCTAAAATGGGCAAGGGCGCCTGTTCCGTTCCATATACCTACTGTCTGTGGACAACAGAAATCTCTCCCTTGGATTAAAGCCAATAATATTGAGAGCCCTAGTAATACTGTGGGCGTTATAGCGAGGATGGCGCTTGAAGTGCTTTTTTTCCGTTCCCTGTTCAGGAACGAAAAAGCCGAACTGAAAAGGGGTCAAAAGCTTGTATATGGTCCAAACAAGTATCTCTGGCTAGGGGGGCTAGCCTTCCACTGGTCTCTGTTCATCATTCTCTTCAGACACTTAATATACGTCACTGAGCCTGTGCCTTCCATCGTGCTGTTCGTTCAGGATATTGATGGGGTTTTCCAACAAGCTGAACCGCCGACAATCTGCATAACCGCTATCGTCATCTTGATAGCCTTGACTTACCTCTTCATTAGAAGGGTTATCTATCCGCAAATACGCTACATCTCCCTTTCCTCTGATTACTTCGCTGTTTTACTGCTCTTGGGTGTGGCTATTTCCGGCGTTCTCATGCGACTCTTCTTCAAAGTGGATGTTGTGGGGGTGAAAGAGCTGGCTATGGGGGTGCTCAGTTTTCATCCCACCATCCCCGAGGGCATCGGCTTGCCCTTTTACATCCATCTCTTCCTTTCCAGCACGCTGCTCGCCTACTTTCCCTTCAGCGCGATGATGCACGCCGCAGGAATCTTCCTTAGTCCTACGAGAAACTTGAAGAATAATAGTCGCGTGCGTCGCCACATCAACCCCTGGAATAAACCAGTCAAGGTTCATTCCTATGAGGAGTGGGAGGACATATTCCGGGAGAAAATGAAAGGGGTTGGATTACCCCTAGAGAAGGAATGACAATGTCCGAGGAAGTATCAACACCAGAGGAACTACTACAGATAGATTACAGACCTCCCCAAAAGAGTTGGCTGGAGCCGACTGTTGACTTCAGAAAGGGCACCTATTGCTACAGTGCGCTAGCCAAACATGAGGAATATCTTGAGCTCCCGAACCCGAGGGAGTGGCACCCGTATGAAGAGGACTGGAAACTACCGGAAAACTGGAAACAGATAATATTGTCAGGAATGAAACAGCGCTTGAGCAAGTACCGTTCGTTTCAGCTCTTTCTGGATATATGCGTAAGATGCGGTGCCTGTGCTGACAAGTGCCACTTCTTCATCGGCTCCGGAGACCCCAAGAATATGCCGGTTGTCAGGGCAGAACTTCTAAGATCTGTATACAGAAAAAACTTCACGCTGGCAGGAAAGCTATTTGGCAAGTTTGCCGGGGCTAGAGAACTTACCGAGGATGTACTCAAAGAGTGGTTCTACTACTTCTACCAGTGTACCGAATGTCGCCGCTGCTCAGTCTTCTGCCCATACGGCATTGATACCTGTGAAATAACGATGATGGGCAGGGAATTGCTCGATCTGGTTGGTTGCAACATAAACTGGATCCTTGACCCGGCGGCTAAGTGTTACCGCACGGGAAACCACCTCGGCGTTCCTCCCCATGCTTTCAAGCCAACCTTAGAGGCCGCTGTAGATGAGGTAGAGGAGATAACCGGTATTAGGGTGGAGGCACCCATCAACCGGAAAGGCGCTGAGGTGCTCTTTGTCGCGCCGTCGGCTGATTACTTCGCCATGCCCCACTGGTTTACCCTCTTGGGTTATCTTATGCTTTTCCACGAAATCGGACTCGACTACACCTGGAGCGCCTACGCCTCTGAGGGTGGAAACTTCGGTCTTTTCCATTCGGCGGAGCTAGCCAAAAGACTAAACGCCAAGATATACGCTGAAGCCGAGAGGCTAGGGGTAAAATGGATACTTGGCGGAGAATGTGGCCATATGTGGCGGGTCATCCACCAGTATATGGACACCTTCAATGGCCCCGCTGATTTTCTGGAGGAGCCAGTATCACCGATAACTGGCACCAGGTTTGAAAATGCCAGATCCACCAAGATGGTTCATATCTGCGAATTTACTGCCGACCTTATTGCCAACAATAAATTGAAATTAGACCCGAGCCGAAATGATAAATGGAAGGTAACCTTCCATGACTCTTGTAACCCGGCTAGGGCCATGGGGCTCATTGAGGAACCGCGGCACATAATTAAAAATGTATGCAATTATTTCTACGAGATGCCGGAGAATACTATAAAGGAGCGAACCTTCTGTTGTGGCAGCGGAGCTGGTCTAGGTTCGGACGAAAATATGGAAATGAGGTTGAGGGGAGGCTTTCCCAGGGCAAATGCGGTAAAGCATGTTCATGAGAAATACGGAGTGAACCTACTGGCTTGTATTTGTGCCATTGACAAAGCTGCCTTCCCACCCCTCTTGGGATACTGGGTTCCCGGGATGGAAGTCGGCGGAGTTCATGAGCTGGTAGGGAATGCGCTGGTAGTGAAGGATGAGAAGGAGAGAACCACCGATCTGCGTGGTGAAGCCCTCAAGGGAACGGAGGGAAAAAGGGATGTATGACGCCGATAAGATCATCCCCGGACTAATTATCTTCTTTTGTTTAATAACCCTCCCCATCTGGTATAGCGTGGTTAGTGGGAAAATCGCCTACACACCCGAACTCAAAATCGTTACCGAGGAAAAGCAGTGCATAGAGTCGACAGAGTGGATGAGGAAACACCACATGGACTTGCTGGTCGACGACTGGAGGGAATCGGTTGTTCGCGAGGGTACTAGAACTTATGTGGCTAGCGACGGGAAGGAATATAATATGAGTCTTACCGGCGCCTGCTTGGACTGTCATTCGAACAAGGCTGAATTTTGTGACCAATGCCACAATTACGTGGGGGTAAAACCTGGCTGCTGGGATTGCCACATCATACCTGAGGATATTATTGGATGGAAGTTGACAGAAGAGGATTCCTAAAGATAGCTGGACTCGCCATGTTGGGGCTTGCCGCCAAGCCAGCCCTTGATGTGCTTTCCAGGCTCAAACTGGTGGAGGCTTCACCGACAGCGAGAACTTTAGTAGGAAAAAGATGGGCTATGGTCGTCAACCTGAAAGCCTGTTTGGCAAAGGATGGATGTAGACAGTGCATAGATGCTTGCCATCATGTCCACAACGTGCCTGATTTTAGCAATCCAAAGGATGAGATCAAATGGATATGGACTGCTCCGTATGAGAAGGTATTCCCGGAGCAAGAGCATGAATTCATTGAAGAGGGTTTGAAAGGCAGCCCCGTTATCCTGCTCTGCAACCAGTGTGACAATCCCCCTTGCGTAAAGTATTGTCCTACGAAGGCAACATGGAAGAGAGAAGACGGAATCATTATGATGGACTATCATCGGTGTATTGGCTGCCGTTACTGTATGGCTGGATGTCCCTACGGGGCAAGAAGCTTTAATTGGAAAAACCCCGATCCTTTTATTGACGAGATAAATCCGGACTTTCCAACAAGGACTAGAGGGGTTGTGGAGAAGTGCAACTTCTGTGAGGAAAGGCTCGCTGAAGGTCTTCTTCCAGCCTGCGTGGAGGCATGCCCAGAAAAGGCGTTGGTTTTTGGTGACCTGGAAGACTCCGACTCAGAGGTAAGGGAGGTTCTTCACTCCCACCACATTATTCAACGCCTACCTGAGCTTGGAACGAAGCCTAATGTTTATTATGTTATCTGAGGTCAGGGCCGTTTTACTGAGGAAATTAGAGGCTCATCAAAAGGGGAAGTAGGAGGTCAGAGAGGCTGTCGGGTTTTAATAGCAATTCTGGGAACTGTAACTTACAATGATCTACCTTTCGAAGGGGGTGTGATGGACACAAAACACTTGGCATTGGAAGAAGACGCCATTTTGTTCGAGCCCATCAGAAAAACTGGGAAGTCTTTTTACATCACCCTCTGTGTTCTCATCGCTGTCTTTCTATTGTCGTTATTTGCCTATATTAACCAATACCGCACTGGTCTTGCCGTCACTGGCCTTTCGAGGCAGATCTTCTGGGGAGTCTATATCACCAATTTTGTCTTCTTCATCGGAATCAGCCATGCCGGGACACTCATATCAGCCATCCTCCGTGTCACGAAGGCAGAATGGCGAAGACCAATCACCCGAGCCGCAGAACTCATTACCGTCATAGTTCTTTTCTTCGGTGTG
>Ga0209986_10001115_pt1 | contig 26079 bp, 17 predicted proteins | sample BlataG_FD_183168 | JGI IMG/M metagenome (GOLD analysis project Ga0209986, IMG submission 183168) | Deep subsurface microbial communities from Black Sea to uncover new lineages of life (NeLLi) - Black_00105 metaG (SPAdes) (version 2) | ecosystem: Environmental > Aquatic > Marine > Oceanic >... | reverse complement strand
CGCGTATAGGGGCCTGTCCGAAATACCTCAATCAAAAACCCGAAAGCAGGAGGAAAGTTGAAATCGAATCAAGATAATTGAGAAGAAGCTGCGAGGACCTCTTCAACATAGGGGCTTTTTCTTCGGGATTAAAAAAATTATTGGGAGGAGAGATATAGCCAGAGTATAAGGGGGAAAGAGAATAATTAATTCCTCTCCGTTTCCTCCTCCCGAGGCTAAATCATATTGTGAGCTTAAGGGTTTTTCTTCGGGTGACGATACATTCATCTGTCCTTGAACGGTCTTAAATGGTTTCAATCCCTTTTGCTTCGCAATGAGAGTAATATTCCTTGGAACCGGCGGCACCTATCCCTGCACTGAGAGGAATGTCGTTGCGATCGCGGTCCAAATCGGAAAAGATGTCGTGCTCTTTGACTGTGGTGAGGGAACTCAACGGCAGTTCATGAGATCTAATGTCTCGTTCATGAGCACGAGATGGATATTCATAACACACTATCACGGCGATCATTTCCTTGGCATACCCGGCCTCATCCAGAGCATGAATCTCAATGATAGGGAGAAACCGCTCGATATTTTTGGACCAGAAGGAACAATAAAGATTATGAAATTCCTGACCAACGCCGGATACTTTGCCCCAGGATATGAGATAAGGGCGCACGAGATCGCACCGGGAGACAAGATAGAGCTCGATGGCTTCTCAGTAATTGTATCCGATGTGGATCATACCGTGCCGTCGCTTGCATATGCATTGATCGAAGATGAACGACCGGGAAAATTCGACCTGAAAAAGGCTGCGGAATTATCTATCCCCGAGGGACCACTTTTCAGAAAGCTGCAACAGGGAGAGAGCATCGATATCTCAGAAAGGACTATTCATCCAAATCAGGTTATGGGACCACCGCGCAAGGGGAGGAAGTTCGTCTACTCAGGAGATACAAAGCCCTGTGAAGCGATATTGAGCTTAGCGAAGGATGCCGATCTTCTCATCCATGATGCAACTCTACTGTCAAATGAGGAGAGACAAGCTGCAGACTTCGGCCACTCTACCGCCCTTGCCGCCGCTCGGATAGCGCACGAAGCTGGGGTGAAAAATCTCGCTCTGATTCATTACAGTCCCCGCTATAAGGATACGAAACCACTCGAAGATGAGGCGAGGAGCATTTTTCCCAATACTATTGCGCCATCAGATCTGGACGAGATAATAATAAGAACAAGAGAATAGGGAGTAGTAGGGCACGGTTTTTCTCCCAACCCTTTTATACAACAAAATCATTGCCTGTGGCAGCCAGCACAAAAAGCGGAAGTGAAAGAATTTGAGATTCATCAAATTCTGAACATTTCGCTCGAGCGGCTATGGTGAAGCGGAGCTGAAGACGCATGCCCCTGCTCGAAATAAAGAATCTGAAGACCTATTTTACGACAATGGAAGGAACCGTCCAAGCAGTGGACGATATCAGCTTTACACTCAATAAGGGAGAGGCTATGGGTCTGGCAGGCGAGTCGGGCTGCGGAAAAACAACTGCTGCGCTATCCATTATGCGCCTGTTGCCATCAAACGGGTATATAAAATCAGGTACAATCCTGTTCAATGGTCGAGACCTCGTCAAGGTAAACCCCTTCAGATTGCGAAAGATGCGATGGAAAGAAATGTCAATTATATTCCAGGGAGCAATGAATGCGCTCAACCCGGTCAAGAAGGTTTCTGATCAGATAATTGAGCCAATGCTTCTCCATGAGAAAATAACCGAAGGTGCAGCCCTCAAACGGACAAAGGAGCTGTTTGAGCTCGTGGGGATCACACCGGACCGAGTTCATGAATATCCTCATGAATTTAGCGGTGGAATGAGACAACGCGTGATGATCGCAATGGCTCTGGCTTGCTGGCCTAAGCTGATAATAGCGGATGAGCCCACGACGGCTCTCGATGTCATGATACAGGCACAAATCATCCGCCTATTGAAGAATCTGCAGAGGGAGCTCGGTCTCTCTTTGATTATGATATCTCACGATCTTTCGGTGCTGGCCGAAACATGCGAGAAGCTTTCCATCATGTACGCGGGAAAGATTGCCGAAATGGGCGATTCTGTACACATATTCAAGAATCCAAAACATCCCTATACGAGAGGATTGGTGGCGGCTTTCCCAAACATCAAGGGTGAGAAGTTCATGCCCGAACCGATCCCGGGAAATCCTCCAAATCTAATACATCCCCCTGATGGATGCAGATTTGCAGATCGATGTAAGTATAGAATGGATATATGCGACAGAGAGGAGCCAGCGCTGATGGAGATTGAGCCAGGTCATTGGGTTTCTTGTCATCTCATGAAGAGGAGGGAGACCTAATATGGCCGATAACATTCTTTGGGTTGAGAATCTCAATATCTGGTTCCAGATGAGAAGGGGATTCTTTAAAGATGTTATTGCAAAAGATATCAAGTACGCAAAGGCGGTTGACGGCGTATCATTTTCCATAAGAAAGAGAGAGATATATTGCCTCGTAGGAGAGAGCGGATGCGGAAAGACTACAACTGGAAAGGGCATTCTGAGATTGGTCGAACCGACAAGTGGTAGCATAATATTCTTCGATGAAGCAGATGATCCAATCTTCTCGCAGCTATTGAACACAAACGCAAAGATTATGCTTGATGATGGGCGACAAGCAATTGATATTCGAAAACTAACCCGTAAAGAGATGAAGCTTGCGCGCCAAAGGATCCAGATGATCTTTCAAGATCCGTATGAATCGTTGAATCCAAAAATGACAATATTCGATATAGTGGCTGAACCACTGATCGTGAACAAACTTTATGCGAACGAGGAGGATAAAGAAAGAAAAGTCATGAAAGCACTTAGCGATGCGGGACTGAGACCTCCGGAGTCCTTCATGTGGAGGTATCCACACCAGGTATCCGGTGGACAGAGGCAGAGAGTGGGCGTTGCTGGGACACTTGTGCTTGATCCGAGCTTCCTCGTCGCAGATGAGCCGATTTCTATGCTCGATGTTTCTATCAGGGGCGATATACTGAAGCTTATGATTGACCTGAGGGACAACATGGGACTCACCTATTTGTTCATCACTCACGATCTCTCAGTGGCATATGTCTTCTCGGATCGGATAGGTGTGATGTATCTCGGGAAGATAGTTGAGGAGGGACCCACGGAGCGTATTATAAAAAATCCGCAACATCCGTATACTCAGGCCTTAATCACAGTTGTTCCGAAACCAGATCCCACTGCGAAAGAGGAGAAGATTATTCTCAAGGGAGAGAGACCAGACCCGACAAACATCCCGAAGGGGTGCAGGTTTCATCCGAGATGTCCAGATGTGATGGACATCTGCCGCGTCGAAGAACCCACAGAGGCTACTGTTGAAACCAATCACTCGGTTGCATGTTGGCTCCATAAGGGCAAGAAGTAAACGCGGTTCTTCAATTGCTCATAGGATTTGTAGATCGGCTTGAATTAATGCCTTGATTCCCCTTACGAATCCCTTGAGGAGTCTTACTAGTAATTTCAAGGACGACCTTCAGAAAAGCTTTAAGTAGACTATGGAATTTCACATTGACTCTGGTTGAGAGTGATTTTATGAACCGAAACATCATGATTGATACTATCGATGAAATTCCGATAGAACGACAGAATGTCGAGATAGTTGAGAGAAAGGGGATTGGACATCCTGACAGCGTGGCTGATGGATTGGCCGAGTGTGTAAGTCGGTCTCTCTGCAAGATGTATCTTGAGCGCTATGACAGAATTTTACATCATAATACAGATGAAGCGCAAATTGTCGGGGGGCAATCGGCTCCAAAATTTGGAGGAGGAGTGATCCTCGAACCAACATATATTCTGCTGGCCGGACGGGCGACTACGGAATGGAATGGTGAGAGACTACCATACAGAACGACAGCCATGAAGGCAGCCTATGAGTACATCAAGAACCACTTCAAACACGTCGATCCCGATTGGGATATAGTGCTCGATTGCAAGATTGGCAAGACAAGCGCTGATCTCCGTGGGCTGTATGAGACCAGGAAGAAACTTGCAAATGATACCTCCATTGGGGTATGCTTCGCGCCACTTAGCGAGACGGAGCGATTGACTCTCGAGACCGAACTATTCATAAACGGAAAGCTTAAGGAAAAACTCCCAGAGGTCGGCGAGGATATCAAGGTGATGGCCTGCCGACTTAAAGATCGAATTCATCTGACGGTTGCCGCGGCAATGATCTCTCCACTCATTAGCGATAAGGATCAATACATAAGCATCGTCAATGATCTGCGTGAAGCTGTTTTGGATCACTCGAAGAAATTTACCGAAAGAGAGGTCATCGTGGATGTGAATACTGGGGATGATTACAACAACAATCTGTTTTACCTGACTGTTTCTGGGCTTTCATTGGAGAATGGGGACGATGGGTCAGTCGGCAGAGGCAATCGAATAAATGGACTGATAACGCCTTTTCGGCCAATGAGCATGGAGGCTTCTGCGGGTAAGAATCCTGTGACTCATGTCGGAAAAATCTATAACATTCTCGCACTGAGGATGGCGAATACGATATCGGAGATGGGAAACGGAGACATTCTTGAAACGCACATTAGAATGGTTTCTCAGATAGGTGCAAGGATTGATATGCCACAAGCTATAAGCATTCAACTTATTTGCGCGGACGGAATAAATCCCTCGAAGTATAGGGCAGAAATTGAGGGAATTGTGAATGAGAACCTCGACAATATTGATAATGTGACAGATCAGATCCTCAATAATGAGATAAATGTGTTTTAGGAACATTCCTTACCGCAATATTTCCGTGTCAGAACGATCGATTCATTTGAAAATGTTGATTGATCGGCAATAACAATTATTGTGGCTCCTCTTGCTCTGTTGTCAATTCAGAGTCCCTATCCTTCAGCTTCGTGGCCAGCTGAAGTAACTCCTCCTCAATAGACTGCAACCTTGCCCATTCCGCTTCAATGCGTGTCTGCTCCTCTTTGATCAACTCCTCTTTCTGTGAGATTTCCATCGTCCTTTCCTCCAGCTCAGCCTTTCGGGTCTCGACTGTTTCCAGAAGCTCTTCATCAAGGGAGGCCACCACCCCCTGTCGAGCTGCCTCCACCTGTTCCCACAGCTCCCCGATCTCCGTGCGCTCGGTCTCTATCCTATCCAGTTCAACAACTACTACTTTTTCTCTGGTCTCGACATCTCGCTCTCGTGCGCGAATCTCCTCTTCAAGGGTCCGAAGCTTCAGCTCAGTCTTCTCCAGCTCTTCAATAGAAGTAGAAGCAGCTGACTCCTGTATCTCGAGCTCCTTTCTCATCTTGGCAACTCGATTTTCAATCGCCTCATCAATTCTATTCCTTTCATCCTCGAGCAAGCGGCTCATCTCGGTGAGTTCCCCTCTCAGAGTCACAAGCTTCTGCTTCTCAGCATCCATCTCATCCTTTTCCTTATCAAACGATGAAACAAGCGCCTCAAAATCTCTTATTCCTCGTTCGAATTCTTCCGATCTGGCTTCCAGCTCTGCCTCCCGGCTAGAGAGTTCCGCCTCTCTCTTTGTTAAACCTTCAATTGCACCGGCCTCTTCCAACCCTCGTGATAATTCCTGTTCCTTTCGAGAAAGCTCCTCCGCTCTATTGGATAGTTCTGAGGATTGATAGGAAAGGGCCGAATCCCTTTCATGTAAACTTGCCTTCAATTCCTCTATCTCTTTGGTCTTCAGATCTATCTCCTCTGCTCTCATATCTAGCTGTTGATTTCTGGTATCGAGCTCTACCTCCCTACGCTCCAGATCCTCTCCGAATTCAGTGACCTTCTGATCTGCCTGCGCCTCTGTTGCGTTAATCTTGGCCATCTTCGATTCCAAATCTTCGAACGAGGTTGTCAATTCTTTTTCTCTATCGCTGAGCTCGACCTTCGCGCGCTCTATCCGTTCTTCACGCTCGGAAAGCTCGGCCTCTCTTTTACGCAATTCACTCTCGCGTTCATCGAAATCTGTCTCAGCAGAGGTCGTTGATTGCTCGTAATCTCTTTTCGCCTGAAGCGTCTCCTCTTCTTCTTGTGTGAGCTTTTCTTCCTGCTCCTTCAGATCGCGATCCCTCTGCTCCAATTCCTCCTTCCGTTCCTCAAGTATGGCTTGGAAATTCTCCTGCTCTTTCATCGCCGATTCAATCTCAGCTTGTCTCTTTTCAAGATCATCTCTCAATCCCGAAAGCTCTTCACGTTCTGATTGAAGCTGCTCGCGTTCCTGGGCCAGACTTGAATGAGCTTCATCAAGCGCGCTCTTTCTCTTCTCGATCTCTGTATCCTTATCTCGAAGCTGTCCGAGCTCTAATTCAAGCGATTTTACCTGATCATCCAACTCCTTAGTGGTCATTCTGGTGGATTCAATATCACGCTCGAGAGCCTTGCGATCCCCATCGAGGGCGCTCTTTCTATCGTCAAGAAGTCTGTTGATATTATCTAGTTCGGCCATCTGTCGCTCCAGCTCAGCACGGTTCTGCGCCATCATAGATTTTTCAATCTCCACCTCGGATCTTACTACTTCGAGCTGCTTTTTAGCTTCGAGAATTCCCTCCCCCATCGTCTTTCTCTCCGCCTCAAGAGACGCTCTCTCAGACTCCAACTCTTGTTTGCTGATGGAGAAATCATTGTTTCGAGCTTCTACTTCTTTCTCCTTTTCAGAAACGGCTGAAAGCTTATTTCCCAGCTCATCATTCTTCATAGTAGCAGATTTGAGATAGGATTCCGCCTCCTCTTTCAGAGAGGCGATCTCTCCCTCTTTCATAGTCAGCTCTTCTTCACGATCTGAAGCCATTGCATTGAACTCTTCCACTTTCGACGCGAGATCCACCCTTTCGGACTCGAGGGTCGCTCGATCCTCCTCTAAAATTTTGTGATCCTCATCCAATGTTTGTTTGCTCTCCTCAAGCTCTTGAGCTTTTATCTGGAGCTCCTTCTCAATATCTTCTCGCATTTTCTCGACGTCTTGAACCTTCTTTTCAGCCTCAGCCAACTTGCTTGCTGTCTCTTCCTTTCTCAACTCAATTTCCTGTTCGCGCTCTTTCAGCTCTGCCTCCTTCTCCGCTATTCTTCCAAGGTCCTGCTCAATCTCGTTAGTTCTCTCATCAATCTCATCCCTGGTAATTTCCATATGAGAGCTCATTGTCTCCAGATCCGAAATTTGTGACGCGAGTCTATCGCGCTCAGATTTGAGCGAATCTCTCTCCCGCACCATCTCAGCCTCGAACTGCTTTCGTTCGTCCTCGAGCTCGCTCTCCTTTTGATCGAAAGCCTTTATCAACGATGACAGCTCAGACTCTCTCTGATCGAGCTCCGTCTTTCTTCCATTAAGTGTCGATTCGAGAACTGATATTTCGGCTCTCCAGCCCTCCAGTTCCTTGGCAAATGAATCGCTCTCCTCGAATTTCTTCTCGAGCTTAGATCTCTCTGAGGACAGCTCCTCTTGCAGGGTCAGCAGCTCTTCCTTATTCTTCGTGAAATCCTCTTTATCTTTCTTGAGAGCCTCCAGATCATCCCTGAGACGATACTCGACTATGTCCAGGCTTTTTTCTTGCTCGTCAAGCTGTTTCTGGATTTCTCCGAGGCTTTTGTCGCGGAGATTGAGCTCTCTTTCGTACGCATCCAACCGGTCCTTCTTGATCCCGATCTCATGGTCCAATGCCTCAAGGTTCGATTGCTGCTCAGTGAGTTTTAGCTCCTCAGTTGCAACCTGCTCGCTTCTCTCATTCACCATCTTCTCCAGTTCTCTTGCGGTCTGCTCTCTGGTAGCAAGCTCCTCTTCACGAATAGATAACGCATCCTCAAACGATTTTATCTCGGTAGATTTGTTTGCAAGCTCTGCCTCGCGCTGCTGGAAGGTAGCCGTTCTCTCCTCTTGCTCCGTCAGTATGGTCTTCTCCCTTTCATCGAGTGCAAGAGTTCTCTGATCGAGCAGCGCCTCCTTCTCATCCAATTCTGAATTGCGCTGTTCAATCTGCATCTGATTATTGTCGAGCCCTAATCTCATTTTATCGAGATTTTGTTCAAGCTGATCCAGTTCCGTCTGCCTCTTATCAATCGCAGCAGTCCTTTCCGAAAATTCCTTTTCGAGCTCTTCTTCCCTGAGGACTATCTTCTCCTCTCTAACTCCGAGCATTTGCTCCTTCTTCATCAGTTTCTCACTGAGGCTGCCCATCTCGATCTTTTCTTGCTCCTGACTCGCCTCAAACTCCCTTCTCTCTCCCGATAATTTCTCCCTATCTGCTGCCAACTCGCTCTCCGCAGCTTCAAGCCTGCTCCTATCCTCTTCAAGGGATGTCTTGAAAGTATCCAGCTCCTGCCTCTTTTCGGCAATTTCCGAGAACCTTGAATCCAATTCCACCTCCTTTTCCTTTACTCGAGTTTCAAAGAGAGCGATCGCTTCGTCCTTCTCCTTCAAATTTCTTTCAGTCTCCTCAAGCATTCCCGTTTTTTCGTCCAGCTCGCTTTTTATCTTCGCCTTATCCGATTCGAAGTCGGAGTAAGAGCGATCAAAAGTCTCTTTATCGGTCTCGAGTTTTGCACGCTCGGATTCCAGCTGAGAGGCGTGAGCCGACAGATCGGTGTCTCTATCAGCCAGCTCTTTTTCCCTCTGAGAGAGTATCTCCTCCTGCTCCTGAAACTCTCTCCTTTTATCGGAGATTTCCGTGAGCTTTCGTTCGACTTCTTCCTCTCTCTGCGTGAGAGTGATCCCAACAGCCTCGATGCGTTCGCGCTCTCTTGCATGCATCTGTTCCTGTTCTTCTAACTCTCTAATCTTCGCCTCGTTCTTTATGGTAATAATCTGCTCAATCTGCATATATCGGCTCTCTATCTCCTTGCTCATCGTCTCCAGATTCGTCTTCTTAGCGTCAAGTGCCTGCATCTCCTTCGAGAGCTTTGTCTTGACTTTAGTGATGAGCACAGCCTCCTCTTGCGTGAGCTTGATCCTGAACTTCTCGAGATCTTTTCGGGTATTGCGCAGCTTCATTAGAGTCTCGCGCACCTCAAAACGATCACCCTCGAGCTTTTTTCGTTCCTCCTCCAGCTCTGATTCGCGTTTCGTCACAGCTTCCCTTTCGCGCTCCAGCTCCTTCCGTTGTTCCTCAAGCTGTGCTTTCGCTTTGACGAACTCGTCGTATTCCACCTCCTCCACCCTTGCCTCTCCAATGGGCAGCTTCTCCTCGACAAAATCCATTCCGGGAACAATGATTTCAACCTCTCTCTTGAGGGAGGCCATCTTCATCGGTTCAAGGGAATTCGATTTCAACGAGATCACGGCGATAGATCGAGTCAGTTCAATCTGATCTTTTATTGTCTGGATCAGTTTCAGTACGCTGACAAACTTGTTATTCGTTATGAGATATTCAAGCGCATCGAGCAGGATTATTCCCCGGTGCTCGCTCAAGAATCTGCTGACAATTATGTTGAGTCTCTCCAGGTCCCTGGGACCGAGGGAATTTTCTGATGAAACGTTGGTCAGCCAGTAGATCGTCACATCCTCTATTCCGAGACGCTTTTTCAGGTTTATCGGGAAGGTTCTTGAAATGATCAACCCCTTCATTCCCTTTTCAAGCGCTTCTTTGAAAAGTTGATATGCAACTCGGGGAGATTCCTCTTCGACAAGATAGGTGGTGGAGATTTCAAGAGAATACTCGGAGCCCTCTTGAAATTCAGGCTCTTTCCCCTCCTTTGTTTTATGCAGCTCATCTGCTTCTCTCGTCGTCTCTTCGGATCTATTTAATTGAGCATCGTCAGAACGTTCCGAAATCTCCTTTGCCTTCTCTCTCAGCCCCATTTCTCCACTCTCATCCCATGTTATTTAGCAACTCTATCCCAGCATTGTCATCAGATATTTAACTTATCCAACACCCTCTCATATAAACTGAAATCCTTTGACTTGGAAAATTCAGAGATCATTGCAGGAGGAAGCCTTCCCAAGAGCTGATCCAGAACTTTTAGCAACGTTACTACGTCATGCATTACGGCCTCCATCTCTTGCATTTTTTGAGCCAGATCATCTCGTTCTTTCTTAACATCGACCAGCTTTTCCTCGAGCACCTCTATTCTCTCCATTGTCTCGCCAGAAATCTGAGAGGGATAGTAACTCATTGAATTTTCCCCTGGGGATAACTCATTCCGTATTTCGAGGAGTCCCATTCTTATCTTGGATTGTTCTCTGGACCATTCCTCTCTCGCATCCCCAGAAACCATCTTGCCTGCAGCTTCTCGCCCGCTTTCGACTCCGATAGCAGACGCTTTCAATTCATCCGCTTTTTTCCTTGCATCCAGCTCTTTTTCGACCTTCTCGAGCTCCTTTTTCTTGACGGCATATCCCCTGATTTTTCGATTGAGAAGCTCCTCCCTTTGGTCGATCTCCTCTTGGTGTCTCTTGAGAGTCTCAACCTCCTTTTCCCTCACCTCAAGCCGCTTCTTAAGCGCCTGTTTGGAAAGCCCGTGTGATTCTTCTGGCTCGCGGTAAGTCGTGGAGCTGTCCAGCGATTCATTCCGCTTTGAGATATCCGCCTTCTGAATAGAACTTCTCAGCTGCATAATCTCATCCTTGAGTTTGATTATTTGGTTGAGTTCAGAATCCAGCTGTTCGAAAAGTCGCTCTATCTCATCGGGAAGCTCTCCACCAGCGACCATCGCTTCATTCTCAAGATAGCTTCTCAACTGCTTCAACGGCCTTGCTCTCTGGCTGGAAACCGCACGAAGCCCTTTCTTGGTCTCATCCCGCCTGCCAAGCGTATCCGGTATTTCTCGCACCTCAATTGAACCCGTACCCGAATTCAATGGTGGCTGAGGGGATTCGATTCTCTTGACCGTATCCGATTTCTCATGGAGTACTCCCTTTGGCGCTGCAGGAGCTATTGCCGGAGTAGCTCGTTGACCTCTCTTTTTCGCCCGAGTCTGGCGAGCGGTATCAGATTTCTCCTTTCCCCAATCGATGAGCTTCATTAAGAACCGATCATCTTCGGTCATCTTGGATGAGCTGCTGACTGCTCTGATCTTGAACCTCAGGTTACACGATGGACAGATAGCCGTGCCTATCGGGAGTAGTTTTGAGCATTTCGGGCATCTGAACGCATCAGTCGTTTTACTAAATATGGCGCCACAGCTTTGACAGCGCTCTGCCCGATCTGCCACTCGCTTTCCGCAGTGGAAGCAGAAGAACTCCCCTGCTTTTGTTGAGGCTTTTACGACTATTGAAACCACCTTCTTATTGTGAGAGCTTCGGTTTTTTTCGGGGAGAGAGGAGGCCCAGCAACCTTCTGTGACAGCTATTATATGCCGTTCATGAACCGATTCTCCAATATTCCATATATCTCTTGATATCGCAGTATAACTACTCGAATTTATCGTAGCTCACGAGGTCGGCCAGGTCTTTCCTTGTGGTCTTTTTCGGAATCTCGTCAGGATAGCCTAATGGAGTAAGAGCTACAATCCTCACATCCTGAGGAAGGTCTAATATTTCTTTGACTTTCTCCTCCCTGAAAGCGGCTATCCAGCAGCTACCTATTCCCTGAGCCGTGGCTGCAAGGATCAAGTGATCCATTGCGATCGTCACATCCAGTACATAGCTATTCATATATCCGCCAGCACTTGCGTAAGCGTCATCCGGAAAACCGCAGCCAACAATCACGATAGGGGCTTCTGCGATGAATTTCTGGCCAGCGCACGCACTAACAAGCCTGCGCTTCAATTCCTCGTCAGTCACAACAATGAATTTCCAGGGTTGCGCATTTTCGGCTGATGGAGCCATTCTAGCAGCGGAAAGTATCTCCTTCAATTGCTCCTCCGAAATCGGATCGGATCGATACTTCCGGATGCTGCGGCGGGTTTGCATAGCCTCCAGTAGATCCATTCAGCTCACCTTTTCGATATAACGGTTGAAAGAGCTAAATATTTTTCTCCAACATTCTCACAGTTCGATAATCTGGATTTTCAAGATTGATCCTATCTGTTAGTCAATCACAGTGAGAAAATCCACTAAAGTTATTATCGTCCACCACCACTTCGGGTTTGTTGACTAAAGACACCTCAGAGAATCACTCTGATAGCGAAGAGATAATCGAATGGAAAGTTGACGGCAAACGAGTAATGTTAGTTTTGGCAATTATTACCGTCTGCGTCGCTGGCGCACTGATTAGACTTCATCCTCTGGCACAGTCCGATTTGCCGTATCATCTGGACGGAATTCTGGAGGGGAGATATGCCGAATATATTGCAGTTACTGGAACTCTGAATGCGGAAGCTGGAACAAGCTATGGTGCAACACACACTATCTACACACCCGCATACGATGTATTTCTGGCTCTCACATCATTAATCACTCATGAACAGCCGATCTCGATGCTCCAAGCATTGCTCGCGCCAATAACTGTGCTCACACTTCTCGGCTGCTACACATTAGCCCACCGACTTTCCGCCCACAGGAGAGTCGGAGTCGTCACCATGATGGCTATGGCGGCTTATGGTCCGTTTGTTTTCGTCACACAGGGGACATGGAAGGAGGTTTTCGGCATCGCGTTCATCCCCTTCATCTTTGTCACCTTTTACCTGCGAGAGGATATTCGAATGAGAATCATATCCTCATCCCTAATTTTCTTCCTACCGCTGATTCATCATCTCGTAGCCATAATTGTTCTATTGGGAATTGCATTCGCAAGCGTCTCTGGCTTTCTTCTAGCGAGGAGAGCCAGAACGCTAGGTTCCACGAATGTGATCGATATCCTTGTGACCGTTATCGCCATAGATGAGCTATTCTTATATTACGCCCTTGTGCGATTTGACAGACTCGAATACTTGACTCCAGAGAATGGTCTCTATCTTTTTATTGGCCTCGCCATATTGATGGCACTTGGTATCTATTACCTTGGAATTAAGTGCCTTTCCGAGACCTGGCGGAAAACTCTATGGATTTCGGCGACTTCAATTACCATCCTGCTCCTATTTATCGGAATATTATCTCCTTTATTCACGGAGGAATCGATGAGTTTCTATATCATTTCCGCACCCCTCATTGCCTCGCTGGTGCTGGTTGTATTGGGCATATTTGGAATCTCTCTCTGGGCATCTAGCAGAAGCACGTCGAAAACTATCTTCTTCGCCATCTTCGCGGCGCCCCTGACCTTGATAATCTATGCTTTCCTGCGCGCTGTCGATCTCCAGTCTTACAATATCATCAGCCGAACAGTAGATTTCATCGATCTCGGTATTATGATCGGCCTTGGAACCTTTCTTGTATATGAGCTGAAAGGGCAGAGACGCCGTAGCTCTTTCATCATGACTTCGCTGATATGCGTTCTTTTAATCACATCACTGCCCATTGCAATTGATCCCGAAAAATACCTCGGCGTCAGAAACAACATTTGTGAGTTTGAAGTCGATGGAATCGAATGGGTGACAACGTCAAATAATCTCGGAGAAATTCAAACGGACAGACATTACTCTGCGGTGGCCAGAAACCTCTTCGATATCCCGGAAGATTCAACTATCATACGTCGATTTATGGGAGCTCTGGATTTCGAATCCAATACTTTGATGATTGCGAGCGAAAGATGGGTAACAAAAGGTACGAATGATCATCCTTTTGGGTGGATCCAGATAGAAATGAATGAACTTCAGAGCATTCTCGACCAATCAAATGTACTATATGTAGGGGGCCCGCAAAAATATGAGATAATTATCTTTATCTCACCTACGTAGTAAGAATTTCATTCTACTTTTGCCAGCAACTTACTTAGTCATGGCAATCGATTAAGCCAATGATGGGGCAATCTGAGAGCAATATCCCGCTGTCATACAAGATAATCATTGGCGATTCTGGCCATATGAAAGAGCTGCCGGACGAATCTGTACATCTCGTAGTCACTTCACCACCATATCCGATGATCGAGATGTGGGACGCTCTTTTTGACTCAGCCGATCCCCGAATTGGACGCAACCTATCCTCCGACAGAGTTTCTGATATTAGGAAAGCATATTTTCTGATGCATGCACAGCTCGAGAAAAGCTTTCGAGAATGTGCCAGGGTTTTGATTTCCGGCGGAATTTGCTGCGTGAACATTGGTGATGCCGTGAGGAGCATAGGAGGCTCATTCCAGCTATTTCCCAATCATGCGACAATTATTGCCACTTTAGAAAATCTCGGTTTGATTATGCTCCCGTATCTGCTTTGGAAAAAACCGACGAATAAACCAAATGCGTTCCTCGGATCCGGATTTCTCCCGACGAATGCGTATGTAACTCTGGACTGCGAATATATTCTCATCGCTCGCAAAGGTGGTCCGCGCAAGTTCAGACCAAAGGATTCAGATAGATATCTCTCAAGCTATTCGAAAAGAGAACGAGATAAATGGTTTTCTCAAATATGGCAGGAGATACCAGGAGCCTTACAGAGCCGCAATGGGATAAATGGCAGAACCGCAGCTTTTCCGATCGAAGTCCCACGAAGGCTGATCAAGATGTTTTCCATTATAGGTGATAATGTACTCGATCCATTCATGGGGACTGGTACGACATTGCTAGCAGCCCTCGAAACAGAGAGGAATTTCATTGGATATGAGATCGACAGAAGCATGATCTCTGAAAAGGCGCTCAAAGCTGCTGAAAATATTGAAATAATTGGGAGATAGGGCGGACAGAGGCTGACTTACTCTTTCCTTCTTATCCGACGCATAAATAGCACAATAGGAATGATCGCAAATATCATTCCGATTAATTGAAACACGCCAAATTCAGGTATCGGTGCTGTGGAAAGAGCCTGAATATTCTCAACATCCGAAGAAGAATATAAGGTTGTCCATTGCCAATTCGTGACATTCAACTTATAAATCTCCCCTTGTGCACGGACGACCCAAATATCGTTATTTGAATCGATATCAAGGTCTACGCAATCTGACGTTCCGCCTCCAGAGCTGATCTGAGTAGCTTCCCAATTGCCACCGGAGTCGTTCGATACTCGAATATCTCCATCGTCCTCAAGCACATAGAGACGATCATTTGAACCTACCCTGACAGCACCGATTGCACATACAGTGGTGTCAGTTGGTGCTTCATTCGCAACTTCTGCCCAGGTTAAACCACCATCAGTTGATATATAAACATCTGTGCCTTGTGGACTGGTTGTCGATTTCGTCATGTACAGCACCGTAGTATCCACACTGGTCCCAGTGGCCCAATCGATGTCCATGTAATTGCTTTTTGGAGTACTCCCGTCTCCTCTATAAGCCCAGGATCCACCTGCAATAGGCGCCTCATAAACGCTTGAATTCTCTAGGAGAATGTAGAGGTGAGAACTTCTATCGCATGTAATACCCCTCACATCCGTCAAGGATGCTTCAATAATCCTAGACCAACTATCAGCAGCGTCTACAGAGCGATAGACTGTACCATTCGAGAAGAGCGCATACAAATAGGCTGAATCATCAGAAGTTAGATCAACAGCGGAATTCGTGGAAGAGAGCACATCGCTTCTCGGTGTCCAGCTCGTTCCATCTGCGGACCACCACATCTTTCCGGAGATATTGATCTTGAATGGATCAATGAATGGACTGAGCGTTGAGGAGTTATCCCTATGATCGAGCCAATCAGTCATCTCGATTGCCGCAACTGCTTGGCTCAAGTTACCAAGGATTTCCTTTGAAATGCCAACCTCGATTCTATAATCATCCTTTGCTGCTTTGATTCCCGATGAGGAGAGCATGCTCCAATTATCATCCCAAACATACAGCATTCTATGCAGGATTTGCCCGTTCCTCCCGCTGATCTCACTCATATAATCTGGACGAATATCCTCCTCGGCAATTGGACTTGGCGCTCCCGTATCGTTCGATGGATCGACATCGATATAAATTCTCAATATGTCCTCCCCGGAGACCCGAGATATCAACCCGGGCTCAGTTGTTGGACCAGAAGGACCGACCACGCTCTTTACCACCGGGATGAATGACCCCGACAGCATCTCACCGAGAACTTCCGTATAAAAGTAGACATCTGAAGCGCTGGATTCATGAGCGATTCTCGCGATATCGATATCTTGATTCTCTGCGGAAACGACATCGGAGTCAATAGTGAGTAGCCCTGTCCAGTCAGCGAAACAGCCATCAATCACTATGCCATCCGGCAATTCGTCAACATACCCGATTGCGGGCGAGCCCAGGACCATCACGGATGGGAACTCAGTATCGAAACTCTCGGGCGTAACACCTGCACCAATCTTTGTCCCCAGGGTGATAGAACGGGTATCAGCCATTACCCTCAGGGTCGTCCCGGTATACATATCCTGCAGGCTATTCCAATGAGCTGAGAGCGCTCCTGACATCGAGCAATTTGTCATAGATGGAACTATCGAATCAATAGAGAACACCGTCCCATATCCTTTCAAAGTCAGCTCCAGAATATCCTCTCCCTGGCTGACCTCAACCTCTCCGGAAGAGGGGATAACAGATCTCTGCGTCACCACGAGAACGCCTGGAGATAGCGAGAAGAACGGGGTTATGCTCGGCGTGGAAACGCCGTTATAGGCAACACACACAAACCGTGAGGAGGATAACGAGAACGAAACGCCCGAAGGAACGGTGAAAGAAGTCTCAGCCTGATCATATGCAATGGCAACTGCCAGTGAGTGAATAATTGTTCTCCATGCGCTCCAGTTGCCCCTGTCGCTGCCCGTGAACTCAGAGACTGTTTTTGATATTGGCGCTCCTCCATAACCGGAAATCGTCACCATCAGCTCCGCCCCAAAATCCGGAGCCAGCGAAAAGCCTGTGTTAGCGGATCCATCTGAATCCACAAAGAGGGCATAAAATGTGATCTGGCTTGCGCTCGTAAAAAGAGAATAATAAGTCATGAAATACCAGAATAGGCTTCCTTCGTGATACTGAATGGTGCTTTCCCAGAAGCCCATCTCAAGATCGTCTGACTCAATGATCGAGTAATATGATGTTACTTCAAGCCATTCGTCGAAGTTACCGTCAATCCTCGGTAATACGGTCGTAGAGTGGCTGAAGAGAAGATACCATGAAGCAAATAGGACTATGAAAATGATGACAGCTGCGACAGCCGCCTGCTTTCCAACACCCATTTTCTTCTTCATTATCTCCGAGGGCCGGATTTTATACCCGAGTTTATCAGGTAGCTCGAGTCCTTCGCGGGCTGGAACTGGAAATCCCAAACCATTCACGGCGCCTCGACGTGGTACTCGGAATTCCTCAACACCGACCTCCTCATACTCCTCGACACTTTCAAGGATCGCTTCTGCGACGGGCGTCTCCGGCTCAACCACCTCAACCTCTGCTTCTTCAATTTGAGGCTCCTCTTCGAGCGTTTCTTCCGCTTCGATTTGAGCCTCTTCAATCGCCTCTTCTGGTGGCTCTTCCTCAATGATCTTCTCTGCCTCGGTCGGAGGAAGTAATTCCTCCTCAGAGATCGGCTCCTCAGATATTTCTGGCATGGCCTCTTTGACTTCCGGCTCAGGCTCTTCTTTGACTTCTTCGGGTTGAGAAGGGATTTCCTCCTCGGATATCGAAGGCATAGGCGGTTCTGGGCTAGGCTCTCCAGATAGCCGCCGCAATCTGGCTTTCATCTCTTCGAGCTTCTTTGTAATATCGGTCTGAGCTACCTTGGCCTTGCCCACGATTTCTTCTTGAGTCTTAATGATGAAGCCACAAAGAGGGCATTTCATCTGATTATCTTCCAACTCTGAGCCACAGGCTGGACATTTTTTCATTCGGCACACCAATTCGTAGAATGCTGCAAAATTATGTATGAGAGAGCTATATTAAACCCTCTAATGTCATTATCATTTCTGATTTATTTAATTGCTCCCTATTCTCAAATACATCTTGTCTGGCTCTGCTCTTTCATGAACTGAGGTAGATAGTATCGTCCGCCCGCGGCCTTTCCTGTCGTTCCGCTCATCTTCCATCCGACGAACGGCTGGCTGTTGACCACAGCTGCGGTAGATGCCCCGGAACGGCGGTTGGCATATATTGTTCCTGCTCCAATATGATCCATGAAGTATTCGACCTCGGTCTCATCTCGGCTCATGATTCCAGAAGTCAGTCCATACTCCGAGCTATTAGCAATTTCAATTGCCCTTTTGAGCGATGCAACGGGCAATATCCCAACGAAGGGGACGAAGAGCTCATTGACCATGAGAGGATGATCGGCCTTCAGACCTGTGACAATTGTCGGCTCCACGTAGTAGCCGTTAAGCTCTTCGGATCTCAGAACATGCCCACCTGAGACTACCTTTCCAGATTTCTTCGCGGCTACAACAGATCTTCTGAATTTCTGCAATGCAGCATTATTTATCAACGGGCCGAGAAATGTCTCTTGATCCCGAGGATCGCCGACGACTAATTTCTCGGTCCAATCCTTAAGACCCTCGATGAAATCGGATACGATGCTCTTCTCGACAAGCGCTCGAGAGCATGCGCTGCATTTCTGACCGCCGAAACCGAATGCGGCTTTTCCCACGCCTTCAATCGCCTCTTCAAGATTCGCCTTGGCAGTCACAATAACCGCATTTTTTCCGCCCATCTCAGCGATAAATGGTTTTGGTTGATTTCTCAGGAAGATCTTCATGGCGCCCATTCCGACTGCGCGCGATCCGGTGAATACGAAGCCAGAAATTTCCGGGTTTTCAACTAGTTCTCTACCAGCTGTGGGGCCCGGACCGGTCACGACATTGAAAACGCCTGGCGGCAGGCCAGCATCTGTTAGAATTTCAGCAAAAAGGAAAGCGGGCCACGGAGTATCGCTTGCGGGCTTAACGATAACGGTGTTTCCGGCGAGCATGGCTCCTGTGCTCATGCCCGCCATAATGGCAATCGGAAAATTGAATGGAGAAACCACTCCCCAAACCCCGTATGGCCTGAGCAGATTCCTCGGTTGCTCGTTGGGACATGGCGGAGGAGTATCCATTGCATATCCATTATTACTTTTAAGCTGAAGAGAATAATAGCGCAGGAAGTCAATTGCCTCATCGACATCGGCAATCGCCTCATATCTGTTCTTTCCATTCTCCATCGTCACGATTGCAGCCAATTCGTATTTCCTTCGTGACATGATCGATGCTGCCTTTTCGAATATTTCACATCTAAGCTCATAATCGATCCGCCTCCAGCTATTGAACGCTCCCTTTGCAACGCTGATCGCTGATCGAACATCCTCTTTTGTGCTTTTTTGAAACTTTCGATTAAGCACTGAGAGATCGCCGGGAAAATAATCCGCGAAAATGCCGCCGCGGGATTTCTTCCAGACGTCTCCAATATAGTTCAAAACAGTCTCGCCAAGCGACTTATCAAGCTTCCTGAGAGCACGCTCATATCTCTCGTGAACAATCTCCTCTTTCTTTGTCATACTCGCTCGAGAAAATGTGTTTTCATTTCTAAACCTCATAATCTGACTCCCCCATCTTTAAAGGGAATATGCATCCGTCATAAATTAAGCTTGAGAAATACGATATATAAAATAACCGAGAAAATAAATAGGGTTGATCTGATGATTCGACTTCTAATAATTCATGAAGATATGGCGATTTGTCCGCGATAATACATATTCATGATACGAATGGATTTTTCATCTTCCAGATAGGCATCTCAAGATATTATCGTCTTTGATAACCCGCTCCTAACATATTTAGCGTGTCTGAGATGTTGAATTATGAGTGAGACGAAATCTCTGACGATCTGAGTGATAATATGAGAGTTCTGATCCTCGATGATCCGATTGAAAGTCTTTCGACAATTTCAGATCACATCGCAAGCGACAAAATTGAAGTTGTCAGAGTCTGGGAGGCAACCGAGGCTCGGAAATTATTTTATTCTAAAGATTTTAATGCCGTTTTCGTAAGCGCTATCTCTCTGCTACCAGATGAGATAGGATTATGCAGAGAGTGTAAGAAGAAAAATGGCAACAAAGTCATGTTGGTACTTTTTACCCCGTATCACATTAGCAAGGAAGATGAAAGTTTTCTCAAAGAGGTTTGTTTCGATCACGTTCTCACATCAATTGATGAGGAGGAAATGGATGAAATCCGGGAAAGGTTGCTGAGTGGTCTTGTCACAAATAAAACTCAAATGGATGAAGATTTTGACCAGAATCACCTGGTGAATATCTGGAGAGAAATAAACGAGGAAGCTTTAAGAGATCTGGCGGCTAAAGCACGGAAGTTAGAAGATATTCTGGAGAATGCAACTGATGTGATCTATGAACTCGATCCGTATGGTAAGATCGTTCTAATCAGTAAGTCGATCGAGAAGCTCACTGGGTACGACCGCAATGAACTGATCGGCATGAGTGCGCTGGAGATGACATCCGCAGATTCAGTCGAATTAGTGGGAGATCATCTATCGAAGTTGATTTCTGGACACGAAGAGCCGATTGCCGTTGAGGTTGGCGTGCAGGCAAAGGACGGAAAGGTTATTCCTGCAGAAATGATAGTCCGGCCGGTCTGGCATAAAGATGAAATGGTCGGAATACTGGGAATCGGTAGAAATGTCGAGGACCGAAAAAGACTTGAACAAAGCCTTAAAAGTGCTATCAGCGAGAAGGAGTTCTATCTCGATTTAATGGCTCATGATATTCAGAATTTTAATCAGGCTATAATGGGTTATCTCGAGATGATAATTTCCACTATAAATCTCGATGATGGATTAGCTCGCTATGCACACGGCGCATTCAGACAGGTAACGCAGATTGCAAATTTAATCGCGCACATCAGACGAGTAGCTCAGATCAGACAAACAAGCAGAGATCGCATGATCCAAATGGACCTTAGACAAGTTCTCCTGGATAGCATTATGAAATTGCAAAGCAGAATCGATAAAAATCTCGTAGCCATCACATTTGAGTGTAATGAGGGAGAGTATCCAATAGTTAGTGGCGAAGATATTCGCGATCTCTTGGATTTATTGGTCTCCTCTGCTTTGAGATACTCGATTTCCGATCTCCTTCATCTGCGGTTAACGGTTTCATCGGAGTTTTCCAACGGTAAGAAATTATGGGCCATAGAAATGACGGGGAACAATCTCAGGCTCTCTGAACCAATTGTCCGATGTGTGATGTCTCCAGACTATTCAGGATGTCAGGTTATGGAGCGCCCCGATCTCCAGCTACTTGTAGCTCGAGCGATCATTGAGACATTGGGAGGAAAATTGGTGATAAAAAGCGCAATAAATGAAAGAGGCGATGGTTTTGTTATCAGGATCCCGCAAGCACAGTAAGCCTAAGAAGAAGGACAAGAATCCCAGTGGAAAACTAGACCCCGCAAAACTTGCAATGGTTTCGGATTATCTCAAAAGAACCATTTCTGAACGCCCTTATGGTTTCATAATAGCAAGCCTTGCAGAGCGCCTGAGGCTTGAAGAGCTCGATTTTCATCTCAGTTCAATGGGGATAATCACGGTTCCTCCTGAGTTCGACTTTAAGAAGATCCACGAAGAAAAATGCATCAGTTTTATGCCATATTGTTGCAAACCATTCGACTGTCCGCTGAATGAAATTGAAGGTAGAAAGACTAGCAATTGCAAAGCTATTGATGATAGTTGTGATCATCCCACATGCACAATAGGGCACTTCATCAATATCGCAAAGAAATTGGGCATCGAAGAATATCACATAATTAATGCGGATGCAAATCTGTTTAAATGGCTTGACGAGAAAAGGAGACAAGGCTATAAGCATGTAGTTGGTATTGCATGCGAATTCGCCATAAGTTATGCTTTTGAAGTAATTCACGGACAGCTGGGATTTGATGGGTTAATAATTCTCATAAATGGAGATAAATGCAAGACAAAAGAAGAATATGCGGAGATGGAGAGCGCAGATCGAGGACGTCTCACTTTCATCGATAATTGGACTCTTTCGGCATTAGAGGAGCTTATCAGCCAGATATACGATGAAGAGATACCAGCAAAGGAAGACGAATCAGCTATCGTCGATCGCTGAGAATGTCGGATGCGAAATCTTTTGTATGCAATTAGGGCTGTCTGATATCAGGCGGCAATAGATGCATATTATCCATCAACAAAAAATATTTTCAAACTGCGACAGAGGATATTTTTTTCGAGGCGCATTTCATGAATGAAAATACAATTAGAATGGCAGTTATCCAGATGAGCACGAAAACGTTGGAAAAGGAACGAAATATTTCGAGGTCCATTGAATTATTGGGGCAGGCGGTTCGTGAAGGAGCAAAACTTGTGATCTTGCCAGAGTTGTGCACTTCAGGCAATGAATTAAAGGACATTGAAGAGGCGAAATCGGTTTCGGAACCCATACCGAATGGTGTGACCACAGCAAAATGGACTGAGTTTGCCAAAGAAAACGATATTTACATTGTTGGCGGAGTGTGCGAAAAATCTCATGATTCACTATACAATTCTGCGGTGTTCATCGGTCCCGATGGTTATGAAGGGACATACAGGAAAATCCATCTCTGGGATGATGAGAAAAATTTGTTCGTACCTGGAAATCAGTTCAAAATCTATGACACATCACTGGCAAAGATAGGGGTCATGATTTGTTATGATGGCTTCTTCCCTGAAACGACGAGAATACTCACAGAGCTTGGCGCTGAGATCATTTGTCAGCCCACCGCTGAAAAACAGATCTTCGACATTGAGATGAATCGAGCCAGAAGCTACGAAAACGCAATATTTATTGCAACTGCAAATCTCGTGGGAAGAGAAGGTGCAATTCGCTATGCAGGGCATAGCCAAATTACCAACCCACGCGGAGAAATCATCGCCCGCGAGCTCGAAGAAAGGGAAAGCGTATTAATTACCGACATCGATGTCTCGGAAGCAACCGCAAGAAAACAGATTACTAAATTAAATAATATTTTGGAAGATAGGAGGACAGATTTGTATTCTAAATTCCTGGGATACACACCACCTCAAGAATAATACAGGAAATATAGTTATCCCGACATTAAAAATAGGCCCCTGAGACTTTCTTGTTTGCATAAAACAAGTTAATCAGTTCCCATTCGGGTGATTTATATTGGCCACAGATGAGGAGAAATTGAGAGAACTGCTCCAAATCTCGAAAGAAAATGGTGCAACAGATGCGAAGATAATTGACACCAATGATATTGTCATTGATAAGCGCGTGAGATTGAAATGCGCAATTCCTCTCTGCTCCGGCTATGGCACCCAACTTCTTTGCCCTCCAAATCTGATGCCAGTCGATGAGTTCAGAGAGATTGTGAAACTTTACAAGAAAGCACTCATCATTCAAGTTGAAGCAGATGTTGATTCATCAGATAAATCCGATCAAACACTCACAGATGAGCTCTGCGAAAGATTAGAACCAAAATTAGCTGAATGGAGGGAACAGCTACATTACCTCGTGAATAAGGTTGAAACTTCTGCTTTTAAGCGAGGATTCTACCTCGCAGCTGGTCTTATTGGTGGTGATTGTTGTCTATGCGAGGAATGCGTCACCCCCCAAAGTAAGGAAGCTTGCAGACATCCCTTCGAATCGAGGCCCTCAATGGAGGCTATGGGAATCGATGTCCATAAGACATGCCAGAAAATTGGTCTTCCCCTTGCTCTTTCATCAAAAGAAAAAGTGAGATGGACAGGTCTCATCCTTCTTGATTAAGATAGATGCATTCCAGGATAAATATTGTAATTGGATCAATGAAATTCACTTCATACTATCTTTGAAAAATACTATTCTGTTTTGATACCCCGACTTCTTGATCAAGCACAGGTTTCAAATATTTTATGAAGACTGGAGGAGAACTGATTGGAGGGGCTGCATTGAAAACAATCCAAAGTTCGAAAATTAAATCGCTGATGGATAAAGAAGAGAAACGATTCATTGATGCTCGACCTAAATCAAGGATGTTTTTTGAAAGATCGAAGAAATCGCTTCTTGCTGGCGTTCCCATGAATTGGATGGTCAGATGGGCCGGACCCTTTCCCGTTTTCGCAGAGAAGGCAAAAGGGGCATATATCACTGATGTCGATGGACATCGCTATCTGGATCTCTGTCTCGGGGATACAGGCGCAATGTTCGGACACTCGCCGGAAGCTATCGTCGAGGCGGGAACAAATCAGCTTCGTCAAGGCATCACACTAATGCTTCCAACAGAAGACTCGATTTGGGTTGGAGAGGAGTTAGCCCGCCGCTTTGGCCTTCCCTATTGGCAGATAGCCATGACGGCCACAGATGCAAATAGATTTTCTATAAGATTGGCTAGGGAGATTACGCAAAGGAAAAAAATATTGGTTTTCAATGGCTGTTATCATGGTTCCGTGGACGAGGCGTTAATCTGCATAGAGGATGGCGTTGCATGTCCTAAACCGGGGAATATTGGACCTCCAGTTAATCCCACTTCAACTACGCGAGTTATCGAATTCAATGATGTTGATGCATTGGAGAATGCGCTAGCTCCTAAAGATATAGCATGCGTACTTTGCGAGCCCGCAATGACCAATATCGGTATAATTCTTCCAGAATCTGGCTATCATGATGCATTGAGGAAAATTACTAAGCGCTATGGTACCCTACTTATTATCGATGAAACTCACACGATCTGTGTAGGTCCAGGAGGATACACTGCCGCACATAACCTCAAGCCGGATATGATCACAATAGGAAAGCCAATTGCAAGTGGTTTTCCTGCTGCTGCATACGGTATCAGCCAAGAGGTGGCCGAAAAAGTTCAAGGCCGTATCATAGATGAACATTCGGACGAGAGCGGAATAGGAGGTACATTATCCGGTAACGCACTTGCATTGGCTGCAATGAAGGCAACACTAGAGCATATCATTACCGAGTCAGCTTACGATAGGATGATCCCTCTCGCCAAACGTTTTGCTAATGGCGTTAATGGGATAATAGAGTCTGAAGGGTTGCCTTGGCATGTAATTCGACTGGGCTCCAGAATAGAGTATCGGTTCAGACCAATGCCTCCAAGAAATGGTGCTGAAGCTGGAAACGCAATAAATCGAGAATTGGATAAATTAATGCATTTGCTTGCCTTAAATAGAGGTATTCTACTGACACCATTTCATAATATGGCGTTAATATCACCCGAAACCACAGCTGAAGATGTCGACTTCCACACCAAGGTATTCGCTGAGAGCGTGCAAGAGTTGGTTGGATAGAAAATAATTCTCTTTTCTCCTTTTTTGCTAAAACATATATATATTTCTCCCGCTACGCGCGTGTAACTACTAGTATTGTATCATAAGGTGCTCTTTGAGCCGTCTCATAAAAATCCCAGCCCAAGAATTATATGTCGAATAATTCACCTTCTTTTTTCCTTTCTAATCCTTTCACGTTGAATAATGAATCCAAGAATCGAACCTATTAATTCGATCCACTTGATGGTACTTCGTTGAGGAAACTTTTTATCCCTTGGATCCCCGAATTCTATGAACCCAAGGATTTCCGCTTTATATCCAAGAATATAGATGGTAAAATAGTCGCTCTCAAGAAGTTCGTCATTTGATTTTCGTTCTTCTGTGAGAAGAATTGGACGATTGAATGTAAGAAGTTCATCTTCTTCAAGAGTCGTACCATCCTCAATATTGAATTCGCTAAATTTGCTAAATTTTATAGTTGGATATTTATTGGTGTCCATTGCCTCTTCGTAAGTATATGCTATGCGCTTAAATGCATCTTCTGCTTCTTTTCTGAAGCCGAGAAGAGATACATATCTGTATAATCCGTCTTTCTCGCCCTTAATAATTATTGAAACTTCCTTAAAATTAAATGATCGGTAAATCATTCAAACCGCATTATCCAGGATAGACTGAAAAGTTCTTCCAGGCTCTTGGGCATATAAAAAAAAGTTCTGTATATTGTCGAATATTTTTTCTGTTTCATCCTTTGGGACAGGAGAATATCTGCGTTTAATATCGGCAGCGAAATTTCGATCTAGCTCATATTTACTTTTTTCTGTCAAGCGGCTCTGTAGAAACCCTTCAATGAATAATAAAAAGAGAGACTCCATCCGATTGGAGTTGTAAGAAAGCGCCCGAAACAGCAGCTCCTTGTGCTGCTGTGAAACACCTCTCGATCGCACATACGAAC
>Ga0209986_10001114_pt1 | contig 26139 bp, 24 predicted proteins | sample BlataG_FD_183168 | JGI IMG/M metagenome (GOLD analysis project Ga0209986, IMG submission 183168) | Deep subsurface microbial communities from Black Sea to uncover new lineages of life (NeLLi) - Black_00105 metaG (SPAdes) (version 2) | ecosystem: Environmental > Aquatic > Marine > Oceanic >... | reverse complement strand
TGTGACAAGTCGCAAAAACTCTGTTGATAAGCATCAGTGGGTAATTCAGAAGACATTATTTCCTTAACATTTTTGCAATAAAGAAACCATTACATTGATGTATATGTGGATAAAGTCTTTGACATTCCCCAAATCCTCTCAAGCCTGATAAGCCTAGTTTTGGTGTTATCTCAACCATCGAAAATTCTGGGTGCCACTTAAGGAATCGTTCAATAATCCTCTCATTTTCTTCAACGGTTATGCTGCATGTGGAATAGATCAGGGTTCCTCCAGATTTCACGTTCTCTGCACAGTTTTTTATCAGCCTCCATTGAATTTCAGCCATCCTGTCCACAGAGCTTTGAGTAATCCTCCACTTCGCTGAAGGAAGCTTTCTGAAAACCCCAGTACTCGTGCACGGCGGATCCAAAACTACAACATCCGCTTTCACTTTCAATGGCAATGGAACACAGGCATCAGCAATTATGGGCACAGCAATTTTCACACTCATACGGGAAACACCGTTTTTCCAAATATTCATCCTACGTCTTGAATAATCTACGGAGTAAATGAAACCGCAGTTTTGCATTATCTGCGCTAAATATGTGGTTTTTGCTCCTGGTGCAGCACAAATATCTAAAAGAGTCATTCCAGGTTTGGGGTCTGCAGCTTCAGCTGCGAAACAGCTTGCCTTGTCTTGAATGTAGAATAAGCCTTGATAGAAGCTTTTTGTGCTGGTTAGGGGTTGCTTTGCATCAGCAACCAGGTATGTATGCTTTAGCTGTTCAACCTTCTCAATTTCTATTTCGTTTTCAGAAAGTCTTTCCAGAACTTCGTTTTCACCCATCTTGAGAGTGTTAAGCCTTATGTACGTCGGTGATGCTTGCATGTTTTCTTCCAACATAGCTATAGCTACTTTTCTACCAAAAAGTTTGAAGCAGTATCTCACGAACCACATAGGATGAAAAGTTTGGAGACTAATTCTCTCTTCATCACACACGTATTCAATGATCAACGCCGGATTTTGCGTTAGTAATAAGCCTAGTACATGCTCAACTTTTTTAAGACTCTTCCATCCAAGAATGGAGCGTACCAGCCTAGCTATGCTTACAGCTTCTTCTATGTTAACTCTAGACCAGTTTCCAGCCATTCTTGTCTGGTAAACATAGAGCCGCAAAAAAGCTTGAACCCCAAAAGTAAATTGGCTTATCACATTCGGCTTTAAGGCGTTGTTAATGAATTTATCGATGAAATTTCGCCGTCTTACAGTTTCCACAACAAGCCTATGAGCAAGTTTAACAGCGTTAGAATCTCTTATGCTCAACTGTCCAATGCTTCTTACCAAGGCTAAACGCTCACTTAGCTTCTGCATTTCCATCCAGCTCAAAGTTTCAATCGCAAGCATCCAAGCTTCTTTGAACAAATCTGGCTCACTCGCTTAACCAAGCTGTTTCAGAACAGCAATAACTTAGATAAGAACTAAAGGGTATTTTTCTCTTTATTTCACGTCAAGATACCCAAAGCCTGTCTTCTGAAAAGAGGAATAAATGGTGTGCGCCCCAAAATTGCCAGCCCGAGGAATGAGAACGAAAGTTGACGACGTTGACTCAACAATCAACTGCAAAGGTAGAGAAGCTGAAAGCCAAGAATTACCATATGGATCACATGTGGTAAATGCAGAATGAAGCTAAGGAAAATAATGGTCATCAAACAGGGAATAAGGGACATACTGTCCTTAGAAATCTGAGAACTCATTAAGAACAGCAAAACGGATGCAACCGACAAAGTTTCTGCATAATGAAAAAAGTTGACTTCAATTTATCAGCAAAGATTTTAGTCTATCATGTTTATAGAGTAAGCTGGGTTAGGGCTAAAATGGCGCAGAAGTGTTTAACCGAATTCTCTCATACAAAGACTGAATCTACAGAGGAGGCCGAGGTAGAAGCCTTACCGTTCACTAAAGCCGTAACAAAAGAAAGAACACAACATGTTTTTCCGCCAGTGGTTCTTGAAGACCTCCTGCCTTCATACTTTGTATCAGCCACATATGACGGAAAAACTAGAAGAGCGTTAATCAAGCTTTATGAACCAAAATCAGGGCGAATCTATTTTTGGTATGACAACACTGGACATAAGCCATACTGCCTAACTAATCTTTCACCATATGAACTTGAAAAAATCAACCGTTTAGTGCAGCATCCAAGTTTTGATCACTTGGAAATAGTGGAAAAGCATGATCCACTATTAGACAAGAAAGTGAAAGTGACAAAGGTTGTGGTGAAAGACCCGCTAGCTATTGGCGGTCGCCCAATAGGATGTATAAGGGATATAATACCGGAAGACTTTCCGAAAGTGTCAGGAACACCTATTGCTCTAGAGAAAATCAAAGTTTGGGAAGCAAGGATAAAGTATTATCAATCATACATTTATGATAGAAATCTTTGGCCTGGAATGATCTATGAGGTTAAAAATGGCGATCTTGTCCCGAAATCTTTGGAAGAAGCTGAAGAAATGATCAAGCACATTCGTGGGATTTTCAAAGATGCCACCTCTGAAGAACAGAGATACATTGAGCAGTGGGCGAGGCTTTTGGAATATCCAGCCCCAAAGTTCCGCCGCGTAGCATTAGATATAGAGGTTCACTCAGCAATTCCAACAAGGATGCCTGATCCACGTGAAGCTGCGTATCCCGTTGTCTGCGTATCGCTCTATGGCTCTGACGGACAAAAGAGAGTTCTGCTCCTAAAAAGACAGAATGTTCAAGAAGGAACTGAGCATCTTCCAGCCGACGTGAACCTTGAATATTTTGACTCTGAAAAGAAGCTTATAAAAGCTGTTTTTGATGCTTTATGGAACTATCCCTTTGTAATCACGTATAATGGTGACGATTTTGACCTGCGCTATTTGACTCACAGAGCACAAAACTTCGGTTTCAGAACAGATGAAATTCCGATAATGGTTGGTAGACGTGTTTGCTTGCTGAAGTATGGTGTGCACATTGATTTATACAAGTTTTTCTTCAACCGTTCCATACAAATCTACGCCTTCAGTAACCGCTATCGAGATGTTAGGCTTAATGATGTTGGTAAAGCCTTAATCGAAATGGAAAAAATCAAACTGGAAAAAAATATAGGCGAACTAAACTACACTGAAATCGCCAAATACTGTTTTAGGGATGCTGAAATCACTTTTAAACTAACAAACTTCGAAGACGAATTAGTCATGAAGCTCATTCTAGTTCTGGCTAAGATAAGCAGCATGCCCATGGAAGACGTGAGCCGCCAAGGCGTATCACGATGGATAAGAAATTTCATACACCGCGAACACCGCAGAAAAAACATGCTTATTCCAAACGCAGCAGACATCCTAGCCGCAAAAGGCAAGACAGCCACAGAGGCCACTATTAAAGGCAAGAAATACAAAGGCGCAATTGTTGTTGAACCCGTTCGAGGCATTCACTTTAACGTTGCGGTTATGGACTTTCCAAGTCTATATCCATCTATAACAAAAGTGTGGAACCTCGGTTACGAATCCATACGTTGTTCGCATCCAGAATGCCACAATAATGTTATTCCAAACACACCTCATTGGGTTTGCACAAGAAAAAGAGCATTAGAAAGCCTACTAATTGGTTCACTTAGAGATTTACGAGTAAGATGGTACAAACCAAAATCAAAAGACAAGACTTCACCACCAGAAACAAGAAGTTGGTATAAAATCATTCAAGGAGCCCTCAAAGTCATTTTAAACGCAAGCTACGGAGTTTTCGGAGCAGAATCATTCGACCTCTACTGTCCACCAGTTGCCGAAGCAACAGCAGCCATTGGAAGACACTCAATAACCCGAATAATTAACAAGACGAAAGATCTCAACATCCAAGTACTATATGGTGACACCGACAGCATTTTCCTAAAGAACCCTGCAAAAAATCAGATTGAAGAACTTGCACGGTGGACTGAGCGTGAACTGAAAATGAGCTTAGATGTTGAGAAGGTTTACAGATATGCAGTTTTCAGTTCACGCAAGAAGAATTACCTCGGAGTTCTAGAAGACGGCAGCGTTGACGTTAAAGGATTAACAGGCAAAAAAAGGCACATACCGTTATTCATCAAAAACGCCTTCAACACAATGAAAGAACGCCTAGCTCAAGTAAAAACACCAGCAGATTTCGAAAAAGCAAAAAAAGACATCTGCGAAATCGTCCATACTCACTATATACAGTTGAAGAAAAGAGAATGGGAAAACCTAAACGAATTAGCATTCAACGTAGTTTTAGGCGATGCACCAGAACACTACACAAAAACAACACCGCAACATGTTAAGGTAGCAAGAATCCTGCAAAAGAGAGGAATGGAAGTGAAAGCAGGCGACCGAATAAGCTTCGTCAAAGTAATTAAAGAACCACATGTCAAGCCAGTTGAACTGGCAGTAGAAAGCGAAATTGATGTTGACAAGTACATAGCCTATCTGCATTCAACATTTGATCAAGTGCTAGATGCATTGAGTTTAGACTTCGACGAAATAATAGGATTAACTAAACTGGAACGATTCATGTAACCAACTTTCAACCCTGCTTTTTTCATGAGCTGCAAGGTTGAATAGCCCACAAGATTGATGCTAATCAAGGATCCAGTGAAGATACTCAGCCACCATATCCACAGCTCCATCCCTGTTAGTACCGCCAAATATGTTCCAACAATGAAAGTTATCACAACAGTTGCTGTGGTACACCCAAGAAATTCGCTTATCATACTATCACGTTTCTGAACAGTTATCTTCCATGCTAGAAAACTAGCAGCAAAATTCGCTAATGCACCTACGCTCATGTCAACAATAACGCTTGGCATTGGACTAATAACGTTTCCAATCAAACAACCTAGAGTCACTCCCACAACGGCAGGCCATCCGAAAATTGCAGACAGTGGAATCAACGCATCAGCAATTCTCACCTGAACTAATCCAAAGCTCAAATTGTACAAGAAAAGCAATAGAACTGCATACAAAGCAGCGAAAATCGCTGTCAAAGCTATGTCTCTGCTGTCATGTTTCAATTTTTCACCTCCTACACCGGGATTTATTCAGGCGGAACGGGTGGAGGTTCACTCACCCGCCAACGAAAACCTATCACACAGATCTCATGTTATAAGCATTGCTGTGGAGACTTCAACTCTCTGTTCTTGTCAACCCTCCAGCTCTTTTTTCAACACGCTCTCCTGATCGTGTTTCGCTAACCCTTGACTCCGCATCAACATCTGCAGTGACTGCTTCATGATCTACTGTTGCGGGCTTCTCATTTTCCACGCTTGATGATTCACCGGGTTTTTGTTCAACATTTTCTTCCATCATCGCCATTCCAACAGTTGATTCTACATCAATGTCTTCTGTGACTAATCTTTCTCTTTGAGAGCGCGGAAATAAATTATGTGGAGGTGAAGGCGTCTTCAAAATTGTTGACAATAGATACATGGCTTCAAACGCGTTTTGATAAACCTTCTGGAAAACGTATGGCACCTTTATGTCAGGATCAACTTCTAACATCTTGTTTATTTCTTCATCTTTACCAGTCAGAGTTGCAGTGCCATCAACTTCAAATTTCACAACACTCGGTTTGGTTGTTAGAAACAGGCTGAAATTCACAACAACCATCTGGCTCCTGCGCTCTTTCTCCTCCAACTTTGCCTTTACGTCGAAACTGACAGCTCCAGTACTACCTCTAGCGCCTAATCTGACACCAGCTGCACTAATTATGTCTATCGCAACCGAAACGTTTGGAATATTCAACGTTGGACAAATAATTAATTCCTCACATTAACTAATTGCACAGGGAAACTAGTTCTGAAGCAACCTCCGTATTAAGCCTTGTCTTTCAACCGATTTTTGCCTTTTGTGTGTAACAAGATGACACGCACACCACACTGTAGAAAAACTGCTACAACAATAGCCATTGAACCAATAAGGCAGCAGAAGTTGAAGCAGCCACCATGAGCGAAATTAACACAACTACGCGGCGTTCACTCAAAGGACGTTGATGAGCAATAAGTGTAATCAGACTTCTCCTATGATCTGAGGACAGCTTTTCTCCATCAAAGGAGACGCATGCTCTAGTTCTGAAAAAGAAATAATTCAGCAAAATCAATGCAGAGTTGATAATGTATGGCAAAATGGAAATCACAAGGATCTGCTCGATGTTCGCAATAACAGCGTAAGAAGCCAAAGTTATTCCAATGGCAAAAGAACCCGTGTTACCTACAAAAATCTTCCCACGAAAATTAAAGTACGCCAAAACAACATAGACGAGAAGAGGGACGTAAAGCAACACTTGAAAATCAGACGCAGAACCTAATAGAAGACCGAAAAGCACAATGGATGGACAGACAGTTTCAAGACCATTCAACCCACCCAACTGATTCACAGTATTAGTCACTACAGCAAGAACTGCTGGAATAATAAAAATGTAGAAATAAATGCCGAAATCCACTTTTCCAAAAACATAAGTTGCCATGCTAGGATCACCCTCTCGAAAAGCAACAAGCGGCAAAGCCACAAGGATGGGAAAAAATGTTTTGTAACGCCATCGCAAATCCATCCAATCATCAAGCAAACCCATAAATCCACCGAACAGGATACAGACGGCCAAAGTTAAAGCGGGAAAAACATTGGCAGACACCTCAGGTTCCACTATTCTGAAGCAGTGCAGCAAGAAAAGGTATGTGACACTTGCCAAAATGTAAACTACGCCTAAACCGTTTGGAACTAGAGGTTTATTTGGCTTATGATGGTCACGGGCTTTCGGAAACAAGCTATCTCTCCTCTATCAACTCGACTAATCACTATGGTATGCTTCCCAGTCTATTTTGTAGAGGCATACCAGCGGTACAATACCGCCATAGTTGCTTCCCGTGTCCACTCCAGCAAAATACGCCTCCGTAAAATATTTAGGCTTGATATCTTCACCACTCAACCCGTTCCTAAACCATTCCGTCTCTTCAAGATCGCTTCCTCCTTCAATGTTGTTTCTGCACCAATCATGTTTTCCCCAAGCCATTAGCTTGTAAACGGTTGAGTTCATCCCCAGAAGGTTCCATTGCCATCTACCTTGGGGATACACTTGGGTTTCAGTGGAATTATAGAATCCGAAGGCGTCTTCATCAGTCCATGAAGAGCGGTTATCAATGAAACCGTCTTCTACAAATCTGTCACGTGCTTTCCCTGAAATACGTGCCATCCACATCCATTTTCCCTCGTCACCATAGCCAATCCAACGTCCATAAGTATCGATAGTAGTGAAAACGAGAATGTACTTTGCATCATATAATTCCAGCATTTTCAATGCTTGCGTTTCATTAGCCATGAAAATAAAGCCGATATTCTCTATCTGAGTGCTATTTATCGTACCATTATCAGCAAGTGACGTCGCATTACCAAGAACTGTTATCCAATATCCGTAATCCCACCAGCTGCACACAACATTAGTTGCTTCAAGATTACTCTGCATCCAATTCAACATATCCAGCCATTCCCTCACGGGTTCGCTAGGTGCTATTGGAAGGCTACCAGCGGTGACGGTGACCGGAGACCAAGCTTGCTTGTACACTTTAGGCATTGGAAAAGCAAATTGTGTCATTAGAATGAGGAAAATCAGAAATACGGCGGAAAAGCTAAATTCCTTGCCAATAGATTGCAAACCATACTTTTTCTTCACACCAATTCTCGGCGATTCCTTCAACAGGGTGTTGAAGGGCTTTAATATCCCTATTATTCCTACGGATGCCAAAAGGCTAAATATCGGAGCCATAAGCACAAGCAAACGTACCATGGAGCAAGCAAAGTAAAGAGAGGTTAAACCCAAAATCAATAGATACAAGTTTTTGTCGTTAAGGTCTCTCAATATAAAGAAGAAGCTGACTATAAAGAAAATTATTAATATTCCAAAATCATAGTAGATCGGCCCCCAAGCCGAGATTCTATGTTCAGCCACAGATTCTATAAGTGGAATCCCTGCTCGTTCCAGCGGGTTTATAACGGACATGAACTTTGTTGCTATGCCTCGCATGTAACCCAGTTGCCAAAGAACGGAAAAACCACCAATCAACACGGCGAGAAGGACTGCAACAGAAACAATTTTCCATTTTGCCGATGTCAAAATTCGCAAAATTTCACTAAGACATAGCAGTGCAAACACGCCAGCAACCGGCAGGATAACGCTTGTGGTGAGATAAGTCGCGCTAATCCTTGGTACACATATTGCAATGAACAAACCTAGCCCGAAAGTTATACTGTAGGATAACAGAAGACGCTCTGTATATCTCTTTAGCAGTACTGACAGAAAAACGAATAGTACTGTAACTCCGATGATGTAGTATGAGGCGCCCCATCCGGAACAGAAGTATCCTAACACTATACCTGATGCGAGTGAGTATTTTATGCTTGAATTCAGTGATCTATCCTTTTCTGTTGTCCTCAGAAAAAGAAATGTAAACAGCAGAAGAGCCAGTATTCCTATTGTTTCGTCGTCGAAGAATCCAACTTGGGTTCTCTGAATGTAGGAAGGACTTAAAGCTAGAAAGAGGGCTGCGAAAAGCCCCACGGGTTTTCCACCTATATCCTTGCCCAAGAAATATATCACCAAGCTGGCAAGCATACCTGTAATGGCTGGAAAGATTGCACAGAAATTCATCAAACTGATATTTACGCCCAACCATGAGATTATGCTGTATAGAAAAGCTGCTGTCAGCGGTAACCCCGGATATGACACCTTCAAAAGATCTACCCCTTGCGGATACCAACTTCGACTGTCAATCCAGTTTAGATTGGACCATGTCCAAAACGCAAACCCGTTGTCTAATATACGCTCTGTGAATCGATATTGATGGTACGGGTCGAATTCAGACAGGTGTAGTTGCACTGAGCCTACTTTAGGGTCGATCTCCCATCGTAGAGGAAAAAGACGTATTGTAAGAGCTATGAAGAGTATTAGCACTAGAGCTGATAAAGTCAGCAGGGAGCTATGATTCATTTTGATGCGGAGTTTTCCTAAACTTTTTAGGCTGCTGACAAAACGTTTCTTGGACAGGAGACTTCTAACCCTCATTTGACCATCTCTTTAACACAGATTATTTAGGTGTTTTATTTCTCTTACGGTCAATTAACAGTTTTCACGTTGAGGCTTTGCGCTTATAGCCGTATTTTTCAGTGTCATAAAAGGGAAATGACACGATCTTACCTTTTGCTAATCTATTGCGTATTTTAACGTTGACAAAGTTTCCCTTCTGAGATTGAACTGTCTGAACATAAGCCATTCCTATACCATATTCAAGTAATGGTGAAAATGTTCCGCTTGTCATGTACCCAATTTTTCTGTTTTTATCGTCACAAACTTCGAAGCCTTGCCGAGGTATGCCCTGCTCTATCATCCGTATCCCAACCCGTCTACGCTTAACTCCCTCATTTTTCTGTTTCAACAACGCATCTTTCCCTATGAAATTTTCTTTTTGAAGTTTTACAACGAAGCTTAGCCTTGCTTCCAAGGGAGTGGTACTTTCGTCAATGTCATTCCCATAAAGGCACATTCCTGCTTCAAGCCTTAAGCTATCTCTAGCGCCTAGGCCGCAGGGTTTTATTATAAAGGGTTTACCAGATTTAAGGATAGCGTTCCATAACTTCACAGCATTATCAGGTCTCTTTAATGAAGCATTCCATACGAACAATTCAAAGCCATCTTCACCTGTGTAACCGGTTCTGGAGATAAAAACGTCTATATCTGCCAAACGCGAACGTTCACACCTGAACCTTCCAATTCTGCTTAAATCAGTTGCGCAAATCTTCTGAAGCGTTTTTTCAGCATTTGGACCCTGAACCGCGAACATTGCCACATTATCTGACACATCTTCGATCTTTACATCGAAGTCTTCAGAGTTTCTAACTAGCCAGTTGTAATCTTTTTCTCTGTTGCTTGCATTGAAGACCACAAGAAATTTTCCTGTCACCAACCGGTATACAACGAAATCATCTATTATACCGCCATTCATATTGCACATAACTGAATACTGGGCACCGTCTGGTGGTGCCAGAGAAATATTGTTTGTTATCACGTAATTTAGGAAGTCTTCAGAGTCTTCACCCGTGATTACAACGCGCCCCATATGAGAGATATCGAAGAGACCGACGCTTTTTCTCACCGCTAAATGTTCAGAGATTATCCCCTCAAACCATAAGGGCATTTCAAAACCGGCAAAATCAGTTGTTTTTGCTGTTCTCATGTGCACTTCATGAAGTTGGATTCTACGTGTATTTCCTGTCAAATTCCTTCTCCTCAGATTATTTTGCAGGTTTCACTTCAACATCTAGTGGTACAAGTGCAAGTTTTCTGTTACACTTAGGGCATTTCCCATTGTGCTGATGTAGAATTTCGTCTGGTGGCTTAAGGTCGTCACCTTCATATAGTACGTAACCGCATTTTTGACATACAACACGTTGAGGCACCAAGTTACACTCCATTTAATAGTGAATGAGATAAATGGCTGTGATGTATTTATCGATTGCTAATTCAAGAGTGTTGCGTATCTTTTTCATAGAAACTTTTAATTTCACCCAAAGTCTAGTTCTGAGAAGCCGTTCCCTAATGCTTCTGTAGGATGTGAACGAACATAGAGAGGTATACGCTAATTATTACGGAGAAGCCAGATGCTGCACATAGGGTAGCTTCAGCCCTTAGTAAAAAGGGACAAGCAAAAAGAAGGGAAGAACATGGAGTGCCATATTACTTGGCTGAAAGGGACAAGAAAATAGTTGTCGTTTCAGCTTTGGGACATTTATACACGATTGCAGGAGAAAGAAAGGGAAGAAATTATTATCCGGTTTTCAATTTTAGATGGGTGCCAAGGTACATTGCAGAGAGAGGAGCAACACAAATCCGCACATGTATTGAAACCATCTCAAAACTTGCAAGCGAGGCTGACCTGTTTATTGACGCATGCGACTATGACATCGAAGGAAGCGTGATTGGGTATTGTGTGCTGAAATATGCATGTGGTAACAAAGAAACCATCTCAAAACGTATGAAATATTCCACACTTACTAAGGAGGAACTCGAGAAATCATACGCCGAGCTGTTGCCACACTTAGATTTTGAACTGATAAAAGCTGGAGGAACAAGACACGAGGTTGACTGGCTCTATGGTGTAAACCTTTCACGAGCTCTAACGATAGCGGCAAGGAAGTGGAGTGGAAAATATACAACGCTAAGCACTGGAAGAGTACAGGGTCCAGCTCTAAAGTTTCTGGTTGCAAGGGAGAAGGACATCAGAAGCTTTGTACCAACACCCTACTGGGAAATAAAAGCAGAATTTAAAATAAACGGATCAGTTTTTGAAGCGGAATACGAAAAAAATAAAATCGAAACAAAGAGCGAATCAGACGCTATTTTGAACATGTGTGAAGAAGAAAAGGGACAAGTTGAAAAAATTGTTGTCAGACGGTTCCAGCAAAAACCGCCCGTACCGTTTGATTTAGGCACTCTTCAAAGTGAAGCTTACGGCCTGTTTGGCTACACGCCGAAACGAACATCAAACATCGCTCAGCGTCTCTATCTAGAAGCTTTAATCTCATACCCGAGAACAAGCAGCCAGAAACTCCCGCCAGAAATAAATTATGAAGCAATACTAAAGAAACTAAGCAAAGTTCACAAATACAAAAAACTCGCAAAAGAACTACTGGCAAAAACGAAATTGAAGCCCAGAGAAGGGACAAAAAAAGATTCAGCTCACCCCGCCATCTACTCTACTGGAGAACTACCTGAAAGAGAGTTACATGATTCTGAAAAGAGAGTTTTTGATCTTATTGCAAGAAGATTTATGGCTGTTTTCAGCGAAGAAGCAATAAAACAAAGCATGAAAGTTCACATTAAAGTTAATGACCATCTCTTCTACTTAAGGGGAAGACAAACCTTGAAGGAGGGCTGGCTGCATTTCTATGAACCATACGTGAGATCAGAAGAAGTTTTTTTACCACCGATAAAAGAAGGCCAAACAATCAAAGTCAAGAAGTTGATTTCAGAGGACAAGTTCACCAAACCGCCACCACGATATAACCCTAGCAGTCTTCTTAAAAAAATGGAAGAAACTGGAATAGGAACAAAAGCTACGAGAGCGAACATCATACAGACGCTCTACGATAGAAAATACGTTCGAGAAGAAAGAATGGTAGTGACGAATTTGGGTTTCGAGGTCCTCGAAGTTCTTGAGAAACACTGTCCACCCGTTGTTTCAATAGAGTTGACAAGCGAACTTGAGGAAAGAATGGATAAGATACAAGCAAAAAGAGAAAAAAGGGAAAATGTGCTGATGGATACTGTTGAGATACTTAAGCCAGTAGTGCAAGAATTAAAAGAAAAAGAGAAGATAATTGGTGAACAACTGAGTAACGCCATAAAAAGGGCTAAACTGGAAGAGAGGATAGTTGGCACATGCCCAGTTTGTGCCACAGGTAAGCTCATAATACTTTACTCAAGGAAAACGGGTAAACGCTTCATTGGTTGCACAAACTACTTCAAAGGGAAATGTGAGACGTCATTTCCACTTCCACAAAAAGGGTCAGTTAGACCGCATGGAAGGAATTGCCGAGGATGCGGTTGGCCCACAGTTCAAGTTCGGATAAAAGGAAAACATCCATGGACACTTTGTTTCAATCCAGATTGTCCATCAAAAAAAGAGAGGAGAAAAAAATGAAATGCGTAATATGTGATAGAATGGCTGGCGAAGAAGGTTACTGCGAACTACACGCGAAGGCCTGTAAAAGCGTCAACGAAAAATATCATGAATGGAAAAAAGCACTGGAAATCTCTTGGAAAGAGTATTTAAGTAAGATTATTAAGAATCCATTAACAGGAGAATGGGCTAGAGAAGCGGCGGAGTATTTAGTCAAAAGTGGTGAAACAAGAAGTGTCAAACAAGGTTAAGAGAAGAATGTCATCATTGTCCTATTCCATAAACAAATTCTACAGGAAAATTTCAACAACAAGGCCGTCCACCATAGTTCTTTCAATAGTAGCCATGGCTGTAGCCATAGTTCTCTTCGGGGGAGGCATCTACAGCGTAGTGACAGGCCCTCTTCCATCAGCTTATGTAGATCTTCCTAGCGGTGGACGCTTCATTTTTCTTTACCCTCAGCTTTCGGAACAATTTATAGGTGAAGGAGTAGTCGTCATGATTCTCTATTCGCTGGGCATTATTGGAGCAATAGCTATGTATCAAAGCACAAAATACGCTTATAAACCGAGACAAGCCTACTTGATGTTTCTGGTAGGCGTTATATTTCTGGTTCTGGCATACATACTCCTTGAAAACGCGTTACAAATCAAGATGGGCTAATCAAGGGTTGTCACCAAGGATTACTTTTTAACCCCAGTTTGTATGCTACAAAATTTGTTAACAAGTGTGCAGGAGGAGTTACAATCAAGACAGTGACTATAAGCTCCCACGACAATATTTGCGAGCAAAGGGGAAGAGAGAACAGAATTGCCCCGATTATAAAATCAACCTGATCAACAACAGGCAATAAGTCACCAGGAGAGAACCCAAGCCTTCTCTTTACAAAGGCTCCGGTCAAATCGCCGAATAAAGCGCCCAGAGAAAGCAGCAGGCCAAATGCGATCGGGTAATTGAAAACTACGCTTTCTGCGAACCCAACGGCAGTTCCAACAGCCAACCCAGAAAAGAAGCCTTGAAGAGTTTTGTTCTTCCCAAAAATTGGCTTTCCATCAAAAAAATCCTTTCCGAAATCCATAGGAAAACCTCCCCCAGCGATCACTGGTACAGCATTAGCAAAGTATGCCGGAAGTATGAATTTCAGCGCTTCGATAATTAGTCGTGCTGGTTCCATTTCACATAACCCTTAATGAATTGAACACTCGTGTATTCCAGTCTCTTCTATCTTTAATTGACAAGCTGAGGGCAGCACTTTTTTGCGGTATTTTTCCACAATTACCCTGATTATCTGATGATTCTTCGTAGGTTTCATAACGACGATGATATCTGCCCAGAATTTTAAAACTCTAGTAGCTACAGGTTCAATACTTACTAGTGCTTCATTGAAGACGCTTCGCACTTGACTTGTGGTCAAGACGGCAATTTTCCGGGTTTTGGCAATTTGTGCTAAACATGCCACTTGTCTGTTCAGTTCACGATTTAGTTCGAATGTTTTTTCAGGATACTCTGCCGTCTCGGCACCATAAAGAGATGTAAGAGTGTCAATGACTACGAGTTTGAATTTCTTAGTCATGTATTCTGTTAGCCGATCTATAATAATTGCCTGTTCGCCAAAATCGCTAGGCTTCATTAGAATTATCGACTCCATAATGTCTTTGAAGTTTCCTGAAGCAATCTGAGAAAGCCTACGCGCTGAAAATGTACCATCACAATCCACAAACAATGTTTTGTAACCTTGCCTTGCACAGTTTACTGCACACTGCATAGCCAATGTCGTTTTCCCAGTTTCCGCCTCGCCATAAAATAAGCTGACTTGCCTATTCTGAACACCCCCTTCCAGAATTTCATCAATCTTTTTGCAGCCTGTTGGAATGTTATATAGCACAGTCATACACATCAACGAATATAAACAGCGAAACTAATAACTTGTTTTATGCCATAAACTTGATACAAATAGGAAAGCAATATGAAAACGAAAATAGCTGTCGCAACAGTCTCAGGAAAAGCCTACTATTTAATAGTCAATGAGTTAAAAAAGAAGAAAGTGCCGTTTTTGAGTTTAACCCCAAATGAACGTGTCCCCACAAACGTTAGAGTTGTCATAACCACAGAAGAGGAGCAACCCCTCATAAAACATGAGAAAGTCCTAACCCTAAAAGAAGGAATAGAACCTGAAGCTCTGATAAATCAGGCAATACAAGCTGCTCAGGGAAAAGAACATTTTCAAAAAATAGTCATCGGTATAGACCCCGGAGAAGTTTTCGGACTAGCGGTTCTAGCTGATGGCAAGGTTGTTGAAACAGGAAACTGCTTCGACATCGAAGAAACAGGAAACAAGATAAGGAGTATTCTCAAAAACTTCAAAAAGGGCTCTATGACCTCTATATTAGTTAAAATCGGTGACGGTGTTCCGGAATATAAAGACAAACTCATACAGGCTTTGGATGGAACACTACCTTCAAACGTCGTGCTGCAAATCGTGAGAGAGGCCGGAACTAATCAATACATAAGTGGGACTAAGCATAGAAGAGGGTTACGGGATATAATTTCAGCTGTAAAAATTTCTGGAAGAAACGGTTGTACATTTACACGGAGAAAAAAGAATGAATCACACAATTGAAAGCGGGAAAACTTTATTGGTGGACGGCCCAGCCTCTGTCTCTCTAATTTCAGGCGAAGTAGAGGTGTTTGGTTTCCCATTGAAAAAAATGAGAAGGGTTGTGATACGGGAAGGAAAAAGACTGCCCTTCGCCGTTAAGAAAACCGCCACAGTTGATATCTCATTAGGAGAAAGCGCAAATGTCGAAGAAGTTGATGGAAACACCATTCCATCCTCATGGGTTAAAGCATATGAGGAATTATCAAACCCCCAAGTCAAACCCGTCATTGCAATGGTAATCGGCGCCGTTGATTCTGGAAAGACAAGCCTCTGCACATTTCTTATAAACAAATTGCTTACTGAAGGACACAAAGTAGCTATTTTGGATGGAGACCTAGGCCAATCCGATGTTGGACCGCCCTGCTCCGTTTCTTATACTTTTGTGACAAGACCAGTCACAGACATTTTCAACTTGAAGGCCAGAAACGCATTTTTTGTTGGTGACACATCACCAAACAGAACCATTAACAAGACGATTGAAGGTTTAGCTTCATTAAAACAGGAGATTATAAGCTACAATCCAGATTTTATCATAATAAATACTGACGGATGGGTTGAAGGAAAAGACGCTATTGACTATAAGCTACAAATAGTTGAGAAGCTCAACCCCGACGTCATTTTATGTATGCAACAAAAAGACGAGTTATCACCTCTTTTAACTGTCCTTGAAAAAGGCAGAAAAGTGATTGTGGATTCACCGTCTGCTATAAGACAAAGAAGTGGAGAAAAACGGAGGGGTCTGCGGGAGCTTGGATATATAAAATATTTAAGAAATGCCAAAGTTAGATCTATTCCTTTGAGTTGGTTAGAAATCGAAGATGAACTAATTGGCTTCGGTAGAAAACGTGGAAGTATAGAACAAGCGAGGAAAATCTATGAGCTTCTAGGAATGAAACCATTACATCTTGCGGAGCTACGGGATAAAATCTGTATAATTATTGGTAGAAGACGCTGGATTAATCTGGACAATATCAAAAAGGTGGAAGAGATCATGAAGAAAAAGGTTGTAGTTATTCATAAGGGTGAGGAAGAAGGCCTGCTTATGGCCTTATATGATACTGAAAGGAAATTCCTCGGAATAGGTATTCTAAGAGAAAATGATTATAGAAGGAAAACTGTGAAAATCTACACACCCGTCTCTGAGGAAATTTCGAGAATCACATTGGGAAGAGTCAAACTGGATGAAAACTTTAAGGAAACTCCGATTTTCACGGAAGAAAACCAGTTAGAGTCCACAACGCTTGAAGATATTTCTTAAGAAATCCATCTTGGAAAGCCTACGTGGGCTTAAAATGAGCCTTTATAGGTTTTCTATGATTCGGGTGTCTTTCTCAAAACCTTACTTGATGGACAGAACAGGTTCAAGGGGCATTGGCTGCATAATGGATTTCTAGCTTTACAATATTTTCTACCTAGCAAGATCAGCAAAACGTGAACCGCCAGATAGTCTTTCGGGTTGTAAAGTGCTTGAAGGGATTTACGAACAGTTTCATAGTCTCCGTTTCTTGGCGCAATATCTAAACGTTTTGATATGCGATTAACGTGAGTGTCAACAGGGATCGTGGGTTTGTTCGCACAAAAAAGCAGAAAAACGTCAGCTGTTTTTGGTCCGACTCCTGGAAATCGGAGAAGGGTTTTTCTTGCTTTTTCAAGAGGCATTGACAGTATTGGCGTTAATTTTCCATGGAATTCTTTCATGATAATTTTCGAAACTTTCTTTATTGTTTTGGCTTTGTTTCTGTACAAGCCAGCCACTCTCAAGCATTCTTCAATTTTGCTCGTTTTTGAGTTCGCTAATGCTTCGGGTATTATTTGGTACTGCTTCGAGAGGTTTTCGAATGCTTTAGCTGAGTTCTTGTCTGCGGTGTTTTGTGAAATTATTGTTGCAATCAATGTTTTGAAGGGTTCTTTATTAGAGGTTATTCTTTTGGGCGACGTGAAAGCCTTTTGAAGCGTTCGCAAAAGTTTTTTTGCATGGTTTTTTTGCATGAAGTACAACATCCTTGAAAACAATAAATAGTGAGTGAATGAAGCTATAAATAAGTGAGAGGATTTGCTATGAAACGCGCTGAAGTTGTCAAGGACGAGATCATTGAACAGAACACACGTTTCCTAGCAGTGTATTTGGAAACAAAAAATTCCTGTTTAGTTCTTCTAAGTGAAAATGAAGACAAGCTTGGAACACTGGCGATAGCCGTTCCAAAGCCTCAAGATTTGCTTCAGCCACCTTCCTCATCAGTTCTCTTAGGAGGTAAAAATACCATTTCAGCCCGCATATTCGCTGAGTATTTGGCTTCAAAAAAGAAAAAGATAGCAATGGTTTCCGTATATCTAGAAACTATTGATGAGATACAAGCTCGATCTATCCTCAAGAAGTTACTTGAAAAAGTTGCACACCCAAAACCTGAAAAAGAGGGAGCAACAGCATGATCCTAAGACGTTTTCTTGAACAAATAGATAAGAATGAAATGTTACATATGAAAGATGAAGTTTCCACAAAGTTTGAGATTTCGTTTATAATGAAAAAATGTGACAACAAAGGATTTGTTTTCTTATTTGAAAAGCTAAAAAATTACAAGACGAAAGTTGTCGCCAACGTTTGTGGAACTCGAAAAAGGATTTGTGATGCTCTTGATACAAGACAGAATGAGCTTTATGAGAGGCTGGTTGAAGCTTGGCGTTTGCCTCAAAAACCGGAAATTGTTGAGGATGGCTCGGTAAAGAAGGTCATTGAGAAGCCTGATTTGTCTAAAATTCCTATTCTAACACATTTTGAGAATGATGCTGATCCATATATTACTTCAGCCGTCATTCACGCGAAAAGTTTTGACGGAGACATTGAAAATGTGTCTGTGCACCGTCTTCAAGTTTTGGACAAGAGGCATCTGGCAATACGTTTGGTTCCACGGCATCTTCATAAACTGTGGCAGATGGCGAAGAAAGTTGGCAAAGACTTGGACATATCAATTTCTATTGGCGTTCACCCAGCAGTGATGTTGGCGGCTTCATCCCCTGTTCCTTTCGGTGTAAACGAGTTCGATGTTGCAAATTCTTTGATGAATAACAGCCTTCGCTTAACTAGATGCGAACATGTTGATACTTATGCTCCGGCAGAGGCTGAAATGGTTTTGGAAGGAAAAATCTCTGTTAGCAGAGAGGCTGTTGAGGGCCCTTTTGTGGAAATAACTGGAACGTATGATGTTGAAAGGATGCAGCCTGTTGTGCAAGTTGAAGGTGTTATGCACAGGAAAGACTATGTTTATCAGATGATTTTGCCAGCTGGATCTGAACATAGACTTCTGATGGGGTTGCCGCGTGAAGTTTTGATGTGGGAGTCTATTTCGAAGGTTGTGCCTAAAGTCAATGCTGTCAATCTTTCCCTAGGCGGATGTGGATGGCTTCATACTGTCGTCTCTATTGAAAAGCAGCTTGAAGGCGACGGTAAAAATGCTTTGCTGGCTGCTTTCGCGTCTCATCCTAGCTTGAAGCATGTGGTGATTGTGGATTCTGATATTAACGTTTACAATATTTCTGATGTAGAGTGGGCCATTGCAACTAGATTCCAAGCAAGCGAAGACTTAACTGTCATAAAGAACGTGCGGGGTTCAACGTTGGATTCTTCTGCAGACCAGGAAACTGGGTTGACAACTAAATTAGGCATTGATGCTACTCGCCCGTCAAGAAATCCTAAGGAGAAGCTCGAACTCGCAAAAATCCCTAAGAGTAAACGTGCTGAAGAATTGGTTTGCAAGATTTTAGGTTTGTGAGCAGCGAATTCTGCGCACACACAATTATATATATAAGCTTGAAAAATAGAAAGGTTGGTGGCTTTATTGTCTAACAAGAAAAAGGAAGAGTCCTCTTTGTCTCTGAAGGTTGAGGACGTAATGGTGAAGGAAGTGATAACCATAGATGAAAACTCAACTATTAAAGAAGCAGCAGAAGTGATGAACAAGTTTGAGATAGGATGTCTAATTGCTGTTAGGAAAGGAAAAGCCATGGGTATATTAACCGAGAGAGATGTGTTGAAAAGGGTTGTTGCGGACGCGAAGGATACGACTAAAACAAACGTGAAGAAAGTCATGACCAGCCCTTTGGTTGTTGTTGAGCCCGGTACGGATTTAGAAGAAGCAGTTAAATTGATGTTTCAAATGAAGATCAAGAAGTTGCCTGTGGTGGATGGGAAACGTTTAGTGGGGTTAATTTCGTTAACTGACATAGCTCGTTTTCAGCCTCAAATGATAAAGATACTGAAACAGCTTGCCATAAAACAGGCTGCCCCAAAAAGCATGAAGAAAGTCATTGACTATTACGTTGTCTAGCAAAGCTGTTGCTTTTGTATTGTGTTTTGAAGAAAAATAAATGTTTAAGGTGGATGTTAATAGCTAGGTAAGCAATGAAGAAAACTATAGTATTGAAGGTCAATCCGAAAGAACCGGAAATTGATAAGATTCGTATATCAGCGAACTTTATCAAAAAAGGCGGTTTGGTTGCTTTTCCAACAGAAACAGTTTATGGCTTGGGTGCTGACGCCTTGAACCCAAAGGCGGTTAAGAGTCTTTTTGAGGCGAAAAATCGTCCCTTTGATAATCCGCCAATAGTCCACGTAGGAGACATGAAAGATGCTTATAGATTAGCAAGGGTGGTTACACCTAAAGCTAAGAGTCTTATCAAGAATTTTTGGCCTGGTCCTCTAACGTTGATTTTTGAACGTTCGGAGGTTGTGCCAAATGTGACTGTGGCGGGTTTGGACACTATTGCTGTTAGGATACCTAGACATAGTGTTGCTTTAGCTTTGATTAGAGAAAGTGGTTGTCCTATCGCTGCTCCTAGCGCAAATCTTGCAGGTAGACCTAGTCCAACCACAGTGAAGCATGTTTTATATGACTTGTATGGTAGAATAGATGCTGTTTTGGATGCTGGACAAACTCGTATTGGAGTGGAGTCTACGGTTTTAGACATGACTGTTGATCCCCCGCAAATCCTCCGTCCAGGGGGAACACCGTATGAGGCGTTGAAAAATGTTCTTGGGCGAGTGGAGCTCCATCCAGTTGCGGTTGCACAGAAAGAAATGGATGTTGATAAAACTCGTTCTCCTGGGATGAAGCATAGACATTATGCTCCTGACGCAGATGTGATTGTTGTAGAGGGGGAGTCTTCAGCTGTTGCTCGTAAAGTGAATGAGTTGGCGAAATTCTATATGGAGAAAGGCGGTAAGGTTGGTGTTCTTGCCACAGATGAAAACGCAGAATATTACAAAGCTGATGTTGTGAAATCTCTTGGGAGCAGAAGAGATTTAGCTGTTATCGCGAGCAATTTATTTAGGCTTTTGAGAGAGTTTGATCTGGAAGATGTTGATGTTATAATTGCTGAGGGCACACCTACGGATGGGCTTGGTTTAGCTGTTATGAACAGACTTCGCAAAGCCTCTAGATACAAGATTATCAAAGCAAGTGGCTAGTCACTCTGTGAATCCTAGACTTTCAGTGTAAACTGAAAAGTACAACTCGTTATATAGAGACTTGCAGGGAATCCAGGTTTTTGTTGCAGAAAATTCCAGATTGTCGGCTATAGAGTTCGAGATAAAATGGAGGGCCACTAATAATTGAGGTAGACCGACGGAATCTTGCTTTGATCGGGATTATTGATCTTTGTTTAGGGATGTCTACTGGGTTGAAGAGAAGTCTCAGAGTGAGATCGGGATTCGAGGGTTGAGACATTATGGTTTTCTGATGGTGTGACGTGTTGCATGTACGCCTATAGCTCACAAGTTTCGATGCTTCGAGTTATTTGTTAATTGCTTGTTCTGGTTTGTAATGATTCTGATAGTAATTTTATCAGTTAAGAAGTTAACGAATGATTAAATGAATAGTTGAGCCGAAAAACAGGGTTAGAAGTGCAAGGTAAATCACATAATTAGGTATGATTTTCTAAATTCCGGTGCAAGCTAAACAATATCCTCAAGCTCGAAAGCCATGAATTCTTCTGCTTTTGGATAAAGCTCTTTCACCGCCTTGACAGCTTCAAAAACTGTAGAGGCTTCAGGAAATATTCGTTTATAGTCTACTTCCAGAAATATTCTAGCCAATGTTCCCTTGTGAATCTTCGTGATTTTCTTTCTGTAAATGTTCTTTCCACATTGAATAGTGCCTATGTCTCCAACCTTGCTGTTTTTCCATTGATGCCTAACCGCTCTCAACTCTACATCTCTCTTTCCAAATCTATACAAGTCAAACATTTCCTTCTTCACCATGAATAAAGGCATAACATCACAGGGTTCATCATTGCACCTATTCCTTGAAAACTTTGCGTATCCAACATAAATGCCGAGAATAGCCTAGGAAAAATCCCGAGGCATACATGTGTTAAAAGGCCCTATCTTACCGTTCTAGCATCGGCATTTTGATCCCCTTTATTTTTGCCATTCTCTGTGCTTTCTCGTATCCTGCATCTGCATGCCTCACTATGGATGTTCCCGGATCCGTCGTTAACACAGTTACTAAGCGTTTTTCCGCTGTTTTTGTACCATCTGCCACCAAACACATTCCAGCGTGAATACTGTAGCCTATGCCCACACCTCCACCATGATGAACAGAAACCCAAGTAGCCCCAGCAACAGCATTCAACAGAGCATTAAGAATAGGCCAATCCGCAATTGCGTCGCTACCATCCTTCATACTCTCAGTCTCACGGTTAGGCGAAGCGACACTTCCACCATCCAAATGGTCACGTCCAATCCAAACGGGCCCACTAAGCCTACCATCTGCAACCATGTCATTTATCAATTTACCAAAACGTGCTCTCTCACCGAAGCCAAGCCAACAAACCCGAGCTGGCAACCCCTGAAACTTCACTTGATCCTTGGCTTTACGTATCCATCGGCATAACTCTTGATTATGAGGAAACTCCTCAAGGATGACATCGTCAAGAGTGTAAATATCCTCAGGATCCCCAACTAGTGAAGCCCAACGAAAAGGCCCACGACCTTCAAAAAACATGGACCTGATATAAGCTGGAATAAATCCTGGATAAGCAAACGCTTCTTTAAATCCAGCGTTATAAGCTTGCTGACGTAAGTTGTTGCCGTACTCAAAGGTTATAGCACCTTTCTTCAACATACCAACCATAGTTTCCACTTGAACACGCATACTCTCGCTTGCACAACGAACATACTCTTTCGGATCATTCTTTCTAAGCTCATCTGCTTCTTCCTTAGACAAACCAGCAGGATAGTAACCGTTTAACGGATCATGCGCTGCAGTTTGATCAGTTAAAACATCTGGAATCAAATTCCGCTTTAAAAGTTCAGGATACACTTCAGCAGCATTACCCAGCAAACCAATGCTTCTAGGCTCGCCGTCACGCTTAGCCTCTAAAGCTAGCTTCACAGCCTCATCTAAATCATCAGTCCACATTTCCAAATAGCCATGCTTAAGCCTGCGTTCTATCATATGCTTGTCAATGTCAACCACCAAAGCTACACCATCATTCATGGTGACAGCTAAAGGTTGAGCACCACCCATCTCGCCTAAACCAGCACTCAAAACAAGCTTTCCCCGTAGAGTACCGTCAAAATGTTTTTTCGCAACGGCAGCAAGCGTTTCATAAGTGCCCTGCAATATGCCTTGCGTGCCAATATAAGCCCATGAACCAGCAGTCATCTGCCCAAACATTATCAAGCCTTTCTGCTCTAACTCATAAAAGTAGTCCCAAGTAGCCCATTTCGGCACAAGCAGGCTATTAACCAATAGAGCCCGCGGCGCCCACTCATGCGTCTTGAAAACAGCAACAGGCTTACCACTTTGAATAAGCATTGTTTCATTGGGCTCTAGCTCTGTTAAAGTCTCTGCAATACGCTCGAAACACTTCCAACTCCGTGCAGCCCGTCCAGTCCCACCGTAGACAATAAGTTTTTCCGGGTTTTTAGCCACCTCAGGGTCAACAACATTGAAAAGCATACGTAGAATACCTTCAATCTGCCAGTTTTTGCAATGAAGCTCGTGACCAGTTAAACATTTGACAGGTTTTTTAATCTTGAGCAAAGCAAGTCATCACAAAATAAAGTTGGCTAAATAGGTTATAATTCTTTGCCATCCATCCTCATTTTGACAAAACATCTATGATAAGCCAAATAAGAGCAACGGCATCCGCAATGGCCTTCGTAATCATCCTATCAGCAATCTCAGCCCACACTTAACCGCTTCCAAGCAATACGATCAGAGGTGCCATTAGACGTAGGTCAACTATAAAGTGAAGTGGATTCCTCACGTGAACATTGGTGTCAGCAATCCAAACGTAGTCTAAAGCATAGAAAGATGGTCAACCTCTGCATTTCGCGGAAATAACGAGAGAATAAAGAATCCCAGTTTTATCTCAAGAACGGATTCAAATTCGGTCTTTCCTCTCTGTCAAAAACCAATCTTCCATCTTTGATAACCTTGTCTACAAGGTTCACACCAAAACGGTAACCAAGAAACTTGTGATTGGGCACGTCTAGGATGATAACATCAGCTTTTTTGCCAACTTCTAGGCTGCCCACTTCATCTGCTCTACCTATGGCATGAGCAGCATTAATCGTGGCCGCTGTTATAGCTTCAGCAGGTGCCAACTTCATAAAATGACAGGCAAAGGCGATAACCAACTGCTGATTCTCAATCCAACAGTTGGGGTTGAAATCAGTGCCTAAAGCCACAGGAACACCAAAACTAATTGCTTTTCTAGCATCCACATATCGTACACTCATTAAACTGAAGGCTGCTGCAGGAAGTAGAACGGCAATCACTCCCTTGCTCGCCATAGCTCTAATGCCTTTATCAGAAGAGAAAAGTAGGTGTTCAGCGGAAATAGCTTCCACGTCAGCCGCCAGTTCAGCACCACCCAACGTACTTATCTCATCAGCATGAACCTTGAGCTTTAAACCATGATTCTTACCTGCAACCAAAACACGTCTGGACTGCTCCAAACTGAAAACGCCCCTTTCACAGAAAACATCACAAAACTCTGCAAGTTTTTGTGCAGTCACCTGCGGAATCATCTCCTTAACAACCAGGTCAACATATCCCTGAACACAGTTTCGATATTCAGGCGGAACAGCATGGGCGCCCAAAAAAGTTGGAACAATGTCAACAGCGTGCAACTGATTTAAACGCTTAATAACCTTCAGAATTTTCAGCTCATCCTTCACTGTCAAACCATAACCGCTTTTAGCCTCGATAGTCGTCGTACCATGTTCCAACATGATATCCAGAGTTTTAAACCCGAAATCCACAAGCCTCTCAACGCTAGTCCTACGGGTCTCCTTAACAGTCTTTAAGATTCCACCACCAGCATCAAGAATCTTTAAGTAAGAAGCCCCTTCAACCCTCATCTGAAACTCATCTTCTCGGGAGCCAGCGAAAACAAGATGAGTGTGAGGGTCAACGAAACCAGGCATAACAATTTTTTCACTAGTACTTATCACATTTTCAGCCCTAAACCGCTTTCGTATTTCAGATGTTTTTCCAACAGCAACTATTCTGCCATCCTTAACTGCCAAGCCGCCCTTACGTATTATTCCGAGACTTTTCATCTGCTTACCAGTGCGCGGTCTTACGTTCTGACCCTGCAGCGTTACAAGCTCGTTGGCATTCACTATAAGTAGGTCTACCTTTTCTTTTTTAACACGCTTTCTAGTCTTTTTCCTAGTTGTAGCCATTTCTAAGCCACTTGATATTCCTCGCCTTCCTGCAATATCGTAACCTTGATGTTTGACTCAGCTTCCACTTTCTTTTTGAACTCCTCTGGTTTTGTGTTCCAACGATGCATAGGTATCACAATTTGAGGGTTAATCGTTATTGCAGCTTCAGCAGCCTCTTGATTATCCATGGTGTATGTGCCACCGCTTGGGAGCAAAGCCACATCTACATGTCCAAGCTGTCTCATTTCAGGAATAAAATCCGTGTCTCCAGCATGATAAATTGTCTTACCTTCAACTGTTATCAAGTAGCCAACTCCATAGCCTTTAGGATGATAAGGGGTTCCAGGAGACCTGAAACGCTTATAATTGTAGGCTTCGACTGCCCTGATCCTTATGTTACTGAAAGTTGCTTCTTCTCCGGGTTTAAGCGTTTTTACGTTTCCACCAATTTTCGAAACACAGTCATCAGGAGCAATTATCACAGTGTCTATCTTACGAACCTTCTTAATCTCAGCTGGATCGCAGTGGTCAGTATGTGAATGTGTCACCAGTATCAGGTCTGCTTTTTCAACGGCTTCGCCATGTTTTTCCAGGTCAACATAGATGATTTTTTCTTCAGACTTAATTTGGAAAGCCGCATGAGCAAGCAACTTTACGGAAACAACCATCCTTTACACCGCTTGTCCTTATAGTTAATAGATGTATATTTATCTTAGACTATGAACTACTCCCATATATCATAATCAGGGAACTTTGAATGCTAAGCTTAAGATTCTGAAAGGGTGAAATTACCTTGAATCAAAATGCCATAGAAAATGTTACAATCATCGAACTCTTCAAAGAGAAACTGCTGTTTTCGAAACTGGAGTTCAGGTACTTCACTAAAGAACATTATGTGGTAAATGTTCTTTGCAGAAAAGACGGATGGGAAATCAAGCTAATTTTAGAAGAATCGCCGAACCTTATGGAAAAAAGGTTTGAAGGTGGACTTTTTCAAGATTTTGTTGACGAACCACGCGTTTTTGCCGCTGAATTAGAAGGCAGGCAAGTAGGATGGATAGAACTGGGCTTTCACAAGTGGAACAGCAGAATGCGCATCTGGGAACTTTTGGTGAAAGAAG